>Ga0209698_10000099_pt1 | contig 80119 bp, 61 predicted proteins | sample LitLauG_LLR_2012_FD_187203 | JGI IMG/M metagenome (GOLD analysis project Ga0209698, IMG submission 187203) | Freshwater sediment microbial communities from Pennsylvania, USA - Little Laurel Run_MetaG_LLR_2012 (SPAdes) (version 2) | ecosystem: Environmental > Aquatic > Freshwater > Creek >... | reverse complement strand
GGCGGCGCGCCGCGATTGCCGCGCCTCCGGCATCGATCGATCCGCGCGCGTCGGAGATCCCCTCGGGCGAGCTGCGCGAGGCGATCTCGCACCTGCGCGTGCTGGGGACCGTGCTCTACGTGGGCGCGCACCCCGACGACGACAACACCAGCCTGCTCGCCTACCTCGCGCGCGGCCGCGGGCTGCGCACGGTTTACCTCTCGCTCACGCGCGGCGAGGGCGGACAGAACATCCTCGGCGCCGAGACCGGAGAGGCGCTGGGGGTGCTGCGCACCCAGGAGCTGCTGGCCTCGCGCCGCGTGGACGGCGCCGAGCAGCTGTTCGGCCGCGCGCCCGACTTCGGGTTTTCTAAGAGCCCGGACGAAGCGCTGTCGATCTGGGGCCACGACCGCACGCTCGACGACATGGTGCGGCTGATCCGGGAGCTTCAGCCCGACGTGATCATCACGCGCTTCGGCACCGACGGCAGCGGCGGTCATGGACACCACACCGCCTCTGCGATCCTCGCCGGCGAAGCATTCCGCGCCGCCGCGGATTCGACGCGTTTCACGGAGCAGTTCCGACGGGAAGCCCGTGCGGGCATCGTCGCGGAGCCGCTGCGCCCCTGGCGCGCAGAGCGGCTGCTGTGGAACACGTGGGCGCCCAAGACGGACGGCCGCGCGGCGGGCGCGCCGCCGCTGCTCATGCTCGAGATCGGCGGCTACGATCCCGATCTCGGCGCCACGTATCCCGAGATCGGCGGCCGCGCGCGCAGCCTGAATCGCAGCCAGGGCGCCGGCACGCCGGAGCGCCACGCCAGGGTGACCGAGTACTTCGAGCAGGTGGATGGCGACGTCGCTCAGCACGATCCCTTCGACGGCGTGCCCCTCGGCTGGTCGCGCATTCCGGGCGGCGCGGTGGTGGACAGCCTGCTCGCGCGCGCTGAGCATGAATTCGATCCCGCGCATCCCGAGGCGGTGCTGGCGCTGCTCGCGCGGGCCCAGAGCTCGGTCATCGCGATCGCGGCGCGCGCGGGGGCGAATGAGGCGCTCGTCTCATGCCGGGTCCGCGACCTGGACCGGGTGATGCGCGCGGCAGCTGGAATCTGGGTCGAAGCCACGGCGTCCGCGCCCATGGCGTGCCCCGGCGACACGGTCACGCTCACCGTGACCGCGGTGCGGCGGGGCTCCGCGCCGGTGCACGTCACGGGGATCGAGCTGCCGTTCGGCGCGCGCGCGTTCTACCGGCGCGAGGGCGACGCGGGCTCGCCGGCCGGCAGCGCGGCGTTGGGCGCGCCGCGCAGCGTCACCGCCGACTCCTCAGCACCCGCGGAGAGCACGGCGCGCGATCTCGGGGCGAACGTGCCACTGGTCGCGCTCGCACGCGCGATCGTGCCCGCCGACGAGCGCTTGAGCCAGCCCTACTGGCTCGAAGATCGGATCGCGCAGGCCCCGAGCGCCGCCTTGTGGCGGGGCGAGCCCGAGCGAGCCGGACCCAAGGCGCGGATCGAGGTCGAGATCGCGGGCGAGAGAATGGCGTTCGACTTCCCCATCACCTATCGCTGGAACGACCGCGTCTACGGCGATCGCTATCGCGCGCTCGAGATCCTGCCGCCCGTGACGTGCCGTCTCGATCAATCCGTCTATCTGTTCGCGAGCGTGGCGGCGCGCGAGATCTCGTGCACGGTGCAAAGCACGCACTTGGGCGAGAAGGGAACGCTGCGGCTCGCGCTGCCCGCGGGCTGGCGCGCGGCGCCCGAGAGCGCTTCGTTCGCGCTCGATCCCGGCGCCGAAGAGACGCTGCGCTTTCGCGTCACGCCCTCGGCAACCGCGGGCTCGGGCATGGTACGCGCGCAGGCCACCGTGGCGGGCCGCGTCTGCGATCTCACGCTCCAGCACATCGATTACCCGCACGTGCCGATCCAGAGCCTGCTCGAGCCCGCCGAGTCGAAGCTGATGCGCGCCGACGTGCGGGCGGGATCGACGGGCGGCGCCGGCGCCAAGGGCGGCGCCGGCAGCAGGACGATCGGCTACCTGATGGGCTCGGGCGACGAAATTCCAGCGGCGCTCGCTCAGATGGGATTTCATGTCGTCCCGCTCACGGACGACGAGGTCGAGAACTCCGATCTCTCGCGCTTCTCGTGCATCGTGACCGGGGTGCGCGCCTACAACGTGCGGCCGCGCCTCGTCGCGCTCGTTCCGCGGCTCCTCGAGTACGTGAAGAACGGCGGGCGCCTCCTGACGCAGTACGTCACGCCGGATGCGGCGCTCGATGATCGGCTGGGACCCTGGCCGCTCAAGATCTCGCGCGATCGCGTCACCGACGAGACCGCGGAGATGAAGCTGCTTCAACCCTCGAACGCGCTCCTCACCACACCGAATCGGATCGGCGCCGCGGATTTCGCGGGCTGGGTTCAGGAGCGCGGGCTCTCGTACGCCGGCCCCCGCGATCCGCGCTATGTGGCGCTGATCTCCGCGCACGATCCCGGTGAGCAGCCGCTCGAGGGCGGCTTGATCGCTGGGACCTACGGCCGCGGCGAATTCCTCTACACCGGCCTGGCGTTCTTCCGGCAGCTCCCCGCTGGCGTGCCGGGCGCCTGGCGGCTGTTCGCGAACCTGGTGAGCCGCGGCCGCTGAGCGACGCGATGCGCCCGCTCGATGCGTGGGTGCTGATCGGCACGCTCGCGTCGTTCGTGGTCTACGGGGTGTGGCGCGGACGCGGCACGCGCGATCTCGACGGCTACCTGCTCGCGGGCCGCAGCCTGCCCTGGCCGATGATCGCGCTCTCGGTGATGGCGACGCAGGCGAGCGCGATCACGTTTCTCTCGACGCCGGGTCAGGGTTACGTGGACGGCCTGCGCTTCGTCCAGTTCTACTTCGGCCTGCCGCTCGCGATGGTGGTGCTGTGCGTGACCGCCGTGCCCGCGTATCATCGCATCCGCGCCTTCACGGCGTACGAGTATCTCGAGCGGCGGTTCGATGGCCGAACGCGCACGCTCGCCGCCGGCCTCTTCCTCGTCCAGCGCGGCCTCTCCGCCGGACTCACGCTCTACGCGCCCGCGCTGGTGCTCTCGGTGCTGCTGGGCTGGGACACGCGCTGGACGTGCGCGCTGCTGGGACTCCTCGCGGTCTTCTACACCTTCACCGGGGGCGGCAAGGCGGTCGGCCACGCGCACACGCTTCAGTTCCTCATCATCATCGCCGCCATGGCGCTGGCGTTCGCGCTCGTGATGCGCGCGCTTCCGCCCGGCGTCGGCTGGCACGGCGCGCTGCTCCTCGCCGCGCGCTCGGGCCGCTTGAACCCCATTCAGCTCCGCTTCGATCCCAACGACCGCTACAACCTGTGGTCGGGGCTGATCGGCGGCTTCTTCCTCCAGCTCTCCTACTTCGGCTGCGATCAATCGCAGGTCGGCCGCTATCTGTCGGGCCAGTCGGTGCGGGAGAGCCGGCTTGGCCTCTTGTTCAACGGCCTGTTCAAGATCCCCATGCAGTTCGGCATCCTGCTGCTCGGCGTGATGGTGTTCGTCTACCACCTGTTCGCGCCCGCGCCGCTGCTCTTCAATCCGATCGAGAGCGATCGCGTGGCGCGCGGGGCGCACGCCACCGAGTGGAGCGCCCTCGCGCGGCGACACGACGCGTTGCTCGGGCCCACCTCGGAGGCGGCCGCGGCGATGGTGGCGGCGCGCCGCCACGGCGATGCCGCCGCGGAGGCCGCCGCGGGCGAGCGGCTGGCCGCCTCCGAGCGCGAGCGCGCGAGCTTGCGCGACGCGGCCGCGCAGGTCGTTCACGACACCGACGCGGGCGCCCAGACCAGCGACACGAACTACATCTTCCTCTGGTTCGTGATGCGCGTGCTGCCCGCGGGTGTGGCCGGACTCGTGCTCGCCGCGATGTTCGCGGCCGCGATGAATTCCTCCTCCGCCGAGCTGCACTCGCTCACGACGACCACCGTGGTGGACGTGGTGCGCCGGTGGCGCGCTCCAGACGCTCGCTCCGGGCCGGCGGCCGCGGCGGGCGACGTGTGGATGTCACGGTTCATCACGCTCGGCTGGGCGGCCTTCGCGGTCGGCTTCGCTGAATTTTCGAGCCGGCTGGGCTCGCTGATCGAGGCGGTCAACATCCTGGGCTCGCTCTTCTATGGCACCCTGCTCGGCATCTTTCTCACCGCGTTCCTGCTGCCGCGCGTCGGAGGCCGCGCCGTCTTCTTCGCCGCCCTCGTCGGCGAGGCATGCGTGCTCGCGTGCTTCCGCTTCAGCCGCGTCTCCTTCCTCTGGTACAACGTGGTCGGATGCCTGGTGGTGATGGCGGTGGCACTTGCCCTGAGCGCGCTCGCGCCGCGGGGCGCGCGGGATGCTCGGGCGGCTTGAGCCCCGGATCCGGCCCGGCGTCGGATCAAGACCGGGCCCCTACTGGCCGACAACTCAGGGACGGTCCGGGCACTCCGCCTGGGATCGCTCGAGCCATTTCCTCATCGCCCTGGAACCCCGATGCTGCGCAGCCGGATCGTGCTAGCCGCCGCCCTCCTGGTCGTCACGTCGGGGTCCGCACGCGCCGGCGCGGTGGCCGGAAGGCTCTACCTGTCGCGTTCGGCCGCGGTCGCGGATTCGGCGGGCCACGCCAAGTCGTTTCAGAGGCTCCAGTCGGGAGTTCGTGACGCGGTCGTCTCGATCGAGCCGTGTCCCCCCGAGATCGAGCGCCAGCTCAAGCGCAGCGCTTCCGCGCGCGGCGCGCCGCGGATCGATCAGGCCCACATGAAATTCCTGCCGCGCGTGGTGGTGGTGGCCGTTGGAGACTCGGTGCAGTTCACGAATCTCGACACGCTCTACCACAACGTGTTCAGCGTCTCGAGCGCCTGTCACTTCGACCTCGGCCGCATGCCGCCCGGACAGATCGAATCGGTGCGCTTCACGAAGGCGGGCGTGATCAACCTCCACTGCGAGCTGCACCCCGAGATGATCGGCTACGTGGTGGTCCTCCCTCATCGCCTGATCGCACGGCCCGATTCACTCGGCGTCTTCGCGCTGCCTCCCCTGCCGAGCGGCCATTACGTCCTGCGTGCCTGGCACCCGCACGGCGGAGAGGTCGCCCAGGACTTCGACGTGCCGCGCCGCGGCGACGCGCACGTCACGCTGACGTTCTGACATGCGCGTCGGCCTTCGCTGGAAGACCCTCGGCATCACGCTGTTCGCGCCGGTGGCGCTCGCGCTCGCCGCGTACTTCATGGTGCAGCGCAACGTCCAGGAACACGTGGACTCGACCAGCATTCACGAGAGCCTCGAGCACGCGGCGGACATGTTCGAGGTCATGCTCGCGGCGCGCGCGCGCTCGCTCGACGACGGCGCGCACGTCATCGCGCAGGATCCGCGCTTCATCGCGCTGCTGACGCTCGATCCCGAGCAGCGCGACACCCACTTCGACTTCACCGTGCGCGGGATCGCCCGCGAGTTCAACCGCATCACGGCCGCCGACATGTACGAAGTCTTCGATCGCCACGGGGGCCTGCTGACCTCGGTGGGCTCTTCGGCGTCGCAGCCCGGCGCGCGCGCCGCGATGCTGCGCCAGGCGCTGCGTGGCCAGCCGGCGGCCGGCGTGCTGGCCCAGGGCGATGCGCACTATCAGATCGCGGTCATGCCGGTGCGCGCCGACCGCCGCATCGTGGGCGCGCTGCTGCTCGGCAAGCGCATTGGCCAGCCCCTCGCGCAGGCGCTTCAGGAGCTGATGCGCAGCGAGGTGACGTTCATCTCCCGCTCGCACATCACCAGCTCGACGCTGCGGCTCGAATCGGACCGCCGGACGCTGCTCGGCGTGATCGCCAAGATGGACCTCGAGAGCGTGGACGACCTGCGCACGATGAACGCGCTGCGTGTCCCGGGCCGCGCGCAGACCTGGCTCACCCTGGTGCGGCGCATCCCCCACACCCGTCCCCAGGATCAGCAGCTCTACGTGATGCAGCGCTCGTACGATCCCGAGACCGCGTTCATGAACCGGATGCAGCACGACATGATCGTGCTCGCGCTCCTGGCCGCGGTGCTGGCGTTGCTCACCGGGCTGCTCCACTCCGAGCAGCTGCTGAGGCCCATTCAGCGGCTGGTGCGCGCCGCCCAGGCGATGCGTCAGGGCGACTACACGTTCCCGGTGGACGTGCGGCGCACCGACGAGCTCGGCTACCTCGCCGACCGCTTCATCGAGATGCGCGGCCACGAGCGCACCTACGTCAGCAGCCTCGAGGAGGCAGCCCGCTTGAAGAGCGAGTTCATCAGCATCGCCTCGCACGAGCTGCGCACGCCGATCAGCGTGATCCGCGGCTATCGCGATCTGCTCGCGGAGGGCACGCTGGGTCCGCTCGCTCCCCAGCAGCAGCAGGCGCTGACCGCGATCGCGGACTGCCTGGGCCAGCTCGTGCGCATCGCCGAGAACGCGCGCCAGGTCGCGGAGATGGAGGGCGAACGTCTGGTGCTGACACTCGAGGACTTCGAGGTGGAGCGCCTGGTGGATCGCGCGCTCGGCAACGCGCTCGCCGCCGCCTCGGGACGCGACGTGCGCGTGCAGAGCCGCGTCGAGCCGGGCCTGCCGCCGGTGCGCGTGGACGCGGAGCGCTTCGTTCTCGCGCTCACCAATGTGCTCACGAACGGCGTTCGCTTCACGCCGGATGGCGGATGGGTCAAGCTGAGCGCGTATCGCGACGGCCGCTCGCTCGCGGTCGAAGTGCGCGACAGCGGCGTCGGGATCGCGCCCGATCGCCTAGGACACATCTTCGGAACCGGCATCGCGCTGCGCGAGGTGCTGAACCACCACTCGTCGGCCCGCCTCGAGTTCCGCTCCTCGGGCCTCGGCCTCGGGCTCGCGATCGCGCGCGGCGTGGTCGAGGCTCACGGCGGCACGATCAGCGCCCACAGCGAGCCGGGTCACGGCGCCGTGTTCGTGATCCGGGTGCCCGGGTTCGTCGAGCGCGAGCGCTCCGCGGCCTGACGAACCCCCGCGGTCACAAGCGGTTCCGGCTCAATTCCGCCCGCTTCAGCGCCGATACCTCCGAGGAGCTTTGCCTCCTAGGCAGGTGGGCTGAACCCGGAGTCGAATCGTGAGCCATGTCCGAGGCCTCCGCGTGGCGCGGCGGCCGATCCATTCCTCATGGTGGGATGCCGCGGCGTGGGCCCGCGGGGCCGCGGCCGTGCGCTTCGTGGCTCGCGCGCTGGCGCTCGGGGCATTGGCGCTCGCGCTCGTCCAGCCGGCCGGCGCGGGAGCCTCCGCGAGGGACGCGGGCGCGGTCAAGGCCCGCATGCTCTGCGATTTCGCCCGCTTCGTGCGTTGGCCGGATGCGAGCTTCGAGCGCACCGGGGGTCAGCTGGTGTTCACCGTGATCGGACACGACGCGGTGACGGAGGCGCTGGCCGGCGCGACGGCGAGCTCGATCAACGGCCATCCGGTGTCGGTGCGAACGGCGCGGCGCGTCGAGGACACTGCGGGCGGCCAGGTGATCTACATCGCCGCCTCCGAGTTCGCGAAGGCTCCCGAGGTGCTGAGGCGCGCCGCCGGCAGCCCGGTCCTCACCGTGGCGGATCGGGCGGGATTCGTGGAGCACGGCGGCATGGTGGACTTCGACGACGCCCCCGATCACGAGCGGTTCGAGATCAACCAGGCGCGCGCCGAAAAGGCCGGCCTCAAGATCAGCGCACGGCTGCTCGCGGTCGCGCGCGTCGTGGACGAGGCGCCCTGAAGCCCCGATGAGCCTCCTTCCCCAGAAATCGATCCGCGCGCGGCTAACGCTGATCACGACCACCACCAGCGTGGTGGCCCTCCTCATCGCGTGCGGCGCGTTCCTCGGCTACGACCTGCTCACGTTCCGCGGCACGATCCAACGCGACCTCTCGCTGCTGGCGGAGGTGATCGGGGACAACTGCACCGCGGCGCTGACGTTCCACGATCCCGATGCCGCGCGCGAGCTGGCGGGCGCCCTGCGCGCGCAGCAGGACGTGGTCTCGGCGTGCATCTACGACAAGGAGGGCCGGCCGTTCGCCTCCTATCAGCGCCTCGGCGGCCGCAGCGACGTGTGGCCCGCGCACGCGCTGCCCGAGGGCGTCGTGCTCCACGCGAACAGCCTCGACGTCACGCGGCGCGTCCGGCTCGATGGCGAGTTGATCGGCTCGGTGTTCATCCGTTCCGATCTCGAGGAGCTGCATCAGCGCATGCGGCGCTACGGCCTCATCATGCTGGCCGTCCTCCTCGTCGCGTCGAGCGTCGCGTTCCTGCTCGCGACGCAACTTCAGAACCTGATCTCCCGCCCCATCCTCGCGCTGGCGCACACCGCACGCCAGGTGACGCTCCACCGCGATTACTCGGTGCGGGCGCCGCACGCCGGCGACGACGAGGTCGGCGTGCTGATCGCGGGGTTCAACGACATGCTCGCCCAGATCCAGCTGCGCGACCGCCAGCTGCGCGAGCATCAGGAGCTGCTGGAGCGCGAGGTCGAGGCCCGCACGCGCGATCTGCGTGAGACCAACGCCAAACTCACCCACGCGCGCGACCGCGCCGAGGCGGCGAGCCGCGCGAAGAGCGAGTTCCTGGCCAACATGAGCCACGAGATCCGCACGCCGCTGAACGGCGTGATCGGCATGACCGAGCTGGCGCTCGATACGCCGCTCACCGAGGAGCAGCGCGAGTTCCTGCAGACCGCGCGCTCATCGGCGGACTCGCTGCTCGCCGTGATCAACGACGTGCTCGACTACTCCAAGGTCGAAGCGGGACGGCTCGACTTCGAGCTGCGGCCGTTCGAGCTGCAGCCGGAGCTGGAGAACGCGCTGCGCACGGTCGCGCTCCGCGCGCACCAGAAGCACCTCGAGCTGCTGTGCGACATCCGCCCCGGTGTGCCGGATGCGCTGGTGGGCGATCCCTCGCGCGTGCGGCAGGTGCTGATCAACCTGATCGGCAACGCGATCAAGTTCACCGAGCGCGGCGAAGTGGTGGTGCGGGTCGAGGTCGAGGAGGCCGGCGAGCTCGACGACGTGCTGCGATTCACCGTGCAGGACACCGGAATCGGGATCCCGGCCGACAAGCTCGATACCATCTTCGAGGCGTTCTCGCAGGCCGACAGTTCGACCACCCGCCGTTACGGCGGCACCGGTCTCGGGCTCACGATCTGCAAGCGCCTGGTCGAGATGATGGGCGGACACATCGGCGTCGAGAGCGCCCCTGGCCGCGGCTCGATGTTCCACTTCACCGCGCGCTTCGCGCTCGATCGCTGCACGCGTGTTCTGCCCGAGGCGCGGCTCACCCGGGCGAAAGGGCTGCCGGCCCTGATCGTGGACGACAACGCGACGAACCGCCGCATCCTCACCGAACAGTTGTTCCGCCTCGGGATGCGGCCGGTCGCGGTGGACGGTGGACGGGCCGCGCTGGCCGAGATCGAACGGGCCGAGGGGGCCGGCCAGCCGTTCCGACTCGTGCTGACGGACTACCACATGCCGGAGGTGGACGGCCTCGAGCTCGCCGAACAGGTGCGCTCGCGGTGGCCTTATCTCGCGCCGCGCACCGTGCTGCTGACCTCGGGCGGCCAAAGCGGCGACGCGGCGCGCTGCCGCGAGCTCGGGCTCGCCGCCTATCTCACGAAGCCGCTCACCCAGGCGCCGCTCTATCGCGTCATCGCTCAAGTTATCGGACAGAAGGAAGCCCCGACCGCAACGGCCGCTTTCCCGGAGAAGGAGTCAACCGTCATGCCCAACGCCGCTTCCACCGGGGGCGGCCCCGCGCCGCTCCGGGTCCTGCTCGCCGAAGACAACCTCGTCAATCAGAAGCTCGCCTCGACCCTGCTCCAGAAGCGTGGGCACCTCGTGACCGTCGCGAGCGACGGCGCCGAAGCCCTCGAGATCCTGGGGCGCGCCGAATTCGACGTCGTGCTGATGGACGTGCACATGCCGCGCATGGGGGGCTTCGAGGCCACCGCCGCGATTCGTGCCGCGGAGCGCGAGCGCGGCGGCCAGCAGCGCATTCCGGTCGTGGCGCTCACCGCGCTCGCGATGAGCGGCGATCGTGAAGCGTGCCTCAAGTCGGGGATGGACGCATACGTCGCGAAGCCGATCAGCTCATCGGATCTCTTCGGCACGCTCGAGCGCCTGTTTCCCAATCGCGGCGGACAGGGGATCGCAGCGCGCTCGGGCGCGGCTCAGCCGCACCGGCCGGGCGTTCCGATCGTGGATGTGGCCCGGCTCGAATCGAATCTCGAAAACGATGCGGAACTCATCCGCTCGATCGTCGAGGCGTTCCTGCGCGATCAGCAGCAAAGAGAGCGCGAGATGACCGAGGCGCTCGCCCAGGGCGACGCCGCGACCCTGGCGCGCTCGGCGCACACTGTGAAGGGCCTCCTCCTCACGCTCGGAGCGTCCCCCGCGGCCGATGTGGCCCTGAGGCTCGAGATCCTGGCCCGCTGCGGCAACCTCGCGGACTCCGACGCAGCGCTCTCCGAGCTGCGAGGCGAGCTCGCGCGCGCCTCGGGCGCGCTCAAGGAAATGCTCGAGCGACGCGCCGCCTAGGGTCGGGGGACGGAACCCGGGCCCTGGGGGCTCCCGGAGGGTAGCAGGGCCCATCCGGCGGCGGCTTGAGGGGCCCCCCAGCGGGGCGGGCGGGCTCATTTTCAGGCCCAAACCCTCAAGGCGGCAGGGCGCCGGGACGATAACCGTGGAGGCGCCGGGCCTTGGAGTTGAGTGATTTCGAGGGATCTCATGGCTGCACGCGACGGACAGGATGCCGATCAGGTTCATGAGCAGGCGCCCGAAGAGGCCGCGGCGACACGTTCCGCCGCGGCGTGGGTGAACCAGCTCGCGCGCACCCTCAAGACCTGCCGGCTCTATGACGCCGGCAATCCGACCGTGGTGCGATTCCGCGAGGAGCTGGCGAGCGCGCTCAAGGTCCTGGTCGGAGAGCACGGCGCTCTCACGGTGCGCTTCACGAGCTCGGAAGTCTTCGAGGGCGAGTGGCCGATCTACGAAGCGCGCTCGCGCGAGGACAATCTCGCCGCGCCCTTCTTCCGCGACGGCATTCGCACGCTCACGTTCGGCGAGGGAATCGAGCCCGCCGAGGTCGAGGAGTTCCTCGATCAGGTGCTGCGTGTGACCGCGCGCGGTGCGGGCGAGGAAGATCTCGTCACGCTGCTGTGGGATGCGCAGCTCGTTCACCTCGACATGACCTACGTATCGGCGCAGGCCGACGGCGATGAGGAGACGACGAGGCAGACGCACTCGAGCGCGAATACCTCGACCTCACCCGCTCCATGGCCGCGCGAGGCCGCGGCATCCACTGCGGCGTCCGCGGGGGGCGCACGGCCGGAGGGCGACGCGACGGCCGCGACCGCCGCGGGCAGCGCAGAGGCGATGGACACCGAGGTGCGCTCGGACGACTGGGTCGCCGGGCACGCCGTCGGCGATCTCGAGCGTGCGTGGCAGGAGCTCGAAGCGTCGGCGCCGGCCGAGGTGTGGCGCTTCAACCGCCAGCAGGCCGCGGAGCGCGAGATCCCCAACATCACCGCGGCGGTGCGCCTGGTCGGAGACTGCATGGACTCCGGTGTCACCGCGCCCGATCGCGACGTGTTCGCCACCTACCTTCCGCGCCTGCTGCGCGAGGCGGTCGGCAACGGCTCGTGGGATGACGCGCGCGCCGTGCTCGGTCTGCTCGCGCGCTGCGAGAGCGAGGCGTGGTCGCTGGAGGCGTTCGGTCAGGAGCTGATGGCGCCGGGCAACCCGATCAGCGCCGGTGCGCGTCATCGGCTCGAGCAGCAACCGATGGCGGGCATCCAGCAATTCCTCACCATGGCGCGGGAGCTGGGCCCGGGCGCGGTCGAGTGGCTGATGAACATCGTCGCGGACAGCGAGCAACAGCGCGTTCGACGCCCGCTCGCGCGGGTGGTCGCCGAACTGTGCAAGGACAACCCCGAGCGGCTCGCCCCGTGGCTCGCGGACGAACGCTGGTACGTGGTTCGGAACGCCGCGCACATCCTGGGCTTCGTCGGCGGGCCCGGAATCGTCGGCCTGCTGCGCGCGGTGGCGCGCCATCCCGAGTTGCGCGTACGCCAGGAGGTGGTCGCGTCGCTCGCGAACGCGGGACTCGCGGCAGCGCGCGATCTGCTGGTCGAGATGCTTCAGGGCGCCGACACCCGGATCTTCTGCGCCGTGCTCCACCTGCTCGCCGCCGAGCGCAACCGCGACATCGCACGCCTGATGCTGGGATTCATGGCGGCGCCGGAGTTCGCCGAGCGCCCGATGGAGGAGCAGCGTGCGATCTACCTCACGCTGGGCTCGACGGGCGACGACGACGCCGTGCCGGGACTCGAGGCCGAGCTGCTGCGGACCAAGTGGTTCTCGCAAAACCAGGATCAGCACCGCCAGGCGGTGGTGCGTTGCCTGGTGCGCATCGGCACGCCGCTCGCCCAACAGCTGCTGGAGCGGGCGGCCCAGTCGAAGAACGCGGCGGTTCGCAAGGCGGCGCAGGGCGCCTCGCGCGGAGGGGCGGCGCATGAATGACATGAGGCCGACGCCAGCGAGCGGTGACGAGCGCGATCGCGGCGGCGTGCTGATCGCGCGCTTCAACGGCGCGCTGCGCGGCGCACGCATGTATGGAGCCCAGAGCCCCACGCTGCAGCAGCTCATGAGCGAGCTGCTCGAGCTCGTCCAGTCCCTGATCGAGGACGAGCTCTCGATGGTGGTGATGGGGGACTACTTCTACCTGAACGATCTGCGTCTCAAGCCGCAGCCCTCGCAGATCTCGCTGTTTCGCGCGCTCATGAGCGAGTTCGAGGTTCGCGGCCTGGGCGGCGTGCGGATCCAGAACGGCGTTTCGGTCCAGGAGCTGTCGAGCTTCCTGCAGATGATGGTCGCGGTCCGCGACGTCGAGCACGGCGAGAAGTTCCCGGAGGAGGTGGCGCAGGCCGGCATCGCTCACATCGTTCCGGTGCGCGCGAAGGATCTGCAGTCGGACGCGCAGGATGACGACGAGCCGATGGAGCGGACGCCGGACGCCGAGCGGCGCCGGGCGCAGCGAACGTTCTGGCGCGCGGTCAACGGCACACGCAACCTGGTGCTGGGAGCCGCCAAGTCCGGCCGCCCCGCGCTGCGGCAGGCGCGCCGGCTGGTGCAGCCGATGGTGGACAGCTTGATGAAGAACGAGTACTCGATCCTGGGGCTGACCGCGATCAAGGACCACGACGAGTACACCTACGCGCACTGCGTCAACGTCAGCGTGCTGTCGATCGGCATGGGACAGGCGCTCGGTCTGCCGCGCGCGGCGCTCGCGAATCTCGGCGTGGCTGGCCTCCTGCACGACATCGGCAAGATCGAGGTGCCGGTGGGCGTGCTGCAGAAGCCCGGCAAGCTCTCGCCCGAGGAGTGGCAGCTGGTGCGCCGCCACCCGCTCGAGGGCCTCAAAATGGTGAGCCGCATGCCCGGCATCACCGCGCTCACGGTCGAGGCCATGCGGGTGTGCTTCGAGCACCACATGACCATGGATCGCGGCGGCTATCCGCAGTTCCCGGGCCCGCACGAGCCGACCACCTCGTCGCGCATCGTCGCGGTGGCGGATTTCTTCGACGCCATCACGTCGCACCGCGCCTATCGCCGGCGCCCGCTCACTTCGTTCGAGGCCTTGAGCATGCTCCTCGGCCCCGAGCGCGAGCACTTCGATCCCGCGGTGCTGTGGGCGCTGGTCAAGAGCGTTGGCCTCTACCCGGCCGGAACCGTGATGCTGACGAGCACGAATCATGTGGTGCTGAGCGTGAGCCCCAATGCCGAGGACCGGCGCCGGCCCCATTGCCGCGTGCTGGTGCACCCCGATGGCAGCACCCCCTCCGCCGATCATCCCGAGATGTGGGATCCCATGCCGGCGAGCGAGAGCGTGGTGCGCGTGCTCCAGCCCGAAGAGCACGCCGTTCCCGCCGGCGCTCTGGCAGCCTGAAGCTCCGCCCCGCCCCGCTGCGATCCGCCGCCCCGAGGTGGCGCCGCCCTCACGCCGCACGCTAGGATGATGGGGTTCCGATCCTCTCCCGCGACCACCAGACGGCCCTTTTGGGCGCACGGGGAATCCCATGGACCAGCGTTTCGATGAGCTCAAGCGGCGATTGCTGGAAATCAACGACCTCACCTCGGCGGCGGCGCTGCTGCGCTGGGATCAGACGACGTACATGCCGGCGGGTGGCGCGCCGGCGCGCGCACGGCAGCTCGCGACCCTCGAGCGGCTCGCACACGAGCAGCTGACCGCCGCCGAGACCGCGCGGCTGCTCGAGCGGCTCGAGCGCGAGAGCGGAAGTCTTCCGTACGATTCTGACGAGGCGGCGCTGCTGCGGGTGACGCGCCGGCTCTACGATCAGGCCGTCCGGGTGCCGGCGCGCTTCGTCGCCGAGCTCAGCGAGCATGCGGCCGCGATCTATCAGGTATGGACCGAGGCGCGCCCCGCCAACGATTTCAAGCGCGTGCGGCCGCTGCTCGAGCGCACGCTCGATCTGAGCCGTCAATACTCGGGATACTTCAGCGGCTGGCAGAGCATCGCGGACCCGCTGATCGATCTCTCGGACTATGGGCTCAAGGCCGCGGAGATCCGCGAGCTGTTCGGCCGCCTGCGCCAGCGGCTGGTGCCGCTCGTGCGCGCCATCACCGAGCGCCCGCCCGCCGACGACTCCTGCCTGAGCCACGCGATTCCCGCCGAGCGCCAGCTCGCGTTCGGGCTCGAGGTGATCCGCCGCTTCGGCTACGACTTCGATCGCGGCCGCCAGGACCTCACGCATCATCCGTTCATGACCAAGTTCTCGCTCGGCGACGTGCGGATTCTCACGCGCGTGCGCGAGAACGATTTCACCGATTCACTCTTCAGCACGCTGCACGAGTGCGGGCACGCGCTCTACGAGCAGGGCATTCGCATGGACCTCGAGGGCACGCCGCTCGCGGCCGGCGCCTCATCCGGAGTGCACGAGAGCCAATCGCGGCTGTGGGAGAACCTCGTGGGCCGCAGCCTGCCGTTCTGGCGGCATTCCTACCCCGCGATCCAGGCCGCCTTCCCCGAGGCGCTGAAGCGCGTGCCGCTCGAGACCTTCTACGCGGCCATCAACAAGGTCGAGCGCTCGTTGATCCGGACCGACGCCGACGAGGTGACCTACAACCTCCACGTCATGCTGCGCTTCGATCTCGAGCTCGATCTACTCGAGGGCCGCCTCGCGATCGCGGATCTGGCCGAGGCGTGGCGCGCGCGCTTCCAGAAGGACATCGGAATTCCGGTGCCCGACGATCGCAACGGCGCGCTGCAGGACGTGCACTGGTTCTCGGGGCCGATCGGCGGCGCGTTCCAGGGGTACACGCTCGGGAACATCCTGAGCGCGCAATTCTTCGCGGCCGCGCGCCGCGATCATCCGGGCATCGTCAAGGAGATCGAAGCCGGTGAGTTCAAGACGCTGCGCGGCTGGATGCGCGATCGCATCTACCAGCACGGCTCGAAGTTCACTCCCGCGGAGATCGTGCAGCGCGCGACCGGGCAGCCGATGACGATCGAGCCCTACATGGAATACCTGTGGGACAAGTACCAGCCGCTCTACGATCTCGAGCGCGACGCCGTCACCGCGCCGGCCTGAAGCCCGCTCCCCGACGCCGCGCGCTCGAGCGATGGCCGCTCGCGGCTCCATCAGCGCGGCGTCGGCGCCGGCATGGTGGACGGTCCGTACCAGTCCACCGGCAGGATCTCGAAGCTGAGGATGGTGTCGCGGCCGGCGCTGTGGTTCGCGACCGCGTGGAGCGTGTCTCCCGATTCGTAGAACCAGTCGCCGCGATGGTAGACGTGTGAGTGTCCGAGCTCCGTGTAGGCGAGATCTCCCGCCAGCACGTAGCGCATACCCGGCCCGGCGTGATGGTGCCCGCCGATGTAACCGCCCGGCTCGAAGATCGCCATCGATGCCCTCAGTTTGTAGCGGCCGTTGAGCGAAACGAGGTGACCGCTCACCGGGTGCTCGATCGCGACATCGGAACTCACGCCCGAGACCTCGACCCCGTTGATGAGCGGCGGCGTGCTGTCGGGCGGCGTCGCGATCGCGGCACCCGGCGCGGCCGGGGCGGGCGCTGGAGCCGCGGCGTTCGGCGACGGCTTCGCGACCGGCGCGGCCTGAGCCTCGAGCCGCGCCACGGGCGGGCAGCCCAGGAGCGCGGCCAGTAGAACGGGCGCCGCGATCGCGCACGGCACGAGCGGAGATCGCGGGTGTGGCGACCTCTGCGTCATGATCTTCCTCCCGGAGAATAGTTCGCCTCGCAGAATCCCGGTCGCGCCCAAAGCGCGCACTGTAACGGAAGCATGACGTCTTTGAGTCGCCCATTTCCCACTCCTCACCCGGGAAGTGGGAAAAGACCCCCAGGCCGGGCCCGCCCCGGCGGTTTGCTGGGCTCTGGACGCGTTGGATCAGACGGCGCAACACCCAGCGGCACAACGACTTGTCGCTATTTTGCGAGCCCAAAATGACCCCTGGCATGGGGGTTGCGCTTGACCTGGGTTGTAGTACCAAAGCCTCACTTCACACCAACGAAAGGAACTCACCATGCGCCCACTCAACCGCAAAGGCTTCACGCTCATCGAGCTCATGATCGTGGTCGTGATCATTGGCATTCTCGCGGCGATCGCGATTCCGAACTTCATCTCCATGGAAGACCGCGCGAAAGAAGGCAGCACCAAGGCGAACATGCACACCTTCCAGCTCGCTTCGGAAGACTACGGCGTCCAGAACGAAGGCGCTTATTCCGCCACGGCGAACCTGGTGGCGGCTCTGCTGCCCTCGGGCGGCGCGAACTTTACGAACCCGTTCGACGGCACCACGGCGACCGCGTGGGAGGATCGTGCCAGCTTCGCGGCCAATCCGACCGCCACGTCGGGTATGGTGAGCTACGCCGATTCGGCCACCTTCACGTACAACATCAAGGGCGTTGGCAAGGCGACCTCGGGTGCGAACTTCCCGATGTCGCTGGTGCTGACCGCGGGCGAGTAATTCGCGGCCTCGGCAGAGGCACCAACGCAACGAAGTGCGCGCCGCCCGGGACGACGTCCCGGGCGCGCGCGTTGGTCGGGCACGTCAGGGGTCGAACGCCCGAAAGATCAGCACGGCGTTGTGCCCGCCGAAGCCGAAGGAGTTGGACATCACGGTGCGAACGGTGGCCGAGCGCGCGATATTCGGCACGTAGTCGAGATCGCACTCGGGATCCGGGCGGTCCAGGTTGATCGTGGGATGGATCACGCCGTGACGCAGCGTCAACACGCTCGTGACCGCCTCGATCGCCGCCGAGCCGCCCAGCGCGTGACCGGTCATGGACTTCGTGGCATGAACGGCGAGCCGGCCGACGTGCGCGCCAAACACCTCGTGAAGCGCGAGCGTCTCGGTGGCGTCGTTGAGCGGCGTCGAGGTGCCATGCGCGTTGACGACGTCGATCGCCTCGGGCGCGATTGCCGCGTCCTCGAGTGCGGCGCGCATCGCCCGCACCGCGCCGCGGCCTTCGGGATCCGGCGCCGTGACGTGATAGCCATCCGACGTGAGCCCGTAGCCGGCCAGCTCCGCGAGCGGCGTCGCCCCGCGTGAGCGCGCATGGTCGAGGCTCTCGAGCGCCAGCATGCCTGCGCCCTCGGCCAGCACGAAGCCGTCGCGGTCGAGGCTGAACGGACGCGAAGCACGTTGCGGGTCGTCGTTGCGGATCGAGAGCGCGCGCAGCTGGCCGTAGCCGTCGATCGCGAACGGCTCGATCGTGCTCTCCGCCCCGCCGGCGAGCGCCCATTCGGCGCGGCCGTCGCGGATGAGATCGAGTGCGGTGCCGATGGCGTTCGCTCCCGCGGCGCATGCCGTGGTCGTGCACAGGTTGGGGCCGCGCAGTCCGGTCTCCATCGCCACCGCGCCGGCCGCCATGTTGGGGATGATCATCGGCACCGTGAGCGGCTTGAAGCGCCCCGGACCGCGCGCGAGGAAGGATTGATGCTCCTCCATCAAGTAGTCGAATCCCCCGATGCCCGAGCCCACGACCACCGCCGCGCCCTCGCGATCCGGCGCGTCCGTGAGCCGCGCGCTCTCGAGTGCCTCGAGCGCCGCCGCGAGCGCGAGCTGCGTGAAGCGGGCCGAGCGGCGGAACGTCTTGTTCTCGGCGAGCGCGCCCGGATCGAAATCCTTCACCTCTCCGGCGATGCGCGTGCGCAGCGCAGAGGCATCGAAGCGCGTGATCGGGCCGAGCCCGGAGCGGCCGTGAACGAGGGCGTCCCAGAACCGCGGCACGCCGCTGCCGTTGGACGCGACGACGCCGAGCCCGGTGACGACGACCCGAAGACGGCCGTTCGCGCGACTCATCGCGGCACCCCCGCACCGAGCGCCGCCCACGCATCGTGAACCGCGAGCGCCGCCGCCGCCTCGGCGACGCTGATCGCGAAGAGCGGGGGCCCGGTGACATCGCCCGCGGCCCACACCGATGCCGCGGAAGTGCTCCCGGAGGCCGAAGCGCGCACGAAGCCGCCCGCGATCTCGATCGCGCCATCCAGCCATCCGGTGTTGGGTGTGGCGCCGATCTTGATCACGGCGCCCGCGAACGGCTGCTCACTTGCCCCGCGCGGCCCCTCGAGGCGCGCCGCGGTGAGGCGCTGATCGCCCAGAAACGCGGCCACGCGCGTGTGCGTCCTCACCTCGATCGCCTTCACCGCGCCGACGCGGGCCGCGAACTCCGGCAGCGCGCGCGGCGTGCCCCGCACCGCCACGGTCACGCGGCAGCCCACCTCGGCGAGGATCAGCGCGCTCTCGAAGGCTCCGTCGCCCCCTCCCACCACCAGCACGTCGTGGCCGGCGAAGCGCTCGCGATCGCGCGTCGCCGAGCCCGAGACGCCGCGGCCCTCGAGCTCGCGTTCGCCCGGCACGCCGAGGCGGCGGCGCGAGAGCCCGGTCGCGATCAGCACCGCGTCCGCCTCGAGCCGCTCGCCATGACCGGTGCGGACCGCGGGCCGCGCGCTCGGCTCGAGCCCCAAGGCCTCGACGCCGTAGTGCACCTCGGCGCCGGATTGCGCGAGCTGCCGCGCGCAGGCCTCCGCGAGCGATGGGCCGTCGGCGCGCTCGATGCCTGGCAGCTGAGCGGGCGTGAAGTGGATCGCGCGCAGCTGACCGCCCGCCGATGCCGCACGCTCGATCACGGTGACCGCGAAGCGCCCGCGCGCCCACAGGGCGGCCGCCACCCCCGCGGGTCCGGCGCCCACGATCACGAGGCGCGATCTCAGGACGAACGCTCCACGGCCAGCGACTCCGCCACCTGCCAGAACGTCTTGATCTCGAGCTCGGGCAGACCGTGCCGGGCCGACAGCCGATCGAGGCAGGCGCGGCGCTCGGCGCCACGATCCGCGGAGCTGTTGCCGGACTCGCGGATTGAAATCAGCGCGGTGACGCCCGGGACGCGGAGCGGCGGCGAGATCGCCGCGGCGCGCAGCAGAAAATCCCAGTCCTCGGAGTAGCGGAAGTTCTCGTCGAATCCGCCCAGCCGATCGAACAGCGAGCGCCGCACGGCGAGCGCGCTCGGCGCGATGAAATCGTCGTGCCGCATCCACGCGGCGTCCCAGTCGTGCGCGATCTCGAGCCGCCCGTGCTCCCGAAGCGCATCGTCTTCGCGCACGATCGCCGTGTCGCGATAAGCGATCATCGTCGCCGGGTCCCGGAATGCCACCGCCAGCGCTTCGAGATGATCGCGTTGCCAGCGATCGTCGTCGTCGAGGAGGGCCAGCACCTCACCGCGCGCTTCACGCGCCGCGAGGTTGCGTGCCGCGGCCGCCCGGCGGGCCTCCGACTTGAGGACGCACAGCCCGACGAGGCGCGCTTCCAGGCCCTCGAGGTCCACGTCGTGCTCGCCGTCGTCCGCCACGATGACCTCGAGCGGGGCATGGCTCTGCGCGGCCACCGAGCTGAGCGCGCGGCGCACCAGCGCCGGCCGATCGTGCGTGGTCACGATCACCGAGAAGGTCGGGTGTCGGGACGCGGGAGCGACGGTCATGACGAGGAGCGCTCCGCCCTCAGCGCCTCGGCGAAGCGCGGCTCGGCCAGCGCGCCGCGCACCACGCGCGTCTCCATGACCGCCGGTCGCTTGACCCCGCGCATCTCCATGCACAGATGCCGCGCCTCGAGCACGACCGCGACGCCCGCGGGCCGCACCAGAGTCTCGAGGTGATCCGCGATCTGTCGGGTCATGCGCTCCTGGAGCTGGGGGCGCCGGGCGTAGAAGTCCACGAGCCGCACGGCGCCGCTCACACCGATGATCGAGGCGCCGGGCAGATAGGCCACCATCGCGCGGCCAAAAAAGGGCGCGAAGTGGTGAACGCACAGCGAGTGGAAGCGGATGCCACGCACCAACACCAGCTCCTCGCCGCCCGGATGGGGGAACGTCTTGAGCTCGGGCGGAGCGAGGCCATGGGCCGAACAGGCCTCGCTCAGGTAGTCGGCGATCCGGGCCGGACTCTGGGCCAGCTCGGGCTCGGCGGCCGCATCGAGGCCGAGCGCGCGGATCAGCTCGGATGCCGCCCGCTCCAGCGCCGGCCGATCGAGCTTGCGCGGCCCGTCTGCCAAGGGGACCTCCGTGCAAACGAACGGGGCCGGCTTCGGCCGGCCCCGCGAAGATGGAGCGGAAGACGGGATTTGAACCCGCGACAACCACCTTGGCAAGGTGGAGCTCTACCGGGCTGAGCTACTTCCGCTCAAGAGAAACCGTGAGGAAAGATAACGAGAGCCCCGGGAAGGCGTCAAGGCGGGCGGGGTTTGGCAGGGGCCCAGCTCGAGAGAAATTGACCCACGACCCGAGCTTGGCGCCGCCCGCTATCGGTACAGCAGCTTGAGAGCGCCCCAGCTCGTGGTCCGCGCCGGCGTGACGCCGGGCTCGCTGACGTAGCCCTTGCAGGACACGATGGCCGCCCCCATCGGGACACTGGATAAGCTAAAGTCGCCGTTATTCACGCTGCTACTGATCCCACCACCCGCGATCAAGCGGAACGTGAGGAGGACCGGAGTCCCGACGGTCATGGCCTGCTGGACGACGAGCGGAGACGAAGAGCTATTGCATTGCTCCCCCAGCTTTCCCGCGGGCCCGTAAATGTCCACGCAGCCTTCCCCACCCCAAGTCATCACCGCGTTGACCACCACCTGGGTACCAAGCGGGGGCCCGATCAGGGAAAAGCTGTCGACAAAGTCGATTTCCGCAAACCCGCCGCCACAATCGAGCGTGACGCCATACCCGCTCGCCTGCAGAAAGCCTGTCACCGCATTGAACTGGAATGAGCCACCAAAGCAACCGGTACCGGCGGATTGCGAGTAGCTCCCTGTCGGACCGGACAGGTATACGGTTGGGGCAGATGCGACGCTCCCGTAGCTGTCGGGGCAGGTCTAAGCGAAGGCGTCGGATCTCGGACAGAGTACGACGACGGCGAGCAGGGCCGCTGCGATGGGCAAACGACTCATACCGGCCTCCGAGGTGGGGGCGTAGCGAAACCATGGGTACGAGCCAGGGCCTTCAGCGTAAGGCGCGCCGCGGGCCCTGTCCATTCGATTTGCGATCAGAGGTCGCCGCCCGTGCATTCACTTCCCTGAACCCTTATAACTCCTGCCCGTGAGCCTGTTGGTGCAGAAATACGGGGGCACATCGGTCGACGGCGCCGAGCGCCTGCGCGCGGTCGCCAAGCGTGTGGCTGCCGCGCGCGCGGCGGGCCATGAGCTGGTGGTGGTGGTGTCGGCGATGGGGCACGAAACCGATCGGCTGCTCGCGCTCGCGCACGAGGTCGCGAAGCGGCCGAGCCGGCGGGAGTTGGACATGCTGCTCACCACCGGCGAGCGCGTCACGATGGCGCTGCTCGCGATGGCGCTCGGGGATCTGGGCGTCGAGGCGATCTCGTTCACCGGCTCCCAGAGCGGCATCCTGACCGACGGTGCGCACAGCGCGGCGCGCATCATTGGCCTGCGGCCGGAGCGCATCCGCGCCGAGCTCGCGCGCGGGCGCGTGGTGATCGTGGCCGGATTTCAGGGCGTCAACCCCGAAACGCGCGAGATCACGACGCTCGGCCGCGGCGGCTCCGACACCACGGCGGTCGCGCTCGCGGCCGGACTCGGCGGCCGGTGCGAGATCCTCACCGACGTGCCGGGCGTGCTGACCGCCGATCCGCGCGTGGTGAAGAACGCGCGCGTGATTCCGCGCCTCTCGTATCGTTCGTGCTCGACGCTCGCCCACCTCGGCGGGCCCGTGCTGCACGCGCGCTGCGTGGACCTGGCGGCGGCGCACGCCGTGCCGCTCGCGGTGCGATCCTCGTTCGACGACTCGGCGGGAACCGAAATCACGGAGGGCGACGTGGAAGGACCGAAGGTGCACGCGGTCACGCACCGCGAGGATGTGAGCATCGTGATCGCCGAGGGCACGGCCGGTGCGCGCGGCGAAGCGCGGGCGCTGCTCGAGGCGGTGGCGAGCGAGTTTCCCGAGCTGGAGTTCATCGCCCACGAGCAGGACAGCGACGCGCATGGCGCGCTGGTGTGGATCGGCTCGAATGCCGACGCCGAACGGCTGAAGCAGGAGTTCCGGAGCCTCAAGGGCCCGGGCGGCGAGTGGCGGCTGGACGTCACTCGCGGCGCTGCGTTCGTCTCCGTAGTGGGCCTCGGCTTTGGCGCCCGTGAGGCCGTGCGCGCGGAAGCGGCGCTCGAGAAGTCGGCAATCGCGCTCGTCGCTCAGCGCGCCACGCCCACCGCGCTCATCCTGCGCGTCGCCTCGGCAGATGCGGCGCGCGCCGTCCGCGCGCTGCACGCGGAGTTCCTCGAGGACTGAGGCGCGGGGTCAGCGCCTAACCGCCGGGCACTGAGCATTTGTGGTACGACTCGGCACCGCGTTCACGCAGGTCGCGGCGCGATGTCGAGCAGGGCGCGGACGGATTCGAGCGTGGGCGGACCGGACTCCGCCAGGCGCGCGAGCGCCGCGCGATACAGGCGCTCGTAGCGCTCGGCGCTGGCGCGCCACGAGAAGTCCTGCGCCATGCCGTTGCGCTGGAGCTGGCGCCACAGCGCGGCCTGGCGGTGGATCGCGATCGCGCGCCTCAGAGCCGCCAGCATTTCGGCGGGCTCGAAGGCGTCGAACCGAAACCCCGTGCCCTGGCCCCTGCGCGGATCGAACTCCTCGACGGTGTCGGCGAGCCCGCCGGTCGCGCGCACCACGGGCACCGCGCCGTACCGCAGGCTGTACATCTGGTTGAGGCCGCACGGCTCGTAGCGCGACGGCATCAGGAACACGTCGGCGCCGGCCTCGATCCGATGAGCGAGCGGCTCGTCGAAGCCCTCGCGGTAGCACACGCGCTGCGGGTGCTCGGAGGCGAGGCGGCGCAGCAGCTCCTGATAGCGCGCCGGGCCCGAGCCCAGCACGACGAGGCAGAGGTCGAGCTGGAGCATTTCCGGTGCGGCCGCCGCGATCAGGTCGAGTCCCTTTTGCTCGGCGAGGCGCGTCACCATCCCCACGAGCGTGTCGCCCGGGCGGGGCGAGAGCCCGCACTCCTCGATCAGGCGCGCGCGATTGGGCTCGCGATCCTCGAGCCGGTCGCGGTCGAAGCGCCGCGCGAGGTGCGGATCGGTGGCGGGATTCCACAACGTGTCGTCGATGCCGTTCAGGATACCGGTGAGATCGGCGCGGCGGCGGCGGAGCACCCCCTCGAGCCCGAATCCGAATTCGCCGTTCTCCTGGATCTCGCGCGAGTAGCGCGGACTCACCGTGGTGAGGGCGTCGGCGAATGAGAGCCCGACCTTCATGTGATTGACGCGCCCCCAGAACTCGAATGGGCTGCCGGGATAGAACCATTCGAGCCCGAAGCCCGCGAGGCCGAGCACCCAGGGATCGACGATGCCCTGATAACCGAGATTGTGAATGGTGAAGATCGTGGCGGCGCCACGGAAGATGCGCTCGCTCGCCTCGTGGGTGCGCACGAAGCACGGCGCCCACGCGGCCTGATGATCGTGGGCGTGCACGATGTCCAGGCGATCGCCGATGAGCTTGAGCCCCTCGAGCGCGGCGCGCGTGAAGAACAGGAAGCGCTCCGCGCCGTCGGGATAACCCTCGCCGGTGCGTGGATCGTCGTAGACGCCGGGCCGCTCGAAGAAGCGGCGCTCGCCACCGTGATCGACCAGCAGAATGCGCGGGCCGCTCGATGCGCTCAGCAGCTCGAAGCGCGCCGGCTCGCGCCCCATGCCCCACGGCACGTCGCGCTCTCCGAGCGTGCGCCGCTCGAGCGATGACGGAACCTGGATCCCGGAATAGCGCGGCAGCGCCACGACCACGCGGTGGCCGCTCAGGGCCTGCTCGTTCGCGAGCGCGCCCACCACGTCCGCGAGCCCGCCGATCTTGACGAACGGCGCCATCTCGCTCGCGAGGTGCGCAATCGAGAGGCGTGCGGTGCTCATGGCGGAGCGCTCAGGCGTCAGGAGGTGCTGTCCAGTCCGCGCAGGAACTGCGCGGCATCTTCGGGCGACGTGGGATTGATGTAGAAGCCGGAGCCGATCTCGAAGCCCGCGACGCGGGTCAGCTTGGGCATGATCTCGATGTGCCAGTGGTAGTACTCGAGATCGCCGTCGCTCACCGGCGAGGTGTGGATCACGAAGTTGTAGGGTGGGCGATCGAGCGCGCGATTGAGTTTCATCAACACGTCCTTGAACATGCGCGAGAGATCGAGCATCTCTTCCGGATCCGCGACCGCCTGATACGCGGCATCGTGACGCCGCGGCAGGATCCACGTCTCGAACGGGAAACGCGGCGCGAACGGCGCCAGCGCGAGGAAGCGCTCGCTGGTCGCGACCACGCGCCGGCCGTTCTCGGCGGCGGTCTCCTGCGCGACGATGTCACAAAATACGCAGCGCTCCTTGAGCTCGAAGTAGCGCCGCGATCCATCCAGCTCCTCCTGGATGATGCGCGGGATGATCGGCGTCGCGATCAGCTGGGTGTGCGTATGCTCGAGGGTCGCCCCCGCCTGCGCGCCGTGATTCTTGAAGATCAGTACGTAGCGGAACCGCCGGTCGCGATGGAGGTCCACGATGCGCTCGCGGTACGCGGTCAGGACCTGCGCGAAGTGCTCGATCGGAAGATCGGCGAAGTCGCGCCCGTGATCGGGGGTCTCGATCACGACCTCGTGCGCGCCGATGCCGTTCATCTTGTCGTAGAGACCCTCGCCGCGGCGATCGAGCGAGCCCTCGATCTGGAGCGCCGGGAACTTGTTGGGCACGACGCGCACCTGCCAGGACGGCGTGTTCGGCGGCCCGCCCTCGGGCCGTCGGGCGTACACCTCGGGCGGCGTCTTGTCCTCGTGGCCGGGGCAGAAGGGACAGAAGCTCGGCGACTTGACGGGCGGCGAGGGCTCGAAGCTGGTGGGCCGGCGGCTGCGCTCGGTCGAAATGATGACCCAGCGTCCGACCACCGGGTCCTTCCGCAGTTCAGGCATCCGTTTCCTCTTCAGTGAGGTGTTCGGGGCGCGGAGGGCGGCCGCGGGACATTCGAACCGGAGATTTTAGTGAGCGGCTGGACGCGCGGTCAAGCGTGGCGGATTTCCGGGCTCCGGGCTCCGGGCGCCGCGCTTCAGCGCGCACGGCGCTCGCGTTTCGACGACTCGAAGCAGTGGCGCAGCGCCTCCGCGGCGGAATCGGTGAGCGTCTCGCCGCGCCGGCTCATCACCACGCGGGCCGTGGCGAGAAACTTGTCGAACTCGTGCTCGCGCATGCGCTCGCCGTCCCACCAGCCGAAGGGCGGTACGCGCTTGGGCGCAAACGTTCCGCCGCCGAAGAGGTTCGCGCCCGTCCCCACGCTCGCGCCCGTAGGCAGCAGCGTTCCGATGCCGGTCTTGACATGCGCGCCGATGAACGCTCCCACCTTGCTCGAGCCGCTGCTCCGCTCCTCGCCCGCCGCCCAAACACGCACGATGCCGTAGTTGTTCTTGAGATCGCTGGTCGTGGTGAGCGCTCCCAGGTTCACCCAGGCGCCGACCACGCTGTGCCCCACGAAGCCGTGATGACGCTTGTTCGAGAAGCCCTGCAGGATGCTGTCTTCGACCTCGCCCGCGACGCGGCACTCGGGACCGATCGTCGAGCGCGCCACCCGGCCGCCCAGCACCTGCGTGCTCGCGCCGATCGCGCACGGCCCCTCGATCAGCGAATGCGGGCGGATGCGAGCGCGTGGGCCGATCCAGATCGGGCCATCCGAGGCATCCAGCACCGCCAGCGCATCGACGATCGCGCCCGGCGCGACCGTGATACGCGCGCGATCGACCAGCACCGCGCGCGGGTGCACGCGGCCGCGCACACGGGCCTTCGCCGCCGCGAGATCCTGCGCGATCGCGCCGGCGTTGCGCGCGATGAGATCCCACGGATGCTCGAGGAACGCGGCGTCGGTGGTCTTCTCGGGCAGCTTCATCGCGAGGAGCGCGCGCTCGAGATCGGCCGCCTTCGCCAAACGCTCGCTCGGAACGAGCGCGGCCGCGATCCTCCCGTTCGCGGTGAAGAGCGCCGGCCGGCGCGAGGCGAGCGCTTGCTTCACCCAGCGTCCGGGGAGCGCGGCGGCGTTCGCGGCGAACACGAGATCGCCGCCCGCGGCGCGAGCGCGGCGCGCGGCCGGCGGCGATGTGAACCGGGAGAGCGCGAACCCGAGCTCGAGGCGTGTCGCCAACCGCCACCGCTCGGCGAGTGTCGAGGCGCCGAAGGCGAGGGCGTGCATCGGGGTGACGTCGGTGAGCGGCGCGAGCGAGCTCCACGCCCGGTCCTCGAAGATCACGAGGGCGCGCATCACTTCGCACCCTCGACGACCGTGAACGCGCCGCTGAATCCGCTCGCCCGCGCGCGGGCGCGCAGGTGCTGCACGGCGTCCTCGCCCAGGCAATCGCGCGTGCGCACCTTGTAGAGCGACTTGACCTGCGTGATCGTGAACGGCAGCTCGAGCTGGGATTCCGCCGCCCGCTTCATGCTCTCGGCCTCGGCGCGCTCCTTGGGAGCCGCGACCTGAAGCCGGTAGCACGGTCCGCCTCCCGGCGTGCCGGGACGAGGGGCGGCGGCGCCCGCCGCGTTCGATCCGCCCGCCGCGCTCGATCCGGACGCGACCGCGCCCGTCGCGGCGGCACTGCCCGCGCTCGCGCTCCCCGCAGGCGACGCCGCGCCGCCCGGCGCTGCCGAGCCCGATGCCGGGGCCGAAGCCGCGGCGCCCGCGCCGCGGGCGCCGGCGGAATCGGCCGCCGCGACCCCGCCGGCCGCGGCCGCCAGCTCGGCGCTTCCCGGCTTCTCACCGAGCGGCGCGGTCGGCTCGGGCACCGGCACCACCGCCCGCGTCGTGTCGGCCGCGGTCGTCGTGTGCAATGAATCGGGCGCGGGCGGCGGCACGCGTTCGGCGGCGGGAATCGGCTCCGGAATCGAATCGAGCACCCGCTGCGCATCTGCCGAGGGCAGACTGTCGACCACCGCGCGCGGTGCGCCCGAGGCCGCGCTCGCGCCCCCACCGCTCGCCTGCGGCGCGGCGCTGATCGCGGAGCCGGACGCGGGCGCTGAATTCGGGGTCGCGGGCATCAGCGAGGCGCAGCCCTCGACGCTCACGAGCGCCAGCATGGTCAGCAGCGCGGCGGCCCTCACCGGCTCGCCTCAGCACGCGCGGCCTCGCGCACCCGCTCGCTCTCTTCGAGCCGGCACGCGAGCGTCGCTCCCTCGGCGTGCACCACGATCATCTCCGTGAGCCCGATCGCGGCGGCGCGCCCGCCATCGCCCACCACGACGCACCGGTCGCAATCGAGCGCGATGGCATCGCCGAACAGCACGTTGCCACGCGCATCGCGGGGCTGGCGGCGCGCCCACGCGCTCCACGAGCCGAGATCGTCCCAGTCGAAAGCGGCCTCGATCATCACGACATTGGGAGCCTTCTCGAGCACCGCGAAGTCCACCGAGATGGATTCGAGCCTGGGGTAGAGATCGCGAAGCGCGCCCGTGAAGCCATCGGCGTCGCGCTGCGGGAGGCCGCGCAGGGCCGCCGCGATCGCCGGCCGCCCGGCCTCGAGCGCATTGAAAAACACGCCGCGCCGCCACACGAAGATGCCGCTGTTCCAGAAATGCTCGCCGCCCTCCACCCACGCGCGGGCGCGCTCGCGGTCCGGTTTCTCGGTGAACTGCGCGGCGCGAAACACGCGCTCTCCGAGCGCGGCGCCGCGACGGATGTAGCCGAAGTTGGTCTCGGGGTGCGTGGGCCGGATGCCGAACGTGACGAGCACGGCCTCGCGCTCGGCGAGCGTAAAGGCGCGCTCCATGTCGCCCGCGAAAGCGGCCTCATCGTCGATCGCATGATCGGCGGGCAGCACGGCGAATGCCTCGTCATCGCGGATCCAGGCCGCGGCCGCGGCGATCGCCGGCGCGGTGTTGCGGCCCACCGGCTCGCCCAGCACGCGCGCGCCGGGGCACTCGCGCTCGCAGGCGCGTACGAGATCGGCGGACGTCATGACCAGCACGCGGTCGCGGTCCCCCTTCACGAGCCCCATCGCGCGCTCGAACGTCGCGCCCAGCAGCGTGCGGCCCCCCCTCGCGAGCGGCAGCAGCTGCTTGGGCCGCTCGGGGCGGCTCCACGGCCAGAAGCGCTCGCCCCGGCCTCCGGCCAGGATCAGGACGAAACGGGACGCCACGCGCGCTCCTCGTGAGCGGAATTCACGCCCGAACCACTAACACAGGGCGGGGCCGGCCCCAAGTCAGCGCCGGCCCGTGAGCATCTCGCGGTAGACGGCCTCGGTTGCCGCGGCCACGCGATCCCACGAGTAGTGCTCGGCGATGTGGGCGCGAGCCTTCGCCTCGAACGAGTGAACGCGCGCGGGATCGCGGATCAGCGCCTCGAGCTTCGCGGTGAGATCGTCGACGTCCTGGCTGCGGAACGAAACCGAGCACTCCTCGGCGACCTCGAGGTTTTCGGGGATGTTGGAGATCAGCACGCAGCGACCGTACGAGAGCGCTTCGAGCAGCGCGATCGAGAGGCCCTCCATGGTCGAGGGCTGTGCCACGAGGTAGGCGTTGCTCCACAGCTCCTCCAGGCTCTCGCCGAAGACGTAATCGAGAAGCCGGATGCGATCGCTTTCGTAGCCCTTGAGCAGGCGAACGTAGTCCTCGCTGAAGGAGTGTCCGCCCACCAGCGCGAGCTTCATGTCGGTCGAGATCCGGCTGAACGCCTCGCACAGGAAGTGCACACCCTTCTCGGGCACCAGCCGGCCCACGAACAGGATGTACTTCCCGGGCGTGAGGCCGAGCTCGAGGATCTTCTTTGCCGGCCGCGGCTGCGGCAGGTGCGTGCCGTTCGGAATGAACGTCGCGTCGCAGTGATGATGCTGCTGAAAGTATTCGCGCAGCGTCTTCGACACCACGATCGTGCGATTCGGGAAGCGGGCCGCCGGATGCTCGCACTGCCTCAGCACCCACGCGGCGAGCCGGCCCCACTTCTGGCGCTGCCAGTCGAGGCCGTGCACGGTCACGGCGGTGCGCGCGCCGGCGAGCCGCGGCAGCCCGGCAAAGAGCGAGGGACCGAGCGCGTGAAAGTGCACGATTTCGTGGCGGCGGAAGATGGATTCGAGGGTGCACCACGCCACGTGGCTCGCGGTGTCGAAATGCTTGGTGTGGAGGCTGGGCCGGCGCATCAGGCGCACGCCGTGGCAGGTGGCGCCCGAGGGCGTGTAGTAGAGCCGGCAGTAAACCGTGACGTCGTGCCCGCGCTGCACCAGCCGCCTCGCGATCTCCTCGACGTGCTTCTCGATGCCGCCGTACGTCGCGGGCAGGCCCTTCTGGCCGATCATCGCGATCTTCACGCGCCGGCCTCCCGCGCCCGTCGCGCATCGCCCGCCGGCTCGCCGGCGAGGCGCTCGCTCAGCCGCTCGCCGAGGCGTTCTCCGAGCCGGCCCCACGCGAGCGCGGCGACCTCCTGCGGCATCGCGAGGCCGCGCGCCGCCCAGCCGCGCGGTCGCTCGCGCAGGGCGGCCGGCATCTCGTCCAGCTCCGCGACCGTCACCAGGGGCTCGAGCTCCGGATAGCCGCGGAGTCCAAAGCGCGTGGTGACGACCGCGAGGCCGGCCGCGAGATAAGTCGGGAGCTTGACGTTGCTGCCGGCGCCCGAAGCCATCGGATTCAATCCCACATCGGCGGCGTGCAGCCAGGGCTCGAGATCGTCCACTTCGCCGGCCGCGCGCAGCGCCACGTCGCGCGATCCGCGGATCGCGCGCGCGACCGATCCCGCCACGACCAGGCGCATCCCCTGCCCCGCGAGCGCGGGCAGCACCCGCTCGATGAGCCGCGCGAGCGCCTCGCGGTTGTGCGGCATGTCGGATCCCACGAACAGCGCGACGGTGTCGGACTCTGCGAATCCGAGCGTGGCGCGCGCGCGTGCGCGGCGCTCGACCGTCGCGGGATGAAGGCGCGCGTCGTCCCAGCCGTTGGGAATCACGATGACGTGATCGCTCGCCACGCCATCGAGCTGCCGAAATCGCTCCGCATCCTCGGTGGAGCAGGCCACGGTCAGCGCCGCCTCGCTCACGGCGCGCCGCTCGAGGGCCGCCACCCAGGCGCGCCAGCGCGGCGAACGCGCGAGCCGGGTGGGCCCGAGGGCGAAGCGGTCGCGCTCGACGTTGTGCGACGTGTACACCTTGAGCGGCGCCGGGTGGTGCGCGAAGAGCCCGGCGAGCGCGAGGTCGGCCGCGAACACGTCGGCGTTCCCGGGCAGCGCCGCGAGCAGACGCTTCGCCCGCCCGGCGTGTCCGCGCGCCGCGAGCTGGAGGGGCGCGAGGCCGAGTCGATCGAGCCGCCACGCCACGCTCGTGTACCACGCGCGGCGCCTCACGAGATGGACGCCCTCGACCGTCTCATCGGACGCGCCGCGGCTGCGATTCGGCACCACGCAGAGTGCGTGCACGTCATGGGCGCGCGCAAGCCCGCGGTCGAGTCCGAACGATCGCTGGGGGCCGCCGAAGCGCGGCGGGTAGATGTCGTTGTCGGTGGCCGCGTGAATCAGCATCCGGCGCCCCTCGATTCGTGACGCGGCATGGCGAGCGTGGGACGGGCGGCCGCAGGAGGGGCGCGGAAGAATCCGGCCACCATCCCCGCGCCGTTGAGCGTCCAGGTGAGAATCGAGTGAACCGCGAGCCGCAGGCTCCGCTTGCGCAGCGCCATGAAGAGCAGCAGCGCGAGCGCCAGGGCGGTCCACGCGAGGAACACCGATGCTCGCGAGGACGCCACGGCGTAGACGAGCGCCGCGATCCCCAGCGTCCACAGGCCCATGGTCGCGATGTAGAGCCATTGGCGGCGCAGGAGCGTGCCCATGCCCCGGCGGCCGAAGTAGAGGCGCAGCACCTCGCCCTGGCCGAAGCACAGGCCGGTGCGCCAGCGGCGGGTGAGCTCCGGGAAGCTCGGACGCGGCGCGCTCCAGTGGCGCCCGGCGCGCATGCCCAGCACGCGTATTTCGAGGCCGAGGAATCCGAGCTTCAGTCCCAGCTCGAAGTCTTCGTCCGAGTGGAGCCACTCGTTGTATCCGCCGGCGGCCTCGAGCGCGGCGCGGCGATAGAGCGCGACGTTCGCGAGATAGCCGACCGCGTGGTCGCGATCGCCGCTGCCGTACATGTCGTGCTTGCCGGGACGCTCGGCGGCGCCGTCGGTGAACCACTCCTCGATGCGTCCGCCGATGCCCGCCAGCGCCGGCTCGCGTTGCGCGGCCGCCAGCGCCGCGTCCACCCAGGCGCGATCCAGCTCCATGTCGGAATCGAGGAACAGCACCCACTCGCCGCCGCAGGCGTGAAAGCCCGTCATCCGGCCCGCACCCGGGGTGAGCGCGCGCTTGAGCTCGCCGGTCCCGGGTTCCGTGCTCACGATCACGGTCCAATGCGGCGAGAGCGCGGGCAACGCCGCATCCGAGGGCGCGGCGATCTCGAGCACTCCACGCCACTCGCGCCCTTCGAGCGCACGCTCGAGCGCCGCCACGGTGCGCGCGAGATAGCGCTCCTGGCGATAGCACGAGATCACCACGCCGAGCGTGCTCACGACCGCACCACCGCCACGTGCGCGCGTACCGGAGCTCCGGGCACGAAGCTCGCGAGCCCCAGCACCTCGTCGTACACCGCCTCGTATTGCTCCGCGACCCGCTTCCACGTGAAGTGCTCGCGCACGCGCCGGCCGCCCGCGAGGCCGAGCTTGCGCGCGGCATCCGGGTGGCGATGAAAGTCCTCGAGCGCCGCCGCCAGCTCGGAGGGGCTCTCGGGCGTGACGAGCCGCGCGTGAACGCCGTGCTGGATCACCTCGGGAATGCCGCCCACCGCGCTCGCCACCACCGGGCGCTCGCGAATGAGCGCCTCGAGCAGGGTAAGCGGCAGCCCTTCGAGCCGCGATGGCAGCACCACCGCGTCCGCCGCGAGCAGCAGTGGTCCGATGCCCTCGACCTGCCCGAGGAAGTGCACCTGCTCAGCGATGCCGAGTGTGCGCGCCTGGTGCTCGAGCGCCGCGCGACTCGCGCCCTCGCCCGCGATCAGCAACGTGAACGGCAGCCCGGTGGCGCGCACCCTCGCCGCCGCGTCGAGCAGCACGTCCTGGCCCTTGGGCGGATCGAGGCGCGCCGCGCACACCCACAGCGGCCGCAGCGGCGTCGCGCCGTAACGCGTCCGAATCGCGAGCGCTTCCGGCGCCTCGGCCGCGGGGTCGGGCGGCTCCGCGCCGTTCGGGACCACCCGGATGCGCGCGCGATCCGCGCCGTAATCGCGCACCAGCGTCTCGGCAACGGCGCCGCACACCGCGGTCACCGCGCCGGCGCGCCCGAGCTCGCGGCGCTTGATTGCCTCCTGGCCGCGCGAGTGCGAGCGGCCGAGGCTGTGCTCGGTGATCACGAGGTGCGGCACGCCGGCGGCCGCGGCGAGCGCGGCGAGATAGCGATCGGCCGCCGGCCACACATGATGAACGTGCAGCAGCCGCGGCGCGATACGTTTGAGGCGCGCCCACGTGCGCAGCATGCCGCCGAGATCCCAGCGCGAATCCACCTCGGCGATGCGCTCGACCGGAAAGCCGGCGCGCTCGAGCGCCGCGGCGAACTCGTCAACGCCGGGAGCGGTCGAGAGCCACACGCGAACGTCGAAGCGGCCGGGCGGAAGCCGTGTCGCCAGCTCCCACAGCACGCGCTCCGTGCCGCCCACGGAGGTGCCGCTCTCGGCGAGCAGCACCGTCACTCGCTTCGTCGCGGCGCGCATAGGCCTCCGTACGCGTTGAGCAACTCGCGGGCGCTGTACTCCCACGCCATCTGATCCAGAAAGCGGCGGCGGTTGTAGGCGCCCATGCGCTCACGCAGCGCGGGATCGTCGAGCAGCTCGGCGATTCGCGCCGCCAGCTTCTCGGGCCGATTTGGCTCCGCGTAGAGCGCGCCCTCCGCCGCCGAGTAGCGATGCTCGCGCAGGTCGTAAGCCACGATCGGCCGCCCGCACGCCATGTACTCGAGGATCTTGTTCATGGTCGAGACGTCGTTGAGCGGATTGAGCGGATCGGGACAGGCGCACACGTCGGCGGTGGCCAGGATCCGCTCCACCTCGTCGTCCGGGATTCGCCCGGTGAACTCGACCACGTCGTCGAGCCCCAGCTCGTGGGTGAGCGTTCGCAGCTCCTCGAAGGAGTCGCCGGATCCGATGAGCGTGAACACGACGTCCCGGCGTCCCTGATCGTGCACCAGGTGGCGGGCGGCGTGGAGCAGATGATCCACGCCGTCCTGGGGCGCCATCACGCCCAGGTAGGCCACCAGGTGCTCGCGGCCGCGCCTCAGGGTCGGATCCACCGCGCGCACCGTCGCGAAGCGCTCGCGACTCGGACCGCTGCGCACCACCACGACGCGCTCAGGTCTGACGTGACCGCGCCCGAGCGCCACCTGGCGATACGACTCGTTCGTGGAGATGACGAGATCCGCGGTGCGGAACTGCGCCCACTCGAGCAGCCCGAGCAGCCGATAGAGCAGGTTGCCCTTGCGCGCCTCGCCGAACCGCGCCACGTAGAGCTCGGGGCAGAGGTCGTGGTGGTCGAATACGTAACGCTTCCCCAGCAGCCGGTAGGGCAGCGCGATGGCCCAGAACGTGTCGGGGGGATTCGCGGCATGCAGGACGTCGAAGCCGCGCCGCGCCAGCACCACCAGCGTCAGGCGGGCGGTCTGGAGCCAGCAGTAGAGGAACTCCCAGATGTAAGAGAGAGCGCCGCGCGCCGTCGGCGGCGGCGGGTAACGCCACACCTGGATGCCGTCGATCTCCTCGAACGGCGCGGTCCACTTCTCTCCCATCGGGCTGATCGCGGAGACCTGGTAGCCGCCGTCGCGCAGCGCGCACAGCTCCATCCAGACACGCCGATCGAAGGGCAGCGGGAGATTTTCGGAGAGGTGAAGGACCCTACCAGGCGAGGCCATGATATTGGCCGGGAGGAACGCTGGCCGGATTCACGATGTGGGCGAGGTCCACGACCTGCTGATCGGGCTCGAGCAGCGCTCCGATGCCGGCGTACTCGGGGCTGGCGTTCGCGACCACGACCACCTCGCTCGCGGTGACGACTTCGGCGAGCGTGGGGCGCAGTCGATCGGGAAGGTAGGGCACTTCGTTCTCGACGAACGCGCGGTTCGCCCCCAGCACCCGCTGCATGTCGAGGTTGGAATCGTGCAGCAGCACGGAATACCCCTTGCCGACGAGCGCGTTCACCACCCGGAGAATCGGGCTCTCGCGCAGATCGTCGGTGTGAGCCTTGAACGAGAGACCGAGCACGCCGACTCGACGGCGCTTGAGCCGCTCGATCAGGTGAATGGCCTCCTCGACCTGGACGTCGTTGGAGCGCAGGATCGCGCCAATGACGGGCAGATCCAGATCGTGCCGTCGCGCCCGCGACGAGAGCGCGCGCAGGTCTTTGGGCAGGCAGGAGCCACCGAACGCGAAGCCCGGCTTCAGGTAGGAGGCCCCGAGATTGAGCCGCGTGTCAAGCGTGAACAAGCGCATCACCTCGTGGCTGTCGAGCCCTTCACGCCGGCAGAGGCGTCCGATCTCGTTCGCGAACGTCACCTTGAGCGCGTGATACGAGTTGTTCACGTACTTGAGCATCTCGGCGATGCGCAGTGAGGTGACCTCGAGCGTGCCGCCGATGCCGTGATAGAGCTGACGGAGCGCCGCGGCGCTCCTTTCGTCGATCGCGCCCACCACGGTGAGCTCGCCGCCGAAGAAGTCTGCGACCGCGCTGCCCTCGCGCAGGAACTCCGGATTGTACGCGAGGCCAAAATCGCGTGACGCTTTGAGGCCCGAGCCGCGCTCGAGCACCGGCTGAAGCTCCTGCTCGACGCTCCCGGGCAGCATCGTGCTGCGCAGCACGACGGTCGTGAACGTGCCCGCGGCCTTGAGCCCGGCGGCCACCTCGGCGCACGCGCGCTTGACGTGCTCGAGGCTGAGGGAACCGTCCGCCGAGCTCGGCGTGCCGACGCAGATGAGTACGACCTCGGCGCCCGGCATGGCGTCGGCGATGCGCGTGGTGGCGCGCAACCGGCCGGCGGCGCGCGATTCGGCGATCAGCGCCGCGAGCCCGGTCTCGACGATCGGGCTCTCGCCGCGCTCGATACAGCCGACCTTGAACTCGCTGGTGTCGACCCCGATCACCGCGTGTCCGCGACTGGCCAGGCAGGCCGAGCACACCGACCCCACGTAGCCCAGTCCCACCACCACCACGCGCATGCCTGATCCTCCGCCGGCTGAGCGCCGGCCTAGTTTTCTCGGGGCACCGGGCTGCGGCGAACGTGCCACACCCGGACCCCCTCGAACACGATTCGGTCCGCCGCCTCGGTGCGGCGGTCCATCAGGCGCGCGAAGCGGCCCGCGGGATCGAGATCCTCCGGACGGCTCAACACCACCCAGGCCGCAGGCACATCGGTAAGCGTCCGGTCGAACTCCCGCTCGAGCTTCGTCGAATCCGCGGCAACCCCGAGCCAGAAGGGCTCGAGCCGGGCCGGCCCATCATAGTAATACTGCATCAAGTCGGTGGCATTCACCGAGAGCACCCTTTCGTCGGCCCGGGCCAGCTCGGAGACGCGCCGCCCGGCCGAGCGCATGTCCTCTTTGCCGTAGCTCGGCCAGGCGTAGTAGTGGGCGAGCGAGACCGCCCAGAGCAGCGCGAGCGGAGCTCCGAGGAGCGCGCGCCCGCGCGCGCCCAGATCGGCGAGCGCCGCGGCTGCCACCATCAGCACCATGGGAAGCGCGGTCGCGAAATAGCGCGGATGGAAGACTTTGAAGTTCGAGACCGCGAACCAGGTCACGATCAGCGCGGGAACACCGATCCACAGCGCGGCGTCCCACAGCCGCCGCCGCCGCGAGAGCGCGCCGAGGCCGACGAGGGCGATTCCGGCCCCGAGCAGCGCCACCGCGGCGATCTCGGGCACGTGGTGGCGGAGCACCGAGAACGTGGGGTCCGCCCGCAGCTCGCGCGGCGAGGGACCGAACGTATAGCCGACCATGAAGGTGTAGAACACGTAGGGAAATCCACCGGCGTGGAACGTGATGGGCCCGCGCAGCGGCATTTCCTCCGCGCCCGCGACATGTCCAGGATGCAGGCGCGACCAGTCCCACGTGGTGACGAACGTCCTCACCCACGGCAGCGCCATGAGCGCGAGCCCCGCAGCGCCCGCGCCCGCGATCAGCAGACGGCGGCGGCGCTGAGCGGGATCGGCGAGCCACCAGCGCAGGTGGAGCGGCAGCACGAGGGCAAACGCCGGCGCCGCGAGCAGTCCGGTCGCGGCGCTCGCGCCATAGAGCGCCGCCGCTCGACGGCTCGCGAGCCGCGCGAGCTCGAGCATGAGCGCGCCGCTCACGCACACCGCGAGGATCAGCATCGAGTAGGAGCGCGCCTCCTGCGAGTACCACACCAGAAACGGTGAGAAGGCCGCGAGCCATGCCGTCCATCCCGCGGTCTCGCGGCCGAGCCAGCGTGAAGAGAGCCACGCCATCGCCGGCACCGTGGCGACGCCGCACCATGCCGAGGGGGCGCGCAGGGCCGCATCGGTCCCGCCGCCGAGGGCGCTCGAGATGTGCACCGCGAGCAGGAAGAGGGCGCCGTGGACGGTCTCGAGCAGATCGTGCAGCGTGAGCGGTGTGCCAATGCCCGCGGCATTCCGCGTGAAGACCTCGTCGATCCACAGGCTCTGCGCACCCAGGCGCGAAAAACGCAGCGCGGCCGCGACCAGGGTGGCGGCGAGAATGGATCCGAAGAGGGCCGGGTGGCTCGAGGCGGGAGGTGCGATCCGGGAAGGCCGTGAATCGGAGCGTTTCGGGGCGTTCGAGACTGGCGTCAGTATGCGCCCTCGCGTGAGAGCACGGCGGGGATGGTCCGCAGCAGGATCTTGAGGTCGAGCAACAGCGACTGATTGCGAATGTACTCGAGATCGAGCCGCATCCACTCATCGAATCCGATCCGGCTGCGGCCGCTGATCTGCCACAGGCATGTGAGACCGGGTCGGACGTCGAGCCGGTGGAGCTGCCACGGCTCGTACTGCCTGACTTCCTCGGAAAGCGGAGGTCGCGGACCCACCAGCGACATCTCGCCGGAGAGCACGTGGAAGAGCTGCGGCATCTCGTCGATGCTGCTGCGGCGCAGCCACCGGCCCACGCGGGTCACGCGCGGATCGGCGAAGATCTTGAATACCGGACCGTCGGCCTGATTGAGGTGGCTCAAGTCCTGGCGCTTCGAGTCGGCGTCGTGGACCATCGAGCGGAGCTTGATGAACGTGAACGGCCGCCCGCCGCGCCCGATTCGCGTCGAGCGATAGAGCACGGGGCCGCGCGACTCGAGCTTGATGGCGACCGCCGCGAGGATCAGTACGGGCGCGCCGATCACGAGCGCGAGGGTAGCGCCCACCACGTCGAGCGCGCGCTTGCCGAAGCGCAGGTAGGCGCTTTCGGGCCGCGAGATCGTGAGCCGCGCCGGGCCGCGCGTCCAGGTCGCGGGGCGACCATGGAGTCTCAACGTGCGCCGCGCGCCCAATCCGTTCGCGACGCCGTTCATGGCGTGAGCGCGTGCGCCGTTCACGCCGTTGCCATTCGCGTGGGCAAGACCGTTGCCGTTCGCGTGCGTCAGGGCAGGTGCCGGCGGCAGGCTGGTATCCATGGAAGATCCGGCCAGGGAAGAGAGATCCCCAGGCCGTGCTTCAACCTCGGTGGGAATTGACGAACCGCTCGCGGCGAGGACGTCGGGCTCCATGGTGTCGCTCTTGTTGTGTGTCGCCCGTAAAAAAACCGGGGGGCAAAAACTCCCCTCGGCTCAAAGCTCTCGCTTCGTCCGGTTCTTGGGGCTCCGGGAAAGGCCGAATACGAGCGACGGGGGAAACAGCAAGATGTCTAACCTCGGATGCTGGCCCTGGCGACTTGCCAGGCAGCCGGGCCGCTGCACGCGCCCGGTCGTGTTGGCTCGCTCATGAACGACGAACCCAGTTAGCAAATTCCCAGAGGCGTTCCTCCATGGCCAAAGACGGGCGACGTCCGCCGCCTTCGAACACCACGTTATCAAAGGCCTGACAGCGAATCAAGGCACATTAATACCGCCAAGTCACGCCTTGACACGGACCTCGGAGGTCGCTGGCCCAAGGATAGACATAGCAGGTTCCGGACCATTTCGGAAAGGCCTCAGGACCATTTGAGGCCTCGGGGGCACCGCGGGGAGTGCCGAGCCGCTGGAACGCCTTAGGGCGCGATCCCCAGCCGCCTGATGGGTCTCTTTGGGGCCGCGGCGGCGATCAACGGGCGTGCGGGCTTGGGCTTTTCTCCCCTACCTCGTGACCGCGATGTCGCCATGCCGCCCACATCGCTGCCGGAATCGGCCGGCTCGCCCCGGCCAGCGGGGCAGAGCTGCGTGATATGCTCGTTGACCCCTTGTCGTTCGCGCTTTTCGAGGGCGCGAGCTCATTGGCGGTTCGTCCCTCCCCAGGAGTCCGTTTGCCCACGCTCTGGCTCGCCCTGCCGGCCTACAACGAAGAGCGCTCGCTGCCCGCCCTGCTCGAGCGCTGCATCCCGGTGGCACGCGCGCTCGGCGAGCGCGGGTGGAGGCTCGCGGTGCTGGTGGTGGACGACGGCAGCCGCGACGGCACGATCGAGTCCGCGCGGCCGTTCGCCGAGAAGCTCGCGCTCGAGGTGATTCCGCACCGGGTCAATCGGGGCCTGGGGGCCGCGCTGCGCACCGGGCTCGGCTCGGCGCTCGCGCGCGCCACGGAGGGCGACCTCATCGCCACGATGGATGCGGACAACACTCACGATCCCGCGCTCCTCATCGACATGCTGGGCCGCCTCGAGCGCGAGCACGCCGATCTCGTGATCGCCTCGCGCTACGCTCCCGGCGGCGGCGAGCGCGGATTGAGCCCGCTGCGCAGCGTGCTCTCGCGTGGCGCGAGCTTCGTGCTCGCGACGTTCGCCGGCGTGCGCGGCGCGCGCGATTACACGTGCGGCTATCGGCTCTACCGCGCGGCCACGTTGCGCCGCGCGGCCGAAGCATGGGGCGAGCGGCTGGTGGAGGAATCGGGCTTCACCTGCATGGCCGAGGTGCTGCTCAAGCTCGGCCGCGGCGGGGCGAAGGTGGCCGAGTCGCCGATGGTGCTGAGGTACGATCTCAAGGAGGGTGCGAGCAAGATGAAGATGACGCGCACGATCGCGCGCTACTTCGAGCTCATCCGGCGTATTCGATCGCAATCGCTGCCGCGCGTGGCGTGAGGCCGGCCGTGGAGCGAACCGGACTCGCGGATGCGGCAGCTTCGTTCGCGGCCGGCCCGATTCCCCGTGGCGCGATGCTGTGGGCCGTGATCGCCGCGCTCTCACTCGCCCCGCGGATGGTGGCGCTCACCTCGTCGAGCGAGGCGACGATGCCGCCCGACGCGGCGCACTTCCTCAATGTCGCCCGCTGCCTCGAGCGCGGCCAGGGATTCTCGACGATGGAGGCCTGGCCGGCGTGGATCGACCCGCCACGACTCCCGATGCCCGAGACGTGGAAGGAGCCGGCATATCCGTGCCTGATTGCCGCGCTCGAGCGCATCGGAGTCGAACCCTACGCGGCCGGCCGCGCACTTTCGTTCCTCGCGGGCTCGCTGCTTCCGCTCGTCGTGGGAGCCCTCGCGTCCCGCCTCGGAGCGTCGCGGCCGGCAGCCGTACTCGCGGCGCTGATCGTGGCCGGCAGTCCGCTAATGGTCGGCCTGTCCGCCGCCGTGCTCTCCGAATCGTGCTTCTCGCTCTGCATCGCCGTCGCGTTTCTCGCAGCCTCGTGGCGGTATCGCTCGAAGCCGGGGCCGACCCGCGATGCGGCGATGGACTCGCTCGCCGCCGCGGCGTTCGCGGTCGCGTATCTGTTCCGCTCGCAGGCGACCCTCGCGATTCCGGCGCTCGCGTGGCTCCTCGTGCGGGGAAGGCCGCTGCGCTCGTGGCTTCCCCGGCTCGGCGCGGCAACGCTCGTCGCCCTGTTCGTGCTCGTGCCGTGGATGGACCGCAATCTCAAGCTGTTCGGGGTGCCGTTCTACAGCGACGCCCCGCTCCATGGCGCCTGGCCCTACGTGGATACGATCCTGCTCTCGCACGGACTCGAGCGGCCGGCCTCGCCATTTTCGGTTGCGCTGGCTCACCCATGGGCGGTCGTGGCGCACACGCTGCGGAGCTGGCGCGTATTCGTCTTCTCCGCCCTGCCGCGCGAGCTGTTCGGAAATCCGTTCGGGATGGTGGGACTCGCCCTCACGCCCTTCGCATGCCGCGGGAGATGGAGCGTGTGGGGCTTCGCCGCCCTCGATGCGCTGGTCACGATCGCGTTCTTCATGCCGCTCGACTGGACATCGCGTTATTTCGCGAGCACCATGACCGGCATCGCGCTCCTTGCGGCCGCAGGTCTCGCGTGGGTGGGTCGCCGGCTCGACGAGCGGTCGCGGGGCTCGTGGCCGGGCGCGCCCGCGCTCGCGACGATCGTTCTCGTCACGCTCGCGGCGGCGGCGCCTCTCGCTTGGAGCGCTTACCTGGCGGCACACCCGGCAACGCAAAGCTCCATCGACAGCGTCGCGGCGCGTGGGGAGACGAGCTTTCTGCGCGCCCAGCTCCAGCCTGACGAGGCGGTGATGACGGACGTGGGCTCCTACTGGACGTGGTTCCTCGACCGCCCGAGCGTTCACTGGGTGGTGGCGGACTCGGTCCGCTTCGATGCCACGATGCGGCGCCTCAAGGTGCGTTGGGCGGCCATCCCGACGTCCGAAATTCCGGCCCTCGCTGCGCACTACCCGGGCCATCGGCTGCCCTCGAGCCTGATTGCGGTGCGCTTGGACCAAAGCCAACACGAGCAGCTCTATCGCGTAGTTCCCGCGGCGCCCGCTACCGGCGAGGCTCGATGAGCCCCGCGCCCGATTCGCTCGCTTCGAGCCGCGGCCAGGCGGGCGGCGCGGCGTGGGGCTGGCGCACCATGCTCGCGATGGCGGCGGCGATCGTGGTCACGCGACTGCCGCTCCTCGGCGGCGGCTACGGATCCGACGACGACACGTGGCGGAACATCGTCGCCGCGCTCCACACCCGGGCGGTCGGACGCTACATCCCCTCTCGCATCCCCGGGTTTCCGGTTTACGACGGTTTGCTGGCGGTGCTCGCCCCCGGCGGATGGCTCGTCACGAACCTCGCTTCGGTGCTCGCGGAAGTCGCTGCCGCGCTCCTCTTCGCGCGCCTGCTCCAGAGGCTCCAGGTCCGGAACGCGCTTCCCGCCTGGCTGGCGCTCGCCTTCTCGGCGCCGCTGTGGGTCGAGGCCTCGCAGACGATCGACTACGCGTTCGGCCTCGCGTTATTTCTCGCCGCCTTCCTCGCGCTCATGGATCGGCGATACGCGCGGGCCGCAATTCTCCTCGCCCTCGCGGTGGGCACCAGGCTCAGCTACGTGTGGGTGAACGTCGGCGTGGCGGCGATGTTGTGGACGAGGCGTGAATCGCTGCGCTCGATCGGGACTTACGCGGCGGTTCACGCCGCCGCCGTGATCGTGATCTTCCTGCCATTCATTCTCTCCCCCGAGGCTCGCGACCTAAGCCATCACTTCACCAAGCACGCCGCGCACCATGCGACACTGCGAACGCTGCTCCCGATCCTGCGCGTGATGGGGATTTTCCTGTTCGGAAAGTGGGGCGTCCTGCTGCTCGCGGCCGCCGCATTCACGTGGCTGTTCGATTCGGTCCGTCGCGCACGGCGAGCGCGCACCCCTTCCCGCGGCGTCGCGAGGTCCGATCCCAGCCCCGGCCTCGGGGAACGCGGCCCCGCTCCTCCCTCCGCCCGCTCGCTCGAGGGGCGCGCAGCGGCCATGTTCGCGGCCGGATCGGCGATCGGGGTCGGCGGATTCTTCCTGCTGATCCCCTACGAGGGGGCGTACATCCTCGCGCTCCTGCCGATCGCGATCATCGCGGCGGACCGCTGGCTGCCGCGGCGGTGGTTCATGGCCCTCGCGGCCACCATGATTCTTCAGGTGTTCGTCTCCGTCAGCGCACAGGAGCGGCGTCTCGTGCCGGGCGCGCTGTTCGAGGAGCGCACGCAGCGCCGCCACGACGTGGCTGACACCCGCGAAATGATGGCGGTGAATCCGCCGCATCCGACGATCTACGTGGTCGGCAACTTCATGCTTCACCGCCTGCTGGTGCTCGATCCGGGGCTGGAGCGCTTGGATGCGGCGTGGGAGCCCTTTTATGCCACGGGCGTCGGGCTGCGGTCGAGATCGCGGGCGGTGATGTTCGCGCAGGTGATGGTCCCGGCCGAGCGAGAGGAGTGGGAGCGGCAGGGCTGGACGGTGGAGGACCGGCCCTACCCGGATTAGCTGCGATCAGGCCCGGTTCCGGTTGCGCCTCGCGCGGCGGGATTGATAACATTTCCCTGCGCCCACATGGTCACGGTCGCAGGCCGCCCTTTCCCACCTCGAACCCCACCGAATGCACCGAGGAAGCACGCTCAGCGTCGTCATCCCCTGTTACAACGAGGAGGACGGCGTGCGCCAGGTGATCGCCCGCATGCCCAAGGCGGTCGACGAGGTCGTGGTGGTGGACAACAACTGCACGGATCGCACCGCCGAGGTGGCGAGGAGCCTCGGCGCGGTGGTGGTCGCGGAGCCGGTTCCCGGATACGGCGCGGCCTACAAGGCCGGGCTCAAGGCCGCGACCGGCGATCTCGTGATCACGCTGGATGGTGATGGCACCTACCCGCCCGAGGAGATTCCGCGCCTGGTGGATGAGTTGACGGACCGCGGCTGGGACTTCCTTTCCGCGAGTCGTTTCCCGCTCTCGGATCCCCGCGCCATGCACCTCACGAATCGTCTCGGTAACGCGGTGCTGACCCTGGCGGCGGCGGTGCTGTTCTTCCATCCGATTCGCGATAGCCAGTCCGGCATGTGGGTCTTCAAGCGCGCCGGGCTGGGGAAGATGAAGCTCACCTCGGATGGCATGCCGTTCAGCGAGGAGATCAAGCTCGAAGCGCTGAAGCGCGGGCTGAAATTCGGCGAGTCGCATATTGCCTACGGTGTGCGCGTCGGCGAGGTGAAGCTCCAGAAGTGGCGCGACGGCTGGAACAACCTCTCGTTCCTGGTGCGCAAGCGATTCGGAGCGGTGTGATGCGGCTGAGGGTGCGTGGCCTGGATGCGCGTGGGCGGGATCCCGTGACGCGCGTCCTCGGGGTTCTGGCGGTCCTGGCGGCCGGGATCCTGATCGGCGGACAGTACATGAACCCCGACAAACGCGTGCTCGCGGTGATGGCGGCGACCGTGATTTTCGGCGTCGCCTGGCGTCTCGACACCATCACCGGGCTCGGACTGCTGGTCTTCGCGATCCCGTATCAGCGCGGCACGGTGTTCGGCAGCACGAACTTCGCCTTCATCCTCCTCGTTCTGCTGCTGTGGCTCCTGCGGGTCGCACAGCGCCGCGACCCGCCCTGGCGCGCGACGCCGTTGGATTTTCCGATCGCCGGGATGCTGGTCGCTTACGTGATTTCCTTCTACAACATCCACGACTCCATTTCGCTCCTGAACGCCTCGGCCAATACCGAGCTGCTGCTGGCCTCACTCGTGCTCTACTACATGCTCGCTAGCAACATCCGCGACAACGCCGACCTCGAGCGGATCCAGATGTTCCAGGCCGCTTCCATCTTCACGATCGGCGTGTTGGGCGTTTACGAGCTGTATCACCCGGGCGCCGTGCTCATCCCGGGCTGGATTCAGTTCACCGCGAGCCTCGGCGTCGAGCTGAACACCAAGAACGTGCGGGTGGGTGGCCCGTTCTTCGACTATGAGCTACTGTCGGAGTTCTGCGCGATCAACACTCTCCTGCTGGGCTTCCTGATCCTTCGCGCTCGCAACGCATACCAGCGCGTGGCGCTCGGGGTCGTGCTGTTGCTGGATATCTTCGTGCTGTTCGCCACCGTGACGCGGGGGTCGATCATCTCGCTCTTTCTCGGGATTCTGTACCTGGCGTTTCGCGCGCGCCGTCAGCTCAAAGTCGTGCCGTTGGCGATTGGGTCTGCCACACTCGCGGCGGCCGCTTACGGCATGAACTACGTGGTCGGATCGTTCACGCGCTCGGGCAGTCTGGGCAGACGCCTTTCGGAGACGCGCTTCATCGGCATCATTCCCGAGGATCGCATCACCGTCTGGACCAACGCGTGGAACCGCTTCCTGGGTCATCCCTTGATCGGATACGGCCCCTACTACGCTCCGCAGGTCGGCACGACAACGACGCCGTGGCCGCATGACATCTTTCTCCACATCGCGAACCTGGTGGGACTCTTTGGGCTGACGTTCTTCGTCATGATTCTGATCCGGCTGTTCCTCCTCGGCCACCGCAGCCCGATCGATCTGATGAATCCGAGCACCGCACGCGCCTTTCTGCCCGTTGCGCACACGATGTTCGTGGTCTTCCTGATCGACGAGATCAAGATCGACTACGTGCGAAACCCAATCTACCAGTTCGAAGTGTGGATCATGTTCGCCATGCTGGTCGCGACGTACCAGGTCGCCACCGCCCAACCCTCACTCCGGGCCGTGGCCGCGCCGGCGCGCGTCGCGGCGTAGCGTTCATGCCCCGGGAACGAGCGCCCCTGGTCGGCAACCAAGTCCCAGAGCCGCCGTGGGGGCACTCGCTCGCGATTTTTGCAGCCGCATCCCTCGTCTACGGCCTGTGGCCGTCTCGCAACCACAATTACGCGGACGATTCCCTGCGCTTCGCGCTGAGGCTCACCCAGCCACATGGAATCATCGTGAGCCACCATCTCTATCTGAACGCGATGCGCGCACTGTGGAGGGCCATCGATAGGATGGGGCTCACTCCCGATCCCGTCCGCCTACTGTCACTCTACGCGGCGCTCGCCGGCGCCGTGGCGTTAGTGTTTCTCGATCGCCTCCTGCGACGCCTGGGGCTCGGCCGCGTCGCAGCTGCGGGGGTTCTTCTGTGCGCGGGAACCGCCGGGTTCTGGGCTTACGCGATCGTGGGTGACGTGTACGTGCCAGCGCTCGCCTTTCTCGTAATCGGAGCCGACTTCACCGTCGCAGCCTTCCGAGCCACGGGCAGCGCCTTCCGGCGAAATGTCTGGATCGCGATCGCAGCATTCACGCTCGCCGTGTTCCACCACCAGGCCAACGCCGTCTATGTGGTAGGGGTCGGGCTCGGCACTCTCCTGGTGCGCACGCTCCCCATGCGGAGACGGCTGGGCCTGGCGGTGGGGCTGCCGCTGGCGACCGGGGTCCTGAGCCTGCTGGTGTACGCCGGTGCATACGCCGCGTTTCCCGAGGAGCACGCCCATGGCTTCGCAGGACTTCTGATGGGATATGGCGAGAGCTACAAACCGCTTCCCGACATGAGACGGCTAGGTCCTGGAACCGCGGTCAACGCCTGCGCCGGCGTCGCGCGCGCGCTGGTCAGCACCAACGCGCTGTTCCGCGATCCCGGCTTCACGCGCGCGGTCCAGATGCGATTCCCGTATCGAAACGTCTATCCCTATCCGTACCTGGTACGCCACATGCCGCTGGTGCTGGCGCGGGTGCTGGTTCTGCTGGCCGCAGCGGCGGCCGCTGCGACGATGGGATTGGCACTGCTTGGCATAGTGGATTCCCTGCGCCGGCGTGAAACGGACGTTGCCGTCGTGTTCGCGGCCTTGCCTCAGGCGCTGTTCTTCATGTGGTGGGAAGCGATTTCGGATGAGTTCTGGATCTGGTCGCTGCCCTTCATCGCGCTGGCGGCCGCAGTCGGCGCTGCGCGCACCCGGGCGTCGTCCCGGGTGCTGCAGGCGCTTGCGGTGGCGGTCGGAGCGACCACGCTGCTGGGGTCGATCCTCCCGTATGCGAGCGAGGGCAACGACCTGGACGCCGTGAACGACAGGTATCTGAGCGAGGCCACGCCGGTAGATCTCGTGATCGGCTTTGACGAGATTCAGTCGGAGGCGCGGACGCGGTTGCTCCTGCGCCGGCAGGGTTTCCATTACTTCAACGTTCTGTCCCGCGCTGCGAACTGGTCCGCGAGCGATTCCCTGGCCCTCGAGGGCGAGCTCGCAGGCGCCTTGTCGAGGGGCGGGCGAGTGATCATCGATCCCTATCTCACTCACCCGCCGCGGTCCAACATCGCTCACATCGGGCTCGACAATCCGATCTTCGAGCGGCAGCGCAAACAGTGGGTTGCCCGCCTGGCTCGAGTGGACGCGCCGCGCGTGGTCTGGGTGCCCCTCGTCGGAGATCCCCGCGACTTCCGCTAGGCTTCCCGCGCGCCGGCCAGAACGTCGCGCAGCAAGGCGGACAACTTTGTCACTCCCGCCTCGATGTCGAATTCGCGGCGCGCGCGCATTCGGACATGCTCGGAAATCCGCTGGCACAAGGCGGGGTCATCCAGGAGCCGATTGACCGCAGCAGTGAGGGCGGCGGGATCACGTGGCGGGACCACGAAGCCGTCCTCGCCATCCACGACGAAATCGCGAATCGCGCCGACCGAGGTCACCACCACCGGCAATCCCGCCGCCATCGCCTCAGGAATAACGAGCGGAAACGCCTCGGTCCAGGATGGCAACACAAAGATCGACGCGCTGGAGTATGCGAGGAGTCTCGAATGGCCCTCGACCGAACCGAGAAACGTGAGGTGGGACGCCAGTCCGCGGCGCTCGACCGCCCCGCGCAGCGCTCGCTCCTGCGCCTCGTCTTCCGCAACGCCCGCTAGCACGAAGCGCGCTTCGCCGTGGCGGGCCAGCACGCCCGGAATCGCGTCCAGCAGATCCCAAATCCCCTTGGGCGTTGACAGGCGGCCCATGAACAGAATGCCGCGCTCGCCGGCCTCGAGCCATGGCGCCCGCGGCGCCTGAGCGCGCTCGAAGAGCGCCACCTCGGTCCCATTGGGCAGCCAGGTCACATCGGGCCGCCGCCAGGCCCGCGCGAACTCTGCCGAGTAGCCTGGGCTCACGACGATTACGCGGTGCGCGGCGCGGACGAGGACTCCTCCCGCCCAGCGTCCAAAGGCCGTCTGGGCCGAGGGGAAGCGTGCGTGTGGGGTCCCGTGATAGTGGCACACGACGCGAGCTCCAGAGAGCCGCGACATCGACATGAACGCCCAGTCCCGCAGGAACGATAGACTCTGTGCCGAGTGGACGACCACCACGTCGGGATGAAAACGCGCCAGCATCAGCAGCAGCCGAGATAGATCGCGCACGAAGTGAAACGGGGTCCGCCAGGTGCGCGTCTCGACCGCCCAGCGCAGCACGTTCTTCGATGTGTTGACAGTCCGGATCTCGAACTCGTTCCGAAGGCTCGAGCGGAGCACCATGTCATTGAGGAGTTGGACGCCCCCGAGCGGCGGCGGCAGCGGGCCGACCACGAGCAGCCGCGGGCGCCGGGCGAGCGCGGGGGCGGTGGTGAGAGGTGCGGAAGGGCTGGAATCTCGCGCGGACGGAACGGTGGGCATTGGAAGGGTAGAGCACGCCGCCTGCAGTGCGACGTGTGGCGAATGATCGTATCACGAATTTGCGCGGCCAGCTTGATGACGCGTTGGAGCCGCTGGTAAGCTTTACGAGGGCATCGGGTCGCTTCCATGAGGCGATTCGGCCCTCGCGCCGCCTGCTGTGCTCCCCGGGGTGATCGAATTCGCACTTCCAGCTCCTTGTTCGCGTTAGTCCGCGCCCCTGCTCCCCCGAGGCGAGCGGAACTCCTCTTGCCCTCTGATCTCGGGCAGCAGCCCTGATGTGCGGGATCGCGGTCTGGTTCGATCCTGAAGGCGGGCCGGCGGACCCGGCGTGGTTGGAAGCGGCGGCGGGCAGCCTGATTCACCGAGGCCCGGACGAGTCGGGCGTTCACTCAGAACCCGGCCTTGGCATGGCGTTCCGGCGGCTCTCGATCGTTGACCTGCAGACCGGCTCCCAGCCGCTGTCGAACGAGGACGGCACGGTGTGGATCGTCTTCAACGGTGAGATCTATAACCACGCCGATCTCCATCGCGAACTGGAGTCCCGCGGCCATCGGTACCGCACGCGGAGCGATACAGAAAGCATCGCCCACGCCTACGAAGAATGGGGCGAGCGATGCGTCGAACGCCTGCGTGGCATGTTTGCATTCGCCATCTGGGATCGTAAGGAGCGCCGCCTGTTCGTCGCGAGGGATCGCGTCGGCATCAAGCCGCTCTACATCGCGCGCACCGGCCGTGCGATCCTGTGCGCCTCCGAGATCAAGGCGCTGCTCGCCCACCCGGGCGTCCGCCGCGCGGTGCGAATCGATGGCCTCGTCGAACACCTGACGCTGCGATACGCGCCTTCACCCCGCACGCTGTTCGACGGCATCGAAAAACTGCCGCCCGGGCACTTCCTGTCGGTCGACGAGAATGGTGAACGACTTGAGCGCTACTGGCAGGTCGCATACGAGCCCAAGGCGTCCCCAAGGATCGAGGATGCGCTGGACGAACTCGACGGGCGGCTCGAGGAAGCGGTGCGCCTGAGACTGATGAGCGACGTGCCGCTCGGCGCGCTGCTGTCGGGCGGCCTGGACTCCAGTGTCGTCGTGGCCATCATGAGCCGGCTGCTCGAGCGGCCAGTACAAACGTTCTCGGTCGGCTTCGACGCACCCGGGCCCTACAGCGAATTGGCGTTCGCGCGCCGCGTCGCGGAGCACTGCCGCACCGAGCATCGCGAGATCCTGGTCGGCCCAGCCGACGTTCTCCGCGAGCTACCGCAGCTCGCCTGGCACCAGGATGAGCCGATCTCCGAGCCGGCCGCCATCCCCACATTTCTGGTCTCGAAACTGGCGCGCGAGACCGTGACCGTGGTCCTGACCGGCGAGGGAGGCGACGAGTTGTTCGCCGGTTATCCCAAGTACGCCGCGGATCCCATCGCCCGGCGCATCGCCCACCTACCTGCGGCGCTGCGAGACGGCCTGGCCGGCGCGCTCGCCAAACGGCTGCCGTTCGGATTCCGGAAGCTGCAGGTTATGGCAAGAAGCGCGGGACTCGCGGACGAAGGCGAACGCTACGCGTCGTGGTTTGCGGGCTTTGCCGGCCCCGAGCGCGCGGCGCTGCTCTCTCCGCTCTTGCGGCAGCACGAAGGGTCGGCGGCCGCTGCTTTCCGCGACGTACTTGCCGCCACTCAGGCGCGGCGACCGCTCGACCGCATGCTCGACGCCGATCTCCAGCTCTGGCTGCCGGACGATCTGCTGATGAAAGTCGACAAGATGAGCATGGCGGCCTCCGTCGAGGCACGTGTTCCGTTGCTCGATCACCCCTTGATCGAATGGTCAGCCGGGCTTCCCGACCGGTTCAAGACGCGTGGTCTCGTAGGCAAGGTGCTACTGAAGCGGCTCGGGGACCGGCTGCTGCCCCGGGAAATCGTTCACCGCCGCAAGGTTGGTTTCACGGTGCCCCTCGCGCCGTGGTTTCGCGGCCCGCTCCGTCCGCTGCTCGAGGACGCGCTGTTGTCTCCAGCGTCCCTCGCTCGCGGCTATTTCGATGCATCGTCATTGCGCGGCTACGTCGCCGACCACGTCGAGGGTCGCCGCGACCGCAGCCGCGAACTGTGGACGCTTCTGACGCTCGAACTGTGGCATCGCGCGTTCATCGATCACCCGCCACGTCGGCCGGTGCCGTTCCAAATGCCGGCACGCGCGCCAGCGGTGGCGCGCTAGCGCCCGCGTTCAGCGCGGCGAGTACGGGAAGCGCGAATCCATCGTCACGACACGCCGCTCCTGAATCGAACGCCGCGCCGCCAGCAGCGCCTGCGCGGAGGCCACGAAGCTCTCGGTGAGATCGGGGCCGCGTCGCGAGAACTGCGCCAGCATGACCTCGAGCATGGAGCGCTGTCCGAGATCCGGCTGCCACTTCCGAAATCCGCGGCCGCGCGTGCCGCCGTTGAGGACCAGGCGGCGGAAGCCCGAGACGCGGGCCGAACGGCCGCCCCCCATGACGTCGATCACCTCGCGCTCCCAACCGACGTGGCTCCCGCACACATAGTGAACGGTGCTGAGCGAACCGTTCGCGAACTGGAGCTGCACCGCCCAGCTCTCCTCGCGCCGACCGGGATCGCGCGTCATGAACGCGTGCACCTCGGCCGGGGCGCCGCGCTGGAGCGCGAGGCCAAGATCGATGAAGTGGCAGACGTCGCCGAACAGCAGCCCCCCACCCTCCGCGGCGTCCTGATACCAGCTGTCCGCGGGCACGCCCGCCGAGCGCACCGTGCACGCCACCTGGCGCATCTCGACGCCGCTCATGTGATCGAGGGCGCCGCGGATGAACGGGCTGAAGCGGCGGTTGTGGCCGATCCACAGGGTCGGGCCGCCCTCGCCGCGCGTGGCGAGAGAATCGAGGATCGGCTCGAGCGAGACGTCATCGAGCGCCAGCGGCTTCTCGACGTAGACGTGCTTGCCGGCCCGCAACGCCTCGAGCGCGAGGCGGGCGTGGCTGTCGTGCCGCGTCGCGATCACCACCGCATCGATCGCGGGATCGGCAATCAGCGCCGCGGCATCGGTCGACGCGTGGCGGAATCCGTAGCGGCGCGCGACGCCTTCGGCGTTCATGCCGCGCGCGGTGCAGATGCGCTCGAGCGTCGCGCCGCGCAGCTTTGCGAGCTCGGGAAGGATCATGGACTTGGCATAGTTGCCGGCGCCGATCACGCCCAGGCGCACGCCGGGCGCCGATCCCGAAGCCGCGGCCGCCGCGGCGGAGGCGAGCCGCGCCGCCGGAACCGCTGCCAGCCGTGCCGGCGCGGCCGCGGCCCCGACGCCCGGCGAGTACTCGAGCACGATGCCGACCGCGCCCGCCCACTCGCCGGAGGCGATGCGATCGAACGTCTGTGTCGCCTGCTCGAAGGGCACGCGGTGGGTGATGAGCCCGCCGACGTCGAGCCGGCCCTGCTCGATGAGATCGAGGAACGCCGCCATGTTGCGTCGCGCGGTCCAGCGCACGTAGCCGATCGGGTAATCGCGGCCGCGCGTGACGTAGTCGGGATCGTACATGCCAGCACCCATCGCGCGGCTGAAGAGGAAATCGATTTCCTTGCCGAACCATGTGCGCCAGTCGAGCTCGATGCGCGTGTTGCCGAGACACACCACGCGGCCGCGATCGCGCACCAGTTCGGCCGCCAGCTCCACCGGTTGATTGCTGTCGGTGGCGGTCGTGATCATCACCGCGTCCACGCCCGCCCCGCCCGAAATGCGCGACGACTGGATGAGCGCGTCGGCCGGATCGGGCGGGCACGCGGCCTCGGCGCCCAGCCGGATCGCGAGCTCACACTTGGCGGAATCGAGATCGATTCCGATCGCGCGGCAGCCGTTCGCGCGCGCGAGCTGGACCAGGAATTGGCCGAGCAGGCCGAGCCCGATGACGGCCACCGACTCGCCGAGCTCGAGCCGCGCCTGCCGGATCGCCTGGAGCGAGATCGCGCCGATCGCGGCGGCGCTCGCCCGATCGAGAGCGACTCCCGCGGGAACATGCACCACGAGGTTCGAGGGCACCGCGTTGTACTCGGCGTGCGTCGCGAGCCCCTCGCCGATCGCGGCCACGCGATCACCGACACGAAAATCCGCCACCTGGCCGCCGACCGCGGCCACCACGCCCGCGCAGCTGTATCCGAGGGGGGTGGGCGCCTTCAGCCGCTCTTCGATCTTTCGGATCGTGGCTGAAAGGCCCTGCTCACGGAGCGTTTGGACCACCTGTTTCACCTGATCGGGGCGCTCACGCGCCTTCTCGACCAGGTTCATGCGGGCCTGAGTGACCTTCATCTTCTCGGTGCCCACGCTCACGAAGGAGAAATGCGTGCGCACCAGCACGTCACCGGGTCCGACCGCCGGCATCGGGACCTCGCCGATCTCGAGCGCCCCGCTGCCCAGGTACTGTCGAATCTGCTTCACGGGATTCCTTCGGAATTCGCGCCGGTGCCGGTCCGCCGCAGGCCGTCGAGGAGGCGCGGCGCCCCTGCGGCATCTTGTGGACCGTTCATCATATCATGAATCGACGAACCCGCTTTGCGCACGCACCCGCCGCTGGCCTGCGAATCCAGAGCGATCGGCTATCATCTCGCGGGCTCCACCGGCGTCCGACAAAGGAGGAATCGTTGGGTTCGAGCGTCCGCCGCATCCCCGCCCACGTTGCGTTTCCGCTTGCGCTCGCCACCCTGCTCGTCATCGGACTGCTGATTCGCCTTCCGCTCCTTACGATCGCCAGCTCCAGCTATCGATGGACCGACGCGTACAACTTCGAGGAGGTCGAGAACGTCCGCATCTCGACCGGGATGCTGCACAAGCACGCATTGAATCCGCATGCGTTCGAATATCCGAGCCTGTTCTACTACCTGAGCCTCGGACTCGAAACCGCGCTGGAGCGCCTGGGGCGTGGCGGCTGGACACGCGATCTACTGGGGGTGCGCGCCCTCTCGCTGGCGTTCGGGCTCGGCACGATCCTCGCGGCCTCGCTGCTCGCCCGCCGGATCGCCGGGGATGCGGCCGGGATCGCCGCCGCGGCCATCGTGGCCTGCGACGGCACGTTGATCGACATCTCCGGCCTCGCGAAACCGAACGCGACTCAGGTGTTCTTCTTCACCACCGCGTTCATCCTGCTGGCGCGCCTCGCCACGGACCGTCGCGTCGCCACCGCGTGCGGGGCGGCGGCCCTCTTCGCGTTCGCAGCTGCGAGCAAGTGGCTCGGGGCGCTCGGGCTCGCCGGCCTCCTTATCGCGCCGGCGCTGGCGGTGCCCGCCGCCGGGCGTGACGGCGTCTCGAAGCTGATGGCGACGCTGGCCGAGGGGGCGCGCCGACCAGTGGCGGCCTGGCGACTCGCGCTGCCGATCGTGGTCTTCTTCGCGGCACTGCTCGGGTGCATGCCGTACGCGATCCTCTCACCCCGCGAATTCGGCTTCGGGTTGGCGCAGACCCTGACCGCGCAGGCCTTGCATCGCCGGGCGCTGCCGCCATGGGCGCCGCTCGGTTTCCTCGGGCGCTCGATCGGTCCGCTGGCCGCGGTGCTGGCGGTGATCGCGTTGCTGTGGGCGCTCGCTCGCGTTCGCCGCTGGAGTGGCAGCGCGCACGATCGAGGCCTCGTGCTCGTCCTGGCGTGGGCGGTCGGATACGGGCTGCTGCTGAGCTTCGCCTTCGTGCGCCTCGCGTCCTACGTGGATCTGTGGGTGCCGTTCGTGGCGGTGCTGGTCGCGTGCGCGTGGGCCGGCGAGGAGGGCCTGATCCGAAGCTCCGGGCTGCGATGGGCGTTGGCGGGCGCCCTCCTCGTCGCCGGCATCGCGTCTCACGGGGCGGACGCGCTGGCCCGCAGCATCGCGGTGGCGCGTTTCGATACGCGGGTCGCGTCGGGGTCGTGGCTCGAGCGTTTCGCGGCGGACTCCGACGCGGTCGTCGCGGACCTCGGGGCCTATGTGCCCGATCGCCTGCGCCGCGTGGAATGGATCGACTGGGGCAGCCCGCCGCGGATCGTGTACGACGAAAGCGTCACGTGGGGATCGGATCCGATCTGGCCCGAGTGGAACGGCGGGCATCGCCGTTTGGTGTTCGAGAACGTGAAGTGGCGGCCAGCCCTCGAGCTGCTGGCCACGCGCCCCCGTTGGATTCTCACGCTCGATGAGTGGCGCGCGATTCGCTCGCATCCGGAGATCCAGAGCGAGACGCCAGCCCCGGATTACGACCGCTCGCTCGCGGATGGTTCGACGGGCTACGTTCTGCGCGCGCGCTTCGCTGCCGAGCCGGCGCCATCGCCGTGGCGCGTGGTCCGCGCGCGGACGGACGCACGCGCGGACTCTGCTCTCTATCGCGGGCCAGCGATCTCGATCTTTGAGCGCGTGCGCTGACCTCTGCGCCACCAAACGTGATCCGACCCGACGCCGGGCCTTGGGCGGCGGTCCTGGCGCGACTGCGGCTCGTGCCCGACTACCGCGCGCGCCGGGCGCGCACGTCGGCCACGACGCGATCGAGGATCGCCGCCAAGCGATCGATCACCGCATCCGGCGCGTGTCGGGTCGTCGCGTAAGCGCGCGCCCGCGCGCCCAGCTCGCGACGCTTCGCGGGATTCGCAATCAGACGACGCACCTCGGCCAGGATCTCGTCATAGGTTTCCACCACCAGCCCTAGCCCCTCGCGGGTCACGATTTCGTCGGGATTGACGCACGAGACGGTCGGCAGTCCCGTCGCCCACGCCTCGAGGATTACGTTGGAAAAGCCCTCGACCGGGGAAGTGTGAACCAGCAGCGAGGCGCGATGGAATAGCTCCGCGATCTCCCGATCGCTCTGGAACCCCCGCACCTCCAGATTCGTCAGCCGGCGGGCTGCGACGCAGGCGATTTCAAAGTAGTTCCGGGTAAGCGGAGGCGGCGGAATCACGCCCGCCATGACGAACTTCGTGTCCGGGCAGTCGGCCGCGAGCCGCAGGAACCATTCGGGCCGCTTGATCTCCTTGTAGGTGCCGACCCAGACCACCGGGCCCCCCCGTGTCACGTCAGCCGCGAGCGCTGGAATCACGACCAGATTCGGCAGCACCTCGCTCGTCAGTCCAAATTCATCGCGAAGCTGGCCGCCCTGCCACTCGGTCTGGACCAGCCGCGCGTCTGCGTGCCGCAGGCTGCGCAGGTACCACGCCCGATCGCGCAGGCTCTGGTACTGCGCGATTCCACGGCGCGTGACGTCGTAGTCGCTCGCGCAATGGTTGATGTATCCCGCCCCCGCCCAGCGCGCGTATTCGCCGCTGACCCCGGCCACCAGGCCCGCGGCGTTCACGTAGTAGACCTCGGCCTCCGCGCGGCGGAAGGCCCGCAGGCGGCCCGTGGTGCGGGGATGAAAGAATCGCACCACCGGCCAGCCGAGATCGGGTCGGAAGGTCGAGAGCACGCGCAGCCCCCGAATCACGACCTCCTCGGGCTGCCCGTAGTTGCAACAGGCCACACTCACTTCGAAGTCTCGGGCCACGAGTCCATGCGCCATCTTCACGAGTTGAGTCTCCGCCCCGCCCGCGAACGGCATCGTGGTGGGGACGAGCACCGGGTAGAGATAGTCCGCGGCGATGCAGACTCGGCCACGCGTGCTCATGGCGCGCACTCCTCGAGGATCGCCTCGAGCCGAGGGGTCACGCGCGACCACTCGAAGCGCTCGGCCGTCGTGCGCGCTCCGACCCCCAGGCGCGCCGCCAGCGCGCAATCCTCGAGAACGCGTTTCAAGGCCGCGCGCAGCGCCGCGGGATCATCGGGCGGCACGAGCAGGCCGCTCACCCCATCCTCGATGAGGTCCCGATTGCCGGCGACTCGCGTCGCGACGATGGGGCGTCCACGCGCCATCGCCTCGAGCACCCCGTTGGGAAGGCCCTCGCCGTGTCGGGACGCGAGCGCGGCGCAGGCGCACGACTCGTAGAGATCCCCAAGCGAATCGTGCGCCACGAATCCGGCGAATTGCACGTCGGCCGCGAGTTCCTTGGCGAGCCGACGCAGCCTCTCGCCTTCGGGCCCGGTCCCCGCGATGCGGACGGGTCGGCCCAGCCCGGCGGCCGCCCGGATCAGCGTGTCCATTCCCTTCTCGGGGATGAGGCGTCCTACTGCCAGCACCGGGCCATCCGCAGTGGGCGCGCTTACGCGGGCCGGAAGATCGAGCCCGTTGGGAACCACGCTCAACTTGCGCGACACGAGGTCGCTCGCGGCCGGCGAACTCCGCTCGATCGCTCGCAGCAGCGCGAGCCGATGAGCCTCGGACTGGACGAGCACGCGATCCGCGCCGCTCCAAACGCGGCGCGCGAGGTAGCGGACGATCGCGGAGCGCTCGGGAGCGTATTCGCCCTCGCCGCGCACCCAGACGATCGTCGCGGCGCCGACCCTGCCACGGATCAGCAGGCCGGCCAGGCCACTGATGAGCGTTTGAAAGCACACCACGATGTCGGGGCGCGGATTCATCGCGCCCAGCGTTCGATCGATGGCCGAGAGATCGTGCACCGAGCGCCATATGGGAAGGCGCGCCAGAGGCAGGCGAACGACGTCGAAGCCCTCGCGCCGCTCGCGCCCGGGAGAGCCGCCCGGCTCCACGCGCGCAACCACGGTGACCTGATGGCGCAGCGACAACTGGCGCGCCCAGCCTTGCGCCTGGTGCTCGGCGCCTCCCTGGGGACCGGGCGGGAAGCGCCCGATCAGGATCACGATGCGTCGCGCGCGCGCCACGCTCAAGGCGTGATCAGCGGCGTGATCTCGCTGCCGCCATTGAAGGTCACTTCGGCTTTGAACCGCGCTCCATCCCACCGGAAGATCGAGCCGCGGTTCTTCGGCGGCTCTCCAGAAGTGCGGACCAGCGTCAGCAAGCCTCCCGGCGCGAGACGCGCGGACAGCGCCTGTCCCATGAATCGAAGCGTCGCCTCATCGAAGTAGCCCAGATTCATGATGTTCGCGGCGCGGATCAGGTGAAAGAGCCCTTCGACCTGGGGAGCGAGCAAGCTCTCCTCGGCGAAGCGAATGCCTGGAACGCCGTCGCACGCCGAGGCGAGGAGCGGCACCTCGGTCAGCGTGTAGCCGGACACGGGCCCGACGAGCGCCTGGCGAAATCCGTCGAGCTCACGATCGAGTAGTCTGCGCACCCGCGCGACGCGGGCGGGGTGGAGCCAGCGGTCGCGCGGGCGCTCTTTCCACGGGGTCGCCCAGCGCCCGCGCTCGATCTGAATCGGCTGGCGGTCGCGATCGAACAGGACGCCCCAACCGTCGTCGCGGCGGACCAAGCGCGCGGAGAGCGCAGGATCGGTCCCCCAGGTTTCGCAATCCACACCCGCCGCGACAAGTCCCTGGTGCAACTCAAGCGTGGAGATGCCCGACGAGCAGGCGACATCGAGAACTCGCAGCGGCCGGACGGTGGACTCGAGCGCGAGAGCGGACAGGATCGGCGTCAGGTCGTTCATGCGGTGCACGTGCGTCGTCCGGTAGACGCCGTTGCGCATCAGGAGCCGGCTGTAGAACTCGTGCTGAGTATCGAGGTCCCCCGCGGCCCGCGCCGCGAGGTACTCGGGGGTGGGAACGCAGCGCACGCCAACGAGCCGGCGCGAGTGCCATAGCCAGCGCGGCGGGGCCTGGGTTCGGGAACTGTGCGCCCCACGGATCTCGGTCATTGAGTGCGGCCTCCTTGGGGGCCGCGCACGTCGATCGCTCCGCCGCGCAGCCCCGAGAACGTGTCCTCGTCGAAGAAGTAATCGCTGAGCCTGAGATTGGGATAATGCGGCTGACGGTTCATGCGCACGCGCACCACGTACAGGCCCGGCGCCGCCGAGCGCGGCACCGCAACCCGGAAGGAATCGCGCACCACCTGATCGGGCTCCCAGAGATCCACGCCGTAGTCCCCCGCGACCGGGAGATGGCTCTCGCGAAACCGGTAGAGGTGCTGCGTGATTCTCTCGATCAGCTTGCGCACCGGCTTCGACAGGAAGCCGGGCGGCTCGACGCCCCAGGGAAGCGCACGATCGAAGCGCACGGCCACCTGATACGAGCCGGGCCGATGCGCGCCGGATCCGCGCCACCGAATCTGGCCCGCCAGCGTATCGCCGGGCGCCACCACGGCCGATGAGATCGAAAGTCCGAGGAAGTCGGGCAAGCCCGGGCCCATGCGGCGACCGATGGGTTCCTCGCCAAGCCGGAACCGGGCCACGTAGGGCCGCGCGAGGGGCGGGCCCGAGAGCGCGTCGAGGCCACCCCTTCGCACGCGATACACCGCGAAGTCGGGACGCGCGACGATCGGCGTGAACGCCTCGGGGTGAGCGTCCAGGCGTGCCCGCTCGGCCGCGAACCAGGCCGGCCGGGGCGACCAAAAGTCGGACGCCGGGATCGAGCGAAAGCGATCGTTGAGCACGATCACATCCGCGCCGTATCGGCTCAGCACCTCGCGGGTGCGCGCCCACTCGGCGTAAGGATCGAGCGCGTCGCGGGAGTCCACCAGGCGGTGGACCGCGTTGGAGTCGCATGGCGGGCTGTGCTGATCGAGCATGGTGACCACATACTGCCGCGTCAGCATGGGAACGGAGTAGCTGGTGACGGGATCCGAAAGGACCACGTGACCGGGGCCAAGCAGTGAGTCGGCGCTCGCGAGCTCCCGCTGCCAGACGAGCGGCGTGAGCGGCCGCTCGTCGTCCACCCGGCGGCGCCACTCGAGGGGGACGCGCATCGCCTCGAGCGCGGCGGGCAGCAGCGGCAGCGCGACCAGCGCGAGCATCGCCGCGGCGGTGACACGCGGCCGGCCGACGGCGCGCCTCAGGTGATCCGCGAAGCGGGGCAGGGCCCAGGCGGCGAGCCCGGCGAGCGGGGCCATCCATACCACGCGCATCAGCAGATACCCGAGGCGCGGCTCGAGCCACCCCACGACGGGGGGCGCGAACATCACGATGGCCGCGACGGACGGGGTGGTCAGGAGAAAGAGCGTCGCCACGCTCTCGCGCCGCGCGCGCCAAAGCGGAATGGCGAGAATCGGAAACAGGAGCCATGCGGGTCCGAACAACTCCCATACCACCCCCGGCGATACGATGCGCGCGTTGTCCCACAGCCAGAGCAGCCCCTGCGGCTCGGTGTGGAGCGCGTTGAGCGGCGGGGGCGTGCGCAGAACCTGCCACAGCGCGAACGGAACGCCGGCGGCGAGCATGACAGCGGACGTCGTGAGGAGACGCGTCCGACGCGGAGAGCCCAGGGCGAACATGCCGAGCGATAGCGCTCCGAGCTCGATCGCGAGCTGAAAGCCGGCGAAAACGTGCGAGGCGACCGCGGCCGCCGCGAGCATGGCCGCGGTGATTCGCGAGGCGCGCGTGGCGCGCCCGAGATCCACGAGCGCCGCGACACACGCAGCGAGCGCCAGCTGGTCGGCCATTCTCGCGGCGTTGTCGGCATCGCGCAGGGCCGTCTCTCCGAACGATCCCCCGTAGGTGATGACCAAAGTCCACGCCGCCACGGCGGCCCCCGCGGGGCCTCCTACCAGCACACCCAGCGCCGCGACGTTCAGGACGAAGAGCGGCGCGAGGAGCGCCGAAAGATCGCGCCAGGCCTCGACCGGATCGACGTGTGCGAGCGCGCACGTGAGAGCGACGATCCCGTGCCAGAGCGACTTGCGCGGATCCACGCCCGCAACACCGGCATTGCGGTAGAACGCGTCGCTCGGGAAGAGCGAGCCACGCTCGAGCATGCGCCTCAGAGTTCCAATCTGATCGGGGGAGTCGGAGATCAGCGTGAGGCGCGCGCCCACCACCGCGACGTGGACCGCGGCGAAGAGCGCCGCGGCGATCACGCATGCAAGCGCGAGCCCGTGCAGATCGCTCGCCGCCGCCGCTTCCGGCCCGCGGCGCCGCAAGCGCAGCGCCGCCACGCACGTGATCGCGGCGCTCGTGAAGGGCGCGGCGAGCAACACGGTCGTGAACGGCATTCGAAACAGCGCCGTGAGGCTCAGGAGCAGCGCGTTCCACGCGACGCCGAGGGCGAGCGCCCATCCGGCCGAGAGCCACGCGCCCCCCGGCGGCCGCTCGCCCATGAGAGAGAGCACCGCCGCGCCCGGCCAGAGCACGAGCAGCGCGAACGCGAGCGCCACGCGCAGGGCGGCCGGCGCCGGCCATGCCGCCCACGTCATGAGGAGCTGGGCCGCGAGGCCGAGGGCAGCCGCGATCCACAGCCGCGGTGCGTTCATTCGACGTGAATCGAGTGGCGGGGGCCCGCCCCGTGTCCTAGCATCAATGGGATGGTGGACCATCGAGGGGCTGTGAAACGGAAACACCCATGACCGCCGGGGCGGCCGAGAAGCTCGCGCTCGCGGGCGGCACCCCGGTCCGGGCGGAATTCCTGCCGATCGCGCGGCCTATGCTGGGCGAGGCCGAAAAGCGCCTCGTGCTCGAGACCCTCGAGTCCGGCTGGATCACGACCGGCGAGAAGGCTCTGGAGCTGGGCCGGCGCGTGGCCGCCTTGGGGGGCGCGCGACACGGCGTCGCCGTCAACTCGGCGACCGGCGCGCTGCACCTGGCGCTCGTGGCGCTGGGAGTCCAGCCGGGCGACGAGGTCATCACCTCGCCGTATACGTTCGCCGCGTGCGTCAACGTGATCGAGCACGTCGGCGCCAAGCCGGTGCTCGCCGACGTCGAGCCCGACACGCTGTGCATCGATCCGCGCGCCATCGAGGCCGCCATCACGCCGCGCACGCGCATGATCCTGCCGGTCGACTACGCCGGCCACCCGGCCGCGATGGATGTGATCATGGCGCTCGCACGCGAGCGCGGCCTGCGCGTGGTCGAGGACGCCGCGCACGCGTTGGGCGCGAGCTGGCACGGCAAGGCGATTGGCTCGTTCGCCGACGTCACCGCGTTTTCGTTCTACGCCACCAAGAACCTCACCACCGGCGAGGGCGGCGCAGCGGTCACCGACGACGCGGCGCTGGCCGAGCGCATCACCCTGCTCTCGCTTCACGGGATGAGCCACGACGCCTGGAAGCGCTACGGCGACTCCGGCTCGTGGTACTACGAGGTCGTGGCGCCGGGATTCAAGTACAACCTGAGCGACGTGCTGGCGGCGATCGGACTCGGCCAGCTCGAGCGCTTCGCCGCGATGCAGGCCCAGCGGGCCGCCCATGCCGCGCGCTACCGCCGCGCGCTCGAGGGGATCGCGGAGGTGCGCACGCCGGTGACGCGCGGCGGCGCGGTTCACGCCTGGCACCTGTTCCCGATCGCGCTCGAGCTGGAGCGGCTGCGGTGCGGTCGCGCCGAGTTCGCGCGCGCCATGCGCGCCGAGAACATCGGGACCTCGGTGCACTTCATCCCCATCCACTTTCATCCCCACTACCGTGCCACGCTGCCCTACCGCGAGGGCGCGTTCCCGGTCGCCGAGAACGCGTATCGCCGCGGCCTCACCCTGCCGCTCTTCCCCGGCATGACCGAGCGCGACGTCGACGACGTCGTGGCCGCGGTCGCGAAGATCGTCGCCGCCTATCGACGCTAGAGCGTGAATCGCCCTCATGCGCCTCCCGACGAGGCTTCGCCGAGCGAGCGCAGCGACAGGCCCTCCCGGTTGAGGAAGAAGAGCCCCACCGCGGTGATCGGGAGCCACTGGCTCGCGAAGTAGAACCACGAGAACGGCACGGCGAGATCGCGTCCGACGTGGAACAGGGCGAGCCCCGCCACGCACGCGAGGTTCAGCGTGCCGATATAGCCGGGCGCGGCCGGCACCATGATGCCGATGGCCGTGATCACCAGCATGAGCAGCCCGCCATACCACGCGATCCGGATGCCGAGCGACCACATGCTGATCGAGAGCCCGACCGAGATCACGAGGAACATCACGACCGACAGCAGCATGACGGAGCTCAGCCGGCGCAGATCGCGGAAGAGTCCGAGACCGTCGATGAAGTGCTGAAGGGCACGCGCGACGCGGCCCCGCGAGGCGCTCGGCAGAAATCCGGTGCACCACGACGTGAACGCGTGCGCCAGCCCGGGCTGACGCTCGAGCGCGACGATGAACGCCGTCAACGCCAGGCTCAGGGCGAGCAGCAGCCCCGCCCCAGCCTGCACCATGCGCCCGGCATCGGTGTCGCCGCGCAGCGGAAAGACCGCCAGCGCCACGCCCAGGATGACGAGCAAGGTCAGCATGTCGACCGCGCGCTCGACGACGATGGTGGCGAACAGGGTGGTCTTGGAGAGGTTCTCACGCCGCGCCAGCACCCAGGGCCGAACCAGCTCCCCGAGCCGGAACGGCAGCACGTTGTTGGTCATGAACCCGACCATGGTGGCGCTGAAGAGGCTCGTGGTGCTGAGCGGACGACTCGAGCCGATCAGCAATCGCCAGCGCACCGCGCGCAGCCAGAAGCCGACCAGCGTGAGCGCCATCGCGGCCAGGAAGCCCACGAGGCTGGCACCGCGCAGAGCGTCCCAGACACTGTGGAGGTCGATGCCGCGCATCGAAACCCACACGCAGACGGCCGAGACGGCGAGGCCGATCAGCAGCTGGACGAATCGATTCACGCGCGGCCCTCTTCCCGCTCGCCCCGCAGACGCTCGACCTCGTGCGCGAGCAGGGCGAGCTCGCGCGCCAGAGCGTGCTGCTCGCGCCCCATCCGCGTCAATCGCGTGCACATGTAGAGCAGCATCACGATGCCGAACGTCACGCCGCAGGCAAAGGCGGTCGAGCTCTCGTAGCGGATCCCGAGCGCGCGGGTGACGGACTCGAGCAGCGGGGTCGAGAACCCCAGCACGGTCATGCCCACGGAGGAGACCACCCACAGCAGCGCGTACTCCTCCGACAGCCGCCGCCGCCGCACCAACTCCAGCACGGTCAGCAGCATCACGGCGGCGCCGATCGCGAAGATCATCTGGGTTCGGGACAGGAAATGCATGGCTCCCTCCTTCAGCGACTGGGCGAGCGCTGGAGCATCGCCATGACCGAGGCGAGCAGGTTCTTGTACGGGTAGTAGAGCGACTTGGAGAGCGTGTAGAACGACTTGCCCGCCCGCCGCTCGCGCATCGTCACCGGCACCTCACGCAGGCGAAAGCCGCGCCGCGCGAGCGCAATCAGCAGCGGCGCGTCGGGGAAGTCCTGCGGCAGATCGTGCTGGCAGACCTCCATCACCGCGCGCGCGTAGGCCCGATAGCCGGAGGTGGTGTCCGCGATCGGCTGGTGGGCGGCGGCGCCGGCGATGGCGGAAAAGAGCAGCATCCCGAGCCGGCGCGAGAACGGCGCCCGGTAGCCGGTCGGCCTCAGGTAGCGCGATCCAATCGTGACGTCGGCCTGGTTCGCGAGCACCGGGGCGAGCAGCGCCTCGAGATCCCCGGGATCGTGCTGTCCATCGGCGTCGAGCTGAACGGCCACCGAGTAGCCGCGCGCGAGCGCGTAGCGAAAGCCGGTCTGGAGCGCTCCGCCCACCCCGAGGTTGATGGGGTGCCGCACCACGGGGACGCGCAGGCCCCGCGCGATCTCGGCCGTGCGATCGCTCGAGCCGTCGTCCACCACCAGCAGGTCCACGCCCGGCGCGCGCGCGCGCACCTCCGCGATCGTGCGCGCCAGGCTCTCCTCCTCGTCGTGACAAGGCACGACCACCAGCACCCGGGGGCCCGTCATGTCGCCCTCCGCGGCGCGAGCGCGCGCGCCAGATGACCGCCCCACGCCACCACGAGATCGCGCGGCCGGCTGAGCCAGGGGGTGCGAAGCGGCAGCTCGGCGAGCTTGCGCATGTCGTAGCCGGTCACGAGCTGAAACGCGAACAGCGCGAGCAGCGCGGGCGGCAGAATCATGAGGCGCGCGACGAAGCTCCAGCCGAAGGGCGAAGAGCGGTCGAGCGCCCAGCCCACGGCGCACACGACCGCGGTGTAGCCGAGCGAGACGAACACCGTGCGAGTGCGCGCCGAGCCGGCCTCCGGCACCAGGCGCGACAGCACCGCGAGCGCCGCGAAGTAGCCGATCGCCGAGCCGCCGAGGATCGCCCACCCGGCACCGATCATGCCGAGGGCCGGCACCAGCAGGAAGTAGCCGGAGAACTCTCCCACGAACTTGAGCAACGCGAGCGAGAGGACCGCTCCCGGACGGTGCAGGGCCTGGAACAGCATCGACATCGGCTCGTACGCCGAGCGGGCGATCGGCAGGAACGCCATGATGCGCAGCAGCGGCACCGCGGGCAGGAACAGCCGGCTGCCGACCACCCGCGTGATCTCGGGCGCGAACACGAAGAGGCCCGCGGCGCAGACACACGCCGTCACCTGGATCAGGCGAAACGCCTGATCGAAGATGTCCGCCATGCGCTCGCGCTCCTGACGCGCGACCAGGTAGGTGAGCGAGGGCAGCAGCGCCGAGGGCAGCGGATAGATGAGCTCCATCAGCCGATCCACCGTCTGGAACGCGAACGAGAAGTAACCCAGCGATGCTGCGTCGACGAGCTTGCCGAGCACGACCTTGACGAGGTTCTGCCCCGCCACCCACGTGGCGCGCGCGCCGAGCATCGGCAGGCAGTAGCGCCAGATCGAGCGCAGCAGGTCGCGGATGCCGGAGGGCTCGTCCGCGGGATGCTCGTCGCGTGCGCCCCTCAGGCTCCACAGCGGCACCAGCGTGTTCGCCACGCCCTGCGCCACCGCCAGGGCGGTGATTCCAATCGCCAGCTCGGGCAGCCCCTTGCGCGCGTACCACAGCAGGCCGACCATCACGGTCTTGAGCACGTGGAACGCGACGGCGAGCATGCACACCGCGCGAAATCGCTGTTGCCCATAGAGCGACGAGCGTCCGGTGGTGGCGAGGCCATCGAGCATCACCATGGGCGCGAGCAGCGGGATCAGCACGGCGAGCCACGGGGTGTTGAACTGGCGCGCGAGGAAGGGCGCGAGCAGGAGCATCAGGGCCGCCGCCACGATGCCGAGCGCGAGCTTGATTGCGAGCGTGAGCAGCTGCGCGCGCCGCAGCGTCGCCATCGCGCCGCGCGCCTGATACTCGGCGGCGAAGCGCTCGAGATAGGATTCGAAATTGCCCGTCACCATCGTGGCGAGCCCCATGAAGGACAGCGCCAGGATCATGACGCCGTACTTGGTGGGGCCCATCCAGCGCAGCAGCAGGGCGAAGTACGCGGTCCCGGAGAGCAGGCCGGCGATCTTCTCGATCGCCAGATAAAAGGCGCCGCGCGAGACGCTGCGCGCGATTTCACCGCGCCTCATGTGAGACTCCGGGATGACCGGGCCGGCGGGGATTCGAAGGACGGGCGAGTCAACGGCGGACCGTGGTACGAATCAAATGCGGCGATAGATGAATTCGGGGATCTCCAGCTGGCGCCGGTTGAGCACGCTGCCGACCACTCGAGCCCCGGCCTTGCGAAGCAAGTCGACGGCGCGGCTGAGCACGGGCTTCTTGGTGCGCCCCGCTTCCACCACCACCATCACGCAGTCCGCGATCGCGTTCAACGAGGCGGACTCCGCGCTGTAGAGAACGGAGGGCACGTCGATCAGGATCCAGTCGTACTGCGCGCGGACCGGCTGAATCATGGCCTCGAGATCGGAGGGAATGTAGAGCCCCGCGGCACGGGTCGCATCGGGGACCGGAACGAGATCGACCGTGCCGCCGGAGGCCGGATGACCGGCGGCTTCGAACATGCCGCTGAGCGGCCCCGCCTCGACCAGCAACGCGGGGCGCTGCGCGCCCGCATCCACGAGCAGCACGCGGAGCTGGGCGTCGACGGCCAACGAGATCGCGAACTGCGCGGCCACTGTGCTGACGCCTTCGCCGCCCTGGGCGCCGGTGAGCGCCACCACGATGGGCCGACGTTCTGGGAACAGCGACTCGATGCTGACGCGCAGGGACGTCATCTCGCGCAACGCCTGCTCGGGCAACGTGGCCCGAACCGCCGCCCGGATCGGGCCGCGCGAGGGTGGGGCGCCGAGCGGACGTACCATCGGCGGCGCGAGCGGCGGAACCGCGACCGGAGTCGCGGCGGGCGCCCGCGGCGGCGGCACGGCGCCCTCGCGCACGGCCGGCATCGCCTCGGCCTTCTTCAGCGCCTGAAAGAGCCGGCTCATGCGCCACCCGCCCGGCGCACGCGGACCGTGCCCTCACGGCGGCGCTCGTTTAGCGTGGCCAGCACCGGGAGCTCGACCGCCTCCTCCGCCTGGCCCGAAGTCCGTACGGTGAGATCGAGGCCGTCCACGAAGAATGCAAGGCCAACGCCGACCACGAGACTGAAGGCGGGCGCCAGGGCCAAGCGGACGTAATCGCGGGCGGTCTTGGACTCGGCGGGACCGGCAGGGCTGAGGAGCACGACGTTCAGCTTGGGAGTCGTGTTCTCGGTCACGCGGGCAACGTCGCCACTCTTCGACAGCTCCTCATACCGCGTCTTGAGCACGCTGATCTCGCGGTCCATCGTGGCGAGCTTGACCTGGAGGTCGGGCATGGCCGCGAGCTGGGCCTTGCGCAGGGCGATGTCGCTGTCGAGATCCCGGATGCCCGATTCCAGCGAGTTGATCCGAGCCTGGGAAACCTCCACGCGGTTCGCCACCTCTTGCTGCATCAACCCGCGCAGGGTCTTCAGGGTCTCGAGCGCGCTTTGAACCTCGGGAGAGTCGTCGCGATAGCGCTCGCGCAGCTGCGCCAGGCGGCCCTCCTGATCCAGCACCTTCCCCTTGATCTGGATGATGGCGTCGACCCCGTTCCCGGGACCGTACAGCGAGGGCAGATCGACGTCCGGCCGATCGCTCATCCGCTTCATCATGTCGAGCGTCGAGCGCGACTGGGCGAGGTCGGCGGAAAGATCGCTTCGCCGCCGCTCCATGTCGCCCTCCACGTTCAGCATCGTTCGGATCTGATCGTCGGGGTTCGCCAGATGGTTCTCGTCCGCGAACGCCCGGCGGTGCTCCATCCAGTCGTCGAGGTCCTTGCGCACCTTGGCGATCTCCCCCTCGAAGAACCCCTTCGGGTAGGTGAGCGACAGGGTGTTCTCGCGGTAATCGATGTAGGCGCGGATCAGCGCATCGCACACCGTCCGCGCCACGCGGGGATCGAGATCCGCGTAGTCGATCGCGACCACTGTGCTCTTGCCGATCACCGCGGCGTCCACCTGGCGCGGATCGATGTCGATGGCACGATGAGCGCCGGCTTCCGCCTTCAGCAACGCCCTTGCGCGCAGCAGCACGGCATCGCTCTTCGCCACCTCGATCTCGCTCGCCAAATCGGCTTCCCAGTCGTTCAGCACCTGGCGATTCGGGAACAGCGAGCTCTCCTGCTCGCCCCGCCGCACCAGAACACGCCCCTCCGACACGTAGACCTGCGGCGTGGTCAGAGCGATCACCAGCACGGTGAGCGTGGTCACGCCGAACAGCCCCAGCACCAGGTTCTTGCGGCGGAAGAGCACCGCCAAGAACTCGCGAGCGGTGGCCTCACGACCAGCGGGCGTGAACTTTTCCCGGGTTTCGGATTCCATGCGTCTCCTAGGGTGCGGTGTGCCCCGAGCCGGTGAACACCTGATCGAGGTGGAAGAGCTGCCAACCAGCGATCCCAGTGGCGGCGATCTCGTGGATGCTGCCGAAGAACATGCGCGTGTAAGACTCGAGATTGCCGACTGGGCCACGCGGGACGTAAACGATGTCGAAACGCCCGAGACGCATATCGCCGGCCAGGCCCCCGGACTTCAACTCGTTGTCCACGTGCACCTGCGTGACCAATACCGTGCTCGCGCCGTTGCGCGTGAACACCAGCACGGCGTTCTTGTTCGCGCCTTCCCGGAAGCCGCCCGCGGCGGTGATGGCCTGAACCACGGTGAGGTACGGATCCGCGGGCACCGGGCCGGGCTTCATCACCTCGCCGAGCACGTGCACCTGATTCGCCGCCAGCTTGGTGAGCTCGACCGTGACGCGCGGCTCGCGGATGTCGGCCGACAGCAGCTTGACGAGCTGCGCCTCGAGCTCGCGCGGGCTGTATCCCGCGGCGACGACGTCACCGACGGGAAATACGCTGATGCGCCCGTCGGGGCGCACCGTCACCTCGCGCAAGACGTCGCCGTTCAAATCGGCGCGCGGTCCGAAATCGAGCGTGAGCACATCGCCCGGCACCACTCGGTACTCGGGCACCGCGCTCCAGTCCACGCGGCTCGTGTCGGCCGCCGGCGTACCGGCCTGCGGCGGAGCTTGCGGCGCGGGCGCATCCGCGGCACACGCTCGCCCCACGCAGATCGCGGCCAGCAAGACGGGCGCAAACGCTCGAAGCGCGGCACGGATCAAGATCGTTCCTCGAATGGAAATGATGGGACGACGTTTCTTTCGCAGGCACACTGGAAGGGGGGTCGTGACTTCACCGCCTGCGAGCGTGCCGGACGCATCGTGCCACGGGTGTGGCGCGCGACCTCACCCGTGGTCGAGTAACCGGGTCAGAATTTTCGTCTCGACTTCCAACCCAGCCGTAGCAAGATGCGTCGCGGCAAACCTCCGCCCTATCGATCGAACCGCCTGAAAAGGCGGCAGTTAAGCGGCAAAAATTATATGAACCGGGGCCGCGCCTGTCAACGCCCGGGTGGCGGGCTGGGCCGGCTGCGCGCGCAAGCCGCATGCCGGGAAAGCTATCCGCCGATCTCGGCGAGCAGGGCCGCCGCGAAGAGCGGAAGCATGATTTCGTGGTGCCCGGTCAAGGCGATTCCGCGCGCGCCCTTCGCCCGCGTGGGTCTTTCCACCACATTGACGCGCGGTCGGTAGTGCTGGATCTGATCGAAGTTGACCGTGGTGAGGTCCGCGAGGTCGGCGCCGAGGTTGCGCGCGACGGCGAGCGCCTTCAAGAACACCTCCGGCATGATGACCGCCGACCCGAAGTTGAGCACGGCCGCTCCGCGCGCCTCGGACAGCGTCGAGGCGAGAATGCGAAAATCGCGCAGGGTCATCTCGCCCAACGCAGCGCCGTCGCAGCCCGGGTGGTGATGAATGGTGTCCGTGCCGATCGCGACATGAACGGTCGCCGGGATCCCGAGACGCCACGCGGCGGCCAGCAGGCTCGCGGCCGCGTGCGGGGGACGGGCCTCCTCGAGCGCGCGGCCCCAGGCCTCCCCGAGCCCCTCGGCGCGATCGCTCCCCACCGCCATCGCGCGGTTCATGAAGTCGCCGGTCTCGTCCACCATGCCGAAGCGGCCCGCGTGCAGCTGCTCCTCGACATCTTCGGAGGTCCGTCCCTCGCGCGCGATCTCGACGTCATGAATCGCGGCAGAGCCGTTCATCGCGAGGTGACGAATGACCCGCGCCTCCATGAGCGCGATGAGGCACGGCGAGGCGCCCACCTTGACGACGTGCCCTCCCACCATCGCGATCACCGGCCGGCCCGCGCGGTGCGCCGCGGCCACGCGAACGATCGCCTCGCGCAGGGCGCGCGCCGCGAGCTGATCGGGCATCGAGCGAATCAGCGTGCGCGCGGCGGCCGGCTCGAGCGGGCCCGCGAACTGTTCGACGCTCACGCGCGTCGGGCGGTCCTTCACCGAGCCCACGGTCAGCCGCGAAAGATCCGCTTCGCGATAGCGACTCATCCTGCCCCCGGTGTGACTTCCTGGAGCACCACACTGATCGATCCGATCGCGACCTTGCTCTTCATCAGCACCGGCATGCGCCGCTCGTCCGTGGTGAGCCAGATCTGGAGCCGTCCGTTGTTCTTGAAGATGCCGCCGGCGTGCAGGATCGGCTCCACGATGACGCAATCGAACGTGCCGGCCGGCACGTGGACACGGTCGCGGCCGACCACTCGGACCTCGAGCGGCTGGCTGCGTCCGCTGGCATGGTAGTCGAACAGCACGCTGCCGCCGATCGGCAGCGCCTGGGTGCGGGTGTAGTAGAACGAGGACAACGCGTCCTGGACCCCGGGCGGAATCGGAAACACGCGCCCGTCGCTGTACCTCGCCTCGCCCTGATCCTGATCGAACACGATCTCGCTCTTCGCCTTGAAGCCGCCCTCGTGGCGATCCTCACGGTAGCGCAGACTCCTGCGCTCGCGTGTGTCCCACGACGACTCGATGCGGTTCTTCACGCGATAGGTGAGGCTGAAGAAAGAGTTCGACTCGGCGCGCGCCACCAGGGTCTCGATGCTGGTGCTGTCGCCGGGACCAGGACCGTGCACCTCGAGCCACGCAGATCCGGCGTGAATGGGACCGTATTGAACCGTGAAGCGCAGCACCTCGCCGATGTGAAACGGCTCGGCGACCGCCGGCAGAACCTCACCCGCGCTCTGGGGCGTCGCATTCACGAGGCCGGTGGTCGAATCGATCGGGGCCTGAGAGGCGGCGGCCCAGGCGACGACGAAGGTCGCAACCGCGATGGCGGCCGTCCAAACGAGGGCCCCCCGCTTCGGCTTCCGGGTTTGTTCCGCGGCCCCGGCGACACTAGAATGTGGCTTGCGCATCATCCCGATGAGATCCACCGCATTCCAGCGCCGCCCTTCACCGGGCTCCCATGAGGACACTATGTCGTCCAGCCAATCGCCTGTCAAACCTGTGCTTGCGCCCGCTGATCGGGTGAAGAATCTCGCCCCTTACGCGCTCGCGCGGGTGTTCCAGATGCGCGACGAGAAGCTCCGCCAGGGCGTCGACGTGATCGATCTCGGCGTCGGAAATCCCGACATGCGTCCGCCGGCGCTCGCGATTCAGGCGATGAAGACCGCGCTCGACGATCCGCAGGTTCAGAACCACCGCTATCCGTCGTTCAACGGCTTGCCGGAGTTCCGCGCCGCGATCGCGAGCTGGTACCGCTCGCGTTTCGGCGTCACGATCGATCCCGAAGGCGAAGCGCTGCCGCTGGTGGGCTCCAAGGAGGGCATCGCGAAGCTGCTGTTCGCCCACGACAATCCCGGCGACACGGTGCTGATGTGCACCCCGTGCTATCCGGCCTATCTGGGCGTCGCGGCGCTCACGCAGTCGCGCCTCGTCGAGGTGCCGCTGCTCGCGAAGAACCGCTTTCTGCCGGACCTCGGAGCCATCGATCGCGAGGACGCGCGGCGCGCGAAGTTCATCTGCGTCAACTACCCGAACAATCCGACCGGTGCGACCGAGACGACAGAGTTCTATCAGGACCTGCTCCGCTTCGCGCGCGAGAACGACCTGTTCGTCATCTCGGACATCGCCTACTGCGACCTCTCGCTCGATCCCTCCTATCGCGCCCACTCGTTCCTCGAGTTCGACCGCGACCGCGAGCGCACCATCGAGTTCCACTCGTTCTCGAAGTCGTACTCGATGCAGGGCTGGCGCGTGGGGTTCGCGGCCGGCAACCGCGACGTGCTCGCGACGCTGCTCAAGATCAAGTCGAACATGGATTTCGGCGTGTTCATGGCGATCCAACGCGCCGCGCTCGCCGTGCTGAGCGGCCCGCAGGATTACTGCGCCGAGGTCTCGGCGATCTATCGGCGCCGACGCGACGTGCTGATCGGCGCGCTCCAGCCGCTCGGCTATCCGGTCGAGCCGCCGCGCGCCACGATCTACCTGTGGCTGCCGATTCCCCGCCGCTACACCTCATCGCTGGACTTCACGCGCGATCTGCTCGACCGCACCGGCGTCGTGGTCTCGCCCGGCTCCGGCTTCGGCGCCGCCGGCGAGGGCTACGTGCGCATCGCGCTGTGCTCGAGCGAGGAGCGCATGCGCGAGGTCGGTGAGCGCATGGCGAAGGCCGACCTCAAGTACTGACTGTGGGCTGAGACCGGGAGCTCCGGGGCTGCTTTGCTCGCGGGTCCCAGGCGCGCCATCACGGGAGTTCCGGGGCTGCGCCGCAGCGGGTTCGGCGCGCTTGGCGGCCGACGAACTCGACGAGGGGCGACTCATGCACGCCCACCGTTCCCGGCGCTTGAGATACCGGAGGTGGCGCGCCGGGGACCCGCGAGCAAAGCAGCCCCGGAGCTCCCGATGCCGCGGACGCCCTAGCCCCTCACCGGCCAGTCCGCCGTGGTGAGCGGCGCGCCGTTCGCCGGACCGATCGCCACGAGCGCGTAGGACGCGGGTTCGAGGAGGCGCTCGGCGAGCGCGGCGACCTGATCGCGCGTCACGGCCATGACGCGCTCCACCTGTTCGTCCGGCCCCACGTAGCGGCCGCGGTAGATCTCCTCCTGCGCGAGATGGGACATGCGCGTCGAAACGCTCTCCTGGCCCATCACGACGCTGCCGAGCAGTTGCTGGCGGCCGGTCGCGACCTCGGCCTCGTCGGGGCCGCTCTCACGCAGGCGCTCGAGCTCCTCGCGCACGCGCTGGAGCGCCTCGCGGCCGCGCTCGGGCGCCACGCCGAGGTGGATCGAGAGCATCCCGCCATCGCGGTGGAAGTCGGGCGCGGAGTAGATCGAGTAGGCGAGCCCGGCCTCCTCGCGCACGCCCTGAAAGAGCCGCGAGCTCATCCCGCCGCCGAGGAGCGTGCTCAGCACCACGAGCGGGTAGCGCTCGGCGTCGCGATACGAGAGCGCGCGGGTGCCGAGCGAGAGATAGAGCTGCTGGAGATCGTCGCGCACCAGATGCTCGACCACGGGTCGAAACGGCGAGGGCGCGACGTTCAGATCGAGCGCGGGGCCGGCGGGCGGCGAGTGCCAGCGCTCGACCTCGCTCACCAGAGCGTCGTGATCGAGCCCGCCGGCGGCCGACACCACCAGCTGCTCGCCGCGATAGCGGCTCTCGAAGTATCCGCGCAGCGCGGGCGCATCGAGCGCGCCGATCGTGTCCACCGTGCCGAGGATCGGACGGCCGAGCGCGTGATCGGGCCACAACCGGGCCGCCAGCAGCTCACCGATCTTGTCCTCGGGGTTGTCCTCGGCGGCGGAGATCTCCTCTCGCACCACCGATTTCTCGCGCTCGACCTCGGCGGGCGCGAAGCGCGGACGCCCCACCAGATCGAACAGCACGTCGATCACCTCCGCCAGGTGATCCGCGAGCGCGCGCGCGTAGTAGCACACCTGCTCGCGCCCGGTGAACGCGTCGAGGTGGCCGCCGAGGGACTCGAGACTGAGCGCGATCGCGCGTGCGTCGCGGCGCTCGGTGCCCTTGAACACCATGTGCTCGATGAAGTGCGAGATGCCGAGACGCTCGGCCGGCTCGTCGCGCGCTCCGTTGCGCACCCACACGCCGACCGAGACGCTGCGGCGGTCCGCCATTTCCTCGGAGAGAACGGTGATGCCGGAAGGCAGCACCGATTTTCGAAACCGACCGACCATGCGCACGTCTCCGGGTGAAAACGCCGAGTGGCAGGTCGCCCTGCCACTCGGGTCACGGCCTTCCTTCAGGTGCGCGAAGCCTTCAGCGGCGGCGTCCCCGGTCGCGGTCGCGATCGCGATCGCGATCGCGATGCTCGCGTCCTCCGCCCATGCCCGCCCCGGCCCCCGCGGGCACACCGCCCTCGGGCTCCGGCAACAGGGCCTTGCGCGACAGCTTGATCTTCCCGTCGCGGTCCACGCCGATGACCTTGACCATCACCATATCGCCGACGTTGAGCACGTCCTCGGTGCGCGCCACGCGATGGTGATCGATCTCGGAGATGTGGAGCAAGCCGTCACGACCCGGCACGATCTCGACGAACGCGCCGAATGTGACCACGCTCCGCACCTTGCCCTGATAGATCTTCCCGACCTCGGGATCCTCGGTGATGTTACGGATCATCTCCTCGGCGCGCTTGCCGCCCTCGCCGTTGACCGCCGCGATCCGCACCTCGCCGGTGTCCTCGATGTCGATCTGGGTGCCGGTCTCTTCGGTGATGCGCTTGATGATCTTGCCGCCCGGTCCGATGACCTCGCGGATCTTGTCGGGATGGATGTGCAGGATGATGATGCGCGGTGCGTACGGCGACATCTCCTGGCGCGGCGTCGGCAGCGCCTGGTGCATCAGCGAGAGGATGTGGAGCCTCCCCTGCTTCGCACGCTCCAGCGCGTGACGCATCACGTCGAATGAAATCCCGCCGATCTTGGTGTCCATCTGGAACGCCGTCACGCCCGCGGTCGTGCCCGTCACCTTGAAGTCCATGTCGCCGAGATGGTCTTCGACGCCCAGGATGTCGGTGAGGACGGCGACCTTCTCGCCCTCCTTGATCAGGCCCATCGCGATGCCCGCGACCGGCGCCTTGACCGGCACGCCCGCGTCCATCAGCGCCATCGATCCGCCGCACACCGACGCCATCGACGACGATCCATTCGACTCGAGGATGTCGCTGACGATGCGAATGGTGTAGGGGAAGCTGGTGTCGGCCGGAATCACGGGCTCGATCGCGCGCTCGGCCAGCGCGCCGTGGCCGATCTCGCGCCGGCCCGGGCCGCGAATCGGACGCACCTCGCCGACGCTGAACGGCGGGAAGTTGTAGTGCAGCATGTACGACTTCCACGATTGGCCTTCGAGCTCCTCGATGCGCTGCTCGTCGCTCTTCGTGCCGAGCGTGGTCACGACGAGCGCCTGGGTCTCACCTCGCGTGAAGAGACAGGAGCCATGGGTGCGTGGCAGGACGCCGACCTCGATCGTGATGTTGCGGATCGCGTCGGGGCCGCGGCCATCCGCGCGCACGCCCTCGTTCAGCACCATGTGGCGCAGCTCATCGCGCTCGATGTCGTGCAGGATCTTGCCGATGTACGCCGCCTGCTCGGTAAAGCGCTCACTCAAGGCGGTGACCGCATCGGTGGTGATCGTGTCGATCTCTTCCTGGCGCGCTTCCTTGCCGGGAATGCGGATCGCCGAGCGGATGCGCTGGGCATAGCCGGACATCAGCGCCGCGCGCAGCTCGTCGGTGTTGACCGCCTCGACCAGTGGACGCTTGGTCTTGCCGTTGCGCGAGATCAGCTCGCGCTGGGCCGCGACGATGCGACGGATGTGCGTCATCGCGAACTCGAGCGCCTGGATCAGGTCGGCCTCCGGAATCTCGCGGCCGCCGCCCTCGACCATGATGATGTTCTCGGCCGTGCCCGCGACCACGATGTCCATGTCACTCTCTTCCAGCTGCGTCACCGTCGGGTTCACGACCGGCTGGCCATCCACACGGCCAACTCGCACGCCGGCGAGCGGCTCGGGGAACGGAATGTCCGAAAGGCACATGGCGGCCGAAGCTCCGACGAGCGCGAGCACGTCGGCGTCGTTCTCCTGATCCGAGGAGACGACGGTGGCCATGATTTGGGTCTCGAAGGGAAATTGCTTGGAGAACAGCGGCCGGATGGGACGATCGATCTGCCGTGAGCTGAGCGTCTCCTTTTCCGTCGGGCGCCCTTCGCGCTTGAAGAATCCGCCCGGAATCTTGCCGGCGGCGTACGTCCGCTCACGATAGTCCACGGTGAGCGGTACAAAATCGAGCCCCGGCTTCGCGGTCTTGGCCGCGCTCGCGGCCACCAGCACCACGGTGCCGCCCAGCTGAACGACGGCGGATCCGCCCGCCAGCTTGGCCCACTTGCCGGTGCTGATCTCGAGTGTCTGGTCCCCCAGTTGAACGCTGACTTTTTGCTCTGCCATTAATCCGTCCTATCCTCTCGCCTCTGGCGGCGGCCCTCGCCGCGCGCCCATGGACACGCCTTGCCGGAGAAGCGATGCGCCGGCGCGTGTGACGGGTCCCGTACCCCGTCGCGGGGCCGGCGCCGCACGGCGCCGCCCCATGGCCTGGCCGCTATCGGCGCAGACCGAGATCCTTGACCACTTTGCGGTAGCGATCGACCTTCGTCGATTTGAGGTAGTCCAGCAGCCTGCGCCGCTGGCCGACCATCCGCAGCAGGCCGCGCCGGGAGGCGTGGTCCCGCTTGTGGATCTTGAAGTGTTCCGTGAGGTAATGAATTTTTTCCGTCAGCAGCGCGATCTGGACTTCGGGCGAGCCCGAATCTCCATCATGCGTCTTGAACTTACCGATGATCCCCTGCTTTTGCTCCTTGGTGAGCGTCACAGCGGTCACCTCCTGCAATCCGCGGGTGTACGGCGGCCCCGGCCCGCGAGTGCAGCTCTCGACGGGAGGAGCGTTCGGCATAGTGAACCCATGTTCAGTGCGACGGGCGAATGTAACATTGTCGAGCGGCGGGGGCAACTTTCGATGGGGTGGCCGCTTTCGCGCGCCCGTGACGCGGCGATTTGGCCCGCTCACGCGCTGCCGCGAGCATTCGTTGGCGCCCAGGGCTCGGGCGGCGCATCCTCGGCAAGGAGCGTCCGCACCCGGTTCACGTCCGCTCGAATCGCCTCGCTCAAGGCGGCCGCGCTCTCGAAGCGCTGCTCGGCCCTCAGCCAGTCCACGAACTCCACCTCGATCCAGCGACCGACGAGATCGCCGCTCCAGTCGAGCAGGTGGACCTCGATCGTGGCGGTCTCGCCGCCGAAGGTGGGACGCACGCCGATGCTCATCGCGCCGGCGATCGGCCGCGGCTCGTCCGCGCGGCGCGTCCACACCGCATAGATCCCGTGAGCAGGCAGCAGCTTCTCGTCGTGCAGGCGCAGATTCGCGGTCGGAAAGCCGAGCGTGCGGCCAATCGCCTCGCCGCGCACCACGGTTCCCGCGAGCGTGTAGCGCCGCCCGAGCAGCCGCCCCGCCTCCTCGACCCGCCCCTCGATCAGGCAATCGCGAATGCGCGAGCTGGTCACGGGAGAGCCACCCACGACGCGCAGTGGAACCGCCTCGACGCGAAATCCCCGCGTCTCCCCGATCGTCGCGAGCCGCGCGAGATTCCCCGCGCGCTTCGCGCCCAGCGCGAAGTTCTCGCCCTCGACGAGCCAGGAGGGATGAAACGGCGCCACGAGGTGCCGGTCCACGAACGCCTCGGGCGAGAGCGAGGCCAGCTCGCGCGTGAACGGGATCACCTCGAGCGCGCTCACGCCGAGCTCGAGCAGTCGATCGCGCTTCTCGGGAATCGGCATGAGCGGCGGCTGGGCGCGGAACGACGGCGCCAGCACGAGGTCGGGATGCGGATCGAAGCTCACGACCACGCACGGCCCGCCGTCCTCGCGCGCGCGCTCGAGTGCGCGGCGCAGGATGTCGCGATGGCCGAGGTGCAGGCCATCGAACACTCCGATCGTGACCGCACCGCTCATCGCGCCCTCACAGCGCGTGCTGTCCGCCCGCAAGCCGGCCGTCGCGCACCGCGTGCGGCAGGAGGACATGCGGACACACGCGGGCGCCGCCACCCTCGGCGCTCTCGAGCTCGCCGAGCCCGAGCACGGCGCCGTCGGAGTCCACCAGGACGACCGAGCGCGGCCCGCCGCTCAGGGGCAGGGCGCGCGCGCGCTCGATCGGGATCTCCGGCCGCCGGCCGAAGCCTACGTCCTCGCACTCGGCGGGCTCGAGCACGAGCTGCGCGAGGTGAGCGAGCGCGCGCTCGAGCGACCAGCCGGATTGCGCCCACACCGTCTCGTGCGGTTCCGCGATCAAGCGACGGAGCGGGACCGCGGACTCGATGCCGAAGGGCTCGCTCGCGAGCCGGCGCAGCGACGCCAGCGCCGCGCCGCAACCCAGCGCTTCCCCGAGATCGTGCGCGAGCGTGCGCACGTAGGTTCCACCCGAGCAGGTGATCTCGAAGTGCGCATCGAGCGGATCGAAGCGCCTCCACTCCCAGCGATGCACCGTCACCGTGCGCGCAGCGCGCTCGACGGTCTCGCCCCGCCGGTGGAGGCGGTAGAGGCGCTCGCCGCCGACCCGCCGCGCCGACACCATGGGCGGCACCTGCGCGATCTCCCCGGTGAGCGCGCGTGTGGCCGCTCGAATCTCGTCCTCGCTTGGGCGCCGATCGTCGCGGCGCAGCACCTCACCCTGGAGATCCTGCGTGCTGGTCACCAGACCAAAGCGCACCGCGCCCTCGTACGTCTTGGCGCCCGACTGCCACACTGGCGCGAAGCGCGTGGCCGGGCCGAGCGCCGTCATCAAGAGGCCGCTCGCGGCGGGATCCAGCGTCCCGAGATGTCCGACCGCACGCATGCGGAAACGCCGGCGCACACGATCGACGACGTCGTGCGAGGTCATGCCGGCGGGCTTGTCGATCGGCAGGAGTCCGCAGTAGGAGGGCGCGGGCTCCGCGGGCGGCCCCGCGCGCATCACGGCTCCTCCTCGTCGTCGATCACCTCGCTGCTCTCGAGGCGGCGCAGGAGCTCGTCGACCCGGGCGCCGCGCTCGATCGAGGTATCGAGCACGAAGCGCAGCTGCGGCACCTCGCGCAGCCCCAGGCGCGGCGCGAGCTCGTGGCGCACGAAGCCGGCGGCGCTCTGCAGCGCATCGAGCGAGCGCTGACGCTCGGGACCGTCCGGCATGATGCTGACGTAGATCCGCGCCGAGGAGAGATCGTGCGACACCTCGACGTCGGTCACGCTCACCATCCCCGTGACACGCGGATCGCGCAGCCGGCGCAGCAGCACCTCCGCAATCTCGCGACGCATCAGCTGGGCGACACGTTCCGGCCGGTTGCTCATGCCCGCTGCTCCTGCCAGTCGATCACCTCGGCTCCGTGTGCGGCATGGGCCAGTGCGCGCACGGTCTGCAGGCGCTCGTCCACCTGACGCGACTCACCCGATACGACGGCGACGCCGAGCGCGGCGCGCTGCCACAAGTCCTGATGATCCACCTCGGCGACCGAAGCCTGAACGCGCTCGCGAATGCGGTCCTTGAGGCTCCGCACGATCGCGCGCTTGTCCTTGAGTGAGGTGGAGCCCGGCAGATGGAGCTCGATCCGAACGATGCCGACGAACATTCTCGAAGCCTCTGCCTCGTCCGGCCGCGCATGAGGAAGGAGCACCCGGCGGCGAGGAGTGACGAGCGACTACAACGTGCGCTGGATTTCCTCGGTCGTGAACGCTTCGATCACGTCGCCAACCTTGACGTCGTTCATGCCGTCGAGCGCGATGCCGCACTCGAACCCGTTGGTGACCTCGCGCACGTCGTCCTTGAAGCGCCGCAGCGACGCGATACGCCCGGTCCACACCGTCTGTCCCTCGCGCAGCAGCCGCACCTTCCCGGTGCGCGGCACGGTGCCGGAGGTCACCATGCATCCGGCCACGGTTCCGGACTTGGAAAGCTTGAAGACCTCGCGGATCTCGGCGGCGCCGAGCACGACTTCCTTGATCTCGGGCTTGAGCAATCCCTCGAGCGCCTGCTTCACGTCCTCGACCGCCTTGTAGATGATGTCGTAAAGGCGGATCTCGACGTTCTCACGCTCGGCGAGATCGCGCACGCGCGCATCCGGCCGGACGTGGAAGCCGACCACGATGGCGCCCGATGCGGCCGCCAGCAGCACGTCGGATTCCGTGATCTGGCCGACCGCCTGGCGCAGGATGTCGATCTGCACCTCGGACGTGCTGAGCTTGGTGAGCGATTCGGAGAGCGCCTCGACCGAGCCGTCCACGTCGCCCTTGATGAGCAGCCGCAGCTCGCTGGTTTCGCCGCGGTCGAGCTTGCTGCGGAATTCCGTCAGCGAGATCGCCTTCGCGGCGCGGAACTCGTGCTCACGGTGGAGCGCCTGGCGCTTGACGGCGATCTCGCGCGCCTCGCGCTCCTCGGCGAACGCCGCGAACAAGTCGCCCGCGGCCGGCGTGCCGCCCCAGCCCAGCACCTCGACCGGCGTCGAGGGTCCGGCATGCTTCACCTGATGCTCGCGCTCGTCGAACATCGCGCGCACGCGACCGTACTGCTGCCCGGCGACGAATGCCTCGCCGATGTTGAGCGAGCCGTTCTGCACCAGCACGCTCACCACCACGCCGCGTCCCTGCTCGACCCGCGCCTCGAGCACCACCCCGCGCGCGCGCCGCTCGGGATCGGCCTTGAGGTCGAGCAGCTCGGCCTCGAGCAGGATCATCTCGAGCAGCTTGTCGATGTTGGTGCCCTTCTTCGCCGAGATCTCGACGCACACGTTCTTGCCGCCAAACTCCTCGACCACGACGCCGTGCTTGGCCAGCTCGGTCTTGATGCGCACCGGATCCGCTCCCGGCAGATCCATCTTGTTGATCGCGACCACGATCGGCACCTCGGCCGCCTTCGCGTGGTCGATGGCTTCGACGGTTTGCGGCATGACGCGGTCGTCTGCCGCCACCACCAGCACCACGATGTCGGTGACCTGCGCGCCGCGCGCACGCATCGCGGTGAACGCTTCGTGGCCGGGCGTGTCGAGGAAGCAGATCTTCTTGCCGCCTGGCAGCTCGACGTCGTAGGCGCCGATGTGCTGCGTGATGCCGCCGGCCTCGCCCGCGATGACGTTGGTCTTGCGGATGGTGTCGAGCAGCGACGTCTTGCCGTGATCGACGTGGCCCATCACGGTGACCACCGGCGCTCGCGGTACCTGGACGCCGGTCG
>Ga0209698_10000098_pt1 | contig 80283 bp, 59 predicted proteins | sample LitLauG_LLR_2012_FD_187203 | JGI IMG/M metagenome (GOLD analysis project Ga0209698, IMG submission 187203) | Freshwater sediment microbial communities from Pennsylvania, USA - Little Laurel Run_MetaG_LLR_2012 (SPAdes) (version 2) | ecosystem: Environmental > Aquatic > Freshwater > Creek >... | reverse complement strand
CGCCACGATGGGCTGGCCGGAGCCGACCGAGACGTTGAAGAAGTTTTATCCGACCACCGACCTCGTCACCGGGCCGGACATCATTTTCTTCTGGGTCGCACGCATGATCATGGCCGGCTACGAATTCATGGGTGAGCCGAAGTTCGGCCTCCCCGACGCGATGCCTTTCCGAAATGTTTACTTCACGGGAATTATTCGCGACAAGCAGGGCCGCAAGATGTCCAAGACGCTCGGCAATTCGCCCGACCCGCTCGTGCTCATCGCCCAATACGGCGCGGACGCTCTCCGCTTCGGCACCATGCGCAGCGCGCCGCTCGGTCAGGACGTGCTCTTCGACGAGAAGGACGTGGAACTCGGCCGCAATTTCTGCAACAAGCTCTGGAACGCCTGCCGTTTCCGCCAGATGCAAGGCGGCGAAGTGCAGGGCGAGATCGAACGCACGTTGCTCACGCCGGATGACAAATGGATTCTCCTCAAGCTCGACGCCGCGATCCGCGAAGTCACGATTGCGCTGAACGAATATAAATTCAGCGAAGCCACCGCCGCGCTCTACAAATTTTTCTGGAGCGAATATTGCGACTGGTATGTTGAAGCGAGCAAAGCGTCGCTGCCGCGTCCGCCCGCCGAGGCTGCGCCTGGTGAAGCGCCGGTTGCCGCCGTCGCCCTCAGCCCGGAAGTCGAAGCGCGCAAAGCGAACACCATTGCCGTGATTGATTTCGTGCTCTCGCACACGATCCGTTTGTTCCATCCGTTCCTGCCGTTCATCACGGAGGAACTCTGGCACGGCATGGGTTACGCCACGGATATGCCGGAAAATCAGGGTGGCAAGACCATCATGAACGCGCCGTGGCCCAAACCGCTGGACGACGATTTCAAAGGTCACTACGGCCTGGACGACTGCTACGTTGAAATGACCGACGCGAAATACGAACTCGTCACGCAAGGGCGCAACCTGCGCCGCGCCGGCAACATCCAGGCCGCGAAGAAGGTGAAATACGTTTTCAAACCCGCGCAGCACCTCACGCCGCACGACGCGGAAGTCATCCGGCTCCTGCTCAACGCGGAGTCGCTGGAGGTCAACGCGGACTATCAGCCGCCCAAAGGCACGCCGACCGTGCAGCACAACCTCGGTGAACTGTTTTTGCCGCTGGAAGGCTTGATCGACGTGGCCGCCGAGAAAATTCGGCTCACGAAGGAAAAAGAAAAAATCGAAGCGGAGATCGTGAAGACCGAGCAAAAACTGGCGAATCCGAATTTCACGCAAAAAGTTCCGCCGGCCGTGCTGCAGGAACATCAGCAACGGCTGGTGGGCTGGAACGTCAAGCTCGCACACGTCCTCGCCGCGCTGGAGGCATTGAAAGATTCATGACGAGCAACGCGATGGCCGGAAAAGCGCTCCCCGTAGCGGTCGCCGCCGCGCGTGCCGCCGGCGCGCTCATGCGGAAAAATCTCCGCGCGAAAAAGCAGGTCAACGAGGTCACGGCGCACGACATCAAGCTGGAATTGGACGTTCAGTGCCAGCGGCTGATTGAAAAAAAACTTCACGCGGCGTTTCCCGAAATTTCATTTCTTGGCGAGGAAGGCGATTCCGGCGCGGCGGACTCGGAATACCGCTGGGTGGTGGATCCAATTGACGGCACGGTGAATTTCGCCTACGGCATTCCGCATGCCTGCGTTTCCATTGCACTCCAAAAGCGTGGCGAGTGGCGGGTGACGGGTGAAGCGACAAAGACCCGCAATCGTCGGGCGTCAGTTCCCGTCAGCCGGCACGCTTCACACGTCACTTTGCTCGGCGTGGTTTACGATCCGTTTCAGGACGAATTGTGGACGGCGATTCGCGGCCGCCCGGCGCGGCTGAACGGCACGGTGATCCAGGCCAGCCGGCGCAAGCGGCTGGCCGAATGCATCGTGTCCATCGGGTTCGCCAAGGATCGCGCGAGCCTCGAAGCGTCGCTGCCGAAGTTCCTCTGGCTGGCGCGGCGCGTGCGCAAAATCCGGATGTTTGGCGCGGCGGCGCTGGGTTTGACCTACGTGGCCACCGGACGGTTGGATGGCTACGTCGAACGCGGCGTGAGCCTCTGGGACGTGGCGGCGGGCGGATTGATATTGGAATGCGCCGGCGGAAAATTCTGGACCGAGCCGGCGCGAGCGCCAGGCAAGCTGCGGATGATCGCCAGCAACGGCTGGATTCACGGCAGGTTGCCGGTGCCGGAGTGAAGGTTCACGGCGAGTTGGTGAAGGTGCCGGAAACATTGTAGGCGTTGGCTGCAAACGGGTACCCGCTTGGGTAGGGGTACACGGTTCCGCTAAAGGTGCCCGCTACGGCACCTTTCCAATGCATGTTGATAACGACATCACCCAGGCCGCTGTAACCGATTGGAATGATACTCCCGTTAAACGGCAGCGTTTTTTGATACCAGTAATAACCATAAACCGTGCCCGGAGCGTTGGTGTAGGTGTAGGTTCCCGTGCCGGAGGAGTTGAAGATCGTGACATTTGTGCCGTTCAGCCCGCTGGTGAAAAACAACGCCAGTGTTTTTCCATACCACTGCCGCGGCGGCCCGGTGGAGGAAGCATATTGGATTTGCGCTTCCCGAAAAAACTGCGCGGGGCCCGACGGGGTGGTTAAATTCGAACTGACGAGCGGCAGGGCATTGTCCATGCCGAGGAGGTTTGCCGTCCAATTGACCAAATCGCTGGAACTATAAATCCGGTTTTCGGCGTAAAGCCGGTTGCTATAACTCAGGCTCAGGTAGGTGCCGGCTCTGGCGATCTTCAAATTCACATTTGTCACCAGCGGCAAACCCTGCGCGTTGATGTTGAAATTGGTCGCGGCGGCGCCGATGCGCCGGATCGCGATGCTGTTGAGGTAAACGTTGGCCAGTGGTTTGTTGTTGGCATCCGTCGCCACGCGGTTGATGGCATAGACCACGTTCGAGCCGCCATAAAGCTGGCCGAAAATGGTGTAACCGTTGTTTAGGCTCGGCCAATTGTTCGTCGCCAGGAGGAAGAACTGGGAGCCATCGGAATCCGGACCGGAGTTCGCCATCGCCAGCACGCCGTAACGGTCAAATTGCAGCGCGTTGGTGATTTCATCCACAAACGCGTAGCCTGGTCCGTCGGTGCCCAGTCCGTTAGGCGAGCCGGCCTGGATGACAAAGTTGGTGATCACGCGATGAAACGTCAGCCCGTTGTAAAACGGATTTGTTCTGGCCAGGCCGGAGGGCAGGTCGAGCCAGGCGCGCTGACCGGTGGCCAGGCCGATGAAGTTCGCCACGGCCTTCGGCGCATAGGCGTAATATAGCGAGCAGGTGTAACTGCCCAGGCTGGTGTTGAACTCCGCGTAAATGCCGTTGGTGTACTGAGCCAGTCCGAGGTTGGCCCAAAACAGGGCCGCCACGGCGACCGCCAGCCGAACCGTCCGACTCCGAAAGAAACTTTTGTTCATGGCACGTCTCGAAGCACGCCTCTCGCCGAACAAAAGCTGCCGGAGCAGGTTCCGGAAAAGCGCTGTCTGGCCGCCACTCTCGCACATTTCGCGGTTCCCGACAACTCGAAATCTGAGGCCTGCGGGAAAACTCGGTCGTGGCTGTCTGGTTGGAGGGGCAATGCCTCGGGTGACGGGAACAAGAATTCGCTCCAGCGGTCGCAATGGAGGGGCGATTCACTTTCAAACGGAGCGCCTTATCGCCTTATCAGGCGGCTTATCGTGACTTCCGTACTTTGTTCTTGGGCAAGACACCAATCTTCCTTAGCTCGGCGAGAATCAAACGCTGCCTCCTCTGTAGATCGCGAATCTTGTCATTCAACTGGAGTGCATTGACGCGGAGCGTGGTCTTATCCTTCGGCAAGGCTTCTTGTGTCAGCGTCAACACGATGACAGCGCGACCCAATGCCAAGCGCAGTTGCTTCAACTCCTCGGTGACAACTTCAAGCTTGTCGTTCTCGGTCTTCTTTGCCTTTTTTGGTGTCATAAATTGTGTGGTGTGCTCTGGTGACTAACTTATTTTCGGCGGCGGATTATACGGCCTATTCTATTCCACGTCGGCATAGTATGCCTGTCCAAAACGCTGTCGAGTCTGGTTTTGTTTTGCCACACCCCGGGCTTTGAGTTAGTACCAACCCGTGCACGAGCCTCGGCAATTTCCGCGCCGATCCGCGATTCCCTTTCGCGGCGCGGGATTTCCCAGCGCCCCGGGTTGCTCCGGTTTCTCGCTCATTGAGCTGCTCGTCACGCTGGCGCTCATCCTGATCCTCACCACGATGTTTTGGGGCTTCAACTCGTCCAGCCACCAGCGGACGCAGATGAAACTCTGCCAGCAGAACCTTCAGAAAATCTTCGTGTCGCTGGAAATCTACGCCAACGATTTCGCCGGAAAATTTCCCGCGGTCACCAACGCCGCGAATTCCGAACCGGCGCTGGCCGTGCTCGTGCCGCGCTATTCGGCGGACACGGCGATCTTCATCTGCCCCGGCAGCAAGGATTCGCCGCTGCCGGCGGGCGAATCGTTCCGCGACAGAAAAATCAGCTACGCCTATTACCAGGGCCGCTTCGCCACCAACACGGCCGAGGCGTTGATGTCCGACCGGCAGATCAACTCGGAGGCCAGGAGCGCCGGCGACGAGGTTTTTTCGACCACCGGCAAACCACCGGGAAACAACCATTCCAAGTTCGGCGGCAATTTTCTTTTTTGCGACGGGCACCTTGAATCCACCCCGCCGCGTGTGCCATTTTCTATCACGCAGACGCCCGGTGTCGTGCTGCTGAATCCGAGACCGCAATGAAACTCCAATGTCCCTGCGGCGCGAAATACGCCTTCGAGGTCACGCCCGAAATGGCGGACAAGCCGATGCGTTTCGTCTGCGCCAGTTGCGGGCTGGATTCGTCGGAGTTCGTCAACCAGCTCGTCCGCGAGGAATTGGCGGGCGCAGCCTCCGCCGAAACCGCACCCACCGCCGAAACGGAGCTGGAACTTCCTCCTGTGCCGCCGCCGGTCGCGCGGCTGCATCTCCATAAACCGGTCGGGTCGGCCGTGCCCGCCGCGGCGGCGGAAGAGGAGAACGACACCTGTCCGAAGCATCCGAACCAGCCGGTCGCTCATCACTGCGTCGTCTGCCGAAAACCGATGTGCCCGAAGTGCATGGAGCTTTTCGGCTACGTTTGCTCGCCGTTCTGCCAGGCGCGCGCGGATTCGACCGGGATTCATGTGCCGGTTTTTGCCGGCCAGAAATCCGTGGTGGAAGCCAAACGCTGGCGCAGGGTGGCTTTCGCCGGCGGCGTGCTGGGTGTCCTGGCGGTCGCGGCGGCGGGATTTTGGATTTGGTACGCGTGGTTTGGTTCGGTTCCCAAGCCGGTGTTTTCGTTGCGCTTCGAAGAGCGGGCTTGGTCGGGGCAGACGGAATTGGTTGGCGCGGATCAACTGATTTTACTGCACGGCGGCACGCTGGCGCGCTGCGATCTGAAAACCAAAAAGCAAATCTGGTCGCGTGATTTGATTGACCACGCGGCGGTCGGTCAGATCGTCGCCAGCGAAATTCGCGGCATTCAGCGCGCGATCAACCAGGCGAACGCCGACGCCAGCGAGAATGTGCCGAAAATGCCGCCGGTTGAGGAAATGACCAACGGTGTGATCCGCGAAATGGCCCGTGCGCTGCGGTTGTGCCTCGCCGGACAAAACTTGTGGGTCGCGCAAGCCGGCCGGCTCGTGCGCTACGACTGGGCCACCGGCACTCCCGGCCAGGCCGTGCCACTGCCGCCGGGCAGAGATCGCGGCCGATTGCGCGGAAATGAATTGTTGGTGACTGAGGAGTCGGCTTCCGGACAGGCGATGGTGACGCGAGTTGATCTGACCACCGGACAGGCGCGCACCGAGGCAATCGGTGAGCCGAACCCGACTTTTGCAGGCGCGACTAACGCTGGGAACGTCAACGCCAGCGCTGCCCGGCCGACCGCCGGACTGCCAAATGATCCTGCTGGAACTGGTCAGCCGATGGATCCCGCGAAAGTGGCTGCGCAGGCGCAGCACTTGCCGATGCCCGCCAAGATTGCTTTACCGGCGACGCTCGCCATCAGCGCCAACCAGGAGCGCGCGATGGCGGAGATGAACGACTCCTCGTCTCGCCGCCGCACCCCGGTGCCGGAGCCGCCGCCGGTGTTGGCCGGCAGCGTTTCGCTCATTCCGAGCGGCGACGGTTTTGTGCAATTTTCCTCGCGCCTGATCGAGTCGCGCGTCGTCACGCGCCAGGCGATGAAAGCCGCGCCGAAGAATTCCGCGCTGGAACATTTGTCGGGTGCCAACTCCGCCGAAGCCGCCAACGAAATCCTGAACGAGATGCAGCGCTCACGCGGCGGAGACACGGTGACGGAGGACGAAAGCCGCTACCAGGTCACGGTGCGCCGCCCGGATGCGCCGGCCGCGGCGGAGTGGACCGGTGAAATCACCGGTCCGCCGGAGATGTTCACCTTGAAAACCGTCAACGTCGTCGCCGCCGGCAAATCGCTCGTGGTGTTGGATGCGCAAAACAAAAAACTGTGGCAGGCCGCGCTCACCTACAATATCGCCGCCGGCGGGGCAGGAGAGGGTGCCGCGTTTGGCGCCGGGCCGTGCGTCGAGCGCGGCGACACGCTTTACGTTTTTGACCAGGCCGTGCTCACGGCTTTTGAGCTGGCGACCGGGACGGTGCGCTGGCGTCTGCCGACGGTCGGTGTGGTTGGTTTGTTCTTCGACGATGCCGGAAATCTCTACGTCAACACCACCACCGGCAGTCCGGACAGCGTCAAGTATTCGCGGCAAATTGACCTCAACGAAAAAGTGAAAGCCATCATCGTCAAGCTGGAGGCGCGCACCGGCAAAACCTTGTGGACGGTGGAGCCGGGCGGATTCATTTCCTACCTGTCCGGCAAATTCATTTACACCGTGCAATCCTATGATCCCGGCGACGACGCGGGTCAGATGGACACCGGCCTGGAAACGCCGCCTTATCTCCGCATCCGCCGCCTCGATCCCTCCAGCGGCCGGGTGAAATGGGAACATTACGAATCGCGCGCGCCGGTGGACGTGGCGTTTGAGCAGAATCTCATCCGTGTCGTGTTCAAAAGAGAAGTGGAAGTCTTGAAATTTCTCGCGCTCTAACCCAGCCCCTCGCGCATCGCGGCGAACATGCTCTTGCCGGTATCCACCTGGACCGGTTCCTTGGCCTTCTCATCCGCGTGCTCGACCAGTTCCTCCGGCAGTTCCTTCAGAAATTGCGATGGATGGCAGGGCATGATCTGGCCGTATTTTTTCCGGCCGGCGCAATGGCTGATCGTCAGCGTCTGCATCGCCCGCGTGATGGCGACGTAAAACAGCCGCCGCTCCTCGTCCAGCGTGCCCTCGGCTTTCGAGCGCGTGTGCGGCAGCAAGCCGTCCTCCAGGCCGACGACGTGGACATGCGGGAACTCCAGGCCCTTGCAACTGTGCATGGTGATCAGTGTCACCGCGTCGCCCGCACTTTCCTTTTCCTCTTCGCGGTCGCTGTCGAGCGTGATGTTTTCGAGGAATGTTTCCAGCCGCTCATACGCCGCCGCGGCCGCCGCACCGGCTTCGTCCAGAGTGGCGATCAAATCCTTCAGATTGCGAATCCGGTTTTCACCGGCCTCGTCGGTTTTTTCGAGACGCCGCAATTCGGCGAAATAGCCGATCTCGTCGAGAAACTGGTTGGCCCAGGTGGAAAGGGCTGGGTGCTGGGTGCTGGGTGACGCGGCATCGCCGGCGGTGGCCATCCCGTCAATTGTGAGCGCCGCGCGCGTCCGTTCCACGAATTCGACGAAAGCTTCGATGGACTCGCGCGTCCGCGCTTGGAAAGTCGTCGTCACCGCCGGGTTTTTCATCGCGGCAAACACCGAGCCTTTGCGCTCGTGGCTGGCGGCCAGCAGCCGCTCCATGGTCACGTCGCTCAAGCCGCGCGCCGGCGTGTTGGCGATGCGCAGCAGATTCACGTCATCGTGCGGATTGAGGAACGTCTTGAGATAAGCCAGAAAGTCCCGCACCTCGCGCCGGTCGAAAAAACTCTGGCCGCCGATCAGGTGATAACGCACGCTGGCCTGGCGCAACGCGGTTTCGAGCGGACGCGACTGGATGTTGGTGCGGAACAAAATTGCCTGGGCGCTCCACGGAATCCGCTTCGCCAGCCGCGCGTATTCGATGTTTTCGACCACCGTGCGCGCCTCCTCCTCGTCGGATTCAAAAGTGTGCAGCGTGATTTTCGGGCCGTCGCCTTTGTCAGACCAGAGCTGTTTGCCGCGCCGGCGAAGGTTGTTTTTGATGATCATGTTGGCGGCCTTGAGAATCGTGTTCGTGGAGCGGTAATTCTGTTCCAGTTTGACGACCTTGACCTCGGGAAAATGTTTCTCCATGTCGAGCAGGTTGGAAATCTCCGCGCCGCGCCAGCCGTAAATGCTTTGGTCATCGTCGCCGACGACGCAAAAATTCCGGTGCTCCCGCGTGAGCGCATGGACGAGCTGGAACTGCGCGGCGTTTGTGTCCTGGTATTCGTCCACCATCACGTAACGATACTTTGCCCGGCAGGCTTCCAGCGCCTCCGGATGCTCGGTGAACAGCCGCAGCGTCAGCAGAATCAAATCGTCGAAATCCACCGCGTTGCAGGCGTGGAGCGCGGATTCATAACGCTTGCTCACGTGCTCGGCGAGCACGCGCACGCCGGGATTGCCGAACGCGGCGGCGTTGGCGCCGCCGTTCTTGAACTTGCTCAACATCGCGAGCACCGCGGCCGGATCGGTCTTTTCACCCTTGGCGGAAATGCCGGAGAGGATCTTTTTGATCGCGCCGAGTTGGTCGGACGTGTCGTAAATCACGAAGTTGCGCTTGTAACCCAGCTTTTCAATATGCTGCCGGAGAATCCGGACGCACAGCGAATGGAACGTGCAGATGGTGGGACGCTCCTCCTTTTGGTCCCCGGCCACGGGCTTCCGGCTGCGGGGCAGCAGTTTGGTCACGCGCTCCTGCATTTCGCGCGCAGCCTTGTTCGTGAACGTGACGCCGAGGATGTGGCCGGGTTGAATCCCGCGTTCGACCATGTGCGCAATGCGGAAAGTGATCACCCGCGTCTTGCCCGTGCCCGCGCCGGCAAGGATCAGCACCGGCCCCTGGAGCGTCTCGACGGCGAGGCGCTGTTGCGGGTTTAACGAACCAAGATTCAACATGCGGCGCGGAGTTTAGTGAGCACGGGAGAAATGAAAAACAATTTCGGAGTTTCGGGGGAAATTTTTTGTTCGACACCGTGGAACCCAGGTTCGAAAATTTGGGGCAATGGAAAATCGGACTTTGACGCTCGGCCACTCGCCGGATCCGGATGACGCCTTCATGTTTTACGCGCTGGCGAAGGATCTGATCCCGTCGCAGGGTTTCCGCTTCGAGCATATTTTGCAGGACATTCAGACGCTGAACGAGCGCGCCACGCGCGGCGAACTGGACATCTCGGCGGTCAGCATTCACGCCTACGCCCACGTCTCCGACAAATATGCGCTGCTGCCCAGCGGCGCGAGCATGGGCGACGGTTACGGCCCCATGCTGGTGGCCAGGCAGAAATTTTCGCGCGCGGAAGTCGCGAAGAAAATAATCGCCGTGCCGGGCACGATGACCAGTGCGTTTCTGGCGTTGCAACTTTGGCTGGGCCGCCCGGCCAGAGAATTTAGTTTTGTCGTCGTGCCGTTCGACCAGATTTTCCAGACCGTGCGATCCGGCAAGGCGGACGTCGGCCTGATCATTCACGAAGGCCAGTTGACCTACCAAAACGAGGGGCTGGTTGTCTGCGAGGATTTGGGCGCGTGGTGGGGGCGGGAAACCGACGGCCTGCCGCTGCCGCTGGGTGGCAACGTGATCCACAAACGGTTTGATCCGGGCGCGCGCAGGATCATTTCCGATATTCTCACCGCGAGCATCCAGTTCAGCTTGGATCACCGCGCCGAGGCTGTTCAGCACGCGTTGCAATTTGCCCGCGACATGGGCCGCGACCTGGCGGACAAATTCGTCGGGATGTATGTCAACCACTGGACGCTGGACTACGGCGAGCGGGGCCGGGAATCCATCCGCCGTTTCCTCGGACAGGCCTTTGAGCGCGACTTGCTGCCGCATCGGCAGGAATTGGAGTTCGTCCGGTAAAAAAATGTGCGGGGGTTGCGGTGACTCGGCCATTGACATCCGGCGCGGCTGCCCGTTAATTGCCGCTGCGGTTAGGGTTGCGGCCACGAACAGGTTTCGCCCACCGCAAAGCTATGTTTCGCCACACCAAATTCATCGGCACCGTTGCGGGGGCACTGGTCGCCCTGCTGGTGCTGGTGTGGCTGGGCCGGCAGGCCACGCCCTGGTACGCGCGGCATCAACTCAAAAGCCGGATGGCGAAGATCGAGCCGTGGGGATCCTCGACCGCTTACAGCGAGGCCGGCTGGAAAAATCTGATCCAGACGGCGCGGGCCTGCCAGGAGGCCAGTCCCGCGCTGACGACGGCGGCACTGGAGGAGTATCTGCAAAGTGCTTCCGCGAATCCGGATGACCTGCCGCTGGCACAGGGCAAGCTGTTTTTGCTGCTGCGCCTGGTGTTTGATTTGCCCGACAGCACGCCGACTGGGCCTGGGGTGTCGCTGGCAGGCTGGGACCGCGGCGGCACGGATGTGAATCCTGACGGCACCTTTGATCAGGCCTGGCCGATGCTTTGGAATCAAGGGCGGCCACGCCTGGTCTCCGGGCGAAAAGGTGCGGCGGGTGCGGAGTATTCCGCCGCAAAGGAATACTCGATGTTGCGCTACCGCTTCAAGTACCGCGAACTGCCGAACTCACCCTAAATGCGCAAAATCGCGGCAAGAATTTTTTGCAGACTCCATGCCGGCTGAGGCATCGCCTTTTCAAGTGCTGCTCGCGTTGCCGCCGCGCATGGCGGAGGAATTTGAGGCGCTGACGGAACGCCACCCGCCGCGCTGGTTTGCCGGGCCGGAGGCGGGCTATCCGATCGGAAACGGCGGCGGGACAGCGCGCTTGTTGGCGCAGGCCTGGGCGGCCAACGATCCGGCAACGCGCTTCCGGGACTGGTTGGGCACCACCCGCCGGCTCCTGCTGCTCACCGGGGATTCGAACGCTCGGCTGCCGGCCAGCGCGCTCACCGGCGCGCCGCTCCTTCCGCTCCCCGGTGGCGGCCCGGTGGCGGGCAACTCCTCGGCCGCGGTCTTGCTGGACCAGCAACTGCCGGCGTACCAACGTCTGTTTGCGCACGCCGGAACGGAGTTCGCGGTGCTGATTGCGCGAGGTGACGCGTGGCTTCGCTGCGACGGTGAACTTCCGCCTTTCCCGGCGGTGGACATGCTGGCGCTGCCGGGCGCAGGCGCCTGGCTGATGAGCTTTCGCGCCGTGCAAACGCTGATGGAGCGTTGCGGTTGGGATGAGGCCAAGCGGCGCTTTCCGGCGGGGGTGAACTGCGAACTTGCGACCGAATTTGGCGCGGCTTTCGCTGGCTCGCTGGTCTGCGCCAGCGTGGCGTTGCCCCGAGCGCAACTTTTCCCGTTTCGCACGAACCGGGAGTTGATCGAATCGGCCGGTGTGCTTTTCCATTCCGCTGGCGGCGAATCTCCCGCGGAACCGGTTGCGGGAGCGCGCCGGCTTGATCGGATCGTTCAAAACTCGCGCGTGGAAATCCCGCAGACAGGCGAAGCACCGCGTTCAATCTGGATTGAAAACAGTTTCCTCGGACCGCAGTGGCAGTTGGCGCACGAGCACGTCCTGACCGGAGTGCCGGAGAACCACTGGGCGCTGGCGCTGGAACCGGGCGTGTGCCTGGATTTTGTGCCGGTCGGGCCGCGGGACTTTTGCCTGCGCGCCTACGGTTTCGACGATCCGCTGGCGGGCGCTTTGGGTGATCCGCAAACGCGCTGGTTCGGTCGGCCGGTCACGGAATGGTTCGCCGCGCGCAATTTGCAGCCGCGCGACTGCGCCCTGGATTTGGCGATGGATTTTCACTATTGTCCGCTTTTCCCCGCGCGCAAGCCGGAGGAATTGGACGCGGCATTTGTCGCCTGGGTTTGCGCATCCCATCCGCCAGTCCGGCCCAATTTTTCCCAGCAATGGCGCGATTGGTCGCGGCTGTCCGCGCGCCAGTTGGGCGCCCGCGTCAACGTGAGCCGGCTCTTCGCGCAGCGCGCTGAAGTGGGTGGCGAACGGGGTCAATTCCCCCCTGCGCCTCGGATGTGTCCTTGAATGCGGCGCAAGTCCGCCAGATCGCCGTCCGTCGTGTAATGGCTGCCTGTCAGGCGTCCGCCCTTGGCCTCGTTCCATTTCCAAAACTCGGCGTGGCCATCCGCGAAGGTCAGGTTGCAGCCGCGGGTGTTATGGCGGTCTGCCGGAATGTCCAGCCAGTAGTCTTGCCAATAGTCACCCACCGAAATGACGCCGAAAGTGGTGTCCCAGATTTCATCGGCATCCGTGTCTATAAACACGAACAAGCTGGTGTCCACGCGGATCTCGTTGGCTTTGCGAAAGTGATTGGCGTCGGCGCTGCAATTGATGCTGTTGCTCATGTTGTAGCTGCGGTTCCGCACCAGATCCGGCCGGCCGGAGACGGTTGAATTATCGGCGGGACAATGGTAGATGACCGGATTCCGGTTGTATTGGAAAAGCAAAGAACTGCCATCGGTGATGGTGTTGGTGTCCAGTGGTGCGATGCCTCGGCACCAGGTAAGCTGATCCTCGCCGAGCGTCGGGTTGTTTGTCGTGCCCATGTCAACTGTATAAACATAATTATTCGGGGTGAGCACGTTGTTGTTATCGTGGGCGTACATGTGCCAGCAAATCTGGAGTTGTTTCAAATTGTTCGTGCAAATGATGGTCAAAGCCCGGCTTCTGGCGCGCGACAGGGCTGGCAGCAACAGCGCTGCCAGGATGGCGATGATGGCGATGACCACCAGAAGTTCGATCAGGGTGAAGGCCCGGAAGACAAGTTGCCCCTCACGGCGCGTCTCTGCGCGCGGGTAACATCCATTTGGCCCAGCGTACAAATTGGTTTTCACCGGCTAGCTTTTGGCTTTAGGACTAACAATAGCAGATCGTCGCGATTGCGCAAACGAAGATGCGGTGCCGCCGAAACATCGCGGCCAATTTGGTGGAGGTATTCAGCGGCCCCAGCCACCGCCCAGCGCCTTGATCAAACCGACCTCAGCGGCGAGCCGCTGACCCTGCAATTGCACCACGGCCTGCTCCGTCGCGAGTGCGGCACTTTGCGCGGTGGCGACTTCGAGGTAGGTGACCAGTCCCTGTTTGTAACGATTGTTGGCGATTGCCAAAGTCTGGCGCGCGGCGCGCAGTGCGTTCTTTTGCGCGTCGAGCTGGGCCGCGAGCAACCGTTGCGCGGCAAGCTGATCTTCCACTTCCTGAAACGCCGTAAGCGCGGTCTGGCGGTAATTGGCCACCGCCTCGTCATACGCGGCGCGCGTCACGGCAAGTTGAGCACGCAACCGGCCGCCTTCAAAGATCGGCAAATTCAGCGACGGTCCCACCGCCCAAATTCGGCTCGGCCAGTCGAACAGCGAATTGGCGCCGACAGATTCAAATCCACCCAGGCCGCTGAAAACGATTTTTGGGAAAAATGCCGCCTTCGCCCCGCCGATGTCCGCGTTCGCTGCCGCCATGCGCCGCTCTGCCGCGGCAATGTCCGGGCGCCGCTCCAGCAATTCGGCGGGCAGGCGCGGGGGAATTGCGGGAATCACCTCGCTGGCAAAGCCGTTCGTGGAAATGGAAAAATCGATCGCGGGTTTTCCGCACAGCACCGCCAGCGCGTGCAGCAGATTTACGCGCTGCAATTCCAATGCGGGCAGCGCCGCCTGCGCCGCGCTCAATTGCGATTCGGCCTGCGAAACATCGAGGTCGGAAACAATGCCGCCCTTGCGGCGGTTCTGAACCAGTGCGAGCGAATGTTCATAAGCGGCGACCGTGTCAGAAACCAAGGCGCTTTGGGCGTCGAGCGCCCGCAGTTCAAAATAACTCGCGGCCACCGCGGCCTGCGTGACGAGCCGGGCGGATTCGAGGTCGTCCACCGCCGCGTTGAACCGCGCTTTGGCGGCTTCGCTTTGGCGGCGCACGCGGCCCCAGAGATCGATTTCCCAATTCAAATCCGCCGGCACGGCGAACGTGTTGTAAGTATAGCTTGACCCGGCGGCGTGACCCTGCTGCGGGGCGTTGATGCTCGTGCGCTGGCGGGTGAGGGAAGGGACGGCTGAAATTTGAGGATAGTAGTCCGCCTGGGCCACGCGGAGCAGCGAACGGGCTTGCTCCAATTGCGCAGCAGCGGCCAGCAGGCTTTGATTTTGTGATCCCGCAAGAGATTCGAGCCGGTTCAATTCCAAGTCGGTGAAAATTTTCCACCACGCGCCGCGCGGCAGATTCGCGGACGGCTCGGCGGTTTTCCACTCAACGGAATTCGTCGGCGCCACCGAGAATGTGGCCGGCAGTTGTGGCGATTCAAGCACGTCGGGGCGGCGATAATTCGGCCCAACCGAACAGCCGGCGAGCAGGCCGAACGCAAAAGTGAAATTGAGCAGCCGCGATTTCATTTGGCGGCGGCGGTCTGCTCGGGTTCGACGACGTGGACGATGGTGCCGGCGGACAGGGAATCAGCGGGGTTCACAATCACGCGGTCCTTCGCGGTGACACCATCGAGGACTTCAATGGTCTGGCCGTAATCGCGGCCGAGTTTGACCGAATGCAAAATCACTTTATTGTCCTCGCCAACAATACCGACCTGCATGCCCTCGGAGCGGTAAAGCAGTGCGTTGCCAGGCAACGTCAGGACGGGTGCGGCGGCGGATTCCGCGAAGCTCACCTGGGCGAAACTGCCCGCGAGTATTTCCCCGCTGGCGTTGGTGACTTCCAGTTGCACCAGCAGCGTGCGCGAATCCGGCTCGATGGCGTCCGCCGTGCTGACGACCTTGGCGCCGAATTTCCTGCCCGGCAATTCGTTGATGACCAGGTCGGCTTTGAGTCCTGGCTTGACCGAGCGTGACAAACTCTGAGGCACGCGCACGTAGATGCGGAGCGGATCGGTTTGCGCGAGGTGGAACAATTCCCGTCCGCCGCCGGCGGTGATGAGCTGACCGACATCGGTGAGCCGCGAGGTGATCGTGCCGGCGAACGGCGCGGTTACATTGGCGAAACCTTTCAATTGTTCCAGCCGGCGGACGTTGGCCTGGGCCGCGTCCACATTGGCTTTTTTCAATTCGTAATCGGCTTGCTTCTCGGCGGTTTCCTGTTCGGCGACACTGGAGGTTTTGAGTAGTTCCACCCAGCGTTCGGCGGTGGTCTTTGCCAGCGCCAGCGACGCGTTGGCCTGCGCGAGTTCCGCCTGGGCCTGGGCAAGTTGCTGGTCCAGTTCCGGCGTTTCGATCTCCGCGAGCAACTGGCCGGCTTCGACCCGCGCGCCGATGTCCACCAACCAGCGTTTCAAATAACCGCCGGCGCGGGCGTAAATCGGCGCTTCGACGTAGGCGCGAATTTCCGCCGGCAGCGCCACACCGTTTACCAGTTTTCCGGGAGCCGGCAGGACGGTTTCCACATTGGGCACGGCAAGTTCGCGTGTCTCGTTGGCCAGCGCTCGGCGCGCGTGCAGCCGGGGCAGCAACCCCAGGAGGAGTGCGATCAGGAGGATGACCAGGACGACCAGAGCGAAGCGGCCGAGCTTCAGCAGCGGCGGCGATGGTTCAGTTGCAGGATTTTTCGGTTCGGTGGAATTCATATCACGAGTGTTCGGGGAAGGCCTGCGCGCGCAGGGCGTCGGCAGGTGCTGGCGTAAAGCGGGTTTTGCGATGCATGAAACTGAACACGACCGGCACGAAGAGCAGGGTGGCGATCGTGGCGACGACAAGTCCGCCGATCACGGCGCGGCCGAGCGGTGCGTTTTGCTCGCCGCCTTCGCCGAAACCGAGGCTCATGGGAAACATGCCGATCAACATGGCGATGGCGGTCATCAGCACCGGACGCAGGCGCGTGGCCCCGGCGTTCAAAGCGGCGGTCGTGGCGTCCACGCCGCGACGGAGATTGTCGCGTGCGAAACTGACAATGAGCACGGAATTCGCCGTGGCGACGCCCAGGCTCATGATCGCTCCCATCAAAGCCGGGACGCTCAAGGTGGTTTGCCAGAGGAAAAGCGACCACGCGACGCCGGCCATCGCGCCGGGCAGCGCAGTAATGATGATGAATGGATCGAGCCAGCTTTGAAAATTCACGACCAGCAAGAGATAGATCAATGCCACCGCCATCAGCAGGCCGATGCCCAGGCCGAAGAAGCTCTTTTTCATGGTCAGCGCCTGCCCGCGCAGAATGATCGAGCTTCCGCGCGGCAGATCTTTTTTCGCTTTCTCGATCAGCGGCTGAAGGTCGTCGATGACCCCGCCGAGATCGCGGCCGTCCACATTGCCGAAGATATCGATGACCGGGACGACGTCGTAGTGGCTGAACACCGGCGCGCTGCTGGCGCGGGTGACGGTGGCGAGATTCGCGAGCACCTGGCCGCTGCCGGAAGCGCCAGCGTTGATCGGTATGGAACTCAGCTTATCCACCGAATCCATGGAGTATTCCGGGACGCGCGTATTGATGAGATATTGCACGCCGATGCGCGGATCAATCCAATAGTTGGGCTGGACCTGGCTGCTGCCGCTCAGGCTCAGCAGCATGGCGTTGGCGACCGCTTGTTCGGTCAATCCCATTTCCGCTGCCTTGGCGCGATCCACGGTGATTTTGAATTTCGGCAGGTCGTTGGGCTGTTGCAACCGCACGTCCACCGCGCCGGGGATGCTGCGGATTTCATCAATCAACTTCGCGGCGATGGCGCGGCTCTTGCCCATGTCGCGCCCGACAATTTGCACGTCAAACGGCGCGGGCAGGCCGAAATTGAGCGTCTGGCTGACAATATCCGCCGGCAAAAAATAAAACGTGATGCCGGGAAATTCGCGATTCAACTTTTTGCGCAGGCTGCGGATATAGCTTTCCGTCGGCGCGTGTCCGGGTTTCAACTGGACGAGCATGTCCGCGTCGCCCGCGCCGATGATGCCGCTGGTGTTGTAGGTCAGGTTGATGGAGGAGTTGGGGATGCCGATGTTTTCCAGCACGCCGACGAGTTCCTCCGGCCGGATTTCGCGGTGGATCGCGTCGGAAACCCTCTCCGCCAGCCGCGCGGTTTCCTCGATGCGCGTGCCGGTGCGGGCGCGGACGTGGAGCAGAAATTGTCCGGCATCGACGTTGGGAAAAAAATCCTGGCCGAGCTGCGGGATCAGCAATGCCGACGCCAGGCACAGCACCAGAAAAAACACGGCAAACATCGTCCGGTGGGCGAGGCACGCCGCGAGCAGCGCGCGGTAAGTGTTCCGCAGTTTTTCAAAGCTGTTCTCAAAGATCGTCTGGACGTGAATGAACGGCTTTTGCCAGGACGGCGCGCTGGCTTCGTCGGGATGATGGCCGTGCCATTTCGAGTCGCGATAGAAATACATCACCAGCGTGGGAATCAGCGTGCGCGACAGAAAGTAGCTCGCCAGCATCGCGAAGACGACGGCCTCGGCCAGCGGCACGAATAGATAATGCGCCACGCCGGACAGGAAGAACATCGGCACGAACACGATGCAGATGCACAGCGTGGAAACGAACGCCGGCAGCGCAATTTCCTGCGCGCCATCAAGGATGGCCGTGGTGAGTTCCTTGCCGGAGGCCATCTGGCGGTGGACGTTTTCAATTTCCACCGTCGCGTCATCGACGAGGATGCCGACGGCGAGCGAAAGTCCGCCTAGCGTCATCAAATTGATCGTCTCGCCGAGCGCGCTCAACACGGCGATGGAACTCAGGACGGAAAGCGGAATGGACAGCGCGATAATCACCGTGCTGCGCCAGGAGCCGATGAACAGCAGAATCATCAAGGCGGTCAACGCCGCGGCAATGACGCCCTCGCGCAACACACCGCTGATGGCTGCGCGCACGAACAGCGACTGATCGGCGAATTCCTTCACCTGCAGATCCGCCGTGACCGTTTTCATGATTTCCGGCAGCTTGGCCTTTGCGTTGCGCACCACGTCGAGCGTCGAGGCGTTCCCGGTTTTGAACAATGTCAATAACGCGCCGCGCACACCGTCCTGGCGAATGGCGTTTTGTTGCGGCAGGTTGCCATCGTGGACTTGCGCCACGTCGCGGACATAGATCGTCGTTCCGTTGATTGCCTTGACCGGCAGGTTGTTCAAATCATCAATTTGCAGCACGCTGGAGTTGACATTGACGTTGTATTCCGCCTGGCCCACCTTGGTGGTGCCGCCAGGGAGGATGAGGTTTTGCGCGTTGATGGCATTGACCACGTCGCTCGGCGCGAGGTTTTTGGCTTTCAACGCCTCCAGATTCAGATCCACGGAAACCACGCGGTTCTTGCCGCCGTACGGCCACGGGACCGACGCGCCGCGAATGGTGCTCATGCCGACACGCACCTGGTTGGCAGTGACGTCGAACAACTGCTGTTCGGACATTTTCGGGCTGCTGAAGCTGTACTGCAAAATCGGCACGGTCGAGGCGTTGTATTGGATGATCAGCGGCGGTTGCATCCCCGGCGGCATCGCGCGGAGGATGGTCTGCGCGCTGGCGGTGATCTGCGCGACGGCGTTTTCCACGGACGAGCCTTCCTGCAAATAAACCTTGGTGACGGAGATGCCATTATAGGCCGTGGATTCCACATGCTCGACGTCGTTGACCGTCACCCCGATGATGCGTTCGCTATTGTAGGTGATGCGCTGCTCGACTTCCTGCGAGTCCAAGCCAGTGTATTGCCAGACCATGCTGACCACCGGGATGTTGATGCTGGGAAAAATATCCGTCGGCGTCCGCAGCAACACGAAAGGGGTGATCAGCAAAAGCAGCAGCGCGGCCACCACAAAGGTGTAGGGCCGGCGCAGGGCTAGTCGAACGATCCACATAATTAGCTGAGGTGTATCATGCCAGGTTGGAAGTTTGCCTTAGATACTGTGGGAAGTAAACCGGTCACGCGGTCCGCGAGGCAGTAACCCAGCCGAGCCACGACTTTCGCTTCGGACCAAGTCAAAGCACTTCAGTGCTTACCTTTGGTCACGGACGGTTCGGAAACTCATTTCGCCGGATCGGCGGGTTTGGCGTCAGCTTTGTCGGAGGCTTTTGGGACTGCCTGTTTAGCTTGCCATTCCGAGGTTGCCTTGGCCACATCGTGGCCGTGCGCTCCAAGGTAGGCGTTGATCTGCTCCTTGTACTTTTGGAAAATATCCGTCTTCTCCGGCGCGCTGCCGCCGTCCATCGCTTCTTCGCGCGCGGATTTGAGCAGGTCCAAAACCTTCGCTTTGTCGGCGTCGGTCAGTCCGGCAACGATGGCACAGTAGGCGTCGAAGGTCACCTTGACCTTGTTGTAAGTCATCTTGTCCTTGACCTTTTCAACCTGTTCCGGCGTGAGGTCGGTGGCGAGCTTGGCCAGGAATTGTTCGTGCAGCGGCTTGGAAGCCGCAAGCAATTGGCTGGCGCGGTTCGCGTAGTTGATCTCCTTACCTTCGGCCTTGAGTTTGGCGTCAATGCCTTCATCTCGCGCCCGAAGCGTCCGGTATTGGGCGATGATCGCGTCATGCACGGAATTGGATTTGGCCGCATCGGCGAGATCGAGCAGGGAGAGGATCTCGCCCGTGCGCTTCTCAATGGCGACGGTGTAGGTGGCTTCCAAGTCGGCAGCGGAAGCGGGCGGGGTGCTCAACTGGGTTTGGGCCATACCGATTGTCATGGCCAACGCCATCGTAAGAAAAATCGGAATAATTTTCATAATGGCCTAATTTAACAGAGACATTACATCCGTCCAGTGGAAAGCCCACGGCACGCTGCAGCCAGCGATCACGCCTTTGCGAACCAGTTTGTTACTTAAATTGTGCGAGGTTACTTCGGCAGTTCGCCAAAATAAAAGCTCACGGACCCGGAGTAATCTCCCTGCGCCACGGCCAATTGGTTGTGCGGACCACCCTTCCTGGCTTCCTGAAATTTATTGCCCACCGGCGGAATGGCGTCGAGAAACGCCAGACCCGCCGGCGGTAGTTTCATCCCGGTTTTGGCGACCAGATTTGGCGGCGGCAGTTCCGGATTGAGGACCTGCAGGAACGGCACGCCGCTGTTGTTGATGACCGTGATGAGTCCCTCGGTCGTCTGGAGCTGCAGCCAACGGACGTTGGCGAAGCAACCCTTGAACTCTGGATAAACCCAGCCACTCCAGCCGGTGATGGTGTTGTTGTAATCATTTTCCCAGTCGCCAAACGTCACGCCCTGGGTGCGGTTTTTCCAGACGCGGTACGGGCCGTCGCCAAGCCAGCGTTTGTGTTTCACGAGATTTTCCGGATAGTCAAACACGACGCCGAAAAAATCGTTCGTACCCGTGGCGGTGTAGGTGTAATCGCATTGCAACCAGCCGTCCTCGCGCAACTGCCAGGCGACATTTTTCAACCGGGCCTCGGCGGGGGCGGCTTGCGGGCCGTGGTTCAGGGAAAACTTTCTCCCACCGCGCACCACTGCGAGCAACGCGCCGGTCTGGCCGTCCAAACGCACCACGAGGTCTCGGGTTTTTAACTCAACCACGCCTTGGTTCGTGCCGCCAAAATACTCCGCGCGACCGGCCACGCCTGCGGCGCTGGGTGGAATCTCCCGCCGCCGCAGCGGCCAGACCCAGGTGAACAGTTCGCGACCGTGCGGATCATTCACGCGCAGCGCCAGCGCGTCCGCGTTGCGTTTCGGCGCTTCCGGCAATTGAATTTTGAGGGAACTGGTCCCGCCCGGCGGAATTTCCGGAGCGGTGATTTTTCCTTCGGCCAGAATTCTGAAGCCAGCGACCGGTTCGTTCGGCGCGCGGAAACGGCGGAGCTGCCAGGTGAACCGGCACTGGCTGGCGTCCGTGAAATTGAAGTGATTTTCCACCGTGAACACGTCGTTGGTTTCGCGCATGACGCGGATCGGCGACCAGATTTCCTTGATCGCGTAAAAACTCGCCTCGCGTTCGCGGTACGGGCCAACGATGCCATCCGGCGCTTCATTGCCGCTCACGTCAATCTGGCCGGTGTCGACGCGCTTCACCCCTTCATCCAGAAACGCCCAGATGAAGCCGCCGCCCAGCAGCGGACTGGTTTGCATCAAGCGCCACAAATCGTCGAGTCCCGCGCCCGCGCCGCCATCGTATAAGCCGTGCTGAAATTCCGTCGGCATGTAAATATATTTGTTCGGGTCGTTCGTCCCGGCGTAGACCGCGCCTTTGTAATAACGCATCGGCACGCCGGTGCAGGCGACGGCGGCCTCGGCGTAGGTGAGATAGTGAGCGGTGTTGACTCCGCCAAACGGCGCCCAGGGATGCAGCACGCGGCGGTGCTGCGGATCGAGTTCAGGAAAGAGAGCGTCGAGGTTCGTGTTGAACCCGCCTTCGTTGCCGTTGTCCCAGAATAAAATGGCAGGATGATTCACGTCGCGCGTGACCATTTCGCGGACGCGTTGCGTGCCGGTTTCGGTGTCGTAGTTGCCGTGCCAGCCGGCCAGTTCGTCGAGCACGTAAAGTCCGAGTTCGTCGCAACAGTCCAGGAACTCGGTGTCAGGCGGATAGTGCGACATGCGGACGGCGTTCATGTTCATGTCCTTCATCGTTTCGACGTCGAGGCGCTGGATGGCGGGGCTGAGGCAGCGACCTGAATCCGGCCAGAAGGAATGGCGGTTGCAGCCTTTCAAAATCACACGCTGGCCGTTGAGGTAAAGCCCGTCATGGTCGCGCACCTCAAATGTTCGAAAACCAAATCGCTGTTCGATCTGGTGAAGAATTTTTTCGCCGTGTTGCAACCGCACTTGGACGGAATACAAATTCGGCGTCTCGGCCGTCCATAGCCGCGGTGCGGCGATCCGGGTTGCAAGCGAAACCTCGTCGCCGGAGATTTTGCCGGCGAACGGCGCACCGATTTTTTTTCCGTCGAGTGAGTTGATTTGCGCGGTGAGCGAATCGGCGTTGCCGGCGCCGTTGACAAAGACATCCGCGACCAACGCGCCGTCGGCTCGCGCGTCCACGGCCACGCGTTCAAGGAACTGCGCCGGCACGGCTTCGAGATATACCGGCCGAAAAATGCCGCCGTACATCCAGAAGTCACCCTTGCGCTCGGCGTTATTGACGGACGCGTTTGCGGAATGTTTGTCCACGGAAACCTCGAGTTTATTGTCCGCGCCGAAGTTCAGCCGCGTGGTGACTTCGTATTTGAACCGGTAATACGCGCCCTGGTGTGCCGGTTCCAGCGACTGGCCGTTGAGCCGGGCGTGGGCGTCAGTCATTACGCCCTCAAACACCAGAAACACGCGGCGACCCGACCACGCTGCCGGAACGTGGAAAGTGTGTTCGTATCGGCCTTCTTCCGGCGGCGGATTGGTGGCGTCGCGGTGGTAATTGAGGGTGCCGAAGCCGTGCAATTCCCAGCACGCGGGCACTGGCAGGTTGGTCCAGAAACCGGACTGGTGACCGGTCGTGCAAAAGAACTTCCACGGCACGGCGTCGTCCTTGCCGTGGCCGGAAAGAAATTGGCGCTGGGTTTCCTGCGCCGAAGCGGAAGTTGTCCGGCTTTCCGCTAGTGCCAGCAGGAAAACAAAATAACCGAGGACGAATGACGAATGACGAAGGAACGACCCAGCGCGAAGGAAATTACCCGGCGGGCTGGCCAGCAAAACTTGGATCCGGAATTTTGTCATGATTTGTTTTTTGGCTTTCGAGTTGCGAGGTGCAAATTTCGGGATGAGCAATGCGCCTCACCCTTTCAAGTGCTGGCGAAATTCGGTCGGGGTCATCTGCGTGTGGTGGCGAAAGAAATGGCTGAAATAAAACTCGCTGGAAAAACTCAATTGCGCCGCGACGTCCTTGATCGAAAGCCGTTTGTCCGCAAGCAGAATGCGCGCCTGGTCCAGCCGCGCGCGCTGGATGTGGTCGTGGATCGTCCCCTGGCCGGTTTGCTGAAACAACGCACGCAGGCCGGAATAGCTGACCTTGCCAATCATCGCCAGTTCCTTCGCCTTCCAGTCGCGGAGGGGATTGGCAGCGATGGCGTCAAGCACGCGCACGACTGGCGCGGGCAGTTCGGCGTGCGGGGAGGTCAGGAGTTCTCGCGACATGAGGAGCTTGCCGAGCAGGTTGGTGATGACGACGTGAATCTGCCATTCCCAGCCGGTCGGCCGGCGCCGGGCCAGGCGCAGTAGTTCGTTCTGGGAATTTTTGACGAAGCCAAAATCCTCCAGCGCAAACTCGGAATTTTCGTCGCCGCGAATTTCCTCGTGCCAGAATTCCAGCCCGGGGCCGCCGAAGCGGAAGCCGCAGATGGTCAGGTGCCGTTTGGGCGCGGGCAGGTAGGTGCGCGGTTTGCGCATGTCCACCAGCCAGACTTTTTTGCCGCGCCGCAGGGCGAACCGGCCGGTTTCGTGTTCCAGTTCGCCTTCACCGGACTGGACCCAGAAGAGGTGGGCGCCAGGCTTTTCAAAGGAGTCATGGTGGTCGGGCGCGTCGAGCCGGCGCGAGCCAATCGAAAAAATATGCCAGAGCAGCCGCCGCGCGATGGGGGACGGCTCGACAAACGTCAGGTGATTGGAGGAGCCTGGCGGTTTTGGCATGACCTTCTTCTTAACAGATTGCGAGTGGCGCTGTCCACTGCGCAGCCGCAGGTGGTTCATTCGCTGCCAACCGGCCGCAAAATGCGTTTGGCGGCGCGGCGCACACCCTCGGCCAGTTCGGGCGGCTGGAGCACGCGGGCGTCGCCGCCCCAGCTCAACACCCAGCGCTCCACCTCGCTCAGGCTCGAGAGTTTCAGGCGCAACTCGACTTCGCCGTGCTTGAGTTCTCGGAGTTGCTGCGATTCATGCCATTTCTTTTCGCGCACGTAATCCGCGGCGCGCGCGTTGAAACGGAGAACGACGTCGAACGCGCCGTCGCCGGACTGGACGCCGAAGCTGCCGCGCAGGCGTTGTTCGAGCGAAAATTTTTGCGGCGGCGCAAAGGTGGCGCCGGTGGCCTTCACCGACTGGATGCGCGCCGGGACGAAGGTTCGGAGATCCTTGCGGAGATGGTCAAAAGCGAAGAGATACCATTCGCCGTTGATGTTCGCGAGGTGGTACGGGTCCACGAGGCGCGGCTCGCTTTGCTGCCGGCCCGGCTTGCGATACTGCAATTCGAGTTGCTGCCGGTGCGCGGTGGCTTTGGCGAGCGCATCGAAAATCTCCAGGTCAAGAATCGGCTCGGCGCGGGTGCGGAAGGAAATCGTCTGTCCGACGTGGGCAAGATCGAGCGAAATGGTGTCGGGCAGGGACTGCTGCATTTTGCGGATCGCGCTCAGCAGCGGCTTTTCAAAACTGGTGCCGCGGTATTGCTGGAGCGCCTTTTCCGCGACCACCAGGGCGAAAAGTTCACCCTCGGAAATTTGCATCGTGGGAAATGCGCCGACCTCCTCGGTGTAGCCGTAACCGCGCCGCGCGCCGTCGTATTCAATCGGCAACTGCAGCCGGTCGCGCATGAATTCCAGGTCGCGGTGGACGGATTTGGAACTGACCTCCAGTTCGCGGGCCAGCCTGGTGGCGTTGGGGAAACTCTGGGACTGCAGGGCTTGGTGAATCCGCAGCATCCGCTCCAGCGGCGGGCGCGAAACAAGCGTGCGCGGCGGTTTAGAACCGCGTGAGGGCGGAGCCGGACGGTGACTTGGAGTCGTCAATGATCAGCGAACCGTTCACGTTTTTGGAGCCGTTGGATTTGACCACGACCACGCGCTCAAATCCGCAGCCGCGCAGGAGCATGTTCCACTCCGCCACCAACTGCTGCTGGCGTTCCGGCGTGTAACCCCAGCCGGAGACCACGACCGCCAGTTTGCGTTGGCGGACCTGCATCTGGTCCAGCAGCGCGGCGAGGCGTTCGCGCGGCACGGGCAGCAGGAACCCGCCTTCCTGATATGCCGGCTGCGTCATGAAAGTATATTCCCAACTGTTGTACTGCAACACCACATTCGCCGAAGAGGCTTCGCTAAAACGGGTCGGGGTGGTGCCGCAACCGGTAAGGAGCCAACCCACGAGCAGAAACGTGAAACCAACGCGCCACATTTTCATAAATTCTCTTTCCATCCGGTCCGCCCGAATCCGTGCGGACTGACCTGCCATCGGCGGATTCCCGGGCCGACTGAAGCTGGAAATGGAAAAACGCCCGCGGCCGATGGCAGCGGGCGTTTTGAAATCTCTCCGTGGCAGCCAGGTCAGGAACCCTTGTCGAGTTTGGCCAGAAGTTCGTCGTTGGTCTTGTGCTTTTTAAGCGCGGCGGTGAGGGTTTCCATCGCCTCGATGGGGTTGAGGTCCACCATCGTGCGGCGGAGTTTGCGAATGGCTTCGAGGTTTTTCGCCGGGAAAAGTTTTTCCTCCTTGCGCGTGCCGCTCTTCGGAATGTCAATCGCCGGGAACAGCCGGCGATCGGAAAGTTTCCGGTCCAGGATCAACTCCATGTTGCCCGTGCCCTTGAACTCCTGGAAAATCAACTCGTCCATGCGCGACCCGGTGTCCACCAGCGCGGTGGCCAGGATCGTCAACGATCCGCCGTGTTCGATCTTGCGGGCGGAGGCGAACATCTTGCGGGGGATTTCCAGCGCGCGGGCGTCCACGCCGCCGGTCATCGTGCGGCCGCTGCCGCCATGCACGCTGTTGTAGGCGCGCGCCACGCGGGTCAGCGAATCCAGCAGCACGAAGACATCCTTGCCGCCCTCGACCATGCGCCGGCAGCGTTCGATCATGAAGCGCGAGAGGCGCACGTGCGTCTCCAAATCCTGGTCGTTCGAGGATGCCACCACCTCGGCCTTGACCGAGCGCTGGAAGTCGGTGACTTCCTCGGGCCGCTCGTCAATGAGCAGCACCATGGCGTGGACTTCCGGGTGATTGGTGGTGATGGCGTTGCAAATTTGCTTGAGGATGGTGGTCTTGCCCGTGCGGGGCGGGGCGACAATCAGCCCGCGGGTGCCTTTGCCAATCGGCGTGACGAGGTCAATCACGCGGGTTTCGAGCAGGTCCGGGGAGGTTTCGAGTTGATATTTTTCGACGGGGTCAATGCTCGTCAGGTTCTCAAAGCGCACGGCCTTGGTGTATTCCTGAAACGGCATGTCGTTGACTTTTTCCACCGATTTCAACTGCGGGCTGGTGCCGCGGTGGGGCGGTTGCGTCATCCCCACGACGAAACTGCCTTCGCGAAGAAAACTTTTCTTGATGGTGTCAGGCGTGACGAAAATGTCTGTTGGTTTGGGGTGGTAGAAGTTTTGCGGGGTGCGCAAAAAACCGAAGCCCTTTTCGGAGATTTCCAGGTAGCCGGAACCGCTTTCTTGACCGTTGGTCTTGTTGTCTGTGCTCATAACTGCGTTTTATAGTCGTCAAAAGGCTTCGAGAAAAATCCCCGAAAACCGAAAATGAACTTTGAATTTTGGGAAGCTGCCGCGCCGGCTTTTCAGGAAATTTCCTCACCGACCACGGCTAACATGCCTTCGACGCGCTTATGATTAGGTTAAAAACCAGGGCGGCGCAACAACTATTTTCAGTGGCCTCAACTGGCTGGTCCGCGCAACACGGCCGCGGGTTGGACCCGCTCGATTTCCTTGGTTGCCGCCGCCCCGCCAATTCCAGGCTCTTAACCGCCAACTTCAGCCCGCGCCTCGGCAGCCAGCGGCGTGCTGAGGTAGCGCTCGCCGGTGGAGCAGGCAATCGTGACGATGGTCTTGCCTTTGTTTTCCGGGCGCTTGGCGATTTCAATCGCCGCCGCCACGTTGGCGCCGGAGGATATGCCCGCCAAAATCCCTTCTTCCTTCGCCAGTCGTCGTGCCATTGCAAACGCGTCGTCGTTGCTGATCTGGACGCACTCGACGATCTGCGGCTGGCCGTTCGAGTCTTTCAAATGCAAATTCTTCGGCACGAACCCCGCGCCGGTGCCCTGAATTTTGTGCGGACCGGGCTTGACTGGCTGGCCGGCGAGCGTTTGCGAAATCACCGGTGAGTCTTTCGGTTCCACCGCGATGGCTTGGAACGACGGCTTCTTCGGTTTGATCACTTCCACGCAACCGGTGATGGTGCCGCCGGTGCCGACAGCCGCGACAAGAATGTCCACTTTGCCGTCGGTGTCGTCCCAGATTTCCACGGCGGTTGTTTTCATGTGAATGGCCGGGTTGGCCGGGTTTTCAAACTGCTGGGGAATCCAGGCGTTGGGTGTTTCCTTGGCCAGTTGTTCGGCCTTGGCGATGGCGCCTTTCATGCCTTCCGTGCCGGGCGTGAGCACGAGTTTCGCCCCCAGCATCGCGAGCAGGGTGCGGCGCTCCAGCGACATTGTTTCGGGCATCGTCAGGATAATCTTGTAGCCCTTGGCGGCGGCTACAAATGCCAGCGCGATGCCGGTGTTGCCGCTCGTCGGCTCGATGATGACAGTGTCCTTTTTGAGGATGCCGCGTTTCTCGGCGTCCTCAATCATGGAGAGGCCGATGCGGTCTTTCACGCTGCCGAGCGGGTTGAAGAACTCGCACTTGAGCAAAATGGTGGCGGGCAGGCCGGCGGTGACCTTGTTTAAGCGCACGAGCGGCGTGCGCCCGACGGTTTCAACGATGTTGTTGTAAATTCGTCCCATAACTTTTTTTGGTTTGATGATTAACTGGTGAAGATTGTGGCGGAAGCGAACTGCTCGGCAAGCACTTTTCTCAGGAGGGGACGCCGGTGCCGGTGCCTGGCGGAGCACATCCCCTTCCGACTTTCAACGGCATTCCTTTCGAATGCCACGGTTTTGACGGCGAATGGGTAACCATTATTTTCGCGTGCTGTGGCAAAAAAAGACTGGAGATTTTCGCGAAAGTTGTTAACTTGAGCTGACACCCGACTCTTCGGAAACGGCTAACTGCTTTGGCTGGTCTGTGGTCGGCAAATTTCGATGCTCGAATTTGAGCGAACGGACCAGACAAATACGCTCCAGCGGCGCATCGCCGGGGGGTGTTTTCGGACATTCTTTGTCCTGTTGGGTTTGCTGTTCATTCCGCTGGCGGCTTCCTGTCAGCCTTTTCCCAACACCGTCATCATTCTGGAGAATCAAAAGCCCGGCGCGACGGATTGGTTGCTGACCCGGCCGGCGGCGAACGGCGAGATCGAAGGATTTGCCTCGCTTACGAGTGTCAACCGGGGCGGGCAGATCAACCTGTTCGTCAGCACCACCAACGCGACGTTTTCGCTGGAAGTTTTCCGCGTGGGTTGGTATGGCGGCGCGGGGGCGCGGGAGTTGCTGGGTCCGCTGATTTTGAACGGTTCGGTGCAACCACCGCCGGTGCGTGTTGCGGCCACCGGGCTGACGGAGTGCAACTGGACCAATCCCTTCACGTTGAACATCCCCGCCACGCCGGGTGATCCGACGGATTGGGCCACCGGGGTTTACTTGGCGCGACTCACTGGCGGTCAGGATGGCAGGCAGAGTTACATCATTTTTGTCGTCCGCGACGACGCGCGCCCGACGGATTTGCTGGCCCAGCTCAGCTTCACGACCTATCAGGCCTACAACAATTGGGGTGGGCGTTCGCTTTACGGCTTCAATAGTCCAGGTGGGCAGGCGCAGAAAGTTTCCTTCAATCGTCCCTTCGCCTATCGCGGCAGCGGTTCGGCGGGGGCGTTTTGGGTTGGCTCCGGTGAATTCTTCTTCAACAGCCTGGGCGGCGCGGCTTACGAAGCCAATCTGGTGCGCTGGCTGGAGCGCGAAGGTTACGACGTGGCGTATTGCACCAGTTTGGACACGCACGCCTCCGCCGGGCAACTGTTGAATCATCAGGGTTTTCTCTCGATGGGGCATGATGAATACTGGTCCTATCCGATGCGGTGGAATGTCCAGGCGGCGCGGGACAGCGAAGTGAACCTGGCGTTTCTCTCATCCAACACTGCTTTCTGGCAGGTCCGTTTCGAACCCAGCCTGCTGGATGGTTCTCCGAATCGAAACATGGTCTGCTACAAAAACCTGGCCGATCCGATCAGCGCCACCAGTTCCAATCGTTTCACGACGGTGAACTTCCGCTCGCCGCCGGTCAACGATCCCGAGTCCATTTTGCTCGGAGTCAGTTTCACCACTGTCGGACCACAGTGCGATCTGGTTGTCCAAAATTCCAACCATTGGGTGTTTGCAAACACCAAGGTGACGCCCGGCCAGCGGTTGCCGGGCGTGGTCGGATACGAAGTGGACGCCACAAACGCGTTTTCACCCGCCAACCTCCAAGTGGCGTGCGTTTCGCCCTTCACCTTGGTCGATTCAGCCGGCAACCCTTCGGCGCAGGCGTCGGAAGCGGCGAGCTATACCGCTGCCAGCGGAGCCACGGTTTTTGCCAGCGGCTCAATGCAGTGGAGTTGGGGCTTGGACGATTTCAACCAACCGCACATTCGCGAATCCTTTGGAAATCCGCTGGCGCAGCAAATCACCCGGAATGTCCTGGCCCGCATCATCAATGCACCGCTGCCCGGGCCGACCTTTTTCTTTGGCTCGGATGTAACTACTCTGGGCAATTGGAAACCTCGCTTCGGCGCGGATGGCTGGTGGTTGCCCAATGACTCCACCAATTTGCCGGCCTATGCCAGCTTCGACCCCGGCGGCGCTACTTCGACCACTCTCCTGGCCGCCAGCACCGATCCCAATTGCCTCCAACAAGCGGCTGGCAATGGGCGTTACCTGGCGGGTTGGTCGTCCCCAACCAATTTTTGTTTCGATCTGAATTTGAGCGACGGCCAAAACCACCAGGTCGCATTTTATTTTTGGGATTGGGATCAGTCGGGCCGGCAGCAACGAGTCGAAATTCTGGATGCCGTGACCACCCAGTTGCTGGACCAGCGGGTTTTGGGAAACTTCACCAACGGCCAATGGTGGTCTTGGCAGATCAATGGCCACGTCAAAATCCGCTTCACCAACCTTGCCGGCCCTAATTGTCTGGTCAACGCATTCGCCTTTGGTACCGGCGCCGCGGCTGCTTTTGTGGGCGAAGACCCGGTCACGCAGGGCAACTGGCCCTCAGTTTACGGCAGCGACGGCGAATATATTATCGGAGACACGAGCCAACCACCGGCGTACGGCGATGTTGGGATTGCAAACGCGACTCCCACCAACTGGCTCGCATCCACCGCGGATGTGCGGGCGCCGGCCCTGAGCGGTTCCACCAATCGGAATCTGGCGGCCTGGCTCGGCGGCTACATTTCCAGTTTCCATGTCGGACTTCGGGATAACGCGTGGCATCAACTGGCACTCTATTGCCTGGACGGTGACGTGCGCGGACGCAGCCAGGTGATTTCGCTTTTTGACTCCACCACCAAGTCCATGCTCGACAGCCGCGCCGTGACCAATTTCAGCGGTGGCAAGTATCTGGTCTGGAATATTCGCGGCGCCGTAGACGTGCGCATTCAAAACGCAGGGCCGGCGTCCTCTGCTTTCAGCGGCATCTTTTTCGATCCCTCCAATCAGCCGCCTGTGGTCTCGTTGACCGGCCTGACAAATCTCCAAATTTTCAACCTGCCCGGCAACATCAGCCTGAACGCGAATGCGACGGACGGGGACAGCGCTATCCGCGCCGTGAAGTTTTACGCAAACGGGAGGCTGGTGGGTTCCGCCTCCAAAGCACCTTATCAATTCGTTTGGACAAATGCCCTCGTGGGAGCCTATCAACTGGTCGCCGAAGCCGTCTCCATTCCATTCGGGCGTTCCACCTCCACGCCGGTGGTCATTTTCGTGCAGCCGCCGGCGGGCTATCAGAATCCTGTCGCAACGGTCACCTCGCCCACGAATACCGCGGCCTATCCCGCCTTCGCGGGCGTGACCTTTTCCGCTTCGGTCGTTTCCGCGGCGGCAATTACGAGCGTTCAATTCTTGGTGGACGGCGCGCCATTTGGTCCGCCGCTGACGAGCGCGCCTTTCCTTGTCACCACGACGAATCTTTTTGTGGGGACACACGTGATTCGCGCCGTGGTGACGGACATTTACGGCGTTGTGATCACGTCACCCGGTAGTTTGATTTCGATCACTGGCCCGACGGCAAGCGCACAATTCCGCAAGTACGATGTGGAAGAACAAGGCACCTGGCAGGGAATTCGTGGTTCGGACGGTGGCGCGATCGCGAATAATTTCACCAACCTGCCGGCTTATGCGCTGGCCAGCGTGACCGGTGCTGGTGCCGTGACTCTGGCGGCTGCAACGGGCGATGCCCGCGCCCTCCAGCAGCCTTTCGCCACCAACCGGTTTCTTGGAGCCTGGACCAGCCCGTCGAATTTCCTGTTCGACTTGAACCTCCAGGATGGAGCCGTCCATCGCGTGGCGTTTTACGGATCTGACTGGTTGCGGCAGGGCGCCAGCGAGACGATCCAAGTCCTGGACGCAGGCACAGGTTATCTGCTCGATTCACGCTCCTTGACGAATTTCCAGAAAGGAGTCTATCTCATCTGGGATTTGGCGGGGCATGTGCAACTGAGCTTCAGCACTACCACGACCAATGCACCCGCCCAGCTGAGCGCGGTGTTTTTTGACCCGCCGCGTGCCCAACCGCAAGTGGTGCTGGTCACCCCGGCCAACGGCACGGCCATCCTGGCTTCCTCCGACCTGCAGCTCGCCGCCAATGCGGCCAGTGGCAACACGAATCTGAGCCGAGTGGATTTTCTCGCCAACGGCGTGACGCTTGGTTCGGCGTTCGCGGGGCCGCAGTATTCGGTGATTTGGAGCAACCCGCCCGCTGGCAGTTACACGGTCGTGGCAAGGGCGGTGGACGGCCGCGGTTCGAACGTGCTCTCCTCGCCGGTGCTGGTAACCGTGGAACCGACGGTGGCGGCGGCGGTGTTCGGCTCGACTGATACCACTCACCAGGGTAATTGGACGGGAGTCTATGGTGGCCAAGGTTTCGCCCTGGCAGGTGATAGAGTCGCACCACCCGCTTACGCGGCCTTGAACTTGAGTTCGCCCACGCTTACCTGGGCCAGTTTCACGACCGATCCGCGTGCCCTCCAAAATGGTGCTGGCGTTGTGCGTACCCCAGCAGCCTGGTATGCCTACACCAACGTGCTGCTCGACGTGCGCTGTGCCGACCCCAATTTCCATCGCGTCACGCTGTATTTCCTTGACTGGTACAATCTATACGGTGTGCAAACCGTGGACGTATTGGACGCGGTTTCCGGCACCGTGCTCGACGAGGAGGTACTGCCGGCGTTTGCCACGGGCGTGTATTTGGGTTGGGACGTAAAAGGCCATGTGCAATTTCGCCTGACTCGAAACGGCATTTCCCCGGTCCTCATCAGCGGAATTTTCTTTGACGCGAGCGGTATCCTGCCGGCGATTTCCATTACCAATCCCACGGCCGGTAGTTTGTTTATTGTGCCGACGAACATCGTCATCACGGCGGATGCATCCTGGGATACCAACAACGTCTCGCGGGTGGATTTCTACGACGGCTCGACGCTTTTGGGGAGCGTTTCCAATCAGCCGCCGTACGCCTTTTGCTGGACCAATGCTCCGCTGGGAAGTCACTCGCTAACGGTCAGCGAGGTGGGCCCCGCAGGCAGTGCCGTGTCCTCTTCGGTTTCGATTTTCAACACGACCAGCAACTATGTCGGCTTTCTCGGCCCGAACCTGCAGTCCAGCGGCTCCATCGCGTTGGACGCGTTGGCCGCGACCGTCAACACCTTGCGGCTGGACGCCTCCTTCAGCGCCGGCACCGATGCGATCTGGGTGCCACTGCTGACGAATTACTCCGCCAACCACCTCTTTCATTTTGAGGTCTGGGATCCGACGAACTACCCGCAAAGGTATTACCGACTCACGCCGATGCCGTGACCCCAAGCCGCCGCGCCCGGCCTCGCACCCGTCGGCTCCGGACATCCTGATTACGGAGATTTGGTTTCCCAAATTTCCGCCGCAACCACCCCTTCGGCCACTTTTGTCACGGGGCCAGTCATGCGAATGTCGAAGCCAGCGCTGATCTCGATGGCGAGCCGGCCGCCGGGCATGTGAACGGTGACCGTGCCGTCGCACAAACCGAGCCGGTGCGCCACTGCGGCGGCGGCGCTGCTGCTGCTGCCGCTGGCCAGCGTGTAGCCGGCGCCGCGCTCCCAGATTTCAAGCTGCAGGTTGCGTCGGTCAAGGACCTTGAGAAACTGCACGTTGGTGCGCTTCGGGAAATTCGGATGCACTTCCAGCAGCGGGCCATATTCGTGCGCCAGTTGCGGGGTGATTTCCGGCAATGGCAGGACGCAGTGCGGATTGCCCACCGTGGCGGCGCAAAAATTAAACGCGCGTCCGCCCACCGAAATTGTTTCGTTCAACACTTCGCGGCGCGGGCCGCTGACCGGGATCTGGTCGCTCCAGAAGCTGACTTTGCCCATGTCCACGCGCACCATCCGGCCGGCGTCTAACACCGTGGATTGGACCACGCCGCCGGGCGTTTCGATGGCGAATTCCGCCGCGCCGACGAGCCGGCGGTCAAACAGATACCGGGAAAAAATCCGCAGGCCGTTGCCGCTCTTCTCGGCTTCGCTGCCGTCGGGGTTGTAAATCCGCAGGCCGAACGCCGCGCGGGACGAGGGCAGGGGACCGAGCAAAATGCCGTCCGAACCGATGCCAAAATTTCGATGGCAAATGGTTCTGACGCGTTCCACTGTCAGCGGCGCGGGCAGGTCGTTCGGATCGAGCACCAGATAATCGTTGCCCAAGGCCTGATATTTCCAAAATTTCATCGCGTTGACGCTACCGGGCCGGACGCATCGTGCAAGGCCAAAAAGCGCAGTCTGAAATGTGCCTCGGATTTTTCGTCGCTCCCGCCGCGCAGCTGTGCTAAAAATAAGGTGGCTATGGATTCCAAAAGCGCAGCGGAACGATTGCAACCCCACGACCCGCAAAGGTGTCTGGCGCGATCCGTCGTAAAAACACTGGCCGACGAACCCGCGCTCGAAGCCGTCACCATTGACCGCGGGCGGCACACCATTTCCGTCGCCACGCTTGGCCGCACCGACGTGGGCCGCTTGACCGACCGCATTTCGCGGCAGTTTGAAGCCGTGCAAAACGCCTCCGATCAAGCCTGCGGGCTGCTTTCCGGGACCGGCGATTGCTGGAAATGCGAAACGCCGCTTTCCGCGGAGGAGCAGGGAAAGATTCTCATTCATCACGAAGGTGACAGCACCACGATCGCCCGCGTCACCTGTCCCACCGCGCCGAAGTTCTGGCGCTGGCGCGACATCCCGCTGCCCAAAGTCGTCCCGCGCGAAGTCGAAGTGCCGGAGGACGACGCGCACATCAACGAATGGAAGCCGCAACTGGCCGCCGCCGTCCTCTGCGGCGCGCTGGGCCTGGCCGGGGCTTTTCTCTTGAAAGGTCCGTGGTCGCTGGCGGCGTTCGTCGGCAGTTACCTCGCGGGCGGTTTTTATCAGGCGGAAGAAGTGTGGGAACGCCTGCAAAAGCGTGCAATTGACGTGCATTTCCTCATGCTGGCCGTGGCCGCCGGCAGCGCCAGCATTGGCGCGTGGGGCGAGGGCGCGACCTTGCTGTTCCTCTTCTCGCTTTCGGGCGCGCTCGAACATTTCGCCATGGGCCGGACGCAAAAAGAAATCCGCTCGCTCTTTCGCGAAGCGCCGAAAGTGGCCACGGTGCTCGACGCGCAGGGCCGCGAAAGCGAAGTGAAGGTCGAGCAGTTGCGCCCCGGCATGCGGCTGCTGATCAAACCTGGCGCGCAGTTTCCGGTGGACGCCGAAATTGCCAAGGGCGGAACTGCCGCCGACGAATCCAACCTGACCGGCGAGGCGACGCCGGTGGGAAAAAAAGTCGGCGACCTCGCGCTGGCCGGCACGATCAACCTCTGGGGCGCGGTGGAAACGGTGGTGACCCGGCCCGCCGCGGAAAGTTCGCTGCAAAAAATCATCACGCTCATCAAGGAGGCGCAGCACCAGAAAGCCCCCGCGCAACAGTTCACTGACAAGTTCAGCACCTATTACACTTATGGCGCACTCGGTTTGTCATTTCTGATGTTTTTCGTCTGGTGGCTCGGATTTGGATTGACGCCGTTCGTGTCCAGAATCGAATCGCAGAGCGCGTTTTACCGCACCATGACGTTGCTGGTCGTCGCCTCGCCGTGCGCGCTGGTGCTCTCGATTCCTTCGGCGGTGCTGGCGGCGATCGCCTGGAGCGCGCGGCATGGCATCCTGTTTCGCGGCGGCGCGGCCGTGGAAAAACTCGCCGAGGTGGACGTCGTCGCGCTCGACAAAACCGGCACGCTGACCACCGGCGAGCTGCGCGTGGAATCGGTTGAAAGTTTTCCGCCCGGCCACGAGGCCGAGATTGCGCGGCTGGCGTACTCGCTGGAAAAACTTTCCACGCATCCGCTCGCCCGCGCCATCACGCGCCACGGCAAGCAGCAGGGACTCGATCCGATCGAGTTCACCGGTTTTGAATCCGTGACCGGCCAGGGTTTGAAGGCCAGCCAGGGCGGACGGGAAGTGGTCCTTGGTCGCCGCGAATGGGTGGCGTCGGGTGACCGCGCGCAGATCATTTCCGGTGTGCCGGCAATCGCGGCGGGTTTGTCCGAAATCTGGCTCGCGGCGGGCGACGTGCTCGGTCGGATCATTTTGCGCGACGACATCCGGCCCCAATCCCGGTCGGTGATCAAGGCCTTGCGCAGTGAGGGGCTGCGTTCCGTGGTGCTCACCGGCGACCGCCTGGCCACGGCGGAATTTCTGCGCACCGAACTGGATCTCGACGACGTGCGCGCCGAATTGAAACCGGAAAACAAGGTCGCCGCCATCCGCGAAATCACCGGACAGGGCCGGAAGGTCGCGATGATCGGCGACGGCGTGAACGATGCGCCCAGCTTGGCCGTCGCCCACATCGGCGTGGCGATGGGCGCGCGTGGTTCCGACGCCGCGCTCGAACAGGCGGACGTGGTGTTGATGCACGACCGGCTGGAAAATTTTCTCGCCGCCTTTCGCCTGAGCCAGCGTGCCCGTCGCGTCATCCGGCAGAACCTGGTCATCTCGCTCGGCACCGTGGTGGTGCTGGTGACCTTCGCGCTGTTGGGGAAAATTCCGCTGACGCTGGGCGTGGTCGGACACGAAGGCAGCACCGTGGTGGTGGTGATGAACAGCCTGCGGCTGCTGTTCGGCGGCGCCGGGAAAAAGGACTGAGGCGAGCAGTTGTTTTTTTGAGTTTCTTATTGGCGCTTCCCCGACAGCGTTCTCGTCAGGCTCGTTTGAAAATAAAATACGAGCACGGGTTGGCGCGGCAAGGTTAGCGCGTGCGCGGAGTGGTGCCTGGCGAGAATGGAAACCGGACGACGGGTGGGTTTTCGGTGTCCGCGGAGAAAGGGCTTTCAGGAAATGCGCCGGATGCGGCACGGCTTGAGATTTCAAAACTCCCAGTGCAGCCGCCCGCCGAGGACGGATACCGGTCCGCGATCCCGATTGAACGCCGGGTTTGTGATGAACTGGTAATCCATCGAGAAGTGGCAAGTCTTGATAACCTGAAAGTCGTAGTAGGTCTCGAGGCTTTTTTCCCAGCCGTAATTTAAGGCGCCGTCGCCGGCGAGAATCCCGGTGCCCCCGGCTGCCAAAAATTTCTGGTGTACGCGTGAAATACCGCCGGCCGCCCCCGCCAAACCGAGAGTGTCCTCCGGGCGGCGCCAGAATTCTCCTTTGACACTGAGACCAAGCGTGGCCGTGTAATCCACATCGCTGAACGTCCAGCCCTCCGTCTGGCCGTCGCTCCAGCCGATGCGGGAAAACACGCCGACATTCTTGAGGAGTTCCTGTTCCACGTTCAGGCCAAAGCCATGTTTGTAGCGATAGGCGCGCGAGGTGAAAATATCGGCCGGCCGCGCCGGCAGATTGAAGGCGTCCTGATAACTGCCCATGTGCGCATGGTTGAGGTAAGCGAGCAAGCGCACGGTGCCGGGATGGCCGTTCAAGTTGAAACGGCGCTCCAGTTCCGTCACCATGGCCCAGGCGGTCAGGAATTGTTCATCCAGCGCCGTGCCGTTTGAGACTTTCGGCATTTGGAAAAAACCGTAGCGCAGCGTCCACACCGGTTGGTTGAGTTCGGCGGCAAACCCGGTCATGTAGCCGATGCTGTCCGCCGGATAATCCCACGCCTCGTTGGCCATCAGTGCCCAACTCAGGAACTGCGTGCGCGGATCGTTCGCGTAGCTGTTGTTGTCGAAAATGTCCTTGGCACTGATCTTTCCCACGGTGAGCGTGAGCCGCGAAACGTCCTGTTTTCCGGCCAGATGCAACGGGTCATTCTCCACGTTTTCCTGTTCACCGCCGAAACCAATTGTTTGACGGAGAAAAAGCCGCGCGACGTTTACGTTGGGGACTTTGGTGCCGAGCCGGAAAGCCTCGCCGTTGGGAAAAGCCTCCGCACCCAGCGTCTGGCTCACGCCGAAGCCCTGCCACAGAAGTCCGTCCACGTGCGCTTCTGCACCAGGCCACAAGCGGACTCCGGCATACAAATCGAATGAAACGGTTTCACGGATTTCACCCCGGCTGTCCAGGCTGTTGGGGCCGGAATACCTGGCGTGGAAGGCGGGATCACCTTGAAGGATGTCGGTATTTTGAACGTGCCAGTTCCACGATTGAGGCGGTGGTTCCACTGCCAAGTTCATCGCCGGGGGCGCAGTGTTCGTGGCGGAATTGGCGGCTCCGGCAAACGCGGCTCCGGCCAGCGCCAGAAGGACTCCAGATTTCAAGCCGAGCGATTCCGTTTTCACGCGCCGAGATTCTCAGGGGGCTCAGTTCACACCCAGCGTTTGCGGACCAGCCAGGTTTTGATGACTTGCGTCAGACCGACGTAGCAAATCAGCGTCAGCGCCAGCAGCGGCCAGAACTGCCACGGCAACGGCACGAATCCCAAATACTGAGCCAGCGGTGAAAATGGCAGCCAGGAACCTATTCCCATGATCGCAAACGTCGTCAGCGTCAACTGCCAGCTCGCGCGCGACTGGATGAACGGAATCTGGTTGGTGCGAATAATGTGGACGATGAGCGTCTGCGTCATCAGCGATTCCACGAACCAGCCGGTGCTGAACAGCGCGGCGGCGTAGGTGTGGTCGGTGTCCACCGGATTCGCGAAGCGCGCGGCCAGTGATGCCGGCGCGGCCAGCGCGACGTTGCTGCACTTGAAGAAAAACCACATCAGGGCGTAGGTGGTGTAATCGAAAATGGAACTGATTGGCCCGATGAATAAAATGAACCGGGAGATTTCGCCCATCGCCCACGGCCGCGGTTTGGAGATCACGGCCGAGCCGACGTTGTCGGTGGGAATGGGCACCTGGGAAAAATCGTAGAGCAGGTTGTTTGACAGCACCTGGATCGGCTGCATGGGCAAAAATGGCAGCCACGCGCTTGCGCCGAGCACGCTGAACATGTTGCCGAAGTTGGAACTCGCGCCCATCCGGATGTATTTCAAAATGTTCACAAACACTTTCCGGCCCTCGAGCACGCCTTCTTCCAGCACCATCAAATCTTTTTCCAGCAGAATCATGTCCGCCGATTCCTTGGCAATGTCCACCGCGTTGTCCACGGACAGCCCCACGTCGGCGGCGCGGAGCGCGGGCGCGTCGTTGATACCGTCGCCCATGAAACCGACGACGTGCTTGTTCTTCTGCAACGCCTGCACGACGCGCTTTTTGTGCGCCGGCGACAGGCGCGCAAAAACATCCACGGCTTCGACTTCCACGGCCAGTTCCTCGTCGGTCAGCTTTTCGACCCGGCTGCCGAGCAAAATCTTTTCCGCATGAATCCCGACTTCGCTGCACACCTTGCGGGTGACCAGGTCGTTGTCGCCGGTAAGCACTTTCACCGTCACGCCGTTTTGCCGCAGCGCGGTGATGGCCTTGGCGGCGGAGTCCTTGGGCGGATCGAGAAAGGCAAGATAGCCGGTCAAAACCAAATCGCTTTCATCGGCCTTGGTGAAGGTGGTTTGCGCGCCGAGTTTTTTGGTGGCCACGGCCAGCACGCGGAATCCGTCCTCGCTCAAGTCATTGACTTGCTGGACGAGGTCGCCGACCAGGATGGGTTCCATCGGAAAGATTTCGCCCTCGCTCTCGAAATGGGTGCATTTGGCGAAGACCGCCTCCGGCGCGCCCTTGGTGAGCAGTTCGCGTTCGCCACCGGGCGACTCAATGGCGACCGACATCATGCGCCGTGAAAAATCAAATGGGATTTCATCGACCATCCGGTATTTTTCAATGCCGAGTTCGCCGTGCAATTCTTTGTATTTCAACACGGCGCGGTCCAGCACGTTCTTCAAGCCGGTCTGGAAATGGCTGATGAGGTAGGCGTCGCGCAGGACCGCCGCGCTTTCATTTTTGAACACATCGCAATGCAGTTCGAGGATGACGTGGTCCATCGTCAGCGTGCCGGTTTTGTCGGTGCAGAGCACGTCCATGGCGCCGAAGTTCTGGATGGAATTAAGCTTTTTGACGATGACTTTTTTCCGCGACATCGCCAGCGCACCTTTGGAGAGGCAGACCGAAACGATCATCGGCAGCATTTCCGGCGTAAGACCGACGGCGACCGCCATCGCGAAGAAAAAAGCGTCCTTCCAGTTGTGCTTGAACAGGCCGTTGATCAAAAAAACCATCGGCACCATCACCAGCATGAAGGTGAGCATGAGCCAGACGTATTTTTTCACGCCTCTGTCAAAGGCTGTCTCGATCTGCTGGCCGGCAAGACTGCTGGCCATCTTGCCGAAGTAAGTCTGCGTGCCGGTCGCCAGGATGACCGCGGTGGCCGCGCCGCTTTCCACGCTGGTGCCGAGGAAGCACAGGTTGGTGTGTTCGATGGCCGAGACGTTGGGGCGCAAATCGCGCGCATCACTCTTTTCCACTGGCAACGATTCGCCGGTGAGCGTGGCCTGGATGATGAACAAGTCCTTGGCAGAAATCAGCCGCACGTCGCCGGGAATCATGTCACCCGCCGAAAGTTTCACGATGTCGCCGGGCACCAGTTGCTGGAGAGGGATTTCCTTGGTTTGACCGTCCCGCACGACGGTGGCGGTGACCTTGATCATCGCCTTGAGTTTGGCGGCGGCGGTATCGGCCTTGGTCTCCTGCACGAACCGCAGGGTGACGCCGAGCACGACCATCAGCAGCATCACGGTGCCGGCACGAACGTCCCCGGTAGCGTAGGAAATCGTCGCCAGTACGGTCAGGAGGATTACCAGCGGGTTGCGGACGGCGGTCCACAGCCGGTGCAGCCATTCGTGTTTCTTTTCCTGGCCGACTTCGTTGGGGCCGTATTGCTCCAGGCGCTGTGCTGCCTCGATCTCGGTCAGACCGTTGGCGGCTGTGTTAAGCCCCTGCAACACCTCCGCCGCGTCTTTGGCGGCAGATTCGCTGAGAAGATTCGTGACTTTTGAATCGGTGGGGGTTTTTGGGGCGGCCATAAATTGTTTTCGCGTAGTTAAACCGACTCAGAAATACCACACGCGCCGCTGGTCAGGCGAGCGTTTCGGCGAAAAAAGTTTTTTGAGAGAAAAAACCTTCGGTCAATTAAGTGAAACCGACGCCTCAGCCAAGCCGCTGTTTCAATCCGGCGAGTTGTTCGTTCAATGCCGGCGGCAGGTGGCCGTCGAACTTGGTGTAGTTGGCGGCTACGTCGCTGATTTCGCTTCGCCAGCCGGCCAGATCTACGGCGAGCAGTTGCGCCAAGTCGGTGGCCGTTAAATTCAGTCCGGTCAACTCGAGCGCGTCCGGTGTCGGGAGGTTGCCAATGGGCGTGGCCTGCGCCTTGCCAGTGCCGGCCACGCGCTCACAAATCCATTTGAGCACCCGGCTGTTGTCCCCGTAGCCGGGCCAGAGGAATTTCCCATCTGCGCCCTTGCGGAACCAGTTCACGAAATAAACCTTGGGCAGTTTGCCGCGGTCGGTGCGTTTGGCGAACGAAAGCCAATGCGCGAAATAATCGGCCATGTTGTAGCCGCAGAAGGGCAGCATCGCGAAGGGATCGCGCCGCAGCACGCCGGCCGCGCCGAGGGCGGCGGCGGTGGTTTCCGAACCGCACGCGGAGCCCATGAACACGCCATGTTCCCAATCAAATGCCTCGTTGACCAACGGGATTGTGCTTGGGCGGCGGCCGCCAAACAGGATCGCCGAGATCGGCACGCCCTCGGGATTTTGCCAGTCGGGATCAATCACCGGGCATTGGCTGGCGGGCGCGGTGAAACGGGAATTGGGATGCGCACCTTTCCTGCCGCTGGCCGGCGTCCATTCGTTGCCTTCCCAGTCAAGGGCCCGGACCGGCGTGGGCACGCCCATGTCCTCCCACCAGACGTCGCTGTCCGGCGTGAGCACGACGTTGGTGAAAATCGTGTTCTTTGCACAGCAGGTGATGGCGTGCGGATTGGACTTGGCCGAGGTGCCGGGGGCGACACCGAAGAAGCCGGTCTCGGGATTCATCGCGTAAAGTCGACCGTCCTTGCCGACGCGAATCCAGGCGATGTCGTCGCCGAGCGTGGTGACTTTCCAGCCGGGCAACGTGGGCTGCATCATCGCCAGATTTGTTTTGCCGCAGGCGCTGGGGAAGGCGGCGGCAAGGTAAAACTTTTTTCCCTGCGGCGACGTGAGGCAGAGAATCAGCATGTGCTCGGCCAGCCAACCTTCCTTCCGGGCGACCGTGGAGGCGATGCGCAGTGCGAGACATTTTTTCCCCAACAACGCGTTGCCGCCGTAGCCGGAGCCGTAGGACCAGATCGAGGGTTCGTCCGGGAAATGAACAATGTATTTTTTTTTCGGGTCCGGTTCGCAGGGCCAGGAAACGTCCTTTTGTCCCGGTGACAACGGCGCGCCGACCGAGTGCGTGCACGGAATGAACGCGCCGTGCGTGCCGAGTTTGTCCCACACCGCCTGCCCCAGGCGCGTCATAATCCGCATGGTGACAACGACGTATGGCGAATCGGAAATCTCGATGCCAATCTTGCAGAGCGGCGACTCCAGCGGCCCCATGGCGAAAGGAATAACGTACATCGCGCGTCCCTTCATGCAGCCCCGAAAACGCTCGTTCATGGTCTTCCTCATCTCCGTCGGATCGGCCCAGTTGTTCGTTGGGCCGGCTTCCGCCGTGGACTTGGAGCAGATAAAAGTGCGATCTTCGACCCGCGCCACGTCGCTGGGATGCGAACGGGCGAGATAGCTGCCGGGCCGCTTCAGGCTGTTGAGCTTGGTGAAGGTTCCGGTCTTGACCATCAAGTCGCACAGGGATTGGTATTCCGCGTCCGAGCCGTCGCACCAATGGATGGTTTCTGGCTGGCACAGCCGGGCCTGCGCGGCGACCCAGTTCAAAGCCATTTGATTCGAGGTTTTTCCGTTGCCAGTTGCTTTTACGCTCATAAAAAATGCTGTGCGCACATGCTCGGCACGGAAATCTTGCCCCAGCCCAACCGGTGCGGGTGGGAAAAAGTGGCAGAGGCTCCGGGATTTGGCCAGCGTAAATATCTCTGGAAAAAATGGAGAGCACCATCAGTGCGGCGCATGACTGCTTTTGGTAAAACTGCTCAATGCAGCCTCGCTGCCTCCGGCCGGCCGAGGGGATAATTCGCATTTTTTGCCACGGCATGCGCAATCAAAAATTTTACTGCAACTCGCCTTTCTCTAAATGAATTGTGCGGGAGCCGAACGCCGCCGCCTTTGGATCGTGGGTGACCATGATGACGGTTTTGCCGGCGTCGGCGCGGAGCGATTGCAGCACGCCGAGCACCTCCTGCGCCGAGTGTGAATCCAGGTTGCCCGTTGGTTCGTCGGCGACGACCAGCGCCGGATCAGTCACCAGCGCGCGGGCGATGGCCACGCGCTGCTCCTGGCCGCCGGACAATTGCCGCGGCAGATGCCGCGCCCGGTCAGCCAGCCCGACGAGGTCCAGCGCCGTCTCGACCTGCCGCCGGCGTTGTTGGCGCGAGAGTCGCGTGAGCAGCAGCGGCAATTCGACGTTTTCAAACGCCGTCAGCACCGGGATCAAGTTGAAGGTCTGAAATACAAAGCCTACGTTCTGGTTCCGCCAGTCGGCTAACTGCGACTCATTAAGCTGGGTTACGTCAATGTCCTGGACGCGGCACTCGCCGCTGGTCGGCCGGTCAATGCCGGCGATGATGTGGAGCAGGGTGGATTTGCCAGAACCGGAAGGTCCCATGAGTGTCAGAAATTCCCCCGATGCAATATCGAGGGAAATATTGTCGAGCGCGGTGACGTTGATTTCACCCTGGGCGTAAACCTTTGAGAGGCGGCGGATCGCGACAATATTTCCGTTGGTGGCCATGCAGCGCCCCACCAATAGGCGATGCGGCGGGAAATTGCAAACCTGTCCGAAGCCGGGCTTCGAGCCCCAGGACATGATCTCCAAATTGAGTTTCAACCCCGTCGTGGGGTGTGGCTGTCCATCCTGCTTTCAGACACTGCATAAATTTGCGCCACCGAGGATTGGGTTCGGTGCAGGTGCAGTGGCAAAAGCGGACCGAACACGACCGCCGAGATTGGCACAGAAGCTGCCCCGGACTTGGTCCAGCTATGAAAAAAATCGCGCTCCTCTCGATCGGCTGCTTCGCGGCCATCCAACTCGTCACCGCCGGACCCGTCGTCAGCGAAGCGGACCAGAAATGGCTCGCCACCGTGGGCAAGATGGTTTCCACCGGCCGCACGGAAGTTTCCACACCCGTGGAATCCCGGACCCAGTTGCTTAAGGACTGGGCCAAACAAAACGGCTACGCGGTGGTCGTCACCAAGAAGGAAGCGACTTTCCGGGTGGAATTTTCCAAGAGCCTGGCCAAGAACTAACGGGTGCCAGGCGCCGCCAGCGTCGCGGCCGGGCGCACTTCGACTTCAATCCACGGATATTTGTCCGTGGCCACTGCCCCCCAATAAAGCCAGCCACCATGGCGCCAGGCATCCAGCACGATGCCGCGCTCAAATGGCTGGCCGGGCGCGGTCAGCACGACCGAACTGTGCTCGCGGCGGGTGTCTAGGTGGGCCACCCCGCGGTGAATTTGCAGGGTGCGGAGGTGGAGCTCCGCCAGTTTTGCCGAGATGTCGTCCGCCCACTGGTAGCACAGGCCGCGCGGACGTAGATGCAGGTTGACCAGGCAATTGTGCAAGAGCGGCGGCCAGACTACGCGCCACTCGCGCGCCAGGTACGCGGCGTAACCACAGGCGGTGTCCGCCGCGCGTCGAGCCTCGGCGGGTTCCACTTCGGGACTGAGGCCGCAGAGCTTCTCCCGTAAACCTGCCGCATTGGCGGTGACCGCCGGGTCGTGCGCCGTCGCGCAACCCGCCAGCGCGCCGAGGAGCAGGCCCCCCGCCGCACCGGCGGATAACCAATGCCATACGGCCCAACCTAATCGGAGCGAATGACGTCGTTGCGGCATGGATAAAAAAGAAGGCCGCCAACGAATTGGCGGCCTTGATGGTTTCAATTCAGATCAATACACCGTCGTGCTTTCCTCAGCCGAAATCGGCGAGGTCAGGACATCGGACGAGAGTTTGAACTTGGTGTGGCCGTCGCCGGCTTTCACGCCTTTGGCGACGATTTTATAGGTGACCGCGGCTTTGGGCGCCAGCGTGGGCACCACCGGGAAGGTGACGACCTGGCCGTCAATTGAACCTTCAGCGGCGCTGACCGGGACGAGTTCAGGCGCGATGGTCACGACCACTTGGACGTGGTTGTCATCCGCGGAACCCTGATTCGTGATCTTGACCGTGTAGGTCGTGGTGTCGCCCACGGCCACCGGATCCGGGTCATCCGCTTTTTCGAGCAGGATGGCCGCGATGCCGACCACGCGGGTTTCGCAACTGGTGGAAACCGGCGCGGCACACGCGCCCTTGGCGCTGCCGTTGAAGGCGAACGTGCCCGCGTTCGCGCTGGTGAAGGTGGCGCAAAGTTGCTGCGGCGCATTGACCGCCAGCGAACCCACGTCCCACACCACGCTGTTGCCGGCCACATGGCCGCCCGCGGTCGCGGTCGCAAAGTTCAAGCCTGTGGGTATCGGCACCGAGACGGTGGTCGTCGCAGCCGGAGCGTCGCCGGTGTTGGCGAGCGTGAAGCAAACGTCGAACGAACGGCCCATATACTGTTGCTCGCGCGCCTTGCAACTGAGCGCCAGCACGGGCTGGTGCACCGTGGTTGAGGCGGCGGCATCGGCGGAAACGTTCTGGTCGGACGTGGCCTTCGCGGTGTTGTCGTACTTGCCGGTGGCGGTGGCCGCGGCATTGAACTTGAATTCCTTGCTCTGGTCGGGCGCCAGGTTGCCGGCGTCAAACGTCAGGCTGGTCTTGCCGTCGCTCATCAAGCCGTTGGGCAGGGTGTCGGTCACTTTCACGCCGCTCAACCCGCTGCTGCCGGTGTTCTTGACCACCAGCGTGACCGGGATCGGATCACACACCAGCACGTCGGTCGGTTCAGTCTTGGTCAACTGGATGGAGGCCTTGACGACTTTGATGTCGCCGCAGATCTGCGGGGTGTAGCTGGCCCAACCGCAGGTGGTGATGGTGCCGACGTCCTTGGCCGAGCCTTTGACGTGGATCATCTTGGTTTCCTTGCCGCCCAGCGAGCCGAGCTGCCAGGTCGCCTTGCCGCCGGTGATTTCCGTGGCCTTGGGGTCGGCGTCGCCTTCGTTGAAATTCGCCGAAACCTGGTCCTGAAGCACGACGTTTTCCAAAGGATAATCCGTCAGGTTGATGACCTTATAGATGTATTCGAACTGTTGGCCGGCCAGCACTTCGGCCGGGACGATCTTCTCGATCAGCAATCCGCTGCCTTCGCGCATGCCGGTGGGGAAAGCCATGGACCCCTTGATGTAGGTCATGCCGTTTTCCTTGTAGCTGGCGTAGGCGGGACCGTAGTCCCGGCCGCTGGTCTGCGGCTTGGATTCCATGGGCGCGGCGGCTGGCGCCGCGGCGGGTTTTTGATATTGGCCTTGCTGCTGCTGGGCGCAGCCCGCGATCAGCGCGGTGAGCGCGGCGGTCAGGCCGAGTTGAGTGATAGTGCGGTTCAGTTTCATTATGTTGTTCGTTTTGGTTGTTGGTTGGGAACTATTTGGTTTTGTTGTTTAGCTCGTCAAGGATTGACAGCCGAAATCAGGGTTTGGCCGGAGGCAGGTTGGTGGAAACCACCGGCGGAACCGAATTCGTGGATTGCGTAACTTCGGTGCCAAAGCCGGTGTACTTATAGACAATTCCTTTCTTGTTCAGGATGAAGCCGACCGCGGTGAGAAGGATCAGCACGATGATGATCTTCGGCCACGGACTTTTCTTTTCCGCGAACGGATCCACCAGATCGCGCTGCGAACCGGGCGGCAGGGTGGCGATGCCCGTGAGGCTGGCGCCAAAGGGCACGTTCATCTTGGCCTTGGCGTTCACTGCCCAGCCGTTGGCGTCGAGGATCGGGCCAAGGTTGCGTTTGCGCAGCTTGAGCCAGGCGATGATGACCGAAGGCAGGGAGATGGCGAGCAGGATGGCCACAAATGCCAACGGGATTTGCCACCAAACGAGTCCCAGAATTCTGCCGAAAATCCCGCCCAACGCGCCCAGCAAGGTCGTCAAAACCAAACCAATGGCGGCCAGGGTGCCGGTGTCAATCTTGTTGGGTGAGGCAGCTGGCGCGGCGGCGCCGGCGGGGGCCGTCACGGCCGCCTGCAAATTGGCGTTGGCGGCGGCATCTGCAGCGGCGGCGCGCTTGGCCGCCTGTTCCTCAATCATGCGGATCAGCTTTTTGTAGGGCGAAAAGAACGCCTGCCGGAGGCTGATCGGGTTGGAAATGATTTTGGCAATGGTTGCATCAAAGTCGCGGCCTTTGCGATCGTAAAAAAGACCGTTGCGGCCCACCATCAAGTTTTCGTCATCCCCCTGGGAAAAAACGGCGACGATGCTTGATTTTTCGCTGGTAGCCTTTCGCACGCAATCCACGTAGGCGAGGTACGCGCCCGCCAAACCCGCCATCGTGCCGTGCTTGCCCGAATCCTCCACCGTGAGACACAAATCGCAACTCCGCTGGTCGAGATACAAACGACCGGCCTGAAAAATGGCCGGCGTCTGGCGGCTGTAAAAATCCCGGAAGCTGACAAAATTGACGCACAGGGTGTAAAGGTCCCGCACGTAGCGCACCAGTTTCTCAACGTTTGCAATCGAAGTGGACTCGGGTTCGAGCGCCTTGTCTTTGGAGATCAGCGCGTTGATCTTTTCCTGTGCCTTGGCGGCCAGGATGTCGCGCACGCGTTTCACGCCCAGTTTTTCCACCACCGCTCCGGCTTTGGCGGCATTCCAACCGTCGAACGCGGCCAGCTTGGCCTGCAACGCAGCCCAGTCGGCTTCGGTCAATTCCGCCTTGTCACCGAGCAGCGGCTTGACGGCATTGGCTTGCAGCGCGGCCACGGCGGCGGCGTGGGCGGGATTCACTCCGATCTTGAGCGGCAACGCCTTGCCGGCGGCGATCAGCGCTAGCGGAAAGTTGGCGACCTCGCCGGCGTGGATGCTCATGTCCTTGCCGGCGACGGCGGTGTACTCGGCCTCCGTGCGGTTCAGCAGCGCGACCGTGCGCGGATCGAAAGCCGCCAGTCGGCAGCGGCCGAAATAATCATCCACCTTCGCCTTGATGGCTTTCACGGCATCGCTCGCGGCCGCAGTGCCGGCACCGGCGGGCAGGATGGTTGCTGCGTCAGCTTCCGCCTTTTTATTCCAATCGTTGAACGCGGCGGCTTCGGCAAAAAACTGGTCGGCTTTGGCCTGGTCAATGCCCGCCTTGCCGGAACGATCGTTGACCGTGCCGAGACAGGCGGCGATGTCGGCGATGACCGCCTTGGTCGTGTCGTCGCCGGCGGATTCCGGGATGATGACGCCGTCGCCGTTGAACACGGTGTTGACGAAAATCTTGTTGGCGTCGGAAGCGTCCTCCAGCGAGATGCTCGTCGCGGTGGGCTTGCCGAGGTTGGTGAGAATCTGTTTCGCTGAGGCGAGCAGTTGCTTGCCTTCCGGTGTGCCGTCGTTGATGGCGGCCAGGGGCAGCGTGTCGCCGCCCTTGATCAGATCGTCCGGGTTCTTGAGCAAACCGCCGGCCCACTTGGCGGCGGCAACGACTTCGGGTGCACGAATACGGCCATCCTTGTCGGTATCAATCAGCGCGGCGGTTTTGGGATCAAATTCGATGCCGGTCGTCGGACAGGCCAGCGCGACCCAGAGTTTCTGGTCGAGCTTGTCCAAATTCATCAAGTCGGCGCCGGATTCGAGTTTGACCTGATCGAAGCCGCCAGCGCGGAAGAATTTCCAAGGATAAGGGGACTGATTGCTCATTAGTTTGTGTTTATGCTAGTTGGTTAATTTTAAGGAATAACTTGAGGCACCGTGAGAGGTCGGGAGCGTTTTATTGCTCGGATGACCCCTCGAGTTGAGGGGTGTCTAGATTGCTGGCGTTGGGATTGGCGGAACTTTGAGTCACGCGGTGGTTCAGGTTGGAAATCTGAAAGTTCACTGGTGGCAGGGTTTTAAACTCACTTGCCCAGGAGATTGCCGACGCCCGGCACGACGCTCGACGACATCAGTTTTTGGATTTGTGCCTTGAGTTCGTCCACGACCTTCTGCTGACTGTCGCTCAGTTTAACGTCTTTCAAACCGGCCAGCGTGGTGAGCGCGTCCTTGTAATTTTTGTCTGCTACTTGACCTTTCGCTTTCTCAATCAACGCCTGTGCGTCCGCATTGGGAGCCTCCGCTGTTTGCTCAACCGCCGCGGCGGGCAAAGCAGGTGTGGTGTCAGTGGGTGTCGCTGCCGGAGTGGTCGGCGCGGCGGGAGCCGCTGGCACCGCGCTCACAGGGGGGTTCGTAGCGTCAGCCGGTTTGGCGGTCGGGGTGGAATTATTGTCGCAGCCGCTCAACGCGGCGACCATGAGGCCGGTCGCAACTCCCGCAGCTATTTTTTTGGATTTCATATCAACGCTCTCCGGTGTAATTTTTTCTAATTGATTCAAGAACTTGGCAATGCAAAACTAATGTGCTGAACCAGTCGAGGCATTCAATAATCTCAACATCTAAAAATTCACCGACGTTTGGTTTTACCGACTTACGAACTGCTCGAAAATCCGTGCTCTTCTTCTTTCGAGTGGGACAATATAATCAAGTTCGGCTTTTGTGCAACTTTATTTCACAAATCTCCTTTGTATCCCCCCGGCATTCGGGCGGCACTTTTTGCCGTGCGAGTTTGTGGATCGGGCGCAAAAAAGCGATTTTCAAAAGTTTCAAAAGGTATCATTCGACTATATTGCCATTGCCTTTCTGTTTTCACCCGGCCTTGATTCGCTAGGGAACATCTGAAAAATGGTTTTCGAAGATTCCTGTATTGTTTACTCTAAAGCATCGCCTTCGCTGCGATGTCGCTGCGGAAGTGTGCGCCCGCGAAATGGTTCCCTCTCACTACTTGCGCGGTGGAAGAATCCTCTCCCGGCGCGATCAAGATCCGCATCTTTCCGATTTAAGACGCTTATTGCTGCACTGGGAACGGAACCCTGGTGCTGCAATCTTGAAGCGGTGTTTTAGAGTAGCGGTGCGGTGGCAGGTTCGGTGTGCAGAATCTGGTCCAACACGGCGGTCACCCGGTCGGCGCGGTCCCCGATCGTGGCGAACGAGCCGGGGTCAGCCCATTGCGTCAGCGGTGGCATCTGGGTGAGGTAATCCAAGCCGGCGCGATGGGCGACGTGCCGCAGATAGACTTCCTTGAGGCACGCGAGTTCGCAGGGGTTGGAAACCCCAGAGATCAGCCCCACCAGCGTGCCTTCGCGGTCACTGCGTTTGCCCACCCAGCGATCCAGCCACAATTTGAGGCCCTGCGGAAAGTCGCCCGCGGAATCCACGGCAAACACCAGCCAGTCGGCTGCGGCGGCTTGCTCGATCTTGTTGACCGGCGGCTGCGGGCTGCTCAACTGGGCAAGGGACAGCCACTGCACATCGAACTCGGCTTCTGCCCGATGCAAGAGCGTGAGTTGGTCGCAAAAACCCAGCGCCTTTTCGCGTCCGGCCGCGTTCTCATACACCACGATGACGCGCCGCAGCAACTTGGCACCGCTTTCCATTTCGGCTTGAGAGGTCAGGTTCGTGTTCATGGTCTCATTCAGTCAGGTTTTGCGCTTGTAAGACTAACGTGCGCCTGCCTTCTAAAAATGCAAGCGGAAGTTATTCAACATTTCAGCTTGAACTTGGTGGCTTCAAGGTGACAGGCGTTCAATTATCCAGGAGCCGTCCGTGCCGCGTGAATAGCAAAACCGATCGTGCAGTCGGCTGGGGCGGCCCTGCCAGAATTCCATCCGCGACGGCCGGAGCACGAAGCCGCCCCAGGCCGGCGGCATGGGAATGTCCTCGCCCGGGTAGAGCGCCTCCAGTTCCCGCCAGCGCCGCTCCAGTGCCGCACGGTCGGGGATGACCGTGCTCTGGTGCGAGGCCCATGCCCCCAACCGGCTGCCACGGGGACGGCTCTTGAAATACGCTTCGGATTCTTCGCGTGGCAACTGGGAGGCCTCGCCGGCAATGCAAACCTGCCGCTCCTGGTCTGCCCAATAAAAAACCAGCGCCGCGTGAGGGTTTTCCGCCAGTTCCCGGCCTTTGCGGCTGTCGTAATTGGTGAAAAACAGGAACCCCCGCGCATCCACGCCTTTGAGCAGCACAATCCGCGCAGAGGGCCGGCCGGTCCGATCGGCCGTGGCCAAGGTGGCGGCGTTGATTTCCGTCGGCTCGACTCCGCGCACTAGGTGCAGCGTTTTGTAAAGGCGCACCAAAAATCGGCGCAATCGCCCGCTGTGGCGCGCGCCCGCCGCCTGGTCAAACCAATGTTGAAACTGGGCGATGGGGTCGTCCAGCAGATCCTGGCGGCGCAGGCCCGCCAGATTGTATTCTCGTCGTAGGTCCGCAATGGCCATAAAGCTGCCGGCACTCTACATCGTCCGCCCGGCTCGTGTCCACGCTGGGGGTTGCCGTTGGATTGTTGCATTTGGCGAAAGCGATGGAATCCGATTGGTTTGAGAAGGGCCGATGAACTGGTTCAGTCGCTAGTGGGTAGCGAGTTTTGGTGGTGGTGGAGCCGACAGGGATCGAACCTGCGACCTTCTCATTGCGAACGAGACGCTCTACCAACTGAGCTACGACCCCATCCAGTCGAAACGCGCGACATAAATTTAGCCAGATTCCCCGGACGGATGCAACTCCGATTCCACATTATTCAACGCAGCGGAGTGCCGCCCTCCGCGTCGGATTGGTAGCACGCCTCCACCAACGCCATGGTTTGCAGGGCGTCATCCACTGGTGACACGAGCGTGGCGTCTTCCCCGTCGGCGAAACGTTGCAGGTTGGACATGGTGCCGATGAAACCGTCGGGAAACCACTGCCCAACGAGCGGCACCTCGGTCCACCCGCCCGTTGAGCGACCGAAGACTTCGAGCCGGTCCGGTCGGCCGCGCGGGTAGTCGAGCAGCAGCCCGAGGGTCGCCACCGCGCACCCCTCCGTGCCCTCGACGCGCACCGACGCGGCGGCGTGGCGCGGGCCAAAGCGATGGCAGTGGTTGATTGAGAGACAGCAACGGACCAAGTCGCCGTAGTCGAGAATGATGCTCGAACGGACGCTTGCCAGTTTCGGATGGCGCGGGTGCTTTACGGTGCGGGCAAACACGCGACACGGGTTGCCCAGAAAGCGCCGGACCAAGTCCAGATGATGCACCGTGTGGACGAGTATTTCCACACGCTTTTCCTGGATTAAAAACGGAAACAATTCCCAGGGCGTTTCCAAGTTGAGGTGGACTTCCACGTCCACGATTTCGCCCAGTTCGCCGCGCCGGATGAAATCGGCGATGGCCAGCATGTAGGGCGTCAGGCGGAGTTGGAAATTCACGGCTGCCTGAAGTCCTTTGCGTTGGCAGATTGCTTGGATTTGCCGGGCGGTGTCCAGCTGGTCGCCCAGCGGTTTCTGGATCATCACCGTCGCGCCATTGGGCAATTGTTCGAGCACACTCGCGTGAATCCTGGGCGGCGTGGCCAGATCAAAAACCGCCGCGGGCACGGCCACCGCCTCGGCGAGGGTGGCGAAAACGCGCGGCAGCTGAAATTCCCTGGCCCGCGCTTCGGCGACCTCGCGTCGGACATCAAACACGCCCGCGACCGGAAAGCCGGCCTTGCGGTAGGCCGGCAGATGGGCGTCGCGCACGATGTCCCCCGCGCCGAGGATCACGATGGGACGCGGGCACGCCGGGCGCGGCCAGACTTGCTGCAACTCGCGCGGATCAAAAATCATGGCGTCAACCGGTAGAGGCGTTCCGCATTTTTCACGAAAAGTTTTTCCTGACGCTCGGCGGGTTCCGGCTCGACGAGTTCCTTCAGGAATTCCACCCAGCGGCCCAGCGATGCGGTGAGATTGCACACCGGCCAGTCGCCGCCGAACATTACGCGGTCCCAACCGAAACTGGCGACCGCGTGTTCGACCCACGGGCGCAGATTGTTCGCATTGACCGGTGGCGCCGCGTAGGCCACGAGGCCGCTGATTTTGCACGCGACGTTTGGCAGCTCGGAAATTTCCCGGAGGTGAGCGCGCCACGGGTCAAAAACTCTGCCTTTCACGTCCGGCACGCCGCAATGGTCGAGGATGAACTGCACTTCCGGGCATTTTTTCGCAAACGCTAAGGCCGCCGGCAACTGCCGTGACAACACGCACAAATCAAACGTCAGTCTGCGCGCCGCGAGCCGGCGGACATTTTCCGCGAACAAATTCGATTGCGAGATTTCGTCCGGCACGACATGCAGCACGCGCCGGATGCCGCGCAGTTTCGGCAGCTTCAGCAGGGCGTCGAGTTGCGCCGGAAAATCGGCGCGTTCCGGCCGGGCGGCGGCGACGATGCCGGCGATGAGCGGGGTTTTATCCGCCAGCTCTTGGATGTGCTGCGCCTCGGCCAGCGCGTGCGGCTCATCCACGTCGCATTCGACAAACACGGTTTTTTCAATGCCCGTGTTTTGTGCCGCCACCAGATAATCATCCAGCAGAAAACTTGTGTTCAGTGCGGGAATTCCCGCGCACCACGAATAGGGAAATTGCCGCAAGTCCCAGAGGTGTTGATGGGTGTCAATGCGTTTCATGGTTCAACGTGTCCCGGCTATTTCAGCGAGATGATTGCCATAAGTCAATGCCAGCACCGCGCCGACCAGCACAAGAAAGGCAATGCCGACGGCGGTTTTCGTCACCGGCCGCGCGCCGCGCCATTCGCGCAGCACCGCGCCGACCACGATGCTGAACAGGATGAGCAGGATCATGTGAATCGCCCAGCTCGTGAATTTGTAATCGCCCATCCGCACATGGCCGAGGTTGTAAAAAAAGAACTGCCCATACCAGAAGCAGCCGGTCAGCACGGCCATCGCCCAATTCACCGGCAGGCTGGCTTTCTCCGCACCGGCGGGCAGCTCGACGATTTCGCCGAGCGTCCTGTGTTTGCGGTGCAACCACAGGCAGTAAATTGCCGTGGAGAGAAACGCGCCGGTGTTGGAGAAAATATAGACCACGTTGCCGCGAAAAACGCCTGCGCCATATTGGGTTGCCACATCAGCAATCGGCTCGCCCGCCGCCAGCGCAAAGCCATACACGGCGGACAATGTTCCGGCGAGCAGCGAGAGCGAAAGTCCTTTCACGAGCGAAAAACCCGCAAGCTTTGACTGCGCGCTCAAATCTTTTTCCTTCATCCGCCCCGCCGCGCCGGTGAAAGCGATGCCGATCATGCCAACGAGCATGCCGCCGATGATCCAGTTCGCGCCCGGCTTGCTCAACGTTGTGCCCAGTGTGCCGGCGACCAGCGGTGGAAGCAGTGTGCCCAGCACGGTCGAAAGCCCGATGGCAATCGCATACGTCAGTGAGAAGCCAATGTAACGAATCGCGATGCCAAAGGCCGTGCCACCGATGCCATACGCCGCACCAAGTGCGAACGATGCGAGCATCGCGCCGCGCGGCGCCGCGCTCAATACCTTGCCGAGTTCGGGGATCGTTAGCCATGCGCCGAGAATTGGCAGCAGAAACCAGCAGAACGCGGCCTGCACCAGCCAGTAGCTTTGCCACGACCAGCCGTTGACTCGCTTTTGCGGCGTGTAACAAATCGCCGCAAAAAATGCGCCGACGGCGTGGAGTGCTGTGCCGAGCAACGGGTTGGAAGAAATCATAATTTATTTCTTTTCAATCTGGTCGGCAAAGGCCGCCGCGTCGCGATATTTCACCGTTTGCAAATGTTCGCAGTAAAGCACCAGTTCGCCGTCGTTCTTGAAGACTTCGTAGCTCGCGCGATACAAACCCATCTCCTTGTATTTTGGCAACTTTTCCAAATCGGTTTTGATGGTGTAGAGCGTGTCGCCGATAAACACGGGCTTGATGAAGCGCATTTTGTCGTAGCCGTAGCTGAACGCGTTCACGCAATTCGTCGCCACCAAACCCAGCCCGACGCTGAAAACCATCGCGCCAGCGATGAGGCGTTTGCCGAAAATGCCCTCGGTCTTCGCAAAAATCTCGTCGGCCACATACGGGTGCATGTCGAGCACGAGCGCGTTGAACTGCATGGATTCGCCTTCGGAAATGGTGCGGCGAATCGAGCGCAATTTTTTCCCTATAACGATGTCCTCGTAAAACCAATTCTCGGCATTCCAAACGGGGATTTCTTTGTGCTTCGTGGGATCGGGATTCGGATTCTTCATAAATTTAATCAAGGTGAAAAACCTCTTCCAGCGGCGACCATATTTCGCCGGGCGCACGGTCAGGCAGCAACTCCAAGCACGGCACGCATTCAGACCACCAGCGTTTCGTTACCGGGTCGTCAATCATCAGCGCCATGTCCACCGCAAAATCATCGCCGACATATTCAAAATAGCTAAACAGGTATGGCCTTCCGTCGGCCAGCCTGCGCAGATAAATCGAATAGTTCTGAATCCGGCTGCGCTTGATGATGGCGAGCACGTTCGGCCACGCGGCGGCGTGCAATTCCTTGTAGCGCTCGACTTTTTCCGGCTTTACGCCAACGACCGCGCCGTAGCGTCGGATTTCATCTTTCATGTCAGTCCAAATTCCTTGGCTATTTTCTCCGTGTGCTGGCCGACGCGCGGCGCGCCGAGCGGCGATTTGAACCGCACACCGTCAATCGTGATCGGGCAGCGCGTGGTCTTCATGTTCGGGCCGTCTTCGCGCTGCACTTCCATCACCCAATCCAGTTGTGCGAACGCAGCGTGCTGAAATAACTGCTGCCAGTTCAATACCTCCGCGCACCAGTAATCCGCCGGCACGAGCCGATCCAGCCAGTGTTGCGTCGGCTTGGCTTTCAGATGCTCGCGGAGGAGCGCCTTGATTTCGTCGCGCGCAGTGAACCATGTGTCAGGATCCGTGTAAGTCGCGAGCGCCGGCAATTCCAGCAGCTTGGCCAGCTTGATGACCGAGCCCATCGCCAACGCGAGGAATCCGTCTGCCGTCGCGTAAATTCCGTAGGGCGCGCCGAGATACGCGTGGCCGTTGTTGACCGTGCTGCGCTCTGGCAATTTTCCGCCGTCGTTGAGAAATGTGGAAGTCAGTTCGAATTGCAAATCGAGGATGGACTCCAGCAACGAGACTTCCACCTTGCCGCCTCTGCCGGAAACGCCGCGTCGCACGAGGCACGCGAGAATGCCTTGCACCAAATGCGCGCTGGCCGCGAGATCGCACACCGCAAGACCCATCGGCGTCGGCGGTCGGTCGGCGTCGCCGCTCAACCAGACGAGGCCGCTGCGGCTCTGGGCGAGCAAATCCTGACCGGGCAAATCCGCCCACGGCCCGGTCGCGCCGTAGCCGGTGACGATGCCGTAAACGATTTTCGGGTTCAGCTTGGCCACGTCGTTGCAACCAAGGCCGATGCGTTCCATGACACCGGGCCGGAAATTTTGAATAACCACATCGGCGCGGGTGATGAGCTTCTTCACCTGCGTGAGATGCCCGGGATTTTTCAAATCGGCGGCGAAGCTCTGTTTGTTGCGATTGATCGAATGAAACAGTGTGCTGTCGCCGTCGAGTTTTAGGTTGGTGATGTAAAGCTGCCGGCAGATGTCGCCCGTGCCGGGGCGTTCGATCTTGATGACGCGCGCGCCGAGGTCAGCCAGGCGCATCGCCGCGCTCGGGCCGGCGAGAAACTGGGCGAAGTCGAGAACCAGCAGTCCTTCAAGGGGTTTCATGCGGGGGAAAAAGCAACAGCCAGCATTCGAGATTTACAAAACTTTGCATGCCGCGACCAGCGCCTTGAGTTTGGCCCGCGTGATGTCCAGCGGGACGTGGCCGAAGCCACATTCGCTGGTGAGCACGAGGCGCTCGCGCGGAAAATGTTTCAGCGCCGGTTCGACTCGTCGGCGGATGACTTCCGTCGTTTCAATGCCGTCGCTGCGCTGGTCAATCACGCCGAGCGCGAGATCGCCCTTGAATTTCCATTGGTCCCACAGGGTCATCAGGTCGTAGCTCAACGTGCAATGTTCGAGCGAAACCTCGTCAATCTTCACCTTCAGGAAGGCGGGCACGAGGTCGGTGTATTTCGTGAAGTAAACGCGCTTGCGGCGCGGGTTGCCGCCGCAGACGTGCAGGCCGACGCGCACTTTCGGCAGCGAGCCAATCAGTTCATTCAAAATGCCCGCCGCCCATTCGCTTTGTCCAGGCGCTTCCGTCCACATGGGCTCGTCGAACTGGATGAACTCGCAGCCGGCGGCGATGACGGCGCGCAATTCATCCGCGAGAATTTTCGCGTAGGCGCGGCACAGGGATTGTTCGTCCGGATAAAGATCCGGCCGCTCGTTGACGCTGAAGCGGGTCAGGACGTGGGGGCCGGTAACGGTCTGTTTGACCACGACATTTTTGGGCGCGGCGGCGCGGGCGAGTTTCCAGTTGTGCGCCAGATTGCAGCGCGGATTTTTGATTTCGCCGATCACGCGGGCGCACTCGATGCCGAACCCGGCACCGCCGAAAGTTTTCTTTGGCATGTTTTCCATCGAAACGCCGTCCAGCCGTTTGTGATAAAAGTAATACATGTTCTCGCGGTAACCCTCGCCGTCGGTGATGACATCGAGGCCGAGATCGGCCTGGTCCTTCGCGGCCCAGCGGATGAGGTCGTCCACCTCCGTTTGGGTGAGCGTGGGTTTCTTGAGTGTGTCCTCGACTTTGCCGGGACGGGGGTAGCTGCCGACGACGGTGTTGCGGAATTGGTTCATGAGTTTTTGGTCAAACAGGTTTTAATCCGGCGGAAATTCTTGCTTCGTTGATGTGCGCGCGGATGCCGTCGACGAGCGGGCGCGGGGTGAATTGAATTGCCTCTGCTAAACGCCTTCCACTCATTCGGTCAATCAGCGGCGTGGTTGGTTTCGATTCGTCGAAGGCAATCCGCGCCTCCGGGAGCCAGCGGCGGACCAGCCCGGCGAGTTGCGCGGCGGTGACGGTTTCGCCGCCGTTGTTGTAGGCGAAGTGATTCAGTTGCGGTTGCAGCGCGAGCCGGACGAACTGCTCGGCGCAGTCGTCCACGTAAATCCAGCAGTCGCGCGTCCGGGCGGGGAAGGGGAGCGTGACCGGCTGGCCGAGCGCGGGCAGCGTGGCGAAATCCTCCGCCCACAGCACCGAGCCGCGCTTGCGGCCGTGGCCGAACACCACCGGCGGGCGGGCGCAGGCGAGGCTGATGCCGTGCTTTTTCACGTATTTCTGCGCGGTGAATTCGTTCAGCACCTTCATCATGCCGTAGGTGAAAAAATGTTCCGCCGGCCCCGCGAAATCATCTTCGGTCACGTCGCGGTCGCCGTAGGGCGTTTGCGACGCGCCGTAGTAGGTTTCGCTGCTGGCAAAGACCAGCCGCGCCAGTTTCTGCCGCGCGGCGGCCTCGAACAGATTGATCATGCCGAGGATGTTCACGCGCGCGCCGAGGTGCGGGTTGGCCTCGACTTCCGCGCTCATCAGGTAGGCCAGGTGGATGGCGTGCGTGATGTCCGGGTGTTTTTGAAAAACCGCCTGGACCGAGTTCGCGTCGGAAACATCCAGCGCGACGAACTCCGCGCCGGTCAGCCGGGCGGCGACCGCGGCGTCCACGTTCAATTCGCCGACCACCACGGGTATCCGTCGTTGCAGGAGATTGCGCACCACGCGCCAGCCGATGAAACCCGTGCCGCCAGTTACGAGAAATTTCACAATACAGTAAATCCGGAAGTCATTTTGTTTGCGAAAGCGAAGTCCATTCTTAAAATCCAGTCAATGCAAAACGGCGGGCTGGCAGAACTCGCAGCTGAAATGGCCCAATTTAAATGACACCCAAACCGTTCGAAGACTACGAACTGAACGCCGCGCGCGAAACCGCCGGCCGCACCATCACCGAAGCGGACTTGGTGCTGCACGCAGGCCAGACCGGCGATTTCTATCCGCACCACATGGACGCCGAATGGTGCAAGACCCAGCCGTTCGGCCAGCGCATCGCGCATGGCACTTTGATTTTCAGTGTCGCGGTCGGCCTGACCGCTGGCGAGATCAATCCGCTGGCCTTCAGTTACGGCTACGACCGGCTGCGCTTCATCAAGCCGGTGTTCATCGGCGACACCATCCGCAGCCGGGTGATGATCAAGGAAAAACGCGACCACAAAAAACCGGGCTTCGGCGTGGTGGTGGAAGCGCTGGAAGTTTTCAATCAACGCGGCGAAACCGTGCTGGCGTGCGAACATCTCCTGTTGGTCAGCCGGCGTGCTTGATTTTTTAGGCGTTCCTGCGAATTAAGGAGCTCTTTCTGATGCGGAGGGCGAAATCAGCCGGGCGTCCGGAAAACGTGGTGGGCGGTCGTGCCGCCAGAAATCTGGAGCGCCGCCCGCGCAAATTTTCTTGCGGGCCAGCGTTTTGCCCGTAAGGTCTTGGGCCGCATACCTTATGCCGGCCAAAACCCAAAAGCCGAAAACGGCCAAAGCCGCGCGGCGGACCAAACCCTCCGCGCCGCCGCCGCCAGCAGTGCCAGCCGCCGCTCCGCCGGTGGTTCCGGCACCCGCGGAGGTTGTTACGCGCGACACTGAACGCGGCAGTTACGACGGCGACACCGCCATCAAGCTTTACCTGCGCGAAATCGGCCTGGTCAAACTGCTCACCCCGCAGGAGGAAATCGAACTCGCCGCCCGCATCAAGAAAGGCGACAAAAAAGCCCGCGAGCACATGATCAAGGCCAACCTGCGCCTGGTCGTAAAGATCGCCCGCGACTACGAAGGCATCGGCCTGCCGCTTCTGGATTTGATCAGTGAAGGCAACATCGGCCTGATGAAGGCGGTCGAGCGCTTCGATCCGAAAAAGGGCGGCAAGCTCTCCACCTACGGTTCCTGGTGGATCAAGCAGTCCATCAAACGCGCGCTGGCCAACCAGTCCAAAACCATCCGGCTCCCGGTACATCTGGTGGACAAGATTTCCAAAATGCGGCGCACCGCGATGAAACTCCAGGAGGAGCTGGGCCGCGAACCGACCGACGAGGAGTTGGGCGAGGAAATGGGCCTGACCGCCCGCCGTGTCGCGCAGATGCGCATGGCTGCCGTGCGCCCCGCGTCGCTCGACGCGCCGATCGGCGACGAGGATTCCAACAATTTCGCCGAGGTGGTGCAGGACGAAAACGCCGACACGCCCTACGAGCAACTGGAGGAAAACACCGTCACCGCCATGTTGCAGGAAATGGTCAAGACGCTCGATGAGCGCGAGGCCACCATTCTGCGCTACCGGTTCGGGCTGGACGGCGGCTCGGAAAAAACACTGGAAGAAGTCGGTGAGAAATTCGGCGTCACCCGCGAGCGCGTGCGCCAGATTCAGAACATCGCCCTGCGCAAGCTGCGCAAAATGATCGAAAAACTCGAAACCACCAAATCCTGACACCCGCCATGCCCACACCGCCTCCGACCATTGCCGAGATCCAGCGCGCCATCCGCAACGTCCCGGATTTCCCCAAGCCCGGCATCCAGTTCAAGGACATCACGCCCGTGCTGGCCGACGCACGGTTGTTCGCCGCCACGATTGATCTGCTGTGCGACGGATTCAAGCCCGGCGCGGTGGACGCCGTGGTGGGCATTGACGCGCGCGGTTTCATTTTCGCCGCCGCCGCCGCGATGAGGCTCAACGCCGGGTTCGTTCCGGTCCGCAAAAAAGGCAAACTGCCGTTCAACACCAAGGAACAGGATTACGCGCTTGAATACGGCCACGCGACCATCGCCATTCACGAGGACGCGCTGCACGCCGGCAGCCGCGTGCTGCTGATTGACGATTTGCTGGCCACGGGCGGAACCGCCGCCGCCGCCGCGTCGCTCGTGCGCAGCCTAGGCGCGCAGATTTTGGAAATCTCCTTCCTCATCGAACTTCAGTTCCTGCACGGCCGCGACAAACTCCAGGGCTTTCCGGTTCGATCGCTGGTGGTTTACTGAAATTCCCCCGCAAAGAAGTTTTCATTTCGCGGTCCGCGGCTAGACTGGCCGCGTGCATTGGCTTCATGCTTTGGACATCGGCCTGTTCCGCTTCGTCAACCGGACGTTGAGCAATTCCGTCTTGGACGTGCTCATGCCGTTTGTGAGCGGCCAAGGCTCGAAAGGTTTTTTTCTGCTGGCGGCGGTGGCCGCTGCGGTGGCGGTGCTGTGGCGCGGCAACGCCCGGGCGCGGCTCTGCGTGCTGATGCTGGCGCTGATCCTCTGGCCCGGCGATTCGCTCGTGTGCAACACGCTCAAACACGCCATCGCCCGGGCGCGTCCGCCCGGCGTGCTGGAAGGCGTCCGGCTGCCGGGTCGGCAGGAGCGGAATTACACCTCGGCTGACGCCGCGATGGGCGACCGTGTGCTGATCGCCGAGCGCGGTGCGGTCAAATTGAGTTACACCAGCTTTCCGTCTTCACACTCAGCCAACTGGTTTGCGGCGGCGATGATTCTCCTGATTTACTACCGGCGCAGCGGTTGGGTGATGGTGCCGCTGGCCTCGCTGGTGGCCGTGTCGCGGATTTATATGGGCGTGCATTATCCGAGCGACGTGCTGGCCGGTGCGGTGCTCGGCGCCGGTTACGCCGCCGCCGGCGTCTGGCTCCTCAACCGGCTCTGGCAAGGCATCGGAAAAATGTGGTTCCCGCTCTGGTGGGAAAAACTGCCATCGCTGGTCTACGCGGAGCAAGGCATGCGGAGTGTGGAATTAGAAAATCCAGACGCCGTTCAATCGGCAATCGGCCAACACTGGCTCCGGCTCGGCTATCTTGTCATCGCCGCGGTTTTGCTCGCGCGCCTGGCCTACCTCCGCAGCGGCTCGATCGAGTTGAGCGGCGACGAGGCGTACCAATGGCTGTGGTCCAAGCATCTCGCGCTGTCGTATTACAGCAAACCGCCGCTCATCGCCTACACCCAGTGGCTCGGCACGCACCTGTTCGGCGACACCGAATTCGGCGTGCGCTGCTTCGCGCCGGTGATCGCGGCGGCATTGAGCTGGCTGGTGTTGCGCTTTTTTGCGCGCGAAGTGAACGCCCGCGCCGGATTTTTCCTCGTGCTCATCCTTGCCGCCACGCCGCTCATGGCGGTGGGCACCACACTGATGACCGTGGATCCGCTCTCGGTTTTGTTCTGGACGGCCGCGATGCTCGCCGGTTGGCGCGCGGCCCAGCCGGACGGAAAAACTTCCGACTGGCTCTGGACCGGCTTGTGGATGGGGTTGGGTTTTCTGAGCAAATACACGGAATTGTTTCAATGGCTCTGCTGGGCGGTTTTTTTCGCGCTGTGGAAACCGGCGCGCATTCATCTCCGCAAACCGGGTCCGTATCTCGCGCTGCTGGTGAATTTGATCTGCGCCACCCCGGTGCTGCTCTGGAACGCGCAACACCATTGGAGCACCGTCACCCACGTCGCCAATGACGCCGGCGCCGGCCAGCCGTGGCATTTCACCTTCCGCTTCTTCAATGATTTTATGGCCAGCGAAGCGTTCCTGCTGAATCCGGTCTTCTTCCTCGCCGCGCTGTGGGCCGCCATTGCGCTCTGGCGTCAGCCGGTCAGAGACGCGCGGCTGGTCTATTTTTTCAGCATGGGCGCGCCGCTGTTCCTGGTTTATTTCCTGTTCACGCTCCACTCGCGCGTCCTGCCCAACTGGATCGCGCCATCGGTGCTGCCGCTGTTTTGCGCGATGGTGATTTATTGGGACGCGCGCTGGCGGTCAGATAAACCGGGTGTCGGAAAATGTTTGATGAGCGCGGGCGTGGTTTTCGGAGTCGTCTTCGCGGTGTTCCTCTCCGAAACCGATCTCGTCCAGAAAATCGCCGGCCGGCCGCTCCCGCCCAAGCCCGATCCGCTCACCCGCGTCCGCGCCTACGCCGGCGTCGCCCGGCTTGTCGGCGATGCGCGGGAAAAATTGCTCGCCGAAGGCAAGCCGGTGTTCCTCATCGCCGGCCATTACCAGCTCGTTGGTGAAATTTCATTTTACCTGCCAGAAGCCAAAACGAACGTGGCGGAAAATCCGCTCGTTTATTTTCCTTCGACCGATCAGCCGGTGAACCAGTTTTTTTTCTGGCCCGGCTACGACGGTCAGCGCGTCGGCCAGAACGCGATTTATTTCAATGAAATCGGCGGCCCGCCGCTCGTGCGCGGCTGGTTTTTCAAGTGGCTGGGCGGTGAAACCAATCTTCTGCGCTACGAACCCAAACCCGAGCCGGCGCCGCCGCAGTTGCTGCGCGAATTCGATTCCGTCACCGATCTGGGCCTGCGCGACGTGCTCTACCGCGACCGGATTTTTCACACCATCCAGCTTTTTGAATGTCGCCATCTCAAATAGCCGGAGCCACTTGCCAGGCGACTTTTCCGGTGCGCGATTACGACTTGGCCGCCACGCTGGATTCCGGCCAGGCCTTTCGCTGGGAATTTCAGGACGACCGCTGGCACGGCATCATCGGCCACCACGCGGTTGAGCTCCGGCAAAACGAATCCTGCCTCATTGCCGAAACTCCCGAACCCGTCGCGGACTGGCACTGGCTCAAACATTATCTGCAACTCGATTTGAATTTGAATTCCGTGCTCGCCACATTTCCTGACGACGAACCCATGCGCGGAGCGGTCAACGCGTGCCGCGGTCTGCGGCTCCTGCGCCAGGATCCATGGGAATGTCTCGCCTCATTCATTCTCTCCTCCACCAAACAAATCGTCCAGATCCGGCAAATCGTCGCGCTGCTGTGCGAACGGTTTGGCGAACCTGTGGTAGGGACGCGTTCCACCGCGTCCCCTTCTTCGCCGGAAAAGTCAGGGACGCGGTGGAACGCATCCCTACCAACCTCAGAGGCGCACCCATTGTCACATTCGTTTCCGACTCCTGAAAAAATCGCCGCCTTGACTGAGGCCGAACTGCGCGCGTGCAAAATGGGTTTCCGCGCGCCAAACCTGCTCAACGCCGCGCGGCAGATCGCCAAAGGAAAATTGGATTTGGAACGGCTGCGCCAGTTGTCCTGCGCCGAGGCGCGCGAGGAACTGATGACGCTGCGCGGCGTCGGCGGCAAGATTGCCGACTGCGTGCTGCTGTTCGCGTACGGTTTTGACGGCGCGTTTCCGGTGGATGTCTGGGTGGAACGCGCATTGCAGCGGCTATATTTCCCGCGCCGCCGCGCGAGCGAGAAGCGGCTGCGCCGGTTTGCCGCCACCCATTTCGGCCCGCGCGCCGGCTACGCGCAACAGTATCTTTTCCATTACATGCGGACTAAAATGAAATAGCTTTTCCTTGCTGGGAATTTGCGGATTGGTTTTCATTTAGGCATGGTGACAGAAGCAACTGCAAAAATGTTAGATTGCACCCGCCAACAGTGCCAGACGATGCTGAATCGTATGAATCAGCAACAACTGAACATTGCGGCGCTGAAGAAGGAAAACCTACGACTTCAAAAGAAAGTTGCGCGTCTTGAGGCGGTAAAAATTTCTCTGGAGAACACGCTTGCGATTGCGAGAAATCCGACCATTGCCGGACTTCCTCAAGACGTGCTTGAACGGGCTCAGAAGCTAGCAAGAGAAGAGGCTCGCAAGAGTGCCATCTTACGGTAGCCATGACATCGAATGAAGAAAAGGACATAGAGGAGCGCATACGGGCGCTCAACGATCATGGACTCCTTCGTCTGGTCGCCGTTGAGGCATCCCGGTACCAGCAAAGACCGGAGTCTCTGGAGATTGGATTGAAGGTTGCCCATGATGAGCTGCGACGACGACACATTGATGTCTTGAATGCGGATCAGTATTTTAAGCGTTTTCCTCAAGAGCGGAGGTCGTGGAAGACGACAGTCCGTAATATGAGCTTTGATTTCTTGTTGGCAGCAGGAGCTGTTGGGAGCCTTGCACTTCCACTGGTTTTTTTGGTTGTAGCGGTTGATAAGAAATGGATCAGTGAAGAAACCTCTGAACGTCTTATTCGGAATGGAGTCATCGCGTTTGGTTTGGTCGTAGTGCTTCCGGCTATCGGGAGAGCCAGGACTATCGATCCGTCAAAAAAAGAACTTCTGGGAAAGGAAATTGTGGCTGGCTGTGTAGCTTTCGGGTTCGTTGCGTTGCTAGCTCTTGTTACATACTTGGTTAAGAATACCAAATGACTTTAATGGTGACTGGTGAAGATTTAAACAAACTTTTCTTCACCGCCTTGGCGTCCTTCGCGCAACAAAAAATGAAAATTGAAACCATCCTGTCGCCGGCGGAATTGCCCGCGCTGGCGCGGCGCGATCTGCGGCAGACGGCGTGCGTGGTGTTCGACATCCTGCGCGCGACCAGCACGTTCGTCACCGCGCTGGCCAACGGAGCGAAGGAAATCATCCCCGCCAGCGAAATTGCCGAGGCGCTGGACTTTAAGGAGAAGTCAGAAGTCAGAAGTCAGAAGTCAGAAGGTATTTTGTTGGCCGGCGAACGCGATGGCATGAAAATCCGCGCCGCGCAAACCGGCGGAATTGATTTCGATCTCGGCAATTCGCCGCGCGAGTTCACGCGGGAAACCGTCGCCGGCACAAGCATCGTGGCAACGACAACCAACGGCACCCGCGCCTTGCGCGCCTGCGCCGCCGCGAAGCTGGTGCTGGCCGGCTCGTTTCTGAATCTGCGGGCCACGGCGGAATTTATCCGACGCGCGAATCCCGCAGCGTTGCTCCTGGTTTGCGCCGGCACGGGCGAGGAAGCTGCACTGGAGGATGTGCTGGGCGCAGGCGCAATCTGTGTGCTGCTCGGGACCAACCCCGACGAGGACGAACTTTCCGATTCGGCACTGGTGGCGGAGCAACTGTTTCAACGCGCCGAAAAAGATTTGCTGGGCGCCGCGTCTCGGTCGCGCAACGCCCGACGCCTGCTGGCCATGCCTGAGTTGAAGGATGACGTGGCGTTTTGCCTCCAACGCGACATTTTTAATTTTGCGGCGGTGATGCGCGACGGAAGAATTGCCAGGCGCGAAACGAGCAGTGGCGGCGACGCCTCGTCGCCGGAACCGCGCGACGCGGGCGTCGCCATCGCGCGGTTCAATGCGGCCATCCGGCGGTTTGACGAGGAAAACTCCCGCGACCCGAATTTCGTAACGCTCAATGGCGTCGCCCGCCCCCGGGAACTGGTGTACTCCGAATGGTTGACCTCGTGGGTTTTGAAACTGGCTCCCGCAGCCTCCGAGGCGCTGCGCCTGGCCGCCCGCTGCCAGCACCTCTGCCGCTGGATGAGCCCGCGCGATTCGTATCCGATGACCCGGCCCGGCTATTTGCAATGGCGCGCGGATTTGAAAAAATTTCACGCGCAGAAAGCCGGTGAGATTTTGCGCGAAGCGGGCTATCCGCCGGAGCTGATTGAACAAGTCCAAAATCTGAACCTGAAGAAAAACTTTCCGCAGGATCCGGAGTGTCGCGTTCTCGAAGACGCGCTGTGCCTGGTTTTTCTCGAACACCAACTGGCGGAGCTGGCCAGTAAAACCGACGACGAAAAGGTCATCGTGGCGCTGCAAAAATCGTGGGGCAAAATGACCGAGTCCGGCCGGTTGCAGGCGATGAAACTCGACTATGCGCCACGGGAAAAGGCTTTGCTGGCGCGGGCGTTGGCCGGCTGAAACTTCGCTCTTTTTCGCCGACGCTTTTTGGCTTAACTTCCCTACGCATGACGACTTTGACGGAGCAGATGACGCGGCTGGCCAAGCAGGCCAAGGCGGCCTCACGGGAACTCGCCAAACTGACCACGGCGGAGAAGAACACCTGTCTGCTCGCGATGGCCACGGGGCTCGAACAAAATGCCGCCGCCCTCAAGGACGCCAACGCGCTCGACATGGAATACGGCGCGCAGCACGGGCTTTCTTCCGCATTGCTCGACCGGCTCAAACTCGACGACCAGCGCATCGCCGGCATGGCCAAAGGCCTGCGCGAAGTCGCGGCCCTGCCCGATCCCGTCGGGAGAATTCTTGACGAGCGCACCCGGCCCAACGGACTGAAGCTCCGGAAAATATCCACCCCCATTGGCGTCGTAGTCATCATTTACGAATCGCGTCCCAACGTGACGGCGGACGCCGCGAGTCTTTGCTTCAAGTCCGGGAACGCCACGATTCTGCGGGGCGGCAAGGAAGCGATGCATTCCAACCAGATCATCGCCGGGACCATGATCGAGGCGGGCAAGATTGCGCATCGCGGTTTTCCCGAACACGCCATTCAGGTCGTGCCCACGCCCGACCGCGAGGCGATTCCCATTTTGCTGGCGCTCACGCAATACGTTGACCTCTGCATGCCCCGCGGCGGCGAGGGGCTGATCCGCGCCGTGGCCGATTGTTCGAAAGTGCCCGTCATCAAGCATTACAAAGGCGTATGTCACGTCTTCGTGGATGCCGAAGCTGATTTGAAAATGGCCGAAGCCATCGTGATGAACGCGAAGGTCCAGCGTCCCGGCGTCTGCAACGCGATGGAAACCTTGCTGGTGGATAAAACGATTGCGGAAAAATTTCTGCCGGCCATCGGCGAAAAACTTTTTGCCAGGCACGTCGAACTGCGTGCCGACGAGGCGACGCGTGAGGTTTTGCGCTCGAAACTCAAAGCTGAAAACGTGAAACTGCGCGCCGTCACCGAGCAGGATTATTTCACGGAATACATGGACTACATCCTGAACGTCCGCGTTGTGGAAGGGGTGCAGGCGGCGATTGACCACATCAACTTTTACGGTTCCGCACACTCGGACAGCATCGTCACGAACAACGAGGCGCACGCGAAGCAATTCCTGGCCGAGGTGGATTCGGCGGCGGTGTATTGGAACGCGAGCACGCGCTTCACCGACGGCGGCGAATTCGGCATGGGCGCGGAGATCGGAATCAGCACGGACAAGATTGGCGCGCGCGGCCCCATGGGGCTGGAGGAATTGACCAGCTACAAATGGCTCGGCCTTGGCAGCGGGCAGATCAGAGCGTAATCACGAGTTCAAATGCCTTTTACCAAAGAACAGCTAACACCTTTTTGCCTACGCTTGTTTGAAGTGGTTGTTCAAGAGTTGCCCTCAGAAATTGCCGAGCGGTTAATTTGTAGTCGAGCGGTTCGTATTCACGGCAGTTATCGAACGGTTTTCCTGTTCAACATTTGGGACAAATACCAAAGCGATGTGTTTCCAAAAAATCATTTTTGCTATTGTCTTGGCTATGATCCCAGCCAGTTAATAAGTGGTGGCACCGATTGGTATTTTCATCTGTGGTTAAATACCGTCCGCATTTATCGTGATCGTTTGGTCTTAAAGCATAAGTTGGAGCAACAGTTGAGGCAATTTTGTCCGAAAGGTTTTCGATTTGGAGTGATGGATCGAGCGGTGGAAGCCAAGATTAATTTTGATTGGAATAAGGACTTAGACGGTCTGGTTCGGTTATTAAAACCCAAGTATGTCAGCCTCATTAAAGCCTTACATCCTGTGCTAATACCTATCATTGATAAGTACTCGGTCTATGGTTCTCGGCCAGAAATTAAGGCTGAGATTGCCCGACGTGGACGTGTGTCATATACGCATGTGAGGATAACCCGCCCAGAATTATTGGAAGAATACTCCCGTTCGATTCCTCCAGCGTGGAGACCAGAGGTATTAGAGAAACATGGATTTTGTTGTGTCCATTGTGGAAAAAATCTTCGGCGCGAGCGGTGGCACATGGATCACATAATTCCGTTTACAAAAGGTGGAAAAAGACAAAAACAAAATTTTCAGCCTCTTTGTGCATCCTGCAATTTGAAAAAGGGCAATCGCTTCATCGGTTAATATGTCGCCTCAACAAGCAGCAATTTTCATCCGAGATTCGCTTCCCCCGGGCGGGCTGTTCGCCGGGCAGGATTGGCGCATCTCGCCGGTGCCGTTTCCGCTGGGCGAAAGACTGGCGGGAGAAGTCGAATCGCTGGGCCGGGTGTTGCTGCAATTTTATCGCGCAGTGAACCTGCTCTACCGGAGGAGTGTCGAGGGCAAGCAGCCGGCGTGGATCGCGGATTTGCTGGATCGCGGCAAACCGCGCGATCTCCTCGAACTCCAGCGTTCGCCGGCATTCAAAAACGAAATCCCGCGCGTCATCCGGCCCGATCTGTTGCTCACCGAAAAAGGGCTGCACGTCACCGAACTCGATTCCGTCCCCGGCGGCATTGGGCTGACGGCGTGGCTGGGCAAGACGTATTCAGAAATCAAAGTTCCGCAGTCAGACGTCAGAATCATCGGTGGCGCGGACGGGATGCTGCGCGGGTTCGAATCCATCTTCGGTGACGCGAAACAAGTCCACCTGGTGATTTCGGAGGAGTCGGCGACCTACCGGCCGGAAATGGAATGGCTCGCCGGGCAACTCGGCCCCGCAAGGTTCAAGATTCAAGATTCAAAATTTGAAGACTTTGCCGAGGGCGATGCGGTTTACCGGTTTTTCGAATTGTTCGATCTGCCGCACGTGGCCAACGCGAAAAAGATTTTTGAACTCGCGGCGGAAAAGAAAATCCGGCTCACCCCTCCGCCCAAACCGGTCTTTGAAGAAAAACTTTTGTTCGGGCTGCTCTGGAACCGCAACCTGCAGCATTTCTGGCGGCAGGAGCTGGGTGAGGCGTTTTTCAGCCGGCTGCGCGGCCATTCGCCTTATACCTGGGTTGTGGACCCGGCACCAATGCCGCCGCACGCGGCGATTCCCGAACTGAACCTCACGGACTGGCAGCAACTCAAATCGCTTTCCCAAAAAGAGCGCGAACTGATTCTCAAGATTTCGGGCTTTTCCGAGCACGCCTGGGGCGCGCGTGGCGTTTATCTCGGCAGCGACCTTTCGCACGCCGACTGGAGCACGGCGGTGGACCGGGCGATCACGAGTTTCGACCGCTCGCCGTTCGTCCTGCAACGCTACGAAAAACCGCGGCTCGTCGAGGCGCAATGGTTTGATTTTGGGAAGAACGAGGGCGTGCCCATGCACGGACGCGCACGGTTGTGCCCGTATTATTTTGTTGCCGGCGACGGCGACGCCGCGCGGGCGCAACTTGGCGGCGTGCTCGCCACGATTTGTCCGGCGGACAAGAAAATCATCCACGGCATGACCGAGGCGATCCTCGCCCCATGCTCGGTGTGAGGTTGTGCGGTGGGATCGTGCTTCTGGCCGTTGCCGCTGCCTGAAGCCGTTCGCCAACGCTTTTCCGGTTTCAAAAATGCAACAATTCCATTCCGGCGGGAACCAATTGGTTGCTGCGCCGTCCTAACTGCGGTACCGCAGCGGCGCCGCCAGAAATTAGCATTAGAAGCATTCGTTACGTTCGCATTTCCGTCACGTCGCCCAGACCTTTCAGCCATTGGCGGGCCTGGCGGAAGCGGACACGCATTCCTCCGCCTGGCCGCGCCCAACCGCCACGTCCGGAACCGGTGGCTCCGAAAAGGGCCGCTGCCCAGCGGTTGACCGTTTCGATTTGGCAAAGTGCAAGTTGGATTCCGCATCTCGTGGTCTCAAGTCACCAGCCAAACCGAAGCTGACAAATTTGCGGGGTTGGTTAGGTTAGGCAAAATCGAATGAATGCGACCTCGCCGCCCACCACTGTGCTTCTGGCCACCCGCAATGCTCACAAGGTCGAAGAAATCCATGCCTTGCTGGGTGATAAGTTTTGTTGCGTGACCTTAAACGATTTTCCGGGCGCGCCCGCTGTGGTCGAGGACGCCGTCACCTTCGCCGGCAACGCCACCAAGAAAGCCGTGGCGCTGGCCCAGTGGCTGGCCGCCCCGGGTGCCGCGTCCCGCGTGCCGCGTCCCGCGTTCACGCTGGCGGATGATTCCGGCCTGGAGGTGGACGCCTTGAACGGCGCGCCAGGCGTGCATTCCGCGCGGTTCGCCGCGCTGGACAAAAACGAAAATTCCCCGGACGCCGCGAATAACGCCAAACTGCTGCGCTTGCTCCAAGGCGTGCCCCCGGAAAAGCGCACCGGGCGCTTCCGGTGCGTCATTGCATTGGTGGGGGTCGCGCTCGATCCCCGTGGCCCGATGCCGGACCCGGTCCTTTTTGACGGAGTGTGCGCTGGGCGGATTGCCTTCGCGCCGCGTGGCCGTGGCGGTTTTGGCTACGATCCATTGTTTTTGCCCGACGGTTTCGAGCAATCCTTCGCCGAATTGGGCGAAGAGGTGAAGAACCGATTGAGCCATCGCGCTAAGGCGCTGGCGAAACTGTGCGCGGCGTTTGCGCTCAACGCAACAGCCGGAAATACTTCTGGGACGCAGCCGCCGCAGGATTAGTCACGGACTTCGCCGAGCCATCGCCGGGGATGACTTGGAGCGTGAGCCAGTTGGTCGTGGCGAGGTTGGTGTTGACTTGCACGGTGTAGTTCACGCCCGCGACGCTTTGGAAAAAGAAAGTGAAGTTCGTTCCCGCCAGCGTCGGTTGGATAATGGTGGGAGCGATGTTGGTGGTGACATCAAGGAACACGCCGTTGGTGCGGTAGTCCACCACCATTCCCACCGGCAAACCGTTGGTCGCGCTGAACGTGCCGCTGTGACTGGCGTAGGAAAGAATTTGGTAGGCGTCGCCGGCGGCCGGCGCAAAGCCGGGCAGAGGCGTGACGTTGAGCGCCCCGTTCAAAGTGGCGCTGCCGGTGACATTGATTTGGTCAAACTGTCCCGAATTGCGACCCGCCAGTTCGACATTGAACGCGGCGCCGCCAGCTTGTGTGAAATTGCCGTTGATCTGGATCGTTCCCACGGAAAAGCCCGGACTGACGACGCCACTGTTCGAGACATTGCCGGTAATCTGGCCGGAGCCAATGAGACTGCCGCCTTGAAAGTTGAGGGTGTTTCCAGAGGCGACGGCCAGCGAGCCGCCGTTCAGACTCGTGATGCCGGCGGTTTGCGTGAACGGCGGGAATGATCCGGCGAATGACAGCGTGCCGCTGCGGACCTCCACCGTGCCGCTGTTGAGAAACGGCACCCCCACGCTCGATGTGCCGCTGCCGCCGGTTTTGCAGAACAAACCGAAGTTGGTAAAACTGTTGCCTGCGCCGATGCCGGCGTCGCTTTGGAATTCAAAGAAACCACCGCTCATATTCTGGAACATGCCGCAGTAAAAAATGCCCGTGCCGGTCTGCTCCACCTGGCCAAAATTGGCGAGCATCCCGTTGAGCAGCTTGTTAGCGGTGCCGGCAAGGGTGAGGCTGCCGAGGTTGGTCAGGGCGCCGGCGGAGACGTAAATTTGGCCGCCGTTCCACTGGAACAGGTTGCTGGGGAAGTTGAAGGTGCAGGAATTCGGCGAAAATATTTCGATCGCGCCGCTGTTTAATTGAACCTGGCCCGCCCCGGAACCGGTATAAGTTCCGTAGTAACCGGTCCCGACAAACCCGCCGGTCAAGTCGAGCACGGCACCCGCCGCAACGTTAAAAGTGCCATTCGTGCTGCCACCGCCTTGCGCCAAGGTGATCTGTCCGGATTGCACGTCAATCGTGCCACCCAAGTTGCTGAAAGCCACCGCCACGACCGAGGTGCCGCTCCCGCTGGTTTTGCGCAGCACGCCGCTGTTGACCAAAATACCGTTGCCGATGCTATCGGAGATGCCGGCATCGCTTTGAAACTCAAAGAGGCCGCCGCTCAGGTTCAGAAAAGAACGGAACAAGTGAAAAATGCCCGTGCTCCGCTCCTCCACCTGACCCCAATTGACAAGCGTCTGACTGAGGGATTTGTAGTTGGTGCTGGCGAGACTGATGCTGCCGACGTTGGTCAGCGTGTTGCCGCCGCCGAGGTTGCCGCTGTTCCACTGGAAGAAATTCGTTGGAAAATTGAAGCTGCACGGCGAATACGCGCTCAAGGTGCCGATGTTGTCCAGATTCAATTGCACCTGACCGGCCCCGGCACCGGTGAACGCTCCGGAGAAGGTGTAGCTGCCGCCATTCCCCGCCGGATGTGTCAGGTTAAAAACGGCGCCATTCGAGGCGTTGAAGGTGCCGTTCGTGCAGATCGCGGTGTTGATGGCCAGAGTAATTTCCCCAACCTGAACGTCAATCGTGCCGCCCAAGTTATAGAAGGACGACAGATCCAAACGCGACTCATCGCTCCCGCCGGACTTGCGCAACACCCCTTCATTTTCGAAGAACGGCGGCGGGGAGCAGACAAGGGTGGCATAGTTGGTGATCCCGACGTCGTTCTTGAAATCGTACAGGGCGCTGGCGGTATTGCGCAGCCAACTGCAATTCAGCAGTTCGAGGCTGGCCACACCCTGGTGCGTGATGGTGCCGAAATTGGTGATCACGCCGGTCTGGATCGGGTTCGTGCTGCCGCCGGCGGCATTGAGGATCAGCGAACCATTCACAATCACGTAACTGCTGTAATAGGCGCCCGCGCTCCAGGTGCTGCCCGCGCCGTTGAGGTAGAGGAGCGGACCCGAGCACCCAAGAAAACCGGCGTTCGTACCGGCGTTCGAAATGTTGAGCAGGCCGACATTCACCACCGTGCCGGCATTGGTGTTGAGGTTGACCGTGTTGCCGATGTTCACTACATCACTCGGCCCGGGAATGCCGTTGTTCCAGGTGAGCGGCGGGTTGGCGGGCTGAAACCAGGCGCCGTTGTTGGTGCTGCTGGTGGTTTTGGCGCCGACCGTCCAGGGGAGCAGAATGGGGATGAGCGCGCACATCATGCCCCAATCCACCGACCGCCTGAAATCCAGACGACGGAGAAACTGGGTATTCATAATAATAACTGGTACGATCAGATTGCGGAATGTCAATCGCCAGTTGCCCCCCGTCCCTCGAGCCGAAGCTGCTGGGCGCGTCGCTGGCCGGCGATCGGTCAATTTCAAATCATTTGACGCCCCCGGCTGCGTTTGCTAGCGTTTGACCGTGAAATTGAATCTGAACCTACTGCTAGCGAGCGCGCTGCGGACCGGCGCGGCGGCTGGGTTCTAATCATTCACTGGAATTTGATGAACCCACTGCCGATGCGGCGGTGGGTTTTTTGTTTACCTGACCGTTGCGCGGCGTTAACTAGAAAGCGAAATCGTCATGCTCAAAGATCCGTCAAAAAAATACCGTCCGTTTCCGCCGGTCAAGTTGCCAAACCGGCAGTGGCCCAACCGCGTCCTCAAACATGCGCCGCGCTGGTGCAGCGTGGACTTGCGCGACGGCAACCAGGCGCTCGCCGTGCCGATGAACGTCTCGCAAAAACTGGAGCTTTTCCAGACGCTCGTCAAAGTCGGCTTCAAGGAAATCGAAGTCGGCTTTCCGTCCGCTTCGAACACCGAGTTCACGTTCAACCGCCGGCTCATCGAGGAAAAGCGCGCGCCGGATGACGTTTGGTTGCAGGTACTCGTGCAGGCGCGCGAGGACTTGATCGAACGCACGTTCGAGTCGCTCGTCGGCGCGAAGAAGGCGATCATCCACATGTACAACTCGACTTCGCCCGCGCAACGGCGTGTCGTCTTCGGCAAATCAAAGGAGGAAATCAAAGCCATCGCGGTCAACGGCGCGAAGTTGATCAAGGATCGCTTGCCCCGGCTCAAAGGCACGCAGGTCATGCTCCAGTATTCGCCGGAGAGTTTTTCGGCGACGGAAGTGGAATTCGCCAAGGAAATTTCCGAGGCCGTCATGGACGTCTGGCAGCCGACGCCGAAGCGGAAAATGATTTTGAACTTGCCGGACACCGTTGAAGTCGCGATGCCGAATGTCTATGCCGACCAGATCGAATGGATTTGCCGCAACATCAAAAACCGCGACTCGCTCATCATCAGTTTGCACACGCACAACGATCGTTGCACCGGCGTCGCGGCGACGGAACTCGGCTTGCTCGCGGGCGCGGACCGGGTCGAAGGCACGTTGTTCGGAAATGGCGAGCGCACCGGGAACTTGGACATCGTTACCGTCGCCCTCAATTGCTACATGCACGGCATTGAGCCCAAGCTCGATTTTTCCAAATTGAATTCGATCATCGAAGTTTATGAACGCTGCACCGGCATGACCGTGCCGCCGCGCCAGCCGTACGCCGGCGAGCTCGTTTTCACCGCTTTCAGCGGTTCGCATCAGGACGCGATCAAAAAAGGTCTCGCCGAGCGGAAGCAGGCGAAACCGAAGCACTGGGACGTGCCCTATCTCACCATTGACCCGGCGGACATCGGGCGGGAGTACCGCGAAGTGATCCGCGTGAACTCGCAGAGCGGCAAGGGCGGCGTGGCGTATCTGCTCGAAACGGAATTCGGCATCCAGTTGCCGAAGGACTTGCAGCGCGAATTCGGGCCGATTGCGAACGACGCGGTGGACAAGCTCGGCCGCGAGGTCAGCGGCGCGGAACTCAAGAAAATGTTCTGGCAGGAATACGTCGAGCGCGCCGAGCCCTGGCGGCTCCAGGGTTTTGAAACGGAGAGCAAGAACGGCATCGTCAAATGCCGCGCGAAATTGTTGCGGCAGGGCAGGGCGGTGCGACTTGCCGGCGAAGGCAACGGCCCGCTGGCCGCGCTCGTTCACGGCTTCAACCAGGCGGGCGTGCCGCGCTTTGAAATCGCCAATTACAGCGAGCACGCGCTGAGTTCCGGCGAAGGTGCCGCCGCCATCGCTTACATCCAAGTCAAAACGGCGGAGGAAAAAACGAAATGGGGCGCGGGCGTGGACACGAACATCGAGCTGGCCTCGGTCAAGGCGGTATTGAGTGCGCTGAACCGTTCTTTGTGAACACTCCAGAAGCGTTACATGGAACGACGCGTGCCGCCAGCCCGTCGGCAAAGTCCCCTTGGCGGCTCCGCGTCTCGGCGACTTGGCGTTAAAATGTTTTTGACCGAATGGCGCAACAGCCGGCGCCGTGGGGAAGGCATTTACTCGGCCATAGCCACTTCCAACTCGGCTTTGATTGCGTCACGCTCGTTCAGAGCAAAGACGCCCAGACTTTCGCCATACTCCTTTTCAAGTTGCTTTACTACGTTTTAACCGTTCGCGAGGTGTTTAAGTGGGGATTACCCATCCATGCCCCCAACAAAGTGTTGCACACATAAATCCTTGGCATATTTGTTCTGACCGAATACATCTGAAATGTTCCAAACATACCTATGCTCTCCTATCGGCTTAAAGCAAATACCCCCCGATACTGGGAAAAGATTGGTCTGTGGATTGTAGGCAATGCCTCTATGATCGTTAAACCATCCGGGATTGGAAAGCACATAGAGAATCCCGCCATGCGTCAATGCTTGAATTTTTTGTTGCGGAATCCGCTCCAAGGCAGGTCATGAAAACAATGAGGCGGTATGTTTTCCCAGCGATGTAAATCCCCCTCATTCGTGGACGAGTTCCTTCCATAGGTGGAGATGAACTGCGTGACGTCCTCCATCGCGTTCGTGTCTCGAACATAATCACCGGGTTTGCTGTCCTACCGACTGCAACCAACCATCAGTTTAGCCACAGCTAAAAATTGCGAAGCAGCGTGGAATCAGGTGGTTTGGTTGGCTTGAAGAACAAATCATTTGGTGGCGGACAGGTGATTCAGCCGTTCCAGCGACTCGAGACGCTGTTCCAGTTCCTGATTTTTCGCCTTCAAGTCCGCGTTCTGCGCACGCAGTTCTTTAATTGCCTCGACGACGAGCGCATCGTAGGCGAACGGCAGCGCTAGGCTGCGCGCCTTGTCACCGGCGGTCAGCGCCTTGTCGTGTTCGCCCGCGGGGACCCGCGCGATCCAATCCGGAAAAACCTGCTCGACTTCCTGGGCGATAAAGCCCGTCTGCACATTGGTCTGGTTCGCGTGGTCTTGAGGGTTGATCCACTCGAAGGTGACGCCGCGCAACTGCGCGAGCGTGTCCAGCGCGGCGGCCAGCGGACGGACGTTTTTCTTGAGCCGCGCGTCGGACAGGCTGCCCCATGAGCCTCCGCCAGTTTTGTAGGCGTTGTAAGGGGATACGACATTAAGGTCGCAATGCATGTCAGCCGTATAGCCACTACCGGAGTTCACAACCAAGCCGGTTAAATGCGTGAGATCCCCCACATTGAGCTGACTGCCAAAGAACGCCAGTCCATTTACGTTTAGCAGGCTGTTTACGTTAACACTGCCATTTACATCGAGTGTATATTGTGGCGAGGTCGTGCGGATGCCGACGTTGCCGTTGGTGTTCGCCACCAGACTGAATTGTCCGGCATTGGCGTCATAGAGGTAATATTCGCCGGCCACTCCGTTGGCGACCGCCGAGCCGCCGACCCCCGTGTGCCAGCTGCTGCCGTCGGTCACATACTCCGTGGCTGAAAAGTCGCCACTGGAGGTGGCTTGCAATCGCAATCTCGAATCCGCCGCCACAACGTCCAAGTTGGCTTGTGGACTCGCCGTCCCGATGCCCACGCTGCCGCCGCTGGCGACGGTCTGGTTGCCGGTGAAATTGTTGCCGCCCGCCCGCAAGGCCACGTTTGCTGAAAGCCGCGCGTCAGGCACGGTGCCCGAGGACAGGTTCGCGGCGTTCAGGCTGGTCAAACCGCCGCCGTTGCCGCTGATGGTGCCAGAGGTTGAGTCAATGTGCAGCCGTGACACCAGAGCATTGTTTAGGCTTCCTGGAATCCGGGTCAGGAGGTCCAAGTCGTTGCCGTAATTTCCGTTGTCGGTGGCCAGAATCCTGGCGGCGGGAGGATTCGTGCCGGGATCGTAAGTGGAAAGGTCGTAAGCCACCGTGGAGCCGCCTCCCGACGGCCCGATCAACCGGATGGACGTTCCGTTGGTCCCGTTGACCTGCAACGCCGTTTTCGGAGCGGCCGTGCCAATACCGACACTGCCGCTGGTAACGGTCTGGTTCCCGGTGAAGGTGTTGCCGCCCGTCCGCAAGGCCACGTTTGCCGAAAGCCGCGCGTCTGAGACCGTGCCGCTGGCCAGGTTGTTCGCGTCCAGCGCAGTCACGTTCGCGCCGTTGCCGGAAAAAGTGTTCGCCGCGTTGTTCAAGTTGAGGATGTTGCCATAGGTGCCGGACAAGTCAGCGGACGGGACGGTTCCTGAAAGTTGCGCGGCGGGCAGCGTGCCGCTCAGGTTGCTGGCGGTGGTGGCAAACTCCGCGTACGGTGTGGGCGTCAACGACTGGCGGGGCGACAAAAGCGTGAAATTATTCGCGCCGTTGGTCCGGACTTGAAGGCGCAGCCAGTAGGGGTTGCCGTCGAACGCTGCGCCGAAATCCACCGTCGAGGTGAACAATCCATTGCTGACGGAGACGGAGCTGTTGGTGACCGGTCCGGCAACAATGCCGCCATTGGTCACGGCGTCAAAAAGCGTCAGCTTCAAATCATAAACGCCGTTGGCGGGATTGGCGCCGTCATTCAGCCGACCTTGGTAGGTGAAGGCGGTACCTTGGGCCAGCGCAGAAAGGTTGCAGGCCGCGTAAGCGATTAGGGGGAATGTGAGTTTGGTTTTCATAAATTTGTGGTTCAAGGAAGAGCTAACAAAGAGTCGGAGTGGGAGGAAAAGGCATGCGTCGCGTCGCTCCTTTTATGATGGCTCGGGCAAAAACAAACCCTCCGCTCCTCGTCGGAAACCAGATAAAGACCGAGATCTGACTTAACCTTCGCATTTTAGTTAGGAAAACGAATCAAACTCATCACAAAATCTGCGAATTGTCAAAACGATTATTCCAGCGGGGGAAGGATCACCTCGTTGCCGGCCGCTTCGATTTTGGCGATTTACGTATTCTTCAGCATCGTTTCGAATGCCGTGGCGTCCGCAATTTTCATATCAACCGATCCGGATATTTGGTTTGAAGATAGTGGACCCCCACAAAGTATAAGTGGACCGTAACCATTGCGGTTTGATAGCGTCTACCACGTTCGTATGAAAACTTGCATGAACATAGCAGCCATGATTTGGCCGACGATGTCGGTCGCGAAAGCGACGCGTCATAGCCGGTTAAGCCCGGGCTATGTGTTTAGCCTCGGTCTATCCAGGTCTTATCGTGGGCAACGCTCCGTAGGAAACTCGGATAATCAGGAGGTAAGCAGGTAAAAAATCGAACGAGGATTTCTAAACCCTGCTTACCTGGAGTAAGCAGGGTTTTTTATTGTCCTGTAACTGAAGGCGAACAGCACTAGCGAAAGGTGAACCGTCCGTGAATAGAAATAGAATGACGTCTCGATGATGTCTGACAGTGCCAAACGAGTTCCGGAGCCGGAAAGCCAAAGCTTTCCACGGGTGGGGTCTGCCCATCGGTCGCTGTTTAGCGGGCGCGGAAGATTTGAAACGCTTTTACATATTAAGGGCTTCGCAGGAGGTGTGCCCTAAACACCGAAACAGCCGCCGTGAAACCGCGGGTTGGGGTCGAATAGACCACCAAGAGGTGTTTGTTATTTATTGAAATGGCACGGGCCGGAGGCGCAATGACGCTTCCGGCCTTTTTAATTTCGCGGTTGTGATTTAACAGGTGCTTGCGCACGGCCACCGGGGCGCAGCTAATTCCACCCGCACCAATCTTCATACGCCGCGCGCCAGCTTGCGCAGCCGAGTCTCCAAAACTCAGCCTGCTCGGGGCAGCACCGAGACGGCGTGCCAATTTTCCTGGGGTCGTGGCAGACAAGCAATGCACTTGCCTTGCAAGCAAGCTGATGTGGGAGCGTTACCCGCCGACTCCACCATTTTCAGAAAGCCGCAGCTATCAAGCCTTGTCTCTTTTGGCGTTTTTCATTTGCTTGCCACCAACGGCCGGTGATCACATCGAGACATGTCAGCCAACCGCCATTTACCGCGCCGGTATCAATGCACACCGCAAAACCTAAATTCAAAATTTGGCCGGACCGCTGGGGCGAATGGCCGCAAATGATTCGCTTGCCGGATTTGTGAGGCTTGAGACGATCCACGTTTTCCCAATACAACAGCCAGTCTGGCTGGTCGTCCATATCGGATTCGGGGTCAAGACAAGCGTGAACAAAAATATGGTCTTTAGTTTCCAAGTATCGCTCAGTGCGTGCTAAGAATCGCCAGTGTGATTTCGGGATTTTTGCCGCCCAGTTCGGATCATAGGCCGCATCATAAGAAATCAGCGCTTCGAAGCCTCCGTAACTTTGCCAGAGATTCGCTTTGAGATCATCCTCGCGCGCGTCAAGAATCATCACCTCATGATTTCCGCGGAGGAAAATCGGCGCACATTTCGCCGTCCAGTTTACCATCAATTCGACCACTGCGCACGAAGCTGGGCCGCGATCAATATAGTCGCCAAGAAAAACAACTTTGTCATCTGCACGCAGTTCAACCTGTTCCAATAGGCATGTGAGTGCCACATGGCAACCATGTATGTCCCCGATCGCAAGCGTGCGCATATTTTTCTTGGTCAGAATAGAACCAGCTGGCGTGGCTTGCCAGATTTATTGCGGGGAACTCGACTAATGCACAGAGAGAAGCCTCATAAACTTCTTCAGGTGGGTGTGATTCCCACCCCCGCAACCAATATCTATATGGGAGATGATCCGGCTGCCTGACTGTAAATCGGGTGTCGCAAAATAAATCCGGAAGCGACGAACTGGAGCGTTACCAGCATTTCCCACCATTTCGGATCCGTAGCTCAATCAGAGGAGCAGCCCGTTGTCTGCGGGAAGGCTGAGGGTGCAAGTCCCTTCGGGTCCGCCAATTTCAATTCTTACCGTGAAGCTGATTCCCAGGGTTTCGGTTTTGCGTTTCTCCACTCCGACGTTTCAAAAGGTCGTCCGGAGTTTTTCAGCGCGTAGCGTAGTAGCAACGCACTTGGCTTGGGACCGAGCGATCGCAGGTGCAAGTCCTGCCGCGCTGACCAATTTCAGTTTGCTGCCGTGGTCGAATATATCAGGCATCCGTCTTCTAAACGGAACGATGCAGGTGGG
>Ga0209698_10000096_pt1 | contig 80444 bp, 51 predicted proteins | sample LitLauG_LLR_2012_FD_187203 | JGI IMG/M metagenome (GOLD analysis project Ga0209698, IMG submission 187203) | Freshwater sediment microbial communities from Pennsylvania, USA - Little Laurel Run_MetaG_LLR_2012 (SPAdes) (version 2) | ecosystem: Environmental > Aquatic > Freshwater > Creek >... | reverse complement strand
GAGCGAATGTCTGCCAGGCAGCGGGCGGAGAGCCCGGCGATGCGGCGCTCGCGCAATATTTTCAAAATGAAACCGCCGGGCTCTCCGCCCGCTGCCTGGCAGACATTCGCTCCCGCGCCGACTGGGAGGCGCAGCGCGGCGAAGCGCGGCGCGAGTTGCAGGAGATGCTCGGCCTGTGGCCGCTACCGCAGCGGACGGATTTGCAACCGGTCATCACCGGCAGATTGGAGCGCGACGAATTCACCGTGGAAAAAATCCAGTTCCAGGCTTCGCCGAAACTTTATTGCACGGCCAGCCTGTTCCTGCCGAAGAATTTGTCGTCGCCCGCGCCAACGATTCTTTATGAGTGCGGCCATGCGAAGGCGACGACCAACGGCCTGAGCCTCGGCAACAAGGGCGTTTACCAGGCGGACGGCGCGTGGTTCGCCCGCAACGGCTACGTCTGCCTGGTGCTGGACACGCTGCTGATGGGCGAAATTCCCGGCGTCCACACCGGCACGCGGGACAAGGGGTTGTGGTGGTGGAACTCGCGCGGCTACACCCCGGCGGGCGTCGAGGCGTGGTTTGGGATGCGCGCACTGGATTATCTCAGCACGCGGCCGGAAGTGGACACGAACCGTTTTGGCATCACCGGCCATTCCGGCGGCGGCGCGTACAGCTGGACGATCACCGCGCTGGATGACCGCATCAAGACCGCCGCGCCGCTCGCAGGCATGGCCGACCTCCAGAGCCACATCGGCGACGGCGTGGTGGACAATCATTGCGACTGCAATTTTTTTGTGAACCGCTACCGGTGGGATTTTCCGCAGGTCGCCGCGCTCGCCGCGCCCCGGCCGCTGCTCATTGGCGGCACGGACCGCGACGCGCTGTTCCACGAGGAAAGCACGCTGCGCATTTTTGAAAAGGTCCGGCGCATCTACCAACTCTATGGCACGACAACCAATCTCGCGCTCACCATCGCCCCCGGCCCGCACGACGAAACGCCCGAACTCCAGCTCGCCGTGCTGCGCTGGTTCAACCGCTTCCTGAAACACGAGGAGAAACCGGTCGAAATGGCGGTGAAAAAATACTTTGTTCCAGCGGAGTTGAAAGTGTTCGACACGCTGCCCGCCGATGCGATCAATCTGAACATCGCCGACACGTTTGTCCCACAGGCCCCACCAGCAAAAAAATCCGCCGAGGAACTCCGCGCCGCGCTGCGGGAGCAGGTCTTCGCCGGCTGGCCGGAGGAGAATTTGCCGCTCGAACCGGTGCTCGCGTTTGAGATCGAACGGGACGAGCTGCGCTTCCGCGCCTGGGATTTCAGCAGCCAGCACGACGACCGCTTGCGCCTGTATTTGCTCGAAAACGCCGCTGCGCCCGGCGGGGAACCGGTGTCCTTGCGGGTGCTGGACGAAGCCGGTGCGGCAAACTGGCGGGCGACGGTGCGCGCCCTGGCCGGCGGACGCGCGCGGTTTGCGGAGGAATTGGCGGGCGAATTCGCCGAGGCCACTCCAACCGCCGCCGATACGAATGCCGTGGACCGATTGAAAAAGGAAATCTCCGAGAAAAAAATTGCGCTCGCCTTCTTCGCGCCGCGCGGCGTTGGTTTGACGGCTTGGTCCGGCGGCGCCAAGCATCTGACGCAAATCCGCCGCCGTTTCATGCTGCTCGGCCAAACGCTCGACGGGATGCGCACCTGGGACATCCGGCGCGCGATCCAAGCCATTCATTATGTCCGCGCTGACGACCGGGCAAGGGTGGAGTTGCGCGCCGACGGGACGATGGCGGTGGATGCGCTCTATGCCGGCTTATTTGAACCCAACGTGCGCCGGTTGGAACTGGCGAATCTGCCCGAGTCGCAAATCGCCGGCCCCGATTATTTGAACGTGCTCAAAGTCACGGACCTCGCGCAAGTGAAGGCAGCCGTGGCGGCCAGCGCGGAATTGAAACTTTCGGAGCAGTGACGGCGCGGAGTGCTCGGTCTCAGATTGGTTTATGGCGAAATCGCGCACTCGCCCGTAGCCAGGTCCAGGGTCCACGGCCGGGGCGCGGGCAGCCGCAGCCGCCCGCCGCCGATTTCCAGCGGCATCCAAAGATAGCGCGAATCCCATTGGGTGTCCGGCTTCCACATGTCGCCCATGAAAATCACCGAAGTCGTCCGGGTGCCCGTGATCTTCATCAGCATCGTGGACTGCGCGCCGTAGGTGTTCGTTTCCGGCGGCGCGATGTCCTTGAACGCGGACCACGGACCGGCCAGATTCGTCGCGGTGGCGAACTGGTTCGGGTTCGGATCCCAGCCGGTCAGCGCCGAGCCAATGGCGTAGTAAAGTCCCTGGTAGTGCACCACCGCGCCGCCTTCCAGATGTTCCGGGATCAGGCAAATCTCTTTTTCCACCGTCAAATAATCGTCGGACAATTTGGCGATGCGAAAACCAAACGGCCGGTCCTCGAAAATTAAATAAGCCGCGCCGTCGTCATCAAGGAACTGGCCGATGTCGCGGCTCTCGTGGCCGAGCGGACGAAAACTCTTCAGATACCGGTAATCGCCGTCCACGGTGTCGCTGGTGAAGACCGCGACACTGGCGAACTTGTAACCGCCTTTCCCGTCAATGTGCGCGTACATCACGAATTTTTTTGTGCCGGCGTTGTAAAAAACTTTCGGCCGCTCCAGCACCCAGCGGCGCCCCAGTTCCTCCGGGTCTGAGAGTTGGACGACCTGCCTGCGAAAAGTCCAGTGGGCAAGGTCGGTTGACGCATAACACGCGACGTAACGCCGGGTACGGTTCAGCCCGCGCGTACGGTCCTCGCCGAACCAGAAGAACGCGTCGCCGAATTTCAGGATGCCGCCGCCATGCGCTTGGACGTGCTGACCGCGGTCATCCGGCCAAGTTTCGCCCGGCCGGATAAGTTGCGGCGCGGCCAGCGCAGTACCGGCGAGCAGGCCCGCCGCGAGGGCGAGACAGCGGATCGAAATTTGCAGGCATCGGTTCATCTTGGAGCGACGGTTAATCTGTTGCTCCCGCCCCGGTGAAACAAGCGGAAAAGTTGGTGCAAAAGAGGGGCGGCATGGTTGGCTACCGCGTTTGCTTGTCGAGCGCGGGTGGCGACAGGAACGGCCTGAGATCCTCAGCGCAGCGGGCCATTTCCGTTTTGTCGTCAAGCTTGGTCGCCAGCGCTTGGAGGCGAAGCATCATTTTGAATTTGGCGGGATAATTTGGATTCTCGCGCAGCAGTTGGCGGAGCACCTGATAGGCCTCGGCGCCGCGGTGCAAGGCGGTCAAGCGTTCGGCCAGGGCCAACCGCAGCCGCACGCGTTGCTGCGGGGACGGATCGAGCCGCATGGCTTTTTCGGTCATTGCGGCAGCGGAGGTCGGTTTGCCTTGCGCCTGGTAGAGATCCGCGAGTTTTTCCGAAAGCACCGCGCTGGATTTGGTGCCTTCCGTTTTTTCCAGAAAGTCCACCATCTGCGCCAGGGGCGTGCCTTTGGCGAGATTCAGATTGACGACGCGCAGGAGCGACCATTCCAGCAGCGGACTGTGCCGGCGCTCCAGTTCCGCATGGAGCTGCGGGGCCGGCTTGCCAAAGGGCCGGTAAAGCGGATCGCCCACCACGGTGGTCTGCCATGACACCACGCCCTGCGCGGCGTAGGCCGCCTCACCAAAGGTGAAGCCCTGATAAACCAACCGCGCGGTGAACACGCCCATGTCCGGCGTACCGCTCAAAAACGGCTCGTCCACGCAGCCTAACGTGATCGTCGCGCCTTTGGCCAGGAGCGGGCCGACCCAGTTTTCGGTGGCGCTGCGCAGCTTGGCCGCGCTGTAGGAGTGCAGGTGATACGCGAAAGCGCCGGGCATGAATTCCACCGCCGGCCGCGCGAACGGACCGGAAACGGTGGCGTCGTACCAGCCGCAGTAAAACGCGATCTGGCTCATAGGAAATTCCGCGGGGAAAGTTTCCGGCTGTTCGTCCACGACCGTTTCATAACCCAGATGCCGCCAAATCTCCGCCGCGCCGCGAATCCAGTCGTCGCCGGCTTTGTAGTTAGGATCGGTGATGTTGCGCAGGTCGAAATAGCCGCGGCCCCACACGCCGTCCCGCTCGGCCTGCAGCGCCTTGTCCACCAGTCCGCGCGCGATGCTCGCACTCGGGCCGTCGAGGCGGGCGACCAGCAGCAGACCGTTGGTGGGATTGAGCGACGCGGCATTGGTGGTGGTGTAGTGCGGATTGCGCAGCGGTCCCGCGAGCATCAGATGCTGTTCGAGGAACGGCAGCACGGCCAGTTCGCTGTCCACCGCCGCGCCGTTGCGGCGCAACTCCGGCTTCATCGTCTCCTCGCCCGGTTCCTTGAGCGTGGGATCCTCCTGAATGCGGAACGGCACGCCGTAACACAGCACGAGGTAGCGGATTTTGGATTGCTTGACGAGGCGCAGCACCTGCGCGGGCTGGCCGTTGGTGGCGGGAATGATTTCCGCGCCGGTGCGCCAGAGATTTTTTTCCTCGAGCAAACGGGCGAGCGGATGCTGGAGCGTCAGTTCGAAATCCGTCCGCGACATTTCATCGCCCGCGCTGCAGTCCAGGCCGAACACCTGGTTGGTCGGCACCTGCCGCAACCGCGCATAATAATCCGCCACACTCCGCGATTCCGGCAGGCGCGAATTAAAAACCACCACCACTTCGTCGCCCGGGCTGGCGGCGTGCAAACCGGTTTGAGCGTGGCACGAAAAAAATGCGATCAGCGTGAGCGAACCGACGAAACCAATTTTTTTTTGCAAGCGCTCCTTCATGCGGAACCCTCACCGCAAGTCACCCGCAAACCGTCGTACGCCAGAAGCACGCCCGGCGGTAGTTCGGCCTGCGAACGGTCGTGGTCATAATCGTGCGTCAGGTGCGTGAAATAAGTCCGCGCCGCGCCGATGCGTCGCGCCGCGGTCAACGCCTCGTCCAGGCACATGTGCGTCGGGTGCGGATCACGCCGCAGCGCGTCCAGCACGACGACCTCGACGCCCCGGATTTGGGCCACCGCCTCGGGGGGCACTTCCTTGCAATCACTCAGGTACGCCAGCCGTTTCACGCCTTGCTGGACGAACAGATAGCCGTTGGTGTTGGTGTGCCCGTGCGGCAGCGTCAGCGGAATGATTTCCAGATCGCCCAGCGTGAACGGGCCATCCACGATGTGCGGTTCGGGAATGAAATAGCCCTTGGGCCACGGCCCGTCGTGAAACGCGTAAAGGAACACGCGCCGCAGCACCGTCATGGTCTCGGCGTTGGCGTAGACCGGCAACGCCTGGAAGCCGCGCAGGTCGCAAAAGCGCCGGCAGTCATCAAGGCCCATGACATGATCGGCGTGCGAATGCGTGAAAATCACGGCGTCGAGCCAGTCCACTTTTTCGCGCAGGCACTGGAGGCGAAACTCCGGAGTGGTGTCCACGACCAGCTTGGTTTGTTCCGTCGCCACGTAGATCGAGGGCCGCGTGCGCCAGTTCTTCGGGTTGGCCAGGTATTCCGGCGGATACTGCTTGCCGATGATCGGCACGCCTTGCGAAGTGCCGGACCCGAGAATAATAAAATAAAAGGACATGGCTCAAATTTTCAACTCCAGCCAATCTAACAAACTGGAGTTTGCCGGCGAACCTTTTTGCGGCGGCCGCAGAATCGCCCCATTTCGGCAACCTCCCGGAAAATGTTTGGCCTTCAATCCAGGTTTCCAGTTATCGTGGCAGACACGCATGACGTCCTTTACGAAAGCTATGCCGCTGCGGTCGAACACCGCGCAGACCAGCCTCTTGAAATCACTTCACTGGGCCGGCTGCGGCTTGTTTCTCGTGGCGTTCGGGCTGGTGTGGCTGGACCAATTGAGGCCGCTGCGCGGACTTCAAGACGCGGGCTGGCCGATGGCGGTTTTGCTGCTGGCTGCGGCCATCACCACGTTGACCTCACTTGCGCGCCAGTTGCCCGGCCAGAACGTGCTGCTGGCGGCGGGCATCATCGCGCTTCTCGGCGGCGGGACGCACGCGGTGGGCGCCTTGGCGGGCGTGCCCTTCGGGCCGTTCACGTTCACCAGTGCGGCTGGTCCGGCACTGTTCGACACGCTGCCGTGGTCGGCACCGTTCGTCTGGGTGGTTTTTATTTTCAACGCGCGCGGCGTGGCGCGGCTGATCCTGCGCCCGTGGCGCAAACTGCGCGCCTACGGATTCTGGCTCATCGGCCTCACGGCGGCGCTGGCGCTGCTCCTCGATCTGGCGTTGGAACCGTTCGCCAGTTGCGTTAAAAACTACTGGATTTGGGCACCCACCAAATTGCCGCTGGTCTGGTGCCGCACACCGGCCACGAATTTCCTCGGGTTCACCGTTGCGGCGTTGTTGATGCTGGCGTTCGCCACGCCAGCGCTGATCAACAAAAGTCACACCAAATTTCCGTCCGACTACCATCCGGCGGGCATGTGGCTGCTGCTCAATCTGCTGTTCGCCACCGGTGCCGCACAGCAGCATTTGTGGCCGGCGGTGGGTTTGATCGGCGCGAGCGTGGCCGTGACGGGCGTTTTCACCGTGCGCGGCGCGCGGTGGTGAGCGGGCTTAACTGCCTGGGGCGTCGGCCGCCGCCACTTCGGCACGCCGGGTGATTTTCAACCGCGCCACGCGCGGCCCGGCCATTTCCTCGACGCGCAACTCGCACGCGCCCACGGTCAGCACGTCGCCGGCTTTGGGAAATCCACCCAGCCGCTGGGTGACCCAGCCGCTCACGGTCGTCACGCCTTCCTCGCCGAGCGCCGCCCCGACCAGTTCGGCCAGCTCCCGCACCGGCAACGCACCCGCCGCGTCCCAGGTCGTTTCGCTGGTCCGCGCCAGCAAAGGTTTTTCCGAGTCGAACTCGTCCTGAATTTGACCGACCAGTTCCTCCAGAATGTTTTCCAGCGTCACCAGGCCGAGCGTGCCGCCGTATTCATCGACCACAATGGCGAGGTGCAATTTTCGTTCGAGGAACAGCTGCAGCACTTTTTCCAGCCGCGCCGTTTCCGGCACGTAAATCAATTTGCGCGCGACCGGCAGCAGGTCCGCGCCCGACTGCGCCTTGAGCCGCAGCGCGTACAAGTCCTTGATGTGCACCGCGCCGAGCGTTTGGTCGGGATCGCCGTTTTCGCAGAGCGGAAACCGCGAGTAGCGCGTTTTCTCGGCCACTTCCAGGCATTCGGCCAGGCTCGCGCCGGTGTCGAGCACGGTGATTTCCTGGCGGGGCCGCATCACTTCCCGCGCCACCCGGCGGCGCAAATCGAGGGCGTTGAGGGCGATGTCACGCCCAAGGGCCGTGGCGCCGGAAATGGGTTGCGCGGAAGAGAGCAGGAAACGCAGTTCGTCCGCCGAATGGGCGTCCCGGCCGTCCCCCGGCGCGGTGAGGCCCAAGCCGCGCAACAGCCATTGCGCGGAATTGTTCAGCAGCCAGATGAACGGATACGAAATCCGGTAAAACCATTCCAGGGGCGTCGCCACCCACAACGCGGTGGACAGCGTTTTGCGGATCGCCAGCGCCTTGGGCGCGAGTTCGCCGGCGACAATCAGCAGGTAGCTGTTGACGAAAAAACCGACGGCGATGGCCGCGCTGCGCCGGGCTTCCGGCGATGCGATCTTGAGCCAGTCAAACAGCGGGTTTAGCAGATGCGCGAACACCGGTTCGACCGCCACGCCCAATGCGAGGCTGGCGAGGGTGATGCCGAATTGCGTCGCGCCGATGTAGGCGTGGATGTGGCGGATGATGTGCCGCGCCCGCAGCGCGCGTCGGTGGCCTTGAACCACCAACGGCTCCAATTGCGTGTCGCGGATGCGCACCAGCGCCAGTTCCGCCGCGACGAAAAAGCCGTTGAGCAGAACCAGCGCCACCAAGGCGAGCAAATGCAGGCCGGTGTCTTTGATTAGTTCCCAGTTCATCTCACAACCTCACCTCGCCAAACACGGCCTTCAGCACATCCTCCAAACTGACGATGCCGATTTCCCGACGGTCGCGGCCGAGGACGATGGCCAGGCGCTGACCGCTGCGCTGCATCCGGCGGAACGCCTCCTCCAGCCGCTGATCCTCGTCGAGATACAATGCCGGACGCACGAATTCGGCCAGCGGCTTGATCAGATCCAAATCCCGCTGGTAGAGCAGCGCGTCCACGCTGACCAATCCGGCGACGCGGCGCTTGCCGTCGCGCGTTTCCCAAACCGGCAGGCGCGTGACCTGCCGCTCGCGGCACAGCGCGAGCGCCTGGCTGACTGGCGAAAGGCTTTCCAGAGTCAGCGTCTGGTCCAGCGGCCGGGTGATCTGGCGCACGGTCCGGCTCGGCAGATCCAGCACGCGGTTGATCATCGTCCGTTCCTCCGTGGTGAAGGTCTGGGCCGATTCCTGCATGACGAAACGCAGTTCCTCACGGTTGCCGAAGAGATGCCCGGTGAAGGCCTTGCCGCCGCTCCAATACAACAACGCCGCGGACAACCGTTCGACCAGCCAGACCAGCGGGCGCAAGCCGAGGTGAATAAATCGGAACGGTCGCGCCAGCGCCAGGCACAGCCGGTTGGGATGGGTGCGAAAGAGCATTTTGGGCAGCAAATCGAAGAGCGCATAAAAGAAAAACACGCTCACCAAAAACGCCGCCACAAACCAGACACGATGCGCGCACAACGCGTCATACAGCACCCGGATGACAAAACCGAGGATGATGAAGTTGGCCAGTGTGTTGCCGACGAGGATCGTCCACAGAAAGTTTTCCGAATTTTCCAGATAGCCGTGCAGCGTGGCCGCCGAACGCCGCCCGGCGCGCATTTGCTGCCGGATGCGCAGCCGGCTCAGGGCGAACACGCCCGCCTCCATGCCCGACAGCAAAAACGACAGCGCCAGGCAGAAGAGGAACAACAGCCAAATTGAGGGTTCGGTTTCCATTTACCGGGCCAGTTCCACCAGGACTTCGCGGACGCGCCGCTCGTCTGCCGCCTGCGCGGTCAACTTCAGTCCGCGAAAGCTCGCGCTCTCGCCGGGCTTGGGCACCACGTCCAGCAAACTCGTCAGCAGGCCGCCGAGCGTTTCCACTTCCGGCACGTCGCCCAGCGGCGGATACTCGCGCCGGAAATCGTCCACCCGCATCGTGCCGTTGACGCGCCAGCGGCCGGGCGCGAGTTGCTCCATCACGAATCCTTCCGCCCCGGATTCGGAGCGGATTTTTCCAACGATGGCCACGACGATGTCTTCGATCGTGACCAGGCCCGCCGTACCGCCGAATTCGTCAAGCACGATGGCCAGGCCGCGCTGCTGGCGCTGCAGGCTTTTGAGCAATTGCAGCAGGTTCATCGTCTCGGGGACGAACGAGGGAAATTCGATGGCTTCGGCCAGGTCAATCTGCGGATCGAGCAGCAGGGCGCGCGTGTTCAAAATGCCGACGATGGTATCCGGCGTCTCGTCGAACATCGGCAGGCGGCGATGCTTGTGGCGGCGCGCGGCAGCGATCATTTCCGGGACGGACAGATCGTCGGGAATGCACGCCATGCGCGAGCGCGGTTGCATCACTTCCCGGGCCGTGCGCTGGTCCAGGTTGATGATCTGCAAAATGATTTCCTTTTCCGCCAGCGCCAGCGTGCCGTGCTGGTGCGCGAGTTCAAGCAACTCACGGTATTCCGCGTCCGTCAGGCCCGGCGGGGACTTGAGCGCCTCGCGCGTGAGAAAGGCGAGGATGGCGGTGTTGAATTTTTGCGCCAGCAGGCGCAGCGGCAGTGCAAACTTTTCCAGAAACAACAACGGCCGCGCCACCCGCAGCGCCCACTGCTCCGGCTTGCGCACCGCCAGGGTCTTGGGCAGCACTTCGCCGCCGAACAGGATCAGGACGAACAAACCAAGGATGGTGGGCCACGCCGGCCAGTGCCCACGGAACATCATCCAGAAAGCGGTGACGAGCATGGCCGCGGTGGCGAAGGTGTTGCCCAGCACCATCATCGCCAGCAAATCCTGCGGCTCGGCCAGGAGGCGTGCGACGACGACGCCCCGACGCGGCGCGCGTTCCGCGAGTTGGCGCACCTGCCATTGGCCGAGGGAAAAGAGCGCCGTCTCCGCGAGCGCAAAGAAGAAACTCGCCCCGGCGGAAACCGCAATCACCGCCGCTGCCGTTGTCGCCGCTGGTTCCATGCGGCCAGCATGAGGGAAAACTGGCGCGAACGCAAAAAACAAAATGCCCAAGCCAAGGCAGCCTTGGATTGTGGCAACGTCGACCCGTCGGAGTTGCTGTCAGTTCATCGCCACCGCTTCGTTGGTTTTCTCATGCTCAAACCACGGATAGAGAATCGGCAAAATGAAAAGCGTAACCAGCGTCGCCGTGACCAAGCCACCGATGATCACCACGGCAAAAGGCCGCGACGTTTCCGCGCCGACTTCGGTGGACAAGGCCATCGGCAGCAATCCGAGCGCCGCCATCAACGCGGTCATCACCACCGGCCGCACGCGCGACAACGCGCCGTCGCGGATCGCGTCCAAGGTGGCCAGACCGAGATGGCGCAGTTCGCGGATACGTTCGACAAGAATCACGCCGTTTAACATGGCAATGCCGAAGAGCGCCATGAAACCCACCAGCGCCGAAACGGAGAGATTCAAGCCCGCCAGCGGCAACGCCACGATGCCGCCGACCGCCGCGAACGGTACGTTCAACAAAATCAAAAACGCCATCCAGCTGGAATCAAATGCCACGAACAGCAGGAAAAAAATCGCCGTGAGTGTGATGGGGACGATGACTTCGAGTCGGCGCACGGCGCGCTGCTGATTCTCAAACGCCCCGGTCCATTCGAGCCGATAGCCCGGCGGCAGTTTCACCTGCGCGTCCACTTTTTGCTGCGCTTCGGCCACGAGTGAGCCGAGGTCGCGCCCGCGCACGGAAAATTTCACTGCGGTGCGACGCGCGTTTTCCTCGCGCCAGATCTGCGCGAAGCCGGGCCGGGCGTCCACCGACGCCAACAGGCCGAGCGTCAGCCGTTCGCCATTCGAGCCGAACACGGGAATTTTTTTGATCGAATCCAAATCCGAAACTGCCTTGGGCGTGACTTTTACGACCAGATCAAAAGTGCGTTCGCCCTCCAGAATTTGTGTTGCCGTCGAGCCGCCCATCGCCGTTTCGATAACCTGCTGAACGTCGGCGACCGCCAGGCCGTAGCGCGCGATGGCGGCGCGGTCCACCGTGATCTGCACCTGTGGCTGGCCGAGCAATTCCTCCGCGCTCACGTCGGCGGAGCCGGGAATTTTTTTCAAAATGTCGATGATTTGCGCGGAAACCGCCTGCAGCTTGTTCGGATCCTCGCCGTAGATTTTGATGCTCAGTTCGCTCTTCACCCCGGAGACGGCTTCGTTGACGTTGTCCTCGATGTTCTGGCTGAATTGATAATTGACGCCGGGAATTTCCGACAGCTTGGCATTCATCGCCCGGCACAAGTCGTCGCGGTTGTCCGCGGTTTTCCACTCGGAGCGCTTTGGATTCAGTTCCACCGCGCTTTCCAAAATGTCAAAGCCGTTGATGTCGGTGCCGTCGTCGGGCCGGCCGAGTTGCGACACCACGGAACGCACCTCCGGAAAAGACGCCAGCGTCTGGCGGATACGTTGCGCAATGTGGGCCGACTCGCTGGGCGCGATCGTCTCCGGCATGAATGCGCGCACCCAGAGCGAGCCCTCGTCGAGCTTGGGCAAAAACTCCGTGCCGGTCCGCATCAAAATTGCGCTCGCGATAAGCAAGGAAATCACCGCGACCGCCAGAAAAACGAAGCGGGCCGACATCGCGCGGGCGAGCGCCGTGCGGTAAAGCGCCGTCAACCGTTGAACCAGCCACGATTCGTGCAGCGCAAATTTTTTGCGGAAAGCAAAGCTGGCGAGCATCGGCACCGCCGTCAGCGCGAGAATGGTGCCGACAATGAGAGCGAACGTCAGCGTGAGGGCCATCGGCCGGAAAATTTTCCCCTCGACCCGCTGCATCGTGTAGAGCGGAATGAACGCGGTCAGCAGGATCGCCTTGGAAAATAAAATCGGCCGGCCCATTTGCGAGACGGCGGTGACGATGGTTTTTTGCAGCGACTTGATGCGCTCGGGATTTTCCTCGAGCAAGCGCAGCAGGTTTTCAATCACGACCACCGCGGAATCCACAATGATGCCGAAGTCAATCGCCCCCATCGAAATCAGGTTTGCGGGAATGCCGCGCAGATCGAGCAGAAAAAACGCGCCGAGCAGCGACAGCGGCACCACCGCCGCAACGACGAGCGCGGAGCGGAAATTTCCAAAGCCGAGGAATAAAATGAGCACCAACAGCACCAGCGAAATGCCTTCCACCATGTTTTTGCGGACCGTGTGCAACGTGCGCTCGGTCAAATCCGTGCGGTCGTAATGCGGCACCAACTTCACTCCCGCCGGCAGAAAATGACGGTTGATGTCCGCGGCTTTAGCCCGGACCCGCTTCAGCACTTCGAGCGCGTTCTCGCCGCGCCGTAAAATCACGATGCCTTCCACCGCGTCGCCTTCGTCCTGGCCGCCGGGCAGCAGTTTGCCGACGCGGCCGAGCCGCAGGCGCTCGCCGATTTGCACCGTGCCGAGATCGCGGATGCGGATTGGCGTGCCGTTGCGCGTGTCCACGGCGATGCTCCGGATGTCGTCCAGGCTCTCGATGAAGCCCAAGCCGCGCACGATGTAAAGTTCCGGGCCGTGCTCGATGTAGGAGCCGCCGGCGTTGCGATTTCCATTGGCAAGCGCGGTGAACACCTGGTTCAGCGTGATGCCGTAGGACTTGAGTTTCGCCGGCTCGATCAGCACCTGGTATTGCTTGGTCGGACCGCCGAAACCGTTGACGTCCACCACGCCCGGTACGGTGCGAAATTGTCGTTCCACCACCCAATCCTCGATCGCCTTGAGTTCAACTTTCGGATACCCCTTCGGCGCCTCCAATGTATAGCGGTAGATTTCCCCAACCGGCGTGGCGTCCGGCGAAAGGGTGGCCTGCGCGCCCGTCGGCAGGCTGACAACGGCGAGATGTTGCGCGGCTTGGTTGCGGACGAATTCGTTGTCGGTGCCGTCTTCAAACACCAGCGTGATTTGTGAGAGGCCAAACTGCGACACGGACCGAATGGAAGTCCGGTGCGGGATGCCGTTCATTTCGTTTTCGATCGGAATCGTCACCAACCGCTCGACTTCCTCGGCGGCGTGCCCGGGGAACAGCGTGATGATTTGAAACGACACGTTCGTGACATCCGGATACGCCTCGACCGGCAGCCGGCGGAAAGCGGAAATGCTGGCGATGGTGAAAATGAGCAACAACGCCAGGGTGATGGCGCGATGACGCAGGACGTAGAAAGTCAGTTTGCCGATCATGATTTGCCGCCGGATTCCAGCAACGCTTCCAACAACAAGCAGCCGTCCGTCACAATCTTCTGCCCGGGGCTGACGCCTTCCATTACCGGAATCTTGCCGTCCTGTTCGCCGTCAATTTTCACCGATTGCCGGCGGTAATTGCCCGGCGAGTCCTCGATGAACAAATAATTTTGATTCTCGCGCAAGAAGACCGCCTTGGCGGGAATCTCCACCACCGGCTGCGCGCTTTGGGCGGCGTTCAAAACCACGTCGGCCAGCACGTACATTTCCGCCTTGAGCAGCCTGTCGGCGTTGTTGACGGTGCCGCGCACCTTGACCACGCGCGTGGCCGGATCCAACTCCGCGCCGATATTGTCAATCACGCCGTCAAAAACTTTTCCGGGAAAAGCCTTCGAATAAATCCGTAACGCCTGTCCGGGTTGAATCGCGGAAAGATCGGACTCTGCCACATCCAGTTGGAGCCAGAGCTTGGCCGGATCGCTCACCACAAACAACGGCGCGAACAACTGCGGTGCGTTGGCCAGCATCTGATCCGAGCGGACTTCCTGACCGGGGTTGATGTTTTTTTCCACGATTACGCCGCCGACCGGCGAACGCAGGACGTAAAGATTGTTCGTGTTCGTTTCGGTGCCGCCGTAAAGCGCGAGCCGGGCGAGCGCACGATCATGTTCGGCGTTGGCGGCGACAGCCGCAGCCTCGGCGGTTTCCACGTCCTTCTGCGCGGCCGCGCCGTGCTCGAACAATTCCTTGGCACGAGCAAATGCTTTCACCGCCGCGCGCACATTTCCCTCGGCGGTGCGGGCGTCGGCGCGTGCCTGCCCGAAATCCGGCGAATCAATTTCCACGAGCGGCGCACCGGGAGCAACCGCTTCGCCAATGTCCGCGCGCAAAGTGCTCACCCGCCCGGCGACCGGCGTGAAAATGCGAACCGTCGCGTCATCGCTCCAGTAAAGCCGTCCGGTTAGATGGGAAACCGCCACGCGCCGCGTTTCGGCGGTCTGCACGGTGATCGAGGTGAGTTGCGGCGAATTCGTCGCGAAGGAAATGGTTTCGCCCGCGACTTTGGGGCCGGACTCCGGCTCCGGTGGCTGGGCGTGCTCGCAGCCCGCGACCAGGGCAAGCAGAAGCCACGCGCTCATGTGTGGGAATTGTCTCATGGTTTTTCGTTGTTCATCACTTCGGTGGCGGCTTTCAAATCGGCGACGGCGCTGGCGGTGTCAGCCTGCGCTTGCACCGCGGCCAGCCGGGCGTCGTTGTCGGCGCGCTCCGCTTCCAGCAAGTCCACCAACGTCGCGCCGCCTTTCTCGTACGCAAATGCCACCGACTCGCGCACCTTCTGCGACTTGGGAAGAATTTGATTTTGATAACGGTGGAATCGTTCCGCCGCCTCGCGATACTTGGATTCCGCGTTCGCCACATCCGACGCGACCATCGCTTTGGCCTTGGCCAGCGCGAGTGCGTTTTGATCCACCTTGGTTTGTGCCGACTTGATTTCGCCCCGGTTGAAATTCCAGAGCGGCAGCGGAAAGGAAACGCCGATGCCAAAAGTGTCTTCGGGCGGACTGCCGGCGGGCGGATTATGTTCAGCCAGCACGGAAAAAGTCGGGTCGGGAATCCGCATCGCCTTCTGCAACTTCAGATCGAACTGCGATTGTTTCCAATCCGACTCGGCGGCCAGCACATCCGGGCGCAGCCGGCTGGTGCTGGCTTCCTCGGCTTGCGGAGCGCTGACGGACAATTGCGTCAACGACTCCGCCGGCGTCCAGTTGCCTTTCGCGTGCTCGACACCCAGCAAAATTTCGAGCGCAATCCGCGCCTGCACGGCGGCGGCTTTGGCCGATTCCGCCTGCAGCGCAAAAACGTCCAAATTATTTTCGATCTGTTTCTCGTCGGAATCCGACAGGTCGCCCGCCTTCAATCTTGCCTGCGCGATTTCCACCTCGTGCCGCAGCATCCGCGCCGATGCTTCGAGTATGCGCGCATTTTCATCCGCCAGCACGACCGCGACGTATGCCTTGGTCACGCCTTGGTCCAGCAGCCGTCGCGCATCGTAAAACCGGGCGCGGGCACCGGTGATGCCGGCCCGCGCGGACGCCTGGCGGTCGCGGCGCTTGCCGCCGATTTCGATGAGCTGGTTGACGGCGAAGATCGTGTCGTAACTCCGCTCACCTAGCCCGTTGCCGAGCGTGGTGCTGTTATTGCGCGAACCGATGCGGGCGGTGGAATAGGAAAAGGTGGGATTGGGAAATTCCTTCGCCACCAGCAATTGCGCCGTGGCGGTGTCCACGCCGCTTTTGGCCGCCAGCAAATCCCAGTTGCGCTCAAAGGCGATACGTTTGGCGTCCTCGAGTGAGAGGACATTCGTCGCGCCTAGATCATTTTGCGCCAGCCCCTGCGGCTGAAAAGCGCTCAACGCCGCCGCAACGAGGAGGCGGGCCAATCGCGTTCTCTGAAAAGACGCTTGAATGAACACGTCTCATTGGACACGAACAGAGTGATTCCGCATATCAGGCGCGGGATAAATCTCGGCTAGGGCATTGCCCTATGCCCGACAACCCTCAGTTTGCCGGGTGGTTTTCCTGCCAGCGGACGGCTTCGCGCAGGAGTTCGGCGGCGTTGGTCAGCTTGAGTTTTTCCTTGATGTGCGCGCAGTGGGCCTGGACGGTTTTCATGCTCACCTTCATCATCTCGGCCACCTGCCGCGTTTCGTAGCCCTTGCCGAGCAGTTGAAAGGTTTCCAGTTCGCGGTCGCTCAACTGGTCCACGAGCGAGCCGCTGGCCGGCAGCCGGCCATCCACGAATTTTTCGGCGAACTGCGCGGTCAGGCTTTCGCTCATGTAGATTTTTCCGCCCAACACGTGCCGGATCGCGGTGATCACTTTTTTGGCCGTCTCGGATTTCATGATGTAGCCGCGCGCCCCGGCCCGCAGCGCCCGCTCCGCATACAGCCGCTCGTCGTGCATCGAGAGCACGATGACCGCCAGCGCAGGCAGGGAAACTTTGAGGTTTTTGATCAACTCGATGCCCGAGCCGCGCTTGAGCGAGATGTCCACGATGGCCACGTCGGGCCGGGTCGCGGCAATTTCCTGCAACGCGTGCGGCGCGTCCTCCGACTCGCCGCACACCACGAGATCGGGCTGCTGGAGGATCAGGTTGGTCAGCCATTCCCGCACCAGCGGGTGGTCGTCCACGAGGAAAATTCTAATTTTGGTTTTATCCACGCTGGGTTTGTTCCACAAAGGGTTCGGCGTTCAATTCACAAGTGACCAGGGTGCCGACCGTCTCGTCGCGGCGCACGTTGAACCGGCCGCCAATCATCGCGGACCGATGCGCCATGATGCGCAGACCCATGCCGCGATTTTTCGGCAACAGTTCCGGCAGACCGGTCCCGTCGTCTTTAACGGACAAAACGGTGCTTTCCTCGCTGGCCTCCAGACGGATCAAAATGTTTTTGGCTTTGCCGTGCTTGATGGCGTTGCGGACCGCCTCCTGGGCGATCCGGTAAAGATGGCCCGCGGTGGCGGCATCGTGGATGAGCACCGGCAGGTCGCATTCAAAGCGGCAGTTCACCTTGAACAGTTCGCCGGTGGTTTTGGCGTACTCCTCCAGCGCCAGCATCAGGCCGTCGGCTTCGATTTCCACCGGATACAGCCCCTTGGCCAGCCGCCGGGAGAGGTTGATGCCCTCCTCCACCAACTCGACCACTTTGGTGGCATCGGCGGCTTCGGGTAGTTGGAGCGCGGTCAGTTTTCCTTCGAGAACCTGCCCGGCCAGGGTGGCACCGGTGAGGTGCTGGCACAGACCGTCGTGCAAATCCTGGCCGATGCGGCGCTGTTCGCGTTCACTGATTTCAAGGAGTTCGCGCTCCAGCCGCTCGCGTTCGGCCATTTCGTCGGTGAGCGCGACGGTGCGCTGCCGGACCTGCGTTTCCAATTGCTGATGAAACGACCGCAGGCGGGCGAGCAGCCAGACAACGACGAGGTAGAACGCCAGAAGGATGATGGCGTTCCAAATCGGAATCAGCGGGTTCGAAAAGCGCGCGCCGCTGGCAAAATCCCCCGCCACCCAGACCGCGACGCTCAACACCGAAACCACCGCGCCAAAACCCCGGCCAACGAACCAGACCGCCAGCACCACGCCGAGCAGGTAGAACACGGAAAAGGAAATCTCATGGCCGGTCAAATAATCCACGGACCCGATGGCCGCGATGATCAGCAACGCCGTTCCGATCAACACCCAGCGGGAAAGCTGTTCCAGTTGTTCGACAAATCGCAGCATGGCTAAAACGCGGTCGCCCGCGCGGGTTGCATAAACACCAGACGCTTCGCCCAGTGTCAAACGCAATATAAGTCGGCAACGATCGGAGGACTGCTAATTCCAAGGGAACGGTCAACCACTTCTCATGCGGGTGATAAAGCGCTTATCCACCGCACACCGGTTTGACCGGGGCGCCTGGCCCAAACCGTTGGAAATCAACCGGCGTGTTCTTTGGCATGGTTGGCGCAATGATCGCCTCATGCCGCAAACGCACCAATCGCGCGTCAAGGTTGCTTGAAGAACAAAGCGGAATTTCCATGAAAGACTCAATTGATCAGTCGAACACGGTTTACTCTGAAAGCGTCTGGCCTGATTTCATTGCCCCCGGGCCTTTCGCAGGCGCCGGACGCACCGGACAAGGTCAAGCCGGCTCTGCCCGCGTTTCTGAGAAAAGCCAGCACCACGAAGCCGCCCCGCGCATTGACATGAGATGCGTTCCGCGGCCAAAATCTGCGGTGCGCAAGAATTTACTCACGGTTGTCGCGTTGAACGCGACATCTCTGGTCATCTGGATCGTCTATCACCATTTCCACAACACCCCGGCGGCGCCAGTCGGTCGCGCTCAAAACCTGCCGGTGCCCGTGGTGGAAGGGGTAGTCATGACCAAGGACGTGCCGATCTATCTCGACGGCCTTGGCACCGTGCAGGCGTTCAACACCGTCGCCGTTCACACGCGGGTGGACGGCCAGTTGCTGAAGGTCGCCTTCGCGGAAGGGCAGGACGTCAAGACCGGCGACGTGCTGGCGCAACTGGATCCCGCGCCCTATCAGGCGGCACTCGATCAGGCCGTTGCCAAGAAAGCCCAGGACGCCGCGCAACTCGCCAATGCCCGCGTGGATTTGCTGCGCTACGCCGACCTGTTGAAAACCGACAGCATCACCCAGCAGGTGTATGACACGCAAAAGGCGCAGGTTGCCCAGTTCGAAGCAGCGGTGAACGCGGATCAGGCCGCGGCGGAAAGCGCCCAGGTGAATCTGGATTACACCACCATCCGCTCGCCAATTGACGGACGCGTCGGCATCCGGCAGGTGGACGCCGGCAACATCATTCACGCGAACGACGCCGGCGGCCTCGTCGTGGTGACGCAGCTTCGGCCGATCTCGGTGCTGTTCACGCTGCCCGAACAGGTGCTGTCGAAACTCCAACATTTTCAGGTTGCGGGAAATGATTTCACCGTGTTCGCCGTCTCGCGCGACAACACCAACGTCCTCGCGGAAGGCAAGCTGGCCGTCATTGACAATCAAATTGACCAAACCACCGGCACGCTGAAACTCAAGGCCACGTTCGCGAACGAGAATCTCCACCTCTGGCCTGGCCAGTTCGTCAACATTCGTTTGCTGTTGACCACGCGCAGGAACAGTCCGGTCGTACCCGCGTCGGTGGTGCAGCGCGGACCGGACGGCGCGTTCGCGTTTGTCATTCAGGAAGACGAGACGGTCAAAATGCGCGCGTTGAAAGTGGCGCAAATCGAAGGCGGGCTGGCGTTGATTGACGAGGGTCTCCAGCCCGGCGACCGCGTGGTGGTGGACGGCCAGTACAAACTGCAGCCCGGTTCGCATGTGAAGTCTGCCGAGGCGCCAGGCCACATGGCCGGCAAACCTGCCGGGTCCGGCGCGAAAACCAACTCGGCCAATTCGGGCGGGAAGCCGTGAACATTTCCGAGCCATTCATCAAACGCCCCGTCGCCACGTCGCTGCTCATGGTCGGCGCGCTGCTGATGGGCCTGCTCGGATATTATCTGCTGCCCATTTCCGCGCTGCCGCCGGTGGATTTTCCGACCATCCAGGTCGTTGCGCAGTATCCCGGCGCAAGTCCGGACGTGATGGCGTCCTCCGTCACCACGCCGCTGGAACGGCAGTTCGGCCAGATCAGCGGACTCGCGACGATGACCTCCGTGAGTTCCTTCGCCAACACGGCCATCACGCTGCAATTCACGCTCGACCGCGACATTGACGGCGCGTCGCAGGACGTGCAGGCGGCCATCAACGCCGCGCGCGGCGTGCTGCCGACGGGCATGCCCAACCCGCCGACCTACAGCAAGGTCAACCCCGCCGACACGCCGATTCTCACCCTGCAACTCACCTCCGACACGTTGCCGCTGGAAAAAGTCAACGACCTCGCCGACACCGTGCTCGCACAAAAACTCAGCGAAGTCACCGGCGTCGGCCTCGTGACCATCGAGGGCAATCAGAAACCCGCCGTGCGGGTGCGCCTCAATCCCGCCGCCGTCGCCTCGCTGGGATTGAGCTTGGAGGACGTGCGCACTGCGCTGATTCAAAGCAGCATCAACGCGCCCAAGGGCAGCTTCGACGGTGCGCGCCAGTCCTACGCCATCAACGCCAACGACCAGATTTTTTCCGCTGCGGATTATCGCAATATCATCATCGCCTACCGCAACGGCTCGCCCGTGCGCGTCGCCGATCTGGGGGATGCGGTGGACAACGTCGAGAACGTGCGCATGGCGAGCTGGGTTGGCGGCCAACCGGCGGTGCTGCTCGACATCCAGCGCCAGCCCGGCGCCAACATCATCCAGACCGCCGACCGGGTGAAGGCACTGCTGCCGAGGCTGCGCCTTGCGTTGCCTTCGTCGGTGAAACTCTCCATTTTCGGCGATCGCACGGCGACCATCCGCGCCTCCGTGTCCGACGTGCAATTCACCCTGCTGCTCACGACCGCCCTGGTCGTGCTGGTGATCTTTCTCTTCCTGCGAAAATTTTGGGCCACGGTGATTCCCAGCGTGGCGCTGCCGCTCACCCTGATCGGCACGTTCGGCGTGATGAAACTTGTCGGCTTCAGTCTCGACAACCTGTCGCTGATGGCGCTGACCATTTCGACCGGCTTCGTGGTGGACGACGCCATCGTGATGATCGAAAACATCGTCCGCTTCATCGAGGCCGGTGATTCGCCAATGGAGGCCGCGCTCAAGGGCGCGAAGCAAATCGGGTTCACCATTGTTTCGTTAAGCGTGTCGCTGATCGCCGTGTTCATTCCGCTGCTCTTCATGACGGGCATCGTCGGACGATTGTTCCGCGAGTTCGCGATTACGTTGAGCGTGGCGGTCGCCATCTCGGCGCTGGTGTCGCTGACGCTCACGCCCATGATGTGCTCGCGCCTGCTGCGGGCGGAACGCGATGAGAAGCACGGCCGTTTCTTCCGGATCACGGAGGGGTTTTTCAAAGGCATGCTCGACGCCTATGACCGCAGTCTGCAGTGGGTGTTGAAGCACCAGCGCTTCACGCTCCTCGTCGCGGCGGCGACACTGGTGGCGACGGTGTTGCTCTACGTGTTCGTGCCGAAAGGGCTGCTGCCGCAACAGGACACCGGTCTCATCATTGGCGTCACTGACGCCGCGCAATCCATTTCGTTCAAGGCGATGGTCGGGCGGCAACGCGAAACCGCCGAAATCGTGCGCCAAGACCCGGACGTGCAAAACGTGGCATCGTTCGTCGGCGCGGGGACGGTCAATGCCACGGTGAATTCCGGTCGGCTTTACATCAATCTCAAGCCGCGCGACCAGCGCAAGGCCAGCGCGGGCCAAATCATCGAACGCCTGCGCGATGCCACGGCCTCGGTGCCGGGCATTTCACTGTTCATGCAGGCCGCGCAGGACGTGCAGATTGACAGCCGCATCAGCCGCACCCAATACCAGTTCACGCTGCAGGACGCCGACCGCGTCGAACTCGCCGATCAGGCGGTGAAGTTGCTGGCAAAACTGCGCACCGAACCGGAACTCGCCGACGTCGCCAGCGACCAGCAACAGAACGGCCTGCAGATCAGCGTGAACGTGGATCGCGAGAAAGCGTCGCGCCTGAATGTTCTGCCGCAGGCAATTGACGACACGCTCTACGACGCGTTCGGCCAGCGCCAGGTCGCGACGATCTTCACGCAGCTCAACCAGTACCGCGTCGTGCTGGAAGTGGACCAGCAATTCCAGCAGGCTCCGGCATCGCTGGACAAGATTTACGTGAAGTCCACCGCCAGCCAGATGATTCCACTCACGACGTTCGCCACGGTTCAGGCCGGCACCGCGCCGCTCTCCATCGTGCATGAAGGCCAGTTCCCGGCGGTGACGCTCTCCTTCAACCTCGCGCCCGGCAAATCGCTCGGCGAGGCCGTGGACGCCATCAGCCGCGCGACCAAGGAAATCAATTTGCCGGACACCGTGGCGACTTCGTATTCCGGCAGCGCGGCGGAATTCCGGTCATCGCTCGGCAGCGAGCCATTCCTGATCCTCGCAGCGATCATCGTCATCTACATCGTGCTCGGCGTGCTGTATGAAAGCTACATTCATCCGCTCACAATTCTGTCGAGTCTGCCCTCGGCCGGCGTGGGTGCGCTGCTGGCGATGATCTTCTGCCGCGATCCGCTCTCCATGATTTCGCTCATCGGTATCATCCTGCTCATCGGCATCGTGAAAAAGAACGCGATCATGATGATTGACTTCGCGCTGGAGGCCGAGCGCGTGGAAAAACTGCCGCCGGAACAATCCATTTACCAGGCCTGCCTGCTGCGGTTTCGACCGATCATGATGACGACCATGGCGGCCCTGCTCGGCGCGCTGCCACTCGCGTTGGAACAGGGCAACGGCTCGGAACTGCGCCGCCCGCTCGGCATCGCCATCGTCGGCGGACTGCTGATTTCACAATTCCTGACGCTCTACACCACGCCCGTAATTTACCTTTACCTCGACCGCTTCGCAGGACGGATGCGGAAGCGGCGTTTCAGCAATGCGGACGTTGAACCGCTGGCAACGGGAGTATCCGCGACGCTGCCGCAACAATCACCCGACGCGCCATGAACATTTCCGAGCCATTCATCCGGCGTCCCGTCGGCACTTCGCTGCTGGCGATCGGATTGTTCCTGAGTGGGGTTGTAGCTTATCGCTTCATGCCGGTCGCCGCGATTCCGCGCGTGGATTTTCCAATGATCACAGTCTCGGCGAACCTGCCCGGCGCGGACCCGGCCACGGTCGCCTCGTCGCTGGCCACGCCGCTCGAGCGGCGGCTTGGCCAGATCGCTGGCGTCAGCGAAATGACCTCGGTCAGCACGCTGGGCGGTTGCAACGTAACGATTCAATTCGACCTGAACCGCAAGGTGGACGATGCGGCGCACGACGTGCAGGCCGCCATCAACGCCGCCGCCACCGACCTGCCCATCAACCTCCCGAACCCGCCGACCTACCGCAAAGTCAATCCGGCCGATACGCCCATCCTGATCCTGGCGCTCACCTCGGAAACGCTGCCGCAATCGGAGATTTTCGAATTTGCGGATTCGATTCTCGGCCAGAAATTGAGCCAGGTGGAGGGCGTCAGCCAGGCGCTCATCAGCGGCGCGGCAAAATCCGCCGTGCGCGTGCAGGTGAATCCCGGGGCGCTGGCCGCCGCAAACGTGAGTCTCGAAGACGTGCGGGCGACGCTCGGCCAGGTGAACGTGAATCTTCCACTCGGCAGCTTCGATGGCGATCGGACCGCGCACACCCTGGTCATCAACGGCCAGATGACCGACGCCAAACCGTATCAACAACTCATTCTGCGGCAGACCAACAACATTCCCATCCGCCTTGCCGCTTTCGGGCGGGCGGTGGCCGGCGTGGAGAACAACTATCTTGCCGGCTGGTCGGGAACCAATGCCGCCGTGCTGGTCATCGTCTTCAAACAGGCCGACGCCAACGTGATTGAAACCGTGGACCGCATTCGCGGCGTGCTGCCACAACTCGAACGCTGGATGCCGACGGGCACCAAGCTCTTCGTGTTGAGCGACCGCACCACCACCATCCGCTCGTCCGTCAATGACGTGCAATTCGCGCTGGGCGTCAGCATCGCGCTGGTGGTGATGGTGGTGTTTCTTTTCTTGCGCCGTTTCTGGCCGACGTTCATTGCGAATGTGACCGTGCCGCTCGCCCTGTCGGGCACGGTGGCGATCATGTATCTGCTCAAATACAGCATTGATAATCTTTCGCTCATGGCCATTACCATCTCCGTCGGCTTTGTCGTGGACGATGCGATCGTGGTGATTGAAAACATCCATCGCTTCATCGAAGCGGGCGACACACCGATGGAGGCGGCCTGCAAAGGCGCACGGCAAATCGGCTTCACCGTGGTATCCATGAGCCTCTCGCTGATCGCCGTTTTCATTCCGCTGCTGTTCATGAGCGGTTTGATCGGACGGCTTTTTCACGAATTCGCCGTGACCGTCAGCCTGGCCATTCTCGTCTCCGGCGTCATCTCGCTCACGCTCACGCCGATGTTGTGCTCGCGGTTTCTGCGCGCGGAGGCCGATTCGCCCAAACCCGGACGCTTCACCCACACTTGCGAGCGGGGCTATCAATGGCTGCTGGGGCATTACGAGACCGGTTTGAAATGGGTCCTGAGGCATCAAGGTTTCACCCTCGTCGTCGCGGTGCTGACCATGGTCGGCACCGTGTGGTTGTATCGCGTCGTGCCCAAGGGATTTTTCCCCCAGCAGGATACCGGAGTGATCATGGGCTCGACGGAGGCGGCGCAGGACATTTCCTTTGCCGCGATGGCGGAATTGCAGCAAAAGGTCGCGAAGATCGTGCTGGCGGACCCGGCGGTGGCCACGCTGGGCTCATTCATCGGCGCGGGCGCAGGCAGTTCCACGGTGAACAACGGCCGCATGTTCATCTCCTTGAAACCGCTGGCGCAAAGAAAGGTCAGTGCCGATGTGGTCATTGGTCGCCTGCGGCGGCAACTCGCGCAGGTGGCGGGCATGAATCTGTTTCTCCAATCCGTGCAGGACATCCGGGCGGGCGGGCGGTTGAGCAAGGCGCAGTTTCAATACGCGCTGCAATCCTCCGATCTCAAGGAACTCGGGATTTGGTCGACACGCCTGGTGGACAAGCTGCGCGAATCCCCCTTGCTGAAAGATGTGTCGAGCGACCAGCAGATGCTCGGCCTTCAAATGAACGTGGTGGTGGATCGCGACGCCGCCTCGCGGTTGGGCGTTTCCCTGGCCGGCATTGACAACACACTCTACGACGCGTTCGGCCAGCGCCAGGTCTCGACGATTTACACGGACTACAACCAGCATCACGTCGTGCTCGAAGCCGACCCGGCGCTGCAACTGGAACCGTCTTCGCTGGAAAAAATTTACGTGCGCTCCGCCAAAGGCCAGCAGGTTCCCTTGAGCAGCGTCGCGCGTTTTGAGCCGTCGAACACGAGCCTTTCGGTGAATCACCAGAGCCAGTTCCCGGTCGTGACGCTCTCGTTCAACCTCGCGCCCGGTGTCGCGCTGGGCGAGGCGGCGGAGATCATTGAACAGTCCACCGGCGAATTGCACCTGCCGGCGAGCGTGCAGGGAAGTTTCCAAGGCACGGCGCAGGTCTTCCAGGCTTCGTTGAAAAACATGCCGCTGCTCGCGGCGGCCGCCCTGCTGGCGGTGTATGTCGTGCTGGGTATGTTGTATGAAAGCCTGATCCATCCGCTCACCATTCTTTCCACGCTGCCGTCGGCGGGACTGGGCGCTTTGCTCGCAATGCTCGTCACGGGCTACGACCTTTCGCTGGTGTCGTTCATCGGCATCATTCTCCTGATGGGCATCGTGAAGAAAAATGCGATCATGATGGTGGATTTCGCCCTGGAAGCCGAACGCGAACACAAACTCAGCCCGGAGGAGGCCATCTACCAGGCGTGCGTGATTCGTTTCCGGCCGATCATGATGACCACCATGGCCGCGCTGCTCGGCTCGCTGCCGCTGGCGGTGGGCCTTGGCACCGGCTCGGAGCTGCGCCGGCCGCTGGGCATCGCGGTGGTCGGTGGGCTGATGGTTTCGCAAGTCCTCACGCTTTACACCACGCCGGTGGTTTATCTGACCGTCGAAAAAATTCGCCTGCGCGTGGCGGCGTGGAAGCGGAAGCTGCGCGGGCCGCGCGGCGGAATTGTCGGTGAAGCAACCGCCAAGGCGGGCGTATGAAAAGCAACTGTTCCATGGTCAAAAACATTAGTTCGTACGGCATGATTTTTTTCTCCGCGGGTGCGCTGTTCGTAGGCTGCGCGGTCGGGCCGGATTATCAACGTCCGCCGGCACTCGGCACGAATGCGCTGCCGGCCCAGTTCGGCGACCGTTCCATCACCAACGTCGGCGAATGGAAGACCGCCGAACCGGCGGCTCAACTCCCGCGTGGTGCCTGGTGGAAACTTTACGCCGACGCGGAACTCGACCGACTGGAAACTCTGGCCGCATCAAACAACCAGCAGGTCGCCCTGGCGGTCGCCAACTTCGATCAGGCCCGCGCGGCGGTAAAGGTGGCGCAGGCGAATTTCTTTCCGCAAATGACCGCCGTGCCAGCAGTCACGCGCCAGCGGACCAGCGCACATTCGTCGCCGATTGCCGTGACCAGCGCCAGCCACACCTACAACAGTTTCAACGTTTCCGCCGACGCGAGTTGGGAACTGGATCTCTTTGGCCGCATCCGTCGTCAGACCGAATCGGCGCGGGCGGCGTTTGCTGCTTCGGCGGATGATTTGGAGTCGCTGAAACTTTCGATCCAGGCCGAGGTGGCGATGGATTATTTCACCCTCCGCGCACTCGACGCGCAATCGGATTTTCTCAACCAGGCGGCGGCCGCGTATGCACGCGCCCTCGAACTGACACAGAACCGGCGCAAGGGTGGCATCGCCGATGAACAGGACGTGGCCCAGGCGGAAACCCAACTCCGCGGCGCACGGGCGCAGATTCCGGCGGTGGATTTGCAACGCGCCCAAACCCGACACGCGCTCGCCGTTCTGTGCGGCCAGACGGCGACCTCTTTTGCGCTGATACCCGCGACCGTTGGCACGACCAATCTACCGGCCATTCCCTTGTCGGTACCAAGCGAATGGTTGGAAAGCCGGCCCGACATTTCCGCCGCCGAACGCCGCATGGCCGCCGCCAACGCCAATGTCGGCGTGGCGACCGCGGCGTTTTATCCGAAGATTTCTTTAAACGGTTCGGGCGGCTTTCAATCCATCAGCGCCAGCAGCCTGTTCGACTGGCCGAGCCACGTGTGGGCGGTGGGACCGACCTTGCAACTGCCGCTGTTCACCGGCGGACTCAATCGCGCCCAGTTTGCGAGCACAAAGGCCGCTTACAACGGCTCGGTTGCCGCCTACCAGCAGACCGTGCTGACGGCCTTTCAAGATGTGGAGGACCAGCTCGCTGCACAGCATTTTCTGGCGGACCAACTCGCGGAGGAAACCCTGGCGCTGGCTTCTGCCCGGCGGGCGCTCGACATCGCCAACCACCGCTACAAGGCCGGCGTGGAGCAATATCTCGATGTCATCACGGCCCAGACGACCGAACTGGCGCACGAACAAAGCGTCATCCAGCTTCGCGGCCAGCGGCTGGCCACCAGCGTTTCGTTGATCAAGGCGCTCGGGGCCGGCTGGAAGGTTGCCGGTGAAACCGGAGGCTCAACCGCAAAACCAACCACGCACCCATAGAATCAGTTTTGCATCTCCGTGGCGGTAGGGAGCGGCAACACGAAATGTCAGTTCAAAGCCACGCCGCGACGGATGTAAGTCGGCACATCCAAATCCTCGCCCTTGTGGATGGTCGGCTCGCTTTTGTCGAAGCGGCCTTTTGAGATGAGTTCCAACGGCAACTGGCCCTGCCGCCATTTGTCAACGGCCTTGCGAGAGCGTCCGCCACGCGGGCGGGCAGTGAGCTGGTCCAGTTTTTCCGGCGTCAACTCCGGCGGCGGCGGCAGAAAGCGTGAGCCGGGCTTCGCCGTTTCCTCCGGGCTGAGGAATTCGCGCGGCAACCTGTCGCCCTCGGCCGCGGTTTCCCGCTTCGGTTCGCTGCGGCGCGCGGCCACGACCAGCACCGCGAGCCGGTCGCCAAAGTCCGCGTCAATGGCCGCGCCGAAAATGACCTGGGCTTTGGCGCACTTGCTGTTGAGATGTTCCATGACCCGGTTGACCTCGGCCATCGTCAGATGGCTGCCGCCGGTCAAACTGACCAGCACGGCCTCGGCCTCGGCGAGCAGTTTGCCGCCGTCGAACATCGGGTGGGCGAACAGTTTGTCCAAAACTTCGCGGGCGCGGTTTTCCCCGGCGGCCTCCGCGGTGGCAAAGGAGCTGTCGCCGTGGCGTCCGCGCAGCAGCGCGCAGACGTCGGCAAGATGAATTTCCAGCAAGCCCGGCTGCGTCAGCAACCGCCAGAGGCCCTGCACGCCCTCGGCGAGCAATTCGTTGGTGGTGCGGAAGGTTTCGACGACGCTCGTATTTTCGTCAATCAGCTTGAAAATTTTCTGGTTCGGCAGGCAGATCACGGCGTCGGCCACCGTCTTCAAATCGTCGCCGCCGTGCTGGGCAACGCGCTGCCGCCGCGCGCCCTCGCAGGCGAAGGGCATTGTGACGAACGCCAGCACCAGCGCGCCCGACTCCTTGGCCGCCCGCGCCAGCACCGGGCTGATGCCGGTGCCGGTGCCGCCGCCCAGGCCGGTCAAAATGAACACCGCGTCCACACCAGCACAGGCCGCTTTCAATTTTTCAAAGTGCTCCGCCGCCGCCTGGCGACCGCGCTCGGGATCGCCGCCAGTGCCCAACCCGCGGAGCAACGGAGTTTCGAGTGAAATGGTTTCCGCCGCGGGCGAGGCGGCCAGCGCGGCCGGATCGGTGCCGACGGCAACCTGCGCGACACCGGGCAGAGAGCGGGCCGAGAGTGCGGCTAGCAATTTCCGGCCGGCGCCGCCGACGCCGAAGATTTTGACCGAAACGGTTTTTTGTGGCGCGACAGTTTCTGTTTGGATGGGGAGCGTGGTTTCCATGTTGCCTTTCACTTGGTGCGACCGAGAACTTGTTCGAGCACGGTTTTGAGTTCGCGAACCAGCGTCGGTTTCTCCGTGCGTTTGCGCTGCTGGAAGGAGCCGAATTTGACGAGGCCGATGGCGGTGGCGAATTCGGGTTGATCGAGCGCGGATTTCAGGCCGCTGATCGAATTGGTTTTGCCGAGCGTCACCGGCATTTGCAGCACCTGCTCGGCCAGCCGGGCGATTTGCGGAATCCGCGCGCCGCCGCCGCACAGAAACGCGCCGGCCCGCAGATAATCGGACAGCCCGGCCTGCTCCAAGTCCTGGGCGACGAGCTGGAAAATTTCTTCGAGCCGCAGCGCCATGATCCGGCGGAGGTTTTCCAGGCTGACGGTTTTGAGCGGCAGACCGAGGTCACTTGAGATGGTGACGGTCTGGCCCTTGACGGCTGCGTCGAGGTAAGCCGCGCCCCATTCCAATTTCAGTTGTTCGGCGCGGCCCAGCGGCACTTTCAAGCCGTAGGCCAGATCGTTGGAAACGTGGTCGCCGCCGACCGCCAGCACGCCGACATGCTTGATAACGCCATCGGCATAGACCACGAATTCCGTCGTGCCGCCGCCGATGTCAACGACCAGCGCGCCGAGTTCCTTTTGCTCGCTGGTCAACAGCGCCAGCGAGGAAGCCAGACCGTTGAAGACAATCTCGTCCACCTCCAGTTGCAGACCTTTCACCGCGCGGATGGCGTTTTGGAGCCGATTCAAATGGCCGTGGACGACATGGACGTCCACTTCGAGCTTGCCGCCAAGCATCCCGACTGGATCGGTGATTCCGTCCTGACCGTCCACCAAGAAATGCTGGCGCACGGCGTGAATGACCTGGTGCTGCGCCGGGAGATTGATCGTCTTGGCGTTCTTCACGACATCCTGCACATCGTCCGGCGAAATCTCGCGATCAGCCGAGACAATCGGATGCACGCCGCGATTGTTGAAGCCGCGGACATGCGCGCCGGTGACCCCGAGATAAACGCTGCGGATTTCCACGTCGGCCATCCGCTCGGCCTCGACGATGGCGTTGCGCACATCCTCCTCGGCGGCGGCGGTGTCGCTGATCTCACCCTTGCGCACGCCGCGCGATTTGGACTGGCCGAGGCCGACGATGGTGAGACCGGAGGAGTCGGGGTTCACTTCGCCGACGACGGCGCATACTTTGGAAGTGCCGACTTCCAAACCGACGATGATGGAGGAGGAATCAAACATTTTGTTTTTTCCGGTTGCGAACCGGTTTGAGGTTTTTGGGCGCGGACTGCGGCAGGGCACTGGCTTCCACGAGCCGAAGCGGCGGATTGTCCGGCACCGCCAGATCGAGCGAGGCGATGGTTTTGTTCAGCTTGAGACATTCCGTGTGGACTTTCCACCAGCGCAGAAGCTGTTGGTCAAAATCGTCGAGGCCAAAAGTGACCTCGCTCCCCTGCCCGCTCGTCACCACCAGCACTCCCGGCTGAGAAACGTCCACCCGCCGCAACTCCACCGCGCCGGCCAGGGGCGTGGCGGCGAACGCGCCGATCAGGCGCAGCGCCGCCTGCACCGGCGCGGCCTCCACCCGGCGGCCAGGCTGCAACTGGCTGACGTTGATGCCCAGGATCAGAGGCAAATCCTCATCCGGCTGGGCGGGCGGCGCGACGCGCTGCCGCGGGTCCAGCGGCAGCATCACGAAACCGTCAGCGTCGAGTTGAAAAACGACCGGATCAATGCCGCCGCCGGCGCGCGGGCGCGGGAGGTTGACCTGCGCCACCGGCTCGCGCTCAGTGACGCACAGCCGAAGCGTGCCGGGCAGCCGCCGCTCCACCGAGGCGGTTTGAATCCGCGGCACCAGTTCGAGTTCGCGCTTCACTCGCGCGAGATCCAACGAAAACAAATTCTGGCCCAAACGCACGCCGCTCCAGCGCCGGAGTTGGTCCGGCGCAATCACGCCGTCGGTCCGCACCTCGACGGTCTGGACCGCGAAGGCCGGATTTTCGTAAACGAACCGGTCCAGCGTCCATTCTCCCGCCCGCCAGATGACATACAAACCGAACACGGTGCCGAAGGTAATGCCGAGCGCCAGCGCCACCCGCCGGATGCGCGAAGCCCGCACCTGGGCGGAGCGCAGCGTGACCTGCAGCAGGTTCTGCGAGCGGCCCAGCCGGCGATTTTTAGATTTGCGATGGAACCACATCGGTCAATGCAAGATTACCAATTCAAAATTACCCAGGCGCGGCGGCAAATTGACCGGAGCCAGCGCAGTTGTTATTTCCGTTTTCATTTTTCAGTTTTGATCCGCCTGCTCAGCGCGAGTTCGATCATGCGCTGGCAAAGCGCCGCGTAATCCACCCCCGCCGCCGCCGCCGCCTTGGGAAGCAAACTCGTCGGGGTCATGCCCGGCAGCGTGTTGACTTCGAGCACCACGGGCTCGCCGTCCGGCCGCACCATCACGTCTACCCGCGCGTAATCACGTCCGCCGATGGCCTGAAACGCGCCCAGTGCCGCCTGCTGAATCGCCGCCGTCGTCGCCCCATCGAAGCCCGCGGGACAAAAGTATTCCGTGTTGCCGGGCGTGTATTTGTTGCGAAAATCGTACGCGCCGGTTTTGGGCCGCACCTCCACCACGGGCAGCGCCTTGCCGTTCAGAATACCCACGGTGGTCTCGCGCCCGACGATTTTTTCTTCCAGCAGCAACCGCGTGTCGTAGCGGAACGCCTCATGCAACGCCTCACTCCAGTCCGCCACGCGCTCGACAAATTGCAGTCCCACACTCGATCCCTGCCGCACCGGCTTGACCACCACCGGCGGCTGCCAGCCCATGGGCCAGGGCGTCTTGTCGGACTCGATCACGAGAAATTTCGCCGTCGGAATCCCGGCCGCGACACACCGCTGCTTGGTCAGGACCTTGTCGAACGCAAGCTGGCTCGCCTCCGCGTCGCAACCGGTATAAGGCACGCCGAGTTCGTCCAGCTGCCGCTGCACCGTGCCGTCCTCACCGTAGGCACCATGCAGGGCCAAGAACACCACGTCGGTGGCAGCCGGGAGAACGAAAGTGCGGTCCAGCGGATCCACCTCCGTGACGGCGTGCCCGAGCGAACGCAGCGCATTGGCCACGCCCACGCCGGACTGCAGCGAAATTTCGCGCTCCGCACCCGGCCCGCCCAGCATGACGACGATTTTCAATTTGTTAGACACGTTGACCTGCCCAATCCTGAAACCGCCTCGATTTTGTGGTTTCAGCTCTCATCGCCAATTATTTCCACTTCGGTTTGCAGTTCAATGCCGCGCTCGGCCTTGACATGTTGTTTTAAAATTTCGATCAACTGCAGCACGTCCCGCGCGGTCGCCGTGCCGTCGTTGACGATGAAATTGCCGTGCTCGGCAGACACCGACGCGCCGCCGACGCGCCGGCCTTTCAAGCCAAGTTCGTCAATTAATTTACCCGCGGGCAACGCCGCCGGATTTTTAAAAGCGCAGCCCGCGCTCGGCGCCGCCGGCTGCGCCGCCCAGCGTTTCTGGCTGTATTCATTCATGCGCTGGGCGATCGCGGCGGGCGCATCCGGCCGGCCGTGAAACACCGCGCCGAGTGCCAGATGCGTTTTCAAGGTGCCGCAACAACGGTACTCCACGGTCATTTCGGCCGGCGTCAACTCCCGCACCGTACCGGCAAAATCCATCACGCGCACCGACTCAACCAGATCAAATGTCGCGCCGCCCATCGCGCCGGCATTCATCCGCAACGCGCCGCCCACGCTGCCGGGAATGCCTTCCAGGAATTCCAGCCCTGCCAGCCCGGCGCGCCTCGCCTCAACGGCGACATTTTTCAGTTTCGCGCCCGCGCCGCAGCAGAGCCGTTCGCCGGTGATTTCGATCCGAGTGAACGCCGGTTGCGCCAGGCAGATCACCACGCCGCGGAACCCGCCGTCGCGCACCAGCAGGTTCGAGCCGCGACCGAGCACGAAAAACTTCAGCGCCCGTCCGGCGCAGAATTTCAGCACCGCCGCCAGGTCGGTTTCCAAGGCCGGCTCGACGTAAATATCGGCGGGTCCGCCAACGCGCAGCGTGGTGCGCCGGGCCAGCGGCTCGTCGTGGCGAATCACCGTCGCTCTCGAAACGCAAGTTGCGAGTTCGTCGGCCAACTGAGATTCGCCAGACATGGGCGTTTCCAAAATGGCGTGCGGCGTCATGCGGCGGGGAGTTTCCAGGTTCCCAACACCCCGGCACGCGACAGTGTCTGAGGGCTGGCAGTTGAGGTTTTTTTGCCGCTCGGCCTGGTGCGTTGGGCATCTGTTGCCGCCGGTTCGCACAGCGCCTGCAAAATACTTTCCGCGATCTGCTCCGCGGCGCGGGGCGCGTGCCACTGCGCCAACGCGGCCTGCATTTTTTCGCGCGCCGCGATGTCCTCGACCAGTTCCGAAATGAGCGCCGCGAATTGTTCCGGCGTGGCGTGGTGCTGTTCCAGCAGGCGCGACGCGCCGGTTTGCACGAAGGCTTGGGCGTTGAAAAACTGGTGGTTGTCCGCTGCCGCCGGAAAAGGAATGAGCACGGAGGGCAGGCGCAATGCGGCCAGTTCCGCGAGCGAGGACGCACCGGCGCGGCTGACGGCGATACTGGCCGCGCCGAGCGCGATTGCCATTTCGGCGAAAAATGGATGTACGACGGCGCGGCATTTATTTTCGGCGTAGGCGCGACGCGCGCGCTCCGCGTCCGCGGCGCCCGTCAGATGAAAGAATTGCAGCCCGGCGGTCCCGGCCAAGTTCCGCAGTCGCGGCAGCGAGTTGAGGACGAGGTTATTGACACCAGTCGCGCCCTGACTGCCGCCGGTAACGAGCAGCACCGGCCGCGCGGGATCCAGTCCTAGCGCAGCGCGACAGGCGGCGGGGTCGCGCGGTTGAAATTGGGGACGCACCGGCGTGCCGGAGACGACGACCCGGCAGCTGCACAACCGTGCGCCCGCTTGCGGAAAGCCCACAAACGCCTGGTCCGCCACGTGCGCCAGCCAGCGGTTGGCGCGACCGGGAACGGTGTTGGATTCGTGCAGAAAGGTTTTCGCGCCAAGTTGCTTTGCCGCCAGAATTGGCGGCGCACTGGTGAAACCGCCCATCGCCAGCACGGCGGCCGGCCGGTGCCGGCGAAAATGCTTCCGCGCCGCCAGCAGTGATTTTAGAAAACTACCGGCGAAGGAAATGTAGTTGCGGTTTTGCAGCCCGACGGCCGGGAGCGTGACCACCGAAAATTCTTTCGGCGCGTTCTGCAACGCCTGCTGGTCCACTTCCTTGGGCGAGATCAGCAGCGTGACGGCGCAGCCGCGCTGCGCAAGCTGTCCGGCGACGGCCAGACCGGGGAAGAGATGCCCCCCCGTGCCGCCACACGCGATGGCGATCGAAGGTGCCGCGGGCGTGTTCATGCGGCTTGGAGTTCGCCGGCGATTCCCTCACCGGCATCGGTTTCCGCCACACGGGCGCGGGCGGCGATGCTGAAAAGCACGCCCACGCACGTCAGCATCGCCAGCAGGTTCGAGCCGCCGTAACTGATGAACGGCAACGGCAGCCCCTTGTTCGGCAGCGCGCTGGTGACGACACCGATGTTAATGGCGGCTTGTAGACCGATCAAAAAGGTGATGCCTGAGCCGAGCAGCAGACCGAAGGTGTCGCGCGCCCGGAGAGAAATGTAAAGGCCGCAGGCAACAAGGACGATGAATGCAACGATGATCAGCAGTGTGGCAATCAGCCCCAGTTCTTCGCCAATGATCGAGAGGATGAAATCGGTCTGATGTTCGGGCACAAAGCCCATTTTCTGACGGCTGTTGCCCAAGCCGAGGCCAAACCAGCCACCCGAACCGAGCGCGAGCATCGCTTGGTAGGCCTGGTAGCCAACTCCGTCCTTGTGTTCTTCCAGGTAAAGCCAACTAAAGATGCGCCGCATGCGCATGGGATCGTGCAGGATCGAAACCACGAGGCCGCCAACCGCCAGCAAAATCGGCAGCACGAATTTCTTCCAGTTCACGCCTGCGATCAACAGCATCGCGCTGCTCACCGCCGCCAGGAGAATCGTCGTGCCACGATCCGGTTCAATGAAAATCAATCCCAACATCAGGCCGATGAACAGCGCGGGAATCAGGATGCCGCGTTTCCACGTCGGCATCTGTCGTTTGAAATACTCGCCGTACCACGCCAGCGTGATCACCAACGCAAGCTTGGCAAACTCCGACGGTTGAAAGGTCAATCCGAATTTGCTGACCCAGCGCCGGGCGCCGTGGCTGGCGTAGCCCAAGTGCGGAACGTAGACCGCCAGGAGGAGAATTGCCGCCAGCGCGTAAAGCGGCCAGGCGATTTTTTTCAGGTGCCGATAGTCATTGGACGCAATGGTCACACACGCGCCCACCCCCAAGGCGCCCCAGATCAGCTGACGCAAGAGCAAACCGGCGCCGTCCTCGGTCATCTTGCAACTATAAAGCATCACCATGCCCAACGCGAGCAGGGCGGCAACACAGAACGCCAGGAATGTGACGGCGACTTTCATCAGACCCTCGCGCCGGGCGACCCACCGTGGTCGCCCGGCACGCGACTAAATTTTTATGCGCCCGGATTTCCCGTGGCCGGGGCCGGAGCTGGCGCGGGCGCCGGAGTGGATTCGACCGGCGCGGCGGCGGCAGACTTGGCCGGTATTTTTAATTTCTGGCCGACTTTGATTTTGTCAGTCGTGAGACTGTTGGCGGAACGCAGCGCCTTGACCGAGACGCCATAAGACTTGGCGATCTTGCCCAGCGTGTCGCCGGATTTGACCGCGTAGGTTTCCCCACCAGCGCCGGTGTCGGCGGCCGCGCTGGGTGCCGGGGCAGTGCCGGCCGAAGGCGCGGCGGGCGGCGCGGGCGGGATTTGAATTTTCTGGCCGATCTTGAGTTTTTTCGGCTGCACGTTCGGGTTGGCATCCTGGATGGCCTTGGCCGTCACGCCGAATTTTTTGCCGATGGTGAAAAATGAATCGCCCTTGGCTACGGCGTACTCCTGCGCTGCGCCGGAGACAACAGGCAACGCGGCGGCGGCCGGCGGCGGATTGGTGTCCACCACGACGGCGGGCGCGGGATTGGTCGTGGCCGCGGCGGGCGCGTTGGTGTCCACCGCTGGCGCATTGGTTGCGTCGAAGGTCGGCTGGACGAGTTGGGCGGCGTCCTTGTTGTCCGCATCGGACGGCTTGCGGCAGCCCTGCAGGAGCAGGGCGAGCGTGAGCGGAATGATATTGATGGCCAGCACGCAGAAGAAAGCGGTCTTCAGGCGCGAGCGGCGGTTGGTTTTTTGCTCCGTCAGGGAGCCTTGCGGGACGAATGGACTGGGATTATTCATGGCGATTGACGACGTGGCGTCCTTTCTGTGAGGTGGAGTGGATGAGTTGATTCGCGCCGTGGCTTTCCCTCAAAAAACCTCGGGGCGAAAAATCGTTTAATTCTGTGCGCTCTCTGTGCGGGTTCACTGGGCCGCTGGTTTTACCGTGTATGTTGGGGATGACGGCGGGCCAACCCCAACTAATTGATTTCGCTCGGTGGCAATGGCTTTCGCCGCTATCCGAATCCATTCGAAAATGATCGAAGCTCGAACCCGCGTTTGAAAGCCGAACTGCTCTACCACGAAGCGCTGCCAACCCCGCCGCTTCGATCCAACTTTGTAACCATTTCGCCGCCGCCGCGCAAGCAGGAAAAGGGCGGGCGGGCGCGCTTTTCATTTTATTTGTTCGCGGATTCATAAATTCCAATTCACCGAATCTTTAAAGTGCTCAGGGCGACCACCGCGCAGAGAAAACACAAAATGAAAAACCGCATCACCACCTGCGACTCGTGCCAGCCTTTGCGCTCGAAGTGATGGTGAATCGGCGCCATCAAAAAGATCCGCCGGCCCGTGCCGGTGCGACGCCGCGTCCATTTGAAATAAGTTTTCTGCAGGATCACCGAGCCGGCTTCCATGACGAACACACCGCCGGCGATCACCAGCACCAGCGGTTGGTGGATGAGCAACGCCACCAAACCCAGCGCGCCACCCAGCGCGAGCGACCCCGTGTCGCCCATGAACACCTGCGCCGGATGACAGTTGAACCACAAAAAACCCAGCCCCGCCCCGATCAGCGCGGCGCAAAAAACCGTCAGTTCTCCCGCGCCGGAGACGTACGGGATTTGGAGATAAGCGGAGGTCTTGATATTGCCGGCTAGATAAGTCAGCACCAGAAACACAAACGAGACGATTAAAGTGCAGCCGATGGCCAGTCCATCGAGACCGTCGGTGAGGTTCACCGCGTTGGAACTGCCGACGATGGCCAGCATTGTCACCGTCAGGCCCAGCACGGGGCCGACGAAGATCGGATATTTGTAAAAAGGCACCATCAAAGTGGTGACGAGATTATTGACGAGCACGGATTTGCTTTCGGCGTCCCGCAGCACACTGTGCAGCGGCAGCTTCCATAAATAAGCCGCCACGAACCCGGCGAGGAGAATCTGCACCCACAACTTCACGCGCGGCGTGGTGCCCTCCCCGGTCTGCCGGGTGATTTTGGCCCAATCGTCGTAAAAGCCCAGACCGGTGAGCACCAGCACTGACAGTAACGTGAGTTGCACCAGCGTGTTCCACTGCGCCCACAGCAGCGTCGTCAGGTTGAGCGTCATGACGATCAGGACGCCGCCCATCGTCGGCGTGCCTTTTTTGTCCCAAGCGCGCGTTTCCGACGCGCCGGCTTGATGGGCGAGGTCCACGTACTCCTGGCCGAGCTTCAATTGCTTCAACCACCGAATCACTTTTGGTCCGAGCCACCAGCTGAGGGCCAGGGCTGTGAGCGCCGCGCCCGCACTGCGGAAGGTGATGTAGCCAAACAGGCGCAAGGGCGAGAGCCGGCGCGCCCATTCGGTGCCCGCCGACCACTTCAACATTTGCTGGCTCAGGTAAAACAACATTCAATTTTTGCGCGTTTCGCCGGCGCGCAACGCTTCGGCAATCCGCTCCAGCCGCGTGGCGCGCGATGCTTTCAACAACACCAAGTCGCCCGGCTTCAAAAAACTTTTCACCGCCGCCGCCGCCGCTTCGACATCCGCAAATTCAAACACGCGATACAAGCCCGCCGCCCGGGCGCCGCGCGCCATCACGGCGGCCATCTGGCCCACAGCGAACAACTGGCCCACGCCCACTTCCGCCGCGCGCCGGCCCACTTCCGTGTGCGCCGCCTCGCTGTGCGCGCCCAGTTCGGCCATGTCGCCCAGCACCGCCACGCGCCGGCCTTTGCACGGCAGCTCGATCAGCGTCTGCAGCGCGGCGAGCATCGAATCCGCGTTCGCGTTGTAGGCGTCGTCCAGTACACGCACGCCGCCGATTTCCGAAAGCTGCAGCCGCATCTTGGCCGGCTGGCATGCCGCAAGACCGCGCTCGATTTCCGCGCGGCTCAAGCCAAGTTCGACACCGATCGCGATCGCAAACAATGCGTTGACCACCTGATGCCGGCCCAGCAACTGAATCCGAAAATCGCCCGCGCCCGCCGCCATCGGCGCTTCCACCCGAAACGAGACGCCGTGCGCGTCGAGGCGGACATTGCGCGCCCGCCAGTCATTTTTTCCACCCAAACCGACGCATACGACCGTGGCTTTGGTCAGCAAACCAAGCTCCGCCGCCCATTCGCTGTCGCCGTTGAGAAACAACTTGCCCCCGGCGGGCAGAACTTGGCCCAACGCGCCCTCCTCGCGAACCACTCCGGCGAGATCGCGGAAAAATTCCAGATGCTCGCGACCGATGCTGGTGAGGACGCCAAATTGCGGCCGGATCATTTCCACGAGCGGCGCGAGTTCGCCGGGATGGTTCGTGCCCGCTTCGAGCACCGCGGCGGCATGGGTGCTTTCCAGCCGCAGCAAGGTCAGCGGCACGCCGAGGTCATTGTTGAAACTGGCCTCGCTCCAAAGGGTCGCCAGCTTTTGCCGGAGCACCGAGGCGATCAGTTCCTTCGTCGTCGTTTTGCCATTGGAGCCACCCACGGCGATGACTGGCAGAGTGAAATCCTGGCGATACGCGGCCGCCAAAAGTCCGAGCGATCTCCGCGGATCCTCCACCGCGATCACCGCGCAGGCGGGGAGTTTTCCGGAAATCCAGTCCCGGTCCACGACCACCGCGGCGGCGCCTTTGCCGGCGGCTTCGGCGACAAAATCGTGTCCATCAAAATTCTCGCCTTTGATGGCCCAAAACAAGTCGTCCGCCTGGAGCTTGCGGGAATCCGTGCACACGCGCCTGACCGTTCGTCCGGGGGAACCTCGCAACAAAGTTCCCCCGCAGGCGTCGTTGACAAATTTCAAACTGCGTACTTCCATGCGTGTTCCGTTTTTTTCCAAAGAGCACCACCGGGTCGGACCGGTCACGGCGTCAACCCCGGTTTGGCCGCGTGGTCGCTGCTTTCGGCCAGCGCTTCGGGCGCGCCCGGCACGTCCACATCGGACGGCACGTGCAAATAACTCGCCACGCGTTCGGCGATCTGCGCGAAGACCGGCGCCGCCACCTGGCCCCCGTAGTAACCTTCTTTTGGCTCATCCAGCACAATCGAGATGCAGACTTCAGGATGGTCCGCCGGGAAGAAGCCGATGAAAGAGGAGACATATTTGCCATGCACGTAAACTCCATTCTCAACTTTTTGCGCGGTGCCGGTCTTGCCGGCCACCGTGTAATGTTGCAGGGCGGCTTTCTCGGCCGTGCCCCCGTGCAGCACCACCGTTTTCAGCGCCTCCACCATTTGCTTCGCGGCGGCTTCGCCGATAACTTGGCGCACCGGCTGGGGCGAGTACTTCGCCACGATGTTCCCGGTTGCGTCCTCGAGGCGATCCACCAGCATCGGGCGCATCAACTGGCCGTGGTTGGCGATCGCGCACATGGCCATCAACATTTGCAGCCGCGTGACGGCGATGCCCTGGCCCATAGGGATTTGGGCGACGGACACTTTGCTCCAGTCTTTCACCGGATGGGAGAAACCGCGGACCTCGCCCGGCAGCGGCAGGCTGGTGCGTTCGCCGAAGCCGTATGCGGAAATGTAATCGTAAAGCCGGTTGGCACCCATCCGGATGCCGATTTTCGCTGCCCCGATGTTGGAGGATTTGGTGATGATGCCGCGCACGGTTTCCACGCCGAGCGGCTCGTGATCGTGCAGCACTTTGCCCGCAAAGACAAAATGACCGTGCTCGCAGTCGAACTGGTCATTGAGCGTAACGGTCTTGTCGTTCAAGGCACCGGAAACCACGACGATCTTGAACGTCGAGCCGGGTTCGACCACGTCGGAAATCACGCGGTTGCGGCGCGCGTCGGCGGGCGCCGCACCCGGCCGGTTGGGGTTGAAATTTGGCAGTGTGGCCATGGCCAGGATCTCGCCGGTTTGCGGCCGCACCACCACGCCCGAAATACTGATGGGCGTGTGTTTTTGCATCGCGTCAGCGAGCGCGGTTTCCACGATGTTCTGCACCGCGGAATCAATGGTGAGCGCGACGTTCAGCCCATGGCGCGGTTCCACGTCCTGTTCCCGCGCGGAAACCAGCTCGCGCCCCTGTCGGTCGCGCTCAGTCACGCGCCAGCCGGGCACGCCGCGCAGTTTGGAATCGAGGGACAGTTCGATGCCATCCCGGCCGCAAACGTCGTTGAACCGATGGTTGTCCACCTCGCGCTCCTCCGTTTGGGCGAAACCCAGGACGTGCGCCGCCAGTTCCTGATTGGGATAAACACGCAGTGGAAAGTCCACGGAATAAACCGCCTTCTGGCGCAGGTTGCGGTAGAAAGCCTGCTCGGTCTTGCGCAACTTTTTTTCATCGAGGCCGAAGGCCAGATTGGTCATGGCGGCGCGGATTTGCAGCCAGGTCTCCGGCGACACCGGCTGCTTGAGCAGGACATAATTATTGGTGACGACCTCCCCCTTGCTATTGACCCGCTGCCGGGTCAGCCGGCGGGCAAGGTCGGCTTCATCGAGCTGGAGGAGCGGCGCGAGCGCGCGGGCGACCTCGGCCTGATGATCACCGAGCAGGCTGGGATCGGCGCAAACGGATTTGGCGAGGGTGCTGGTAGCCAGCAGCGCGCCTTTGGCGTCGAGGATGTCCCCGCGGCGCGGCTGGAAATAGGCCTCGCGCCGGGTGTTCTGCTGCGCCTTGGCGCTGAGCTCGTCGTGACGTAGCACCTGGAGATCAAGCAGGCGATAGCCCAAGCCGGTGAACGCCGCCAGGAGCAGCACCGCCAGCATGAGCACGCGTTGATATTGCAGTTTTCCAGCCATTCAAAAACACCGACCGCTCGCGACGTCCGGTTCCTCATCAGACGGCGTCACGCTTGGCGGCAAAGTTCGTTCGTTTCTCGCAACCGCTCTTTCCAAAATCAAACTGCCAACCGCCCGCGGCGATCGGTTCCTCATCCGACAGCGTCACGGGCGGCGGCAAAAATCACTTCATGGCGCGGGCACTTGTTGCGCGTACTGGTGCTCCGGCTCGGCGACGGGCTCGCTCAGGCGCCACACTTGCGCCGGCGGCGGCGCGATCAGGCCCAGATTCAATTCCCTGATCCGCGCCTCCAAAAATGGCGGCGCATTCATCGTTGCGAACTGACGCTTGAGCTTTTCGTTTTGCTTCCGCAAATCGCCCAGCCGCTGTTCGCGCGCCTTGATCTGCTGGTCCAGTTCGGCGATCTGGCTTTTTTGCCACACATAGCCAACGCCCGAACCGCCGATGATCGTGCAGAGCAAGAATGCCTTGATCGCCGGACCAAACCGGATCGCCGCCGACTGGTTTTTTCGATTTCGCGCCATTTCAAATTTTTTCCAATATCCGCAACTGCGCGCTGCGGCTGCGCGGATTTTCCGCCAGTTCCGCAGAGCCAGGCGTTATCGCTTTACGGCCCACCCACCGGGCTTCCGGTGCGCGAGGCACGCGCAACTCCGGCACGTCCACCGCACCAACGAACGAGTAATCCCGCGTCTGTTCACGGCCAAACTCTTTAACCACACGAACTTCCAACGATTGAAAAGTAATTACCACCAGGCGCCCGCCAGGTTTTAAAACCGTCAGCGCCCCAGTCAAACCCCGGCGCAACGCACTGATCTCGCCATTGACCGCCACGCGCAACGCCTGAAACAGTTTTGTCGCCGGATGCGCCTTTTTTCCGTGCCGTGGCGAAATCCGCTCGATCAACTCCGCCAACTGGCGCGTCGTCGTAAAGCGCCTTTGCTCGCGGTCACGCGCGATCGCCCGCGCCAGCCGCCGCGAGTCGCGCTCCTCGCCGAATTCCCAAAAAATCCGAGCCAGCTCATCTGCGCTGGCCGTGTTCACCAAATCCGCCGCCGTGAGCGTCTGCCGCACGTCCATCCGCATGTCCAACGGACCGTCCTGTTGGAAACTGAAACCGCGGCCGGCTTCGTCCAGTTGCGGCGAACTCACGCCCAAGTCCAGCAGCACGCCGTCGCAACTGTTGGCCGGAACCCATTCCGTCAGGTCCGCAAAGTTGCCGCGCCGGATTTCAAAGCGCCCCGCAAATCCCGCCAGCCGTTGCTGCGCGGCTTCAACTGCGACGCCATCGCGATCGCACCCAAACAGCCAGCCAGCCGGTGAGCTCGCGCTCAAAATCGCCGCCGCGTGCCCAGCCCCACCGAGGGTGCCGTCGACGTACCGGCCTTTCGTCCGCGGCTGGAGCGCGCTCAACACTTCGGCGAGCAGCACCGGCTGGTGGATGAACGTCGTGGGCACGCATCATCTCCTCATCCGTTGACGCCAGCCAACTGTTTTGGCACTTCTACCGCCGCCGTGGCCTGCGCTGGCGCTGGCGTTGGTGCCGCCAACGGTTTCACCTGCGCCGGCACCACTTCCACATCTGCGTCGCTCAAATCGTTTCGAACCACTTGGACCCTATCCAAGGACAACTCCGCTTGGATGACCGCTCCGCTCAATTTCGGCGCAGGTGCCGGCTTCCGCCGGGCAACGAGCTGCGGCAATTTCCGCGCTTGGTCACCGGCCCATTCACACCCACCGCGCGCCAGTGCAGCGATCCGGGACAGGATTTGTTCGGCCCGGCGTGCCGGCGGCAGGGTCGGCAGGCGCGTGGTTTTTTTGAAAATTTCCACCGCCACGGGGATCCGTTTCGTTTCCTTCAAATTCGCCGCCGCCAGTTCCGCCGGGTTGAGTTGGTAAGTTTTAGGCACGCCGGCGTCGGCCTTTGCGACCACCGGTTCCGCCGTGGTAACGAATGGATTTCGGACCGGGCCGAATTTGGGCAGCGTGTTTTTCGTGCGCAATTGGTAGCGGCTGTGCGTGTCGTGCAGCCCTACCAGACTTTTTCCGGCGCTCAGTAATTGCATCATGCTCATGGTCACTCCATCATCTTGAACGCTTCCTGCGCCATCACGGCGTCGGAGGCGCGAACTTTTTCGTAACGTTCCGGGTTCCAGATTTCGAACACATCCAGCAAGCCAGCCAGCACGGCTTCCCCTTCGATCCCTGCGGCCTTGGCCATACCTTCGGGCAGGCAAATTCGTCCAGCCTTATCCAGCGCGACCTGCGCCGATTCCACACCGACAAACCGCTTGAGCAGCCCCTTCGTCGGATCGTCGTTGGGCATCGCGTTGATGTCGTTGACGAGCTTTTCCATCTTGTCCGGTGGCAAAACGCGCAGGCACAGCCCGTGCCGCGATTTAGGCCAGAGCACCAAAGTGAACTCAAAACCAGCCTGGGAAGGACGCCATTTGGCGGGCACTTGCAGCCGCCGCTTCTCGTCCAACCCATGCCGAAAGGATGAGTTGTAATACGTCTTTTCTTTGGTCCCGTTCGCTTCCATGACTTATTCACAGTGGAATCCATTCGCCCTTTTGCCCCACCGCACGACTAATCTACCCACTTTACCCCACAAAGGTCAAGTTGGAATTTTTGAAATTATTGAAAACTTATTCACAATTTCAAAACACTTGCGGATCGAAGGGTTTCCACTCTGGCCATGTCCCGGCGGGTTTGAAATGCTTGCGCCGATGCGCACCGCAGATTTTGATTTTCCTTTGCCGCCGGAGTTGATCGCCCAACATCCCGTCGCCGAACGCGACCAGTCCCGTCTGCTGGTGCTGGAGCGCGCGACGAGCCGGCTCACCCACCACCGGTTCCGCGATCTTCTGGCCTTTCTGAAGCCCGGCGACATGCTGGTGCTGAACAATTCACGCGTCCTGCCCGCCCGGCTGCGCGGCCACAACGCGCGCACCGGCGGCGAGTTTGAATTGCTGCTGCTCGAAGAAAACGCGGTCAACGACTGGTGGGCGATGCTGCGGCCGGGCAAACGCGCGAGGCTCGGTACTGAAATAATTCTCCACGGTGCGAACGGAACGTCCGGCACCGCACGCGCCACCGTGCTGGATACCAATGCCGCAGGCCATCGGCGCCTGAAATTTTCCGGGGTGGCGAACATCCGGGAGGCGCTGGAACAGCTGGGGGAAATTCCGCTGCCGCCGTACATCCAGCGCTCGCAACCTCAGCCGGCTGACCGGCACCGCTACCAGACCGTGTTCGCCGCGCCGCCCGGTTCCGTGGCCTCACCCACCGCCGGTTTGCACTTCACGAATGAACTGCTTGATGAAATCAAATCGCGCGGAATTGAAGTCTGTTTTGTCACTTTGCACGTCGGCCTGGGAACCTTCGCGCCGGTCAAAGCGGAAACGCTGGCCGAACACGAAATGCACGAGGAGCGTTTCGAGTTGAGCGCCGAAACCGCCCGCGCGCTCAACGCGGCCCGTCGCGCCGACCGCCGCATCATCGCCGTGGGGACGACCACGGTGCGCGTGCTCGAAAGCGTGGCGGCGGCGCATCATGGTGAACTGGTCGCCGGCGCGGGCCGGACGCGCATTTTCATCCATCCGCCACGCTCCTTCCAAATCGTCGGCGCACTGCTGACCAATTTTCATCTTCCGCGCTCCACACTGCTGATGCTGGTCAGCGCGTTCGCCGCGCCGGGCGAGACACGCGGCCGCGAACTGGTTTTGTCCGCCTACGCCGCGGCGGTCCGCGAGCGCTACCGGTTTTTCAGCTACGGCGACGCGATGCTGCTGGTGTGAATTTCGGATTTCGCGTTTCGCGTTTCGCGTTTAACCTCGGCAACGGAAGAAGCCCTTGAACTCGAAACCAAAACCGCGAAATGCAAACCGGCCTTTTGTCCTCGTCAACATGGCGATGACGGCCGACGGCAAAATTGCCACCGCCAACCGCGCGGTGTCTGCATTCGGCAGCCGGCGCGACCATGAGCACCTGCTCGAATTGCGCGCCACGGCGGACGCCGTGCTGGCCGGCGCGCGCACCGTGGACTCGGCCAAAATCAACCTCGGACCTGGCGCGCAAAAATTCCGCGCGCGACGCCGCCGGCGCGGCCTGGCCGAATTCAACCTGCGCATCATCGCCAGCCGCGCCGGCACCGTGAATCCCGACGCCGAGATTTTTCAGCATCACTTTTCGCCCATCCTCATTCTCACCACGCGCCGGGCGGGCGCGAGTCGGTTGAAAAAACTCCGAGCCCTGGCCAGGGAGGTGAAAATTTGCGGCGCCACAGAAATTAATTTCCAACAGGCGCTGCGCTGGCTGTGGCGGCGCTGGAACGTGCGCCGGCTGGTGTGCGAGGGCGGCGGCGAATTGAACGACGCGCTGTTCCGCGCGGGGCTGGTGGACGAGTTGCACCTGACGATCTGTCCGTTGGTATTTGGCGGACGCGCCGCACCGACGATTGCGGACGGTCTCGGCACGGCCAGCCTGGCTTCGGCCCGAGAAGGAAGATTGAAATCTGCCCGGCGAATCGGCGACGAATTGTTTTTGATTTACGAGTTCGCCCGGCCAGTGCGGCGGCAACACCAAATCAGGGCTGCGCCTGCGCCTCGACCCAGCGCGCAAAAAGCCAGAGCAAATCGGCGAGCCGGTTGAGATACACCAGGATTTCCGGGTTGCGCAATTCCCCCGCTTCCTGCAGGGCGCAGACGCGCCGCTCCGCGCGCCGGCAAACGGTGCGCGCCACTTCCAGAGCCGCCGAAGGCGGACAGGCTCCGGGCGTGGCCCAACCCTTGAATGAGACTTTCGCCATTTCAATCTCGCGGATGACTGCCTCCAGTTTGGCGGTCATTTCCGGATTCACCTGGGGATAGCCGTCCTGCACGTAACGCGGCAAATCTTCGGGGAGCGTGGACAATTCGCCCATGAGCGCCACCAGCTCCTTCTGGGTCGCCAGCAAAGGACCGCGCACAAACTCGTGGGCCGATGCCGCCCGCGCCACTCCGAGCGCGGCGTTGAGTTCATCCACGGTGCCGCAGGCTTCCACGCGCGGATGGCACTTCGGCACGCGCCGGCCGTACATCAGCGCCGTCTGGCCGAGGTCGCCGGTTTTTGTGACAATGCTCACCCAGCCAAGCTAGGCTGCGACCACACGGGTTAAAAGGTCAAAGTAGCGCAGCCCCTCTCAACGGCGGTCGGATAAACGACCAAAACTCGAAGTTAATTCACCGTTCCGCCTGTTCCAACAAATCAAAGACCGCGTTATATTGCTGGTAAGTTTGTGCGGACTCGGAAGTCACCAAAGCCGTCACGGCCAGCGTGTAGGCTGGTGCGCTGTTGCAGTAACTCACGGCTCCATCCGTGAACAATACGACCCAGCCTTTGCCTGGATAATGCGCGAAGTTATCCGCGTTAAAGGGGATTCCTGGAGGTGAGGTGCCGTTGGGATTCTCCAGATAGTCCATCGCGAATAACTTATGGCCCTTGGTGAGGGCAGCTTTCTGATAGGCGCGATACTGGTAATTGGCATTGCCGGTCGTATTCGTCGCGTCAACTTGGCGGGGATTAAACAAAATGGTGGAACGGACCTGCGAACTAGCGTCTGTGCTGAGGAACCTTGGATTGGAATACTGGTTGACGCTCAGAGCCGAACTAGGTGAAAAGCTTGGACACCACAATGTCTTTGCGTCGCCGATATACTTGCCGGGATACAAATAGCCCAGATTTTCCCAAGTTCCATTTACGCTGCCGGGAGTGAAATATTGTTGGGGGATAACAGTGTTGGGATTGGGGCCGGAAAAAACGTAACGACAGTAATGCTCGCCGGCAAGTTTGTTGACGGGATGCGCCGCGTCGTAGCCACCCCAGATGGGCCACCAGTCTCCGGAATCGCCAGCGTACATGGCGCAGGCGGCATAAACTTGATGAAAGTTGGAAATACATTGCACCCGAACCGCCTTGCGCTTGGCGTTGGACAACGCTGGCAACAACATGGCCGCCAGAATGGCGATGATGGCGATGACCACCAGCAGCTCAATCAACGTGAAGGCGCTTCGTTTGGTACTTTTCATAAATTTCGCTTCGGCAATTTCAGAATTTTCATCTGTCAGACTCCCAGAATCCGCCCCTCCGCACCATCGCCAGTTCTGGCGAGGGAACCGCGCTAAAAAAACCATCGGCAGGATCAACGGTTTGCCCGCCTTGCTTGCCGTTAACTCCGGAACCCATAACCGAGCGGGGCGTCGTCTCCGAACGACGCCCCGTTTTGTTTCAGCAAGTCCGACCGGTGTCGGCAGGTGCAGTCCCGGACGGCGTCACGGATAAATCATCCGGAAGAACACGGTGCCGTTGGCCTGGCTGACCGGGAATGCCAGTTGGTTCACGGCGGTCGAACCGGGCACCGTGACCCAGTTGCTGGACAACCCGACTCCCAGGGTGTTGGTCTGGACCTGCAACCGCCAACCCGTGTGATCCGCCGGCCAGCTCAGGTTCAGGTTGACCCCGTCGAATGAACTGACGAGGTTCGTCGGCGTGGTGCTGACGTTGGGCACACCCAGCAGAACTTCAATGCTGCCGTCAATGGCGAGCTTGTTGGTCCAGACGTAGGTGATGGAACCGCTGCTGGTGGTGGCGGGCAGGTTGGTCACCGCGAAGGATCCGGTCGCGGGGACGCTGAACAGTCTGAACGTGTCGCCAGTGTGCAAATCGGGACCCAGGTTGTTGACTTGCAGCGTGCCGCCCATTTCGATGGTGTTTGCCACGAGCAGGTCATTGGTCGCCGGCGAATTGGTGCGGTTGAGTTCCATGACGAGGGTGCCTTGCAGGTTCACGTCATTGGTCACGGTCAGCGTGGCGATGGCATTGGCTCCGCCGGGCGAGACCGTGGTTCCTGTGCCGGTCGCAAGACTGCCACGCAAGGTGCCGTCGCCCTGAATCGTCTGCGCGGCCAGCGTCAAGGTGCCGGAGGCAGAAACATCTAAGATGCCCGGAGCCGCGATTGTGATGGGGGTGCTGGCGGACAGATTGGCCGAGGCGCCGAGCGCGAGAACACCGTTGCTCACGGTGGTCAGACCGGTGTAGCTCAAGGTGGTGCTGGTCAAAGTCCAGGTGCCGGTGCCGACCTTGATGAAGTTCTGTCCTTCAATAATGGATCCGTCGTATTCCGCGGTGGTGTTCAGTCCGCCGATGACGAAGCGAGCCGCAAAGCCGCCGGAACCGGTATTCAGGGCGATGGTTGCGGTGGAATCACCGGTCAATTCCCCAATCGGAATGGTCGGCGTGCCAGTCAGGACGTTATACATATACTGGCCGGGCGCGAGGATCATGCGCGTATTGGGGAAGCCGGTGCCGGTGTTAAGGCGGAAGTCACCGGCGTTGTTCGGTGTGGTCGAGATGTTGGTCGCCAACAGCACGCCGTAGAAGTTGTTCCAATTGCCCCCCACGTTTCCGCGCACGTAGCGATTGATATAGATCAAAGTGGCGTTGGTATTTCCCGTCACGGAACTGGGCGCAAAACCTGTTCCTGCGCGGACCGCCCCTCGAACTGTGGCGACGTTGTTGGAGGGAATGATGACCGGATTTTGTATCCCACCGTAGTCCAGGCTCAAGCTACCGGCAGAAAAGCTGGCCATTTGGATGATGCCATTCGTGCCGAAGATGATCGGACCGGTGCCAAACATGTTGTTATTGGCAGTGGTGCTGCCGCCACCGCTAATGGTGCCGTTATTGAGCCAAGTGCCACCACTGAAGCTGCTGCCGGTGCCGCCCGGAGTGAGCGTGAGCGTGTTGGTGCCGTTCTTGACGAGCGCGACTTTGCCACCGGAGCCTGTATTATCAAGGATGTCGCCGTTGAAAGTGGTGGCCGCAATTTCATCGATCGTCAGCGTGTTGGTGCCGGAACCGCCGTTGTTCACGATCTGCCCCAAGAAGTTGCCGGTCAATCCCGACAAGGCATTGATCGTCTGATCGAAGCCGTTCAGATCCAGCATGCCGGCGGTCGTCGCACCGCCATCCAGAATCAGCCAGCCGGTGGTGGCGCCGCCACTGGGAATAGCCGAGGCGTTGCCCAGTTTCACAATGCCATTACTGATGTAAGTGTTGTTCAGATAACTGTTTGCACCGGTGAGGTTGACGGTGCCGGGACCGTCCACAATCAACTCGCCGGAGCCGCTAATGGCGTTGCCAATCGTCACGGTTCCGCTGCGGGTGATTTCCAAGGTGCCGTTGTCGGTCACCGCGCCACTGCCCAGCGTGCCGGAACCGCCGCCCACGCCCACCTGCACGGTGCCGCTGCTGATGGTTACCGGGCCAGTCATGTTGTTGTTGCCAATCAGGCTCAGGACGTTGGCATCGGATTGCGTCAAACTGCCGGAGCCACTGATCGCATTGCCGACGACCTCGTTGTCGGGTTCGTTGAAAAGGAGTGCGCCGTTGTTGAGAATTGGGCCGGCGCCAAACGAGCCAGCAGTGCTGCCGTTGCCGAGGGCGATGGTGCCGGCATTAATGGTGGTTTGTCCGCTGTAACTGTTGGTCGTCAGGAGGGTGAGCGTGTTCGGGTTGTTGTTGGTCAACGCGCCGCCGCCGATGGAGCCGGGGCCTTGGAAGGTGAAGCTGTTGACCGTGCCGTTGACCGTGATGGTGTTCGGCGTCAACACTGTCTGCAAATTCACGGTGGTGTTGGCGGTTGAATCATCGAACACCACCTTGTCATTCTGATGGTAAAAAGCCGCAGCTCCGGCGCTGTTGGTCCAGTTCGCGGTGCTGAGGACATCCCAGTTATTTAAACCGCCGTCGCCCTGCCAGACCAGATTCACCGGCACATAGGAACTGATCACCAGGTCAATTTCGCCTGCCGTGGCACTGCTCAACGCCGCAACCGAGCCGCTCTGGCTAAAACCGTTGACCACCAGGTTGCCCACAGCACCCCCCAAGGTTCCGGAGTATTGAATCAACTTGTAGTTGCCGTTGGGCAGAGTGCCGCTGACATTCAGGGCGACCGTGCCCGACGTGAGGTTCAGGTTACCGCAGACAATCAGGTCTTTGGAACCGGAAGACACGTCCATGTTGACCGTGCCGCCGTTCAGCGTCAGCGCACCATTGATGGTCAGCGTGCCATAAACACCGTTGGTGCCGGGCGTGATGCGCGAGCCGAAGCCGGTGCCCGATGAAGTGGTCACAGCGCCCTGGACGGTGCCGGTGCCGGCCAGAATCTGATTAATCGTGCCACCCGAAAGCGTCAGGTTACCCGGCGCGGTAACATCCAGAGTCGTTCCGCCCGCCAGGACGATGGCGGCGGTGTTGGTGATGGAGGCATTCGCGCCAAGGATGATCTTGCCGCTGTTAATCAGCGTGGCGCCAGAATAAGTATTTGTGCCGTTCAGCGTGAGCGATCCGCCACCGAGCTGGGTCAGCAATCCGCTGCCGGTGATCGGGCCGGAAAAGGCGATGTTGTCTGACCGGTCGAAAATCAAGCTGCCGTTGTCCGCGATGCTGGGGGAGTTCCCCAAGCTGCCGCTCGTGCTGCCAGCGCCGACCTGAAGCGTGCCACCGCTGATGACGGTCGCGCCAGCAAAACTGTTGTTGCCGGTCAGAGTGACCGAGCCACTGCCCAACTGACTTACTCCACCCAAACCGGCAATCGGCTGGCTGAAGGTAATGTTGTCCGTGCGCTTGAAGGCGAGCGTGCCGTTGTTGGTCACGGCGGAAGAATTGGCGATGCTGCCGACCGTGCCGTTGTTGCCGATTTGCAGCGTGCCGGCGTTGACGTAGGTCGCGCCGCTGAAGGTGTTCGCCGCCCCGAGAATCGCCGTGCCGCCGCCGGTCTTGGTCAGGGCGATGGAAGTTCCGGTGTTGTCCGAGATGACGGAATTAACGACGAGGTTTCCGGTCAAATCGTATTGATGGAGGATCAAGTCCTGTCCGTTGCCGGAAGTCAGCGCCGTGCCGCCGGTGATGGTGGACTGGTTAGCGCCCACCGCCGTGGTCACGAGAACGCCGCCGGAGGTGATGACGTTTGAGCCGGTCAGCGTCAAGGTATGGGCGGCCCCGGTCGCAAAGCGCACGGACATGGTGTTCGTGTTGTTGGCCGTCGTGAGGTCCGCTGTCATGTCCGTGTTCGTCAGGTTGGCAAAAGAGTTGATGTAAGTCGCGCCGCCGTAAATGTGCGTGCCGCCTTGCGCGCCGGCAGCAGTGTTGACGCGCGCAAACTCGCCTGCGGCATAGGTGGCATAGCCACCGACAATCCCGGACACCGTGCCGTTGTTGTTGGCAGTCGTGGTGAAAATGCCGATGGTGTTGGCGGTCTGACTGCCGCTGCTGCCCGTGTTGGGGCCAAAGTCCACCGAGGCACCGGTGTTGCGCGTGATGGCCCCCAGATAAATCGCGGGACTACCGCCCGAAAGGCGGGTGTTTTGTGAAATGACGGAGCCGCCCGGATTGAGCGTGGTGGCACCAAATTGTTGGTACGAGGCGGTGTTGCCCCGGTTGCCCGTTTGGAATGAGCCGCCGCCCATCACCAGTGTTCCCGCCGTGACACCGTTGTAGAGAATCTGGCTGACGGTGCTGCCAGAATTGAGAATATCGAGAAACAGCAAGCCGCCGTTGACCGTGGTATTGCCAAGATAGCTGTTGGCGTTTCTGAAAGTCGCCTGCGCCGTGCCGGACTTGGTCAGGCCGCCCGAACCCGTGATGGAACCGGTGCCGGCGAAGATGTAGTTGCTTGAGTTGTTGCTGATCAAGGTCGAGAACGGCGACACGCCGGACGGAATGTTGACTGTGGCCGTGGTGACGGCATCATTGAAGACCACGTTATCCAGATTGTAAAACACGCTCGGACTGCCGCTCAGCAGCCAGTTCTGGGTCAGGTTGACATCCCAATCGCCGCTGTTGGCACCCGTCCAGAACAGTGAGGACGGCGTGGCGCTGCCGCTGATGCTGACCAGCAAGCTGCCCGGGAAAGTTGTGTCGTTAAGAGTCGCCGTGATACCACGGGGGGTTTCCACTGTGAGATTGGCGGCTGAGCCAGTTTCCAGCGCCGTCTGGTTCGTGATCAAAGTGTAAGTGCCAATCGCAAAAGCGCCGGCGATTGGATTCAGCCGGAGGGTCCCGCCATTCAACGCCAGTGTGCCATTGAGGGCGATCACGTCATTGGCGCTGCCGCCCGTGGTCGTGGTGTTGCCCAAATCGAAATTGATCAAGCCGCCATTGAGCGTCAGTCCGCCGCTCAACTTGAGCGTTCCCGCCTGACCCGCTTTGTAAATGTTGATCGTGCCGCTGCTGTTGGGATCGCCGATGATGTCCGCCGGACCGCCATTGGTGGTGCGGCCCGCCGTCAACACCCACCCCGAATTCAGCGTGAACGAGCCGTGGCTGAAGTCAAACACCGAGCCGGACGAAACGGAAACAATCGTGGAGCTTCCGAGATTCGCGCCGTTGGTCAGCGCCAAAATGCCGCCGCTGATCGTGGTCGGCCCGGAGTAATTTGGAGAACCGCCGAGCATGAAGACGTTGGTGTTGACCTTGGTGAGACCTATGCTGCCAGATGTGTTTTGGATCGTGCCTTCAAAATCAAATGCTCCGCCGGTGTTGGTGGCGTTGTTGCCCACGGTCAGGGTGTAGGTGGAAGTGCCCGCCTTGTTGTCCACCGTGCCCGAGCCGAGAAGATTGTCGATCGTCTGGCTGTTGCCATTCATATCCAGAGTGGTGCCGGCGCTGAGAGTGACATCACCAAAACCCGCCCCGCTGGGAATCGCCGCCGCGTTGGCCAGTTGGAGCGTGCCGGAGTTGACCGTCAGCGGTCCATTAAAGATGTTCGCCCCCCCGAACTTCACGAAGCCGTTGCCCGCGCCATCACCATTCACGTTCACCACGGCGCGACCGCTCAACACCCCGTTCGCATAAATATTGCCGGGACCGCCAAAGGTCAGAACATTGGCGGTGCCTATGTTCGTGATGATGCCGCCCAACTGGAGGACCGTGCTGGCGACGGCATTGGTGATGCCCTGGCTGGCGTTCAGATACATGGGCAGGTTGTTGGTGTTGTTGCCGGCGTTGTCGTAAATGCCGCCGCTGTTGGTGATGGTGTTGCCGCCAAACAGGAAAAAGCTGTTGTTGAAACTGATGCCCGCCATGTTGTTCAGGCCCCCGATGTTGTTCACATTGGTGGTGCGCTGGGTGCCGGCAAAAATCAGGCCGTCGCCGCTGACCGGAGCGGTGCCGCCCCAGTTGCCGCCGCTGCCCCAGTTGTTGTCCGTGGCGCCACCGCTCCACGTCTTCGGCGCGGCGGGGGCGAGACCCGGCCACGCCAAACCGAGCGCGAGCAAAACCAACAGCCATAAGTGGCGGCAAAACGCCGACCGCAGTGAAGGCGCGAAGTCTGTTTTTGAGGTCTCCTGGGAGGAGAAGGCAGGATGCAGGTTATTCATATCTTGATACTTATTTTTTTGGGGGGTGGGGGCTTGGGGCTAATGGGTGCAATTTAAGCAGGAAAAAAGCCCGGCGCACGGGGAGACGTGGCTCCGCTACGGTAAGTCATGTGTCCGGGCTTCATTGGGAACAACTTATCACACGGATTAATTTCTGCCATCGCCAATTCTGGGGACAGGAGGCGCGCCCGCGTTTATTTTTTCGCCACGTCGGCAGGATCATCCAGTTCCAGCCGCAAATAATCGTACTCGATGCCGCTGGTCAGCCCGCCGGCGGGCACGGTCAGTTGGAGCAGGTTTTCCCCGGCCTTCATCAGCGCGGCGTCAAACGCCAGGTCCCGTTCGATCCACGAGCCACCAATGCCGTCGCGGTTGATGGTCGCGTTATAGACCAGCCCGGTCACGGAGCCGATGGACTGCGCGTTGACCGTGGCCGCCAGATTGCGGGTGCCGACGCCGCAGAGGGCCAGGCGCAAGGTCGCCTTGCCGCGCGGCGCGCGCGGCAACGTGAAGCGGACCGTCCAGGTCGTGGCGCGGCCCTGGCCGGTGCCGGTGGTGTTGCCCGGGTTTTCGTTGTGCGGAAGCTGCTCAAAAAACCAGTCCTTGTGAAAATCGCTTTTGCCGACCACGTAGTTCACGTCGTTGGGAAAAAGTTTCGGATATTCGAGATACCAGCCCCAGTGAAAATATTCGTCGCCCTTGAAGAATTCCGAAGCGGCACGGTTGGGGATGCCGATGTCCCAAAGTTGTTTCCCGAAACGCAAGGGACGCCAGTCGAGTTTGCCCAGCGCAAGATTCTCTCCCGGCGCAACGGTCACATTCGTCAGCGTGAACTCGCCCAGCACGCCGTCGGCGATTGCGTGCAGCGTGTAGTTTCCCGGACGCACTTTGGGGATGGAAAAATTTCCGCGCGCGTCGCCGCGCACCCAGAATTCGTAGTTCTTGGCGTCGTTCTGCCATTCGACGATGCGCGGGCCGACGCCGCCAAAACCGCCGCCAAAACTGCCCCGGCCAAAGCGCCGCCGCCCGGCGAACTGGTTGGTGAAATCACCGCCGAAATTCGTGCCGGAACGGTTGAACCGATTGGTGAAATTGAACCCTCCATTGGTGCCGCGGCCGAAGCCGCCGCCGGCAAAATTCGCCGCCGGAGCGTTCGTGTCATCATCGCCACCGCCCGCCAGGCCAAAACCGAAAAAGCCGGGGCGGTTCATCCGGGCCGGCGTGTAATCCGGCGCGGAAAGCCCGACGAGCAGCCGGGTTATTTTCAATCCGGGCGCCTGCGGATCGTTCAACGCGAGTTGCCCGGAGACGACGGCGCGTTCCTGTTTGTGCGGATAATCCGCGCCGGCAACCCAGTCGTACGGCCACGCGGCGGATTCCTTTTCGGACCACGCCAGCGCGTCTTTCCACATCGCGTCCGGCGTCGCGCCGGAGTTGACGTAGACCAAAAACGGCCCGATGACTTTCGTCCAGTTGTCCGTCGCCGCGATGGCGCACATGCTGCCGCCGTAATGGCTGCTGCGCCAGTAATTGAGCAGCGTGGGCGGCGCGGGCGCGTTGAGGTTGTTCGTGTTGAACGTGGCGTCGCGATGCGCCGACAACTCGACCTTGGTGGGACCGCCGCTGAGGTATTCCACCGAGGGATTGATGAACCACAGCCCGACGTGTTTCGTGGTGCTCGACCAACCCCACGCCCGCACGTCAAACTGGTTGGCCGAGTAATCGTATTTGTGCTCGACCTGGCCCTGGTAAATCCCGCTGTTCATGCGCCGTGCCTCCTTGAAATTCATCACCGTGCCGTGGTTCCAATCGTAGGTGGTCAGCAGTTTTAGGTTCCGGTTCGCGTCCACCGTCATCCAGTCAAAGACCGCGTCGTTGAGCTTTGCGCAAAACCGCGCCTCACCGACCGAGGTGGCGGGATAATTCGTCGGGTGACTGAAAATGGAATAAGTGTAAACGCCCGAATCGTTGCGACCGAGCGCGTAACGGATTTCGATGTCGGCGATCACGCCGCCGCCGGGCCCACTGCCCATCGCATTGCCGTCCGCGATGCCTTTCAAGGCGACCTCGCCGCGTTCGCCGCCGTTGGCCGCCGGATCGATCGAAACGCGAAAACTTCGCCGGCCCCGCGCCAGGTCGTGCGACCAATAAGCCGCGCCGCGCCCCGAGTCCGCGTCGAGCAGTTCCAGGCCGCGATATTTCAGCGAGGTCAAATCCCCCGTGCGCTTGGCGACCCGCGCCATCACCACGCCGTTGGTGAGCGTGAAACTAAAGTCATCCTCGGCCACACCGACCGGCGGTGCGGCCACGGCGCGCGCAGCCAAGGCCGGCTGCGCCAGCAACCCGGCGCCCAGCACCGCGGCCAGAAAGTTTTTTCGCATCGCGAGAGGATTCATTCAGGCAAGAGACGCTCGCCGGTGCTCACGGGTTTCGGGGAATCGCCGGCGGGCGGCCGGCCGGCGGGGCCGCGCCTTCGTCCACGTCGGTCGAGGTGCTGCGCGAACGGCGATATTCGAGCGCGCCGGCATCCGTCTCGGCAAGTTCGGACCCGGCGTAAAGCACCGCCAACTCAGCCAGCGCCGCGCTGGTGTCAGCGCCGAAACCGGAGCGCGCGGTGAACCGCAATTCTCTCGCCGCGACGATTTGTGGGAACTTCACCGTTTGCGGATTCCACGTCGAAGCCAGTTCGCCGGTGACGAGCGGTTGCCAGTTCGTGCCGTCGTCGCTTGATTCAAGCGAAAACCGCGCAACGTCACCCAGATGATCGCGGTCATTCTGGCGCGGCATCAAAACCACGCCGCTCAGCGCCACCGGTTTTGGAAAATGAACCGTCAATTCATGCGGATACGGCGGGCCACGGCGATTGCGGCTCGATTCACCGGCCACCCAAAAAGAATTCGGATCACCGTCAATCACCGCACGGGCGTCCCCGGCGTCGCTGCTCGCGGTCGCGCCGAGTTTTTTCATGATGCGCGAATCGAAATGCAAACTCTGAAACTGCGCCACGGAGATTTCGGTCTTCGGTTGAAATCTTTCGCCCGCCAGGTAATCCAGCAGCGACCGGCGCAGTTGCCGCGCCACCGGGCGGGTTTCCAAATCGCGTTCCAAGTCAAAAGCGCAAACCAGCAATTTGCCCGCGCCAACTCGGCACTCGAAAATCGCGCCGAGCTTCCAGTTGCGGTTCCAGTCGTCAATCGCGGAAACGATCGGCTGCAATCCCCGCGGCAGATTTTCCAGGTTCACCGGACGGACACCGCGTGTGAGCTGCGTCCACTGCCAGTCGCAATTCGCGTCGGTCGGAAATCCCGAAAGCGCGGGATGGTTGGCGTCGCACCACAACCCGAGCATTCGGCCCCACGCCGGATTCATCAGGCGATTCCAAAAAACGGGAACCGTATCCAACGGTGGACAACTCCAATCAAGATCGGCGTTGCGCGGCAGGAATAAAACCTTGCCGCCGGCATGCAGTTTCGCCTCGGCGTCGGCCCAGGAACTCGTCACCAAAACATCCGCGGGCGTCGAATTGGAGGCCTGCGCGGGGTAAAGCCAGAAGTTCCATTCATTGGGGAAAGCCGGTTTTTGGATTTCGACGATCAGTTTATAGGCCGCCGGCGCGGGCAGATGGGACAGCGCGACAGAAATTTTTCCGAGCGAGAAATTCTTTCCAACCGGAATCGTCGGCGCTCCCAGCCAGCCGTTCGTGACGATAAATCCGGACGCGTTCACGATTTCCCAACCGCACGGGGCATTGGTCAACGGCGCTGCGCCGAAATTTGCAATTTCAACCGGCGCTTCCAATTTGTCTTCCGTTGTGAAAACCCGCTTCGTCAACCGCGCCAACGGCACGATGGTGTTGCAAAAATGTTTGAACTCATCCGGCGTCGCGTAGCCTTTCGGTTCCCAAAACGGATCGAGCAGGCCGACGAGCGCAGTGCCCTGCCCCACGTAGTCGTGCAGGTCGAGCAGTTGAAATCCGGCCAGGCCCGGCGTGCGCAGGTTGGCTTCAACTTCTTCCTTGTAGCAGGCCAACTGGAATTTCCCCGACGCAAGCGCAAACTCGTGGTTCATTTCCAAAACGCCGTGCGCCTCGGCGGATTCACGGAAGATCTCGTAATTGCCCGGCCGCATGTAACCGGTGAACTTTTTGATCACGGCGAAATCCGGATACGCGCACCACTGGCCAAGTTCGTGTGCCACGACCGGCACGTTCAGGCCTTCCAGCGACCTTCCGTAATCACGCCCGAACCAGGCACTCTCCCCCCGCACACGCCCCGCGCCGACGCGGCCGACCGCGAGGTAGTCCGCGCCCGCCACCGGGCCGGGTTTGTCAACCAGCGACCAGCCGGTGTCAGGCGTGTAGAGGCGACGCGGATCGATGGCGCGGCAATGCTCGACCCATTTCGTGAGCACAGGTTTCCAGTTGCCGTGCGCCTCGTTGCTCGCGGAGAGCAGCACGAACGACGGGTGATTGCCATAGGCTTTGATGATGCGCTCGGTTTCATCTTGGAGCATTTTCTCCATCGCGCCGCCGGGGCTGAACTCGTTCCACATGCCGCACTCGATTTGGAGGTAAAAGCCCAGTTCATCCGCCGCCTCAAACGCCGCGTCCGGTGGACAGAACGAGTGAAACCGCATGTGATTCAAGCCCCACTCCTTGCATGTCCCAAACATCTTGTGCCAATACTCCACGTCCGTTGGCGGATAACCCGTCAGCGGAAAATCGCCGCCGTGGTGTGTGCCGCGCAGATAAGTTTCCCGTTCATTAATAAGGAATTTGGCACCCTCAGCACGGAAATTTCGAAAACCAAAGCGCACCTTCTCACTGGCGCCATTGGCCGAAAGGCGCACATTACACAAGCTCAGATTAGGCTCGAATTCGTCCCAAGTTTTCAAAGGACTTCCGGCCGGCAATTCGATCTCAAAAGCGCCGCCGGTTGCCGACCACGAAACCTTTTCCGTTGTGGAAGGCTTTCTCGAAGTTTCTCCGTCAGGATCAGCGGTGACATACAAATCATCGGTGCCTGCTTTGCCGGAGAGGTTCCGGATAACACCTTTGATTTTCAAAGAGCGAGCGATGACATTTGGATAAACCTTCACTTCTTCAATCCACACCAGCGGCGTGCTGCGCAATTCCATTCTGCCGACGATGCCGTTCCAGCTTTGCGCCAGCGAATCGGAAACGCTGTGCGCGTCAGGGCGGTACGGGAGAATCATCCGGTTGTCCACGCGCACGGTGAGGCGGTGTTTGCCGGACGTGGGCGAAACACCGAGTTCAAATTCATGCGGCGTGCAGAGTGAATTGTTCGTGCCGATAATTCTATCGTCGAGCCACACGCGCGATTCCCAATGCGGCCGTTCCAAAAACAAAACCACGCGGCGATCCTTCCAGTCCGCCGGAATTTCAATGTCGCGCTGGCACCACGCCGCGCCGAGATAATGGCGCGGCGGCTGGCAGACGAATGGCACCTTCACCGCGCCGGGCCGCGTGTAATTCGTGTAATCCTCGCGCAGGAACCAGTTTTTGTCATAGAGCGACAGCACCCACGGCGTGTTCGTGCTGATTTCATCGCCGTAACCCTGCGATTGCAGCGCGCCAGGCAGATTGATTATGTCGGGCAAATCCTTTTCAAACCAGCGCTCGCCCACGCCGGCATCCTTGCGGTCAAGCGCGAAACGCCACTGGCCGTCCAGCGAAATGCTTTGGGCTTTGGCGGCCGTTCCGGTTGCGGCGAGGAAGAAACAAATTACGAACCCTCGCAATGCCCGAAGCAACGAAAATCGCAAATCGCCAATCATAAGTTCGTCACGGTGCGCTGCGCAGATTTTCCCAGCGCACGCTCCACTTTCCATCGTCCGGAAAACCCGGCGCGTTTTTCTTCGGCGCGCCGTCCCAACCGGCGGCCATCAGTGCTGTGGCGTAAAGCAAACCACCGTTCGCCGGCAAATAAATGGTCAGGTTCGCCCGTTGATAAACGTGGCCGTTCAGGCCGCAACGATTTTTTGGCGTGTCGAGCAGCAGCGCGTCAATCGCGCGCGCCGACTCGCCGAGACGCGCGGCGGTCATGGCGATCATTGGATAATCCCAGCCCCAGGTGTCCGGCCAGTTCCAATTTTTCCAAATCCAATCCAGCGTGTTCCGCATTGTCGGTAAATCAATCTGGGGACCGGGCACAAAACTCAACGCGGCGATGACGGATGGATGATCCTTGTTCCAAACCGGATTGGAGTAACAATCTGGCGTGGTCTCGGTGAAAAGATATTTACCGTCAGCGACCGGCGGCTTGGCGAGCTGTTGCAACACGTCATCCCAATTCTTCTGGCGCGGCAAACCGAGGCGTTGACGCCACTGTTGAGCGGTCTCCAAAGCCCAGCGCCAGTAAGTCAGTTCAAAGGTGGGATTGAAGGTTTTGCCTTTCGGGAATATTTCCTGCGCGCATTGCAGCGTCGGGCCGAGAACGTAGCGGCTGGTGTTCCTGTCCCACGCCGCGTAGCTCGCCATGAAATCGGCGGTTTGAAAAACGAGGTCGCGGAATTTTTCGAGCGTAGCCACGTCCCGATGCTCACGCCAGCACAGCTCCGCGTAAAAAATTGGATGCGGCTGCTGCCAGACGAGGAAAGGCCCGACCGGCGAGGGAGATTCCGCGCCGCTGGGGCTGGTCATCTTCGGCCAACGCGCGCCGGCATAGCCTTGTTTCTGCGCCGTGCCTTCCGCGCGCGGCAGAATTTTTTGATAATAGCAGAGCGATTTTTCCAGCAAAGGCAGCCGGTGCCACAACGCAAAATGCGCCGCGTGCCACCAGTGCATTTCGAGGTGGAACTTGCCCTCCCACGAATTATAGGTCAGCCCGGTTTCCTGCGGCGGGTTCTCGCCGGCGTCCTGAATCGCTGTGAGGTATTGCGACAAAACAATTCTCCGCTCAAGTTCAAACCAGCGCGAGTCTTTGCTGCCGGACAAATCGATTGCGCCGCCGGAGTTCCAGAAATTGTTCCAGTTTTTTCGCGCGTCCGATTTTGCCTGCGCGAAGCTCGTGAGTTTTGAATTGGCTTGGGGGGCAAACTCGCAAACGAGTTCCAATTCGCCCGAAGCTCCTGCCGGCACAATTTGAAATTCATGCTTCGCGGTCTTCGTCATGCTGGCGCCGGCCGGCCATTTCGCATCCATGACGTAACGGTACTTGTCCAGCTTGCGCTCAAAGTACGCGACGTTGCTTTTGTCCTGCAGAACTTTCGTCTCATGCGCATCGGGCCGGCTCCAATCTGCCGTTTTGGTTTCGCCGGTGCCGTAGGGAAAATGAATCTGCAAGGCCAGCCGGCCCGAGCTTACCAGCGGCGATTTCACGTGGACCGCAATCGCATCCAATTCTGGTTCGCAAACGGTTTCCACGTCCACCGGCTCGCCGTCGAATTGGAAATGGCTGAGGATTTCGCCGTTCCACAAATCCAGTTTCTGCCGGATGTCTTTGAGATCGTTTGGTGTCGCGAGCGAGCCACCGGCATGTTTGAGGACGAAACCGATCTGGCCCAAGTGCAGCCGGTGCGGATTGGCGCGGAGCCATTTGATTTCCGGCGTCTGCACGTTGTGCGGCACGTCGGCGTAGGGCACGGGACGGTCGAGGAGATTCGTGTAGTCCTTGAATTGAAATTTATCAATTTCCCAGCCATTGGGATTGGGAGACGTGTGCCAGCCCCAGTCCGAGAGCGTGCCAAGCGGCGTGGTTTTTTCAAACGCCTCGGGGAAGGTCTGCAAGCCCGTCCCGTCCACGGTAAAGCAAAATTCGCCGTTGCCGACCGAGAGCGGGTTGGCCGCGTCAAAATTGGTCAGCACCACGTCGTGCCGCGAGACCAGCGCGTGGCGGTCAATTGGCGTTGGGGCCGGGGCACCCGGGACTCGGGCGCACGCTAGCAGCGCACCACAGGCGATCAGCCGCCGGGGCAAATGTCGGAGGTTCATCGTGCGGCGCTATTGGAGCGCATTGCGCCTGCGAAAACAAGGCTGTCGCTTCTCAAAGCCAGCCGCTGAAGTAAAAACCACCTCCACGCCCTCCGTCGGCTCCCGTGAACCTCTCGCGGTCCAGACCTACCGCAGCCGCCAGGTGATCCGCGCCTTGTCCAGGTCGTAAGGGGACATTTCCATTTTGACGCGGTCGCCGACAGTCAGGCGCACCCAGCGTTTGCGCATCTTGCCACAAATGGTGGCGAGGACGAGGTGTTTGTTGGCGAGTTCGACCCGGAACATCGTGCCGGGCAGCACGCTCGTGACGCAGCCTTCCACTTCTATGTGTTCTTCTTTCATGGCTAAAACGGTCGAAAAAAAAGGCGGGGTTCGGCTCACCCGAACCCCGCGTGAAATAATCAATCCGCTCGGATTAATAACGACCGCGACCGCCGCCGCCGCCGCCACCGCCGTATTCACGACGACCACCACCGCCGCCGCCGGGGGCGCGTTCTTCGCGGGGTTTGGCGATGTTGACCGTCAGGGCGCGTCCGTCCATATCCTTGCCGTTCATGCCTTCGATGGCCTTCTGGGCCTCTTCGGCGGAACTCATGGTCACAAAACCAAAGCCGCGGGGGCGGTTGGTCATGCGGTCCATCATCAGGTTGGTTTCGGTGACCGTGCCGAACGCGGCGAACGCGTCGTTGAGGTCGTTTTCGGTGGTGTTGAAGGAAAGGTTTCCAACAAATAATTTACTGCTCATGTGATGTCTTACTGTCCGAGACTGAACTTTTCTTCGACCAGACTGTTTCCGTTAATCGGATTTCAAATCATCACTGAACCAAGTTCACTTGAAGATTTACCATGCCTTGAAAGAGACAAGCGATCTATCAGACTTTGGCAGTATGCCGGTTTTCCCAGGACTGGCAACAACAATCGGCAATAATTTTTTGCCCCCAAACCGCCCTCCAAATTCCTCCAGATCACGGCGCGGCGGTCGCCAGCAGATCCAGCGTGGCCGGCGCCCGACCCGGCGCGGCGGCGGTGAGTTTGATTTTTCCGGTGGGGGCGGTGGCCTTGAGGATCGCCACGCACCGGCCCTGAAACGCGCGCCGTTCATTCGCCCGGAATGGTTCGTGACTCGCATTGTCCGCGCTGTCCACGGCGGCGATTGTTCCAGGACCGGAAATGGTGAAAGTGATTAAATCGTTCGCGCTGGGCACAGGCACGTTGTTTTCGTCCACGACCGTCGCGGTGATAAAGGCAACGTGGTCCCAGCCGGACGCGAGCGCGTCGCCATCGGCGTTCAAACGGATTCGTGCGGGCTTGCCAGCGCTGCGGAGTTCGTCGGTGGCAGCGACTTTGCCGCCGTTGCGCGCCACGGCCTTCAGCGTGCCCGACGCGAACGGCACCGGCCACACGCGCTGCGCGGCGTTCGCGTTGATTTTTTTCACGCCAAGCGATTGGCCGTTTAGAAACAATTCCACCTCTTCGCAATTGCTATAAGCCTCGACGTTTTCGTCGTGCGGCGTGACGTTGCGCGGCGACCAGTCGGCGAACTGCACCTGCGTGTGCAGTTCCGGTCCGCCATAGCCCGGATCAGTCGGCATCACATCGTCGTGGGCGACGCGGCGGGCGAGCCGCAACATCGGCGCGGCGCTCCACCAGCTTTGCCGTTCGAATGCCATCGGCTTGACCGCGCCGGTGCGGTCGAGCAGGCCGGACGCGTGCCCGACGAGCGGCCAGCGGCGCGATTCGCCGAGATAATCCACGCCCGTCCAGAGAAACTGGCCGGCGTGCGACGGATGATCGCGGAGATTCAGCCACGTCTCGCGGTCATGGCGCTGCTCCGTGCCGATGATTTTGCGCGACGGCTTGGCGCGCTGCGCGGCGAGCAGTTCGTTGTCACGGTAATTCGTCCCGACCACGTCCAGCAGATCAGCCAGGCCGTTGGTGTAATCGCCGCTGACATTCGGGCGGAACAGCGCCTGCGTCACCGGCCGCGTCGGATCGTTTTCGTGGCAAACGTCGACCAGGCCGGAAAGAATCTTCTTCGCCTTCTCCAACTGCGGTGTGTCGTGAATTTCATTGCCGACGCTGTAAAGAATCACGCTCGGATGATTGCGGTCACGCCGCACCGCGTCGCGCGCGTCCACCCGCGACCACTCGCTGAAGAAAAGGTGATAGTCGGAAGGATTCTTGCCAACCGTCCAGCAGTCGAAAAATTCGTCCATTACCAGGAAGCCCATCCGGTCGCACAAATCCAAAAACTCCGGCGCGGGCGGATTGTGCGCGGTGCGAATGGCGTTGACGCCAAGTTTTTTCAACTCCGCAAGCCGGTGTTCCCAGACGCCGGGCGGCACCGCCGCCCCGAACGCGCCGCCGTCGTGATGCAAACAAACGCCGTAAAGTTTGAAATTTTTCCCGTTGAGCCAGAAGCCGGTGTCCGCCTCGAAATGCGCGTCGCGGATGCCGAACTCGCCGGTCGTTTCATCCAGCGTTTTGCCGCCAGAAACAATTTTCCCGCTGACGCGGTAGAATTTCGGATCGTCGAGATTCCAACGCCGCGGTTTCGGAACAGTGAATTCCAGGACGATATTCCGGCCGGTGCGCGCGTCAATGCTCGTATCGTTGGTGGCGCCGCAAACTGTTCTTCCATCCGGCCCGGCCAGCGAGATTTGCAGGCCGGCATGGCATGCCGCCGCCGATTCGTTCGTGATGGAAATTTCCACACGCACCGTCGCCTGCGCCGCCGAGACTTGCGGCGTAGAAGTGAAAATTCCGTTTTGCTCGAAGTAAACCGGGTCCGTGACCACGAGCCTGACATGCCGGTAAATGCCCGCGCCGGAATACCAGCGCGAGGCCGGCTGCTGCGACGTGTCCGCGCGCACGGCGAGCAGGTTGTCGCCGCCGAAATTCAAATGCCCGGTGAGTTCGTAACTGAAACTGGTGTAGCCGGACGGCCGGTGACCGAGATGAAAGCCGTTGATCCACACGTCGCTGTTCTGCATCACGCCGTCGAATTCAACCCGCACACACCGGCCGGAAGAGTCCTTCGGCAGTGTGAAATGTTTCCGATACCAGCCGACGCCGCTGGGCAGGAACGCCCCCGCGCCGCCGGTCTTGTTCGTCTCGGCAAATGGGCCTTCGATGCTCCAGTCATGCGGCACGTCGAGCTGGCGCCAGACGGAATCATCGAATTGAATCTGCTCTGCGCGCGGCGCGTCGGCTGGGAGAAACCGCCAATCCGAATCGAAATTTTTTGTCTCCCGGGCGAAAGCGGTGGCGGCAAACGCCATTGCCGTCAGCGCAAAGGCGGCGAATTTGAATGGCTTGATAGTCACTTGCACTTGAGGACGAGGCTGCCGGTCTGCAAACCGTCGGCGGTCGCCGTGAGTTTTATTTTGCCCGCTTGGCCGGCTTTAGCCCGGACGATGACGAGCGCGAGGCCGTTGAAGGCGTTGTGTTCCGGCAACTGGAACGACTCGAAACTCGTGGCGTCGCCGTTGTCCGTGGCCACGATTTCTCCTGGTCCGGCCACGGTGAATTTGAGGTGGTTTTTTGAACGCGGCACGAGCAGCCCTTGGGCGTCCGCCACCGTCACGGTGACGAACGACAAATCTTTTCCGTCCGCGGCGATGATCGCGCGGTCAGCCTTCAGCGTCAACTGCTTCGCCTGCCCGGTGGTTTTCACGACATCAGCCGCCCAACGTTTGCCGTTTTTGTAGGCGACGACTTTAAGTGTGCCAGGTTCATATTTCACGTCATCCCAATGGAAGCGATATTCGGATTCACCTTTTTTCTTTCGCCCGAGCGATTGGCCGTTGAGGAAAAGTTCCGCCTCGTCACCCGATGTGTAAACATGAACGGGCGTGATCTGCCCCAGGCGATCCGGCCAGTTCCAATGCGGCAGGAGGTGCGCCATCGGCAAATCCGGCCGCCAGCGCGCCTGGTAAAGGTAATAACGGTCCTTCGGAAAACCCGCGAGGTCAATGATACCGAAGTAGGAACTGCGCGAGGGCACGCGGATTTTGCCCAGTTCGTCCAGTTCCTTTTTCATCCGCGCCTGCTCGGCGGGATCGGTGAAATTAAGCAGGTTGCTCAGGTCGCCGTTGTAGGGCGTGGGCTCGCCGAGATAATCGAAACCGGTCCAGACAAATTCGCCGGCGGTGAAGGGAAAACGGTCCTGGCCCGCGAATTCCCAGTCCGGCGGCGTGGCCCACGGCGGCGCGTAGAGATCATACGAACTCATCTGGAAATCCGCCTTGCCGCCGGATTTGTTGGTGAGGACCGGGAAGAAGTATTCGCCGCGCGAACTCACGCACGACGCCGTCTCACTGCCGTAAATTGCCAGCGCGGGATTGGCCTCACGGACCCGGCCGTATTCGCCAGGTTTGTAGTTGTAACCGAAGACATCCACGTTTCTCTGGAAGCCGTTGAAGCCGGACTGTACGTTGTTGCAGGCGGCGCTGGTGGGCCGCGTCGGGTCTTCCTGGTGCGCGATGCGCGTAAGTTCGCCGGCGATCCAGTGTTCCGAAGGATGCCCCTGCTCGCCGATTTCATTGCCGATGCTCCAGAGGATGATGCTCGGATGATTGCGGTCGCGCCGCAGTTCTGCGCGCCAGTCGCGCTCGTGCCACTCGTCGAACAACTGATGATAATCGTTCCGGGTCTTGCCGCGATGCCAGCAGTCGAAGGACTCGTCCATCACCAACACGCCGAGGCGGTCGCAGACATCGAGCAACTCCGGCGCCGGCGGATTGTGGCTGGTGCGAATGGCGTTGCAGCCCATGGCCTTCAAAATTTCCACCTGCCGCTCCAACGCCCGGGTGTTGATGGCCGCGCCGAGCGCGCCGAGGTCGTGATGGTCGCACACGCCGTTGAGCGGCACGCGCCGGCCGTTCAGCAAAAATCCGTTCGTGGCGGTGAATTCAATTTTGCGGATGCCGAATGGCGTTTCCACCGCATCCACGATTTTGCCGTCCTGCTGAATCGAGGTGACGAGGAGATACCGGCTGGGTTGTTCGACGCTCCACAGCCGCGGTTTGGCGAAGGATATTTCTCCGGCGGCAGAGCCGGTTTTGCGGCTGGCCACGTCGATTCCCTCCACGTTCAACTCGGCGATTTCCTTCCCGCGCTGGTCATTGGCCTTGAGTTCAAAAATGGAATTTTTCACCGACACTTTTGCGTCGGCAGCCGTCTCATTTTCCACGGCGACCTGGATTTTCACCGCCGCCGCCTGCTCGCTGACTTCGGGCGTGGTGACGCAGGTGCCCCAGTGGGCAACGTGGACCGGCGCGGTTTTCACCAGCCAAACGTTGCGGTAAATGCCACCGCCCGGATACCAGCGCGACGAATCCGCCGGATTGTCCAGCCGGATGGCGATGAGGTTTTCCTCGCCAAATTTCAGGAACGGCGTCAAATCCACCCGCCAAGAGGCGTAGCCGTAAGGCCAGCCGCCGGCGAATTTTCCGTTGCACCACACTGCCGCGTACGCCATCGCGCCGTCCACATCGAGAAAAATCTTTTTGCCCTGGTCGGCCGCGGGAATCGTGAGGTGCTTGCGGTACCACGCCACACCCCACCACGGCAGCTTGCCAGTTTCGCCCGGATACTCCTGCCAGAATGGGCCCTCGACACCCCAGTCGTGCGGCAAATTCAACCGCCGCCACTCGTGGTCGTCGAACCCCGGCCCGGCGAACGAAACGTCCGCGCCAAGTTCGCCGTCCGGCAAGGTGAGCGGCGCAAGGGTCGTGAACGCGTTGGCCGCAGGCAGCAACCACCGGCGCAACGCGGCGCAACTCAGATTCGTGCCCGCATCCGGGGAATCGCCTTTGGTGAAACACCAGTCGGCATTGAGCGAAATCCGTTCGCGCGTTGGCCGCGCCACCGCGTCCGCCGCAGATGCAGCGCGGTGAATTAACAGCGCGCTGGCGGCGAGCCCAAGCCAGGAGCGCCGCATGGCGAAGCAAAGAAGTTTAGGTTGAATCATAATCGGTTAAGCAAAATTTGATTTGGCCACGGTGATTGTTTTGGAAATGCAAACCGCAAAGCCAGCAAATTTTTCTCCGCGCGCAGCTCGTTTCAACGCCACCGAATACGGAGAAAAACGGAAGAGGCACCAACGGCCGATCTTCAAGCCGTGATCGGGAAAACTTTGGGATGGGTGGCCGGGGAATCCGGCATTACTCGGTTACCTCGTCGGTGGTCAGGAAGCCGTGCAGGTGGCGCAGGCGCGTGGGATGCCGCATCTTGCGCAATGCCTTGGCCTCGATCTGGCGGATGCGCTCGCGGGTGACGCAGAACTGGCGGCCGACCTCATCGAGTGTGCGCGCGCAGCCGTCGCCGATGCCAAAGCGCAGTTCCAGCACCATGCGCTCGCGCTGGTTCAAACTGGCCAGCACGCCGGTCAGCTTCTCTTTCAGCAGGCTAAAACTGGCCAGGTCCAGCGGGCTTTCCGCCTCGCGATCCTCGATAAAATCGCCGACGTTGGCCTCCTCGCCTTCGCCGACGGGGGCCTGGAGCGAGATGGGCTGCTGGGCCATTTTGAGAATGGCCCGGACCCGGGCCACGGGCATTTGGACGTGATCGGCGGTTTCCTCGGGCGTGGGTTCGCGGCCGAAATCCTGTTGCAACCGCTTTTGCGAGCGCATCAGCTTGTTAATGACCTCGATCATGTGGACCGGGATGCGGATGGTGCGGGCCTGGTCGGCCAGCGCGCGAGTGACGGCCTGGCGAATCCACCAGGTGGCGTAAGTGGAAAACTTGTAACCGCGCCGGTATTCAAATTTTTCCACCGCCTTCACCAGGCCAAGGTTTCCCTCCTGGATCAGGTCGAGGAAGGAAAGGCCGCGGTTGGTATATTTCTTGGCGATGGAAATAACCAGGCGCAGGTTGGCTTCAACCATTTCCCCCCGGGCCTGATGGGCGAGCGAGGAAAAATGTTTCAACTGCGCAAACGCGGCCAGATACTCCGCCTGCCGCATGCGGACAAATTCCTCAAGCACGGTGAGCTTGCGTTCCTCGGCCTCGAGCAGCGCCTCGCGATGCGAGGATGCGGGCTGGCTGCGCAGGCCCTCCAGGGTGCGGAGACAGAACTGGATTTTGTCGTGGATATTTTCCGCCACGAGCGCCATTTCCTCGATGACTTTCTGCTTGAAGAAAAAACGGTCGAAAGCGCGCTGCAGTTTCCGGTCCGCTGCCTGGAACTCAGCGTGCAGCCGCGCCTGCGCGTGCATGTTGGCCGACCGGCGCCACGCCCCAAAAGCGGCGTCCACCGCGCAATCCGATTCCCGAACGTGCCGCACCAACCGACTCAAGGCGCGCAGGTGCGCGTCGCGGACCTCGTGTTTCTGATCCACGATGACGCGGTCGAATCGCTCGCGCGGCGGGTCAGTGAGCAATTTTTCCGCAAGCGCCAGGTGTTCCTTGCCGGCAAAGCCAAAACTGTGAACGAGGCGCTTTATCTCGGCCTCGGCGGTTTCGATGCGTTTGGAAATCTCCACCTCCTGCTCCCGGGTCAAAAGCGGCACCTGGCCCATCTGCTTAAGGTACATCCGCACCGGGTCGTCGAGAATGTCGAGCCGTGTCTGGTCCGCCTCCGGCTCCGGCGAGCGGCTGGCTTCGGACTCGGCATGGTCCACGATCTGGACCTCCAACTGGTGCAGCCGCGCGTAGATTTCGTCCAATCCCCCCGCGGAGTTCAGCCCCTCGGGCAGAGTTTCGTTGATGTCGTCGTAGGTCAAATGCCCCTGCTCGTGGGCAAGACGAACCAGTTCCTTGACTTTCCCGGCGATGGAATTGAGGGCCTCGATCGGCTGGTCGTGACCCTGCGACGTGCTGGCGGCTGCTTGGACCGGCGGTACCGGATCGTCTGGCTCGCCGCGCCGACGCCCTTTCGACTTCTTGCCACCTCCAAGACCCGGCTCGACCACGACAGGCAATTCGAGCTTGCCTCGAGATTTTCGCGCAGGAGTGGTGACCGGCGGTTTCGGCATACGACGTGGAACTTTTTGTGCGGCTTAAAAAGCACTGCCAATATCGTAGCCTCTGAGAAACCGTCAAGCCCGTACAAACACGGATGGCGAAATGTAGTGCATTCGTCACCGAACCGTCACCGGCGTGGGAGTAATTCCCAGCAACGCCGGATTTTGACGGCACAAAATTCGGTCCGGTGGCGATCAGCGCGAGGAACCGTTTGCACCGGCGCGCTGGGTGGCACGCCTGCGGAAACGGCTCCCCGACTGATCCCGACTGGATGGAATGGCCGACGCGCTCATACGGCCAGCATGAGTTCGCGGCTGCGCTCCCGGACGCTGGCCTGCCGCCGCGCCTGCCGCACGGCCTCGCCGGTTTTTTCCTCGAACAATCCGGGGAACACAAGCAACGGATACGGCGTGACCCAGGCCAGCGCGGCCGCTTCATTGGCAGCGCGGCGGACGTACGGGTTGGCCCCCGGCTCGGGGAGCCGGTTGAGCGCCGTGAGGAGCAGCCGGTTTTTGAGCCGCTCCAGTTCGGTTTCCTGCGTGGCGCGAAAGGGCGCCGGGGGCGCGGGCCGCGCCGCAAACCGGGCGTCCGGTGCGAAGCCAACCTTCGCCCATTTGTTATTTGCACTCATCTATTCTGCCTTTCTCTTTGGTGTCCGACGCGCGCGCCGGGCGGGTTGTTCAAACAAAAAACCCGCGATTGACTGGCAATCGCGGGGTTTTCGGAAAACAAAATTCTGGTCTAGGCTGTTCCGACCGCGATGCCGATGCCCTGCGAGCCGCGATGCCAAATGGACATCCATCCATTTGCGCGCGGTTGACTCGACTGTTTTGACAGGGCCATTATCATTTTTTCAACGCGCAACAGATACCACGCCGCGTGCGGTTTGTCAAAATATCATTCCGAACGCGGAGGTGCCTGCGAGAAGGACGGCATTTAACTTGAATTCACCGGCCTCGGTATGCAGATTGCGCCCGAATGAGATTTGCGGCGCCGATGGTTGGATTGCTGGCGGCCTGGTTTGCCGGCGCGCCTTCCGCCCACGCCGCGCTCCGCCCGGCCGCACCGGAACCGGCCCGCACTTACGTTCGCCTGGCCGGCTGGGCGCGGGCCAGCAGCTTCGACCTGCGCTGGCTGGAGCGCGACAAAATCCTGCAACTGAGCAATCGCTGGACGAAACTGGTGTTCGAGGTCAACTCCTGTCAGGCTCAAGTCAACGGCATTGACCTGCGCCTGTCTTTTCCCGTCGCGCTCCAGAACGGCGAGCCGCTCATTTCGCAATTAGACCTGGGCCAGACGCTCGGCCCGATCCTCACACCGATGCCGAATCCGCCTGGCCGAAAAATCAAAACCATCTGCCTGGATCCCGGCCACGGCGGCAAGGACCCGGGAGAACGCGCCAGCGGGCGCGAGGAAAAAACCGGCACCCTGCTGCTGGCCCAGGCGGTGCGCAACCAGTTGCAGCAAGCTGGCTTCAAGGTGTGGATGACGCGATCCTCGGATACCTCGGTAGATTTGCCCACGCGCACTGAACTGGCCCGCCGCCGCCGGGCCGATCTGTTCGTGAGCCTGCACTTTAATTCCTCACCGGTGGCCGCCAACGAGGTCAAAGGCGTCGAGACTTATTGCCTCACGCCCGCCACGGCGCGCTCCTCCAATGCGGCGGGTGAGCCCGGTGACACGCGCTGGCTCGCCGCCAATCGCAACAATGAACAGAACCTTTTCCTGGCCTACGAAATCCAGAAAACCCTGGTGAAGGAACTCGCCGTCGAGGACCGCGGCGTCAAACGCGCCCGCTTTGAAGTGCTGCGCGAGGCCGCGATGCCGGCGGTTCTGATCGAGGGCGGCTTCCTCTCCCATCCAACCGAGGGCCGGAAGATTTTCGACCCCGCCTACCGGTGGCGGATGGCCCGCGCCATCACTGACGGCATTCTCGCCTACAAACTCGCGGTCAAGGGCTGACCGCGGCCGGCGGCGGGTTACTCGGGTTTGCTCTTGCCGGAACCGCGCTTACCACCGGCAGTGAGCACCGTGCCGGTGAGCAGACCGACGGCGAAAAAGCCGAAATACATGATCGCCGCGGGAGAGGATTGGGCCTTGGGCAGCAACGGCGGCAGGGCGAGGTTCACCGATTGCCGGTTGTTCATGCCCATGATTACCAGCAACAGCAAAATGGCGATCATGAAAATCGTTTTAAAAAGAAGCTTCGCATTCATAAATCCTGCCGACACTAGGCAATCATCCGCCGGAACGCAAAAGGAATTGCTCCGGGATCCCGGGCCGTTCACGTCGGTCGGTGCAAGGGCCACCGAAACAGAAATCGGCTTGGAATCGGTGCCGCACTTGGGCTATCCAATAGCAGATTGCAAAACGCCGCGCACACCGCATGAACACCGCCCCGCCGAATCCGCCCGCCAGCCGTACCGAATCGGAAGTCTTCGCCCGCATCAACGCCACGGTGCAGACGACCACCGAGCGCGGGCTGGAAAAACTTACTTTCATCGCGATGGCCACGAAATGCAGCGTGCAGTTTCACGGCGTGCCGGCCGCGTTGACGCGCGAATTTCAACGCGAGGTGGTCCGCTGGGTGGCGGCGTTCGAGGCGCGCTATTCCCGCTTTATTCCCGACAGCTTGATTGGCCGCATCAACGCGGCGGCGGGCCGCGACTGGGTGCAAACCGATCCGGAGACCGATCGGTTGTTCGGGCTTTGCCAGGATTTGTTTTTTTTCACGCGCGGCGCGTTTGATCCGACCGCGTTGCCCTTGATCAAACTGTGGAATTGGAAGGCGCAACCACCGGTCGTCCCCGAGGAGGCCGCGGTTCGCGCCACGCGCGAACTCGTCGGCTGGAACAAGGTGCAACGCCGGCCCGGTGGCGTGTTTCTGCCGCGCGCCGGCATGTGTTTGGACCTGGGCGGCGTCGGCAAGGAATATGCCGTGGATTGCGTGATGAACCTGGCGCAGGCGCGCGGCATCGGAAATGTTCTGGTGGATTTCGGTCAGGACGTGCGCGTGCGTGGCACGGCGCCGGACAAAAAATTTTGGTGGATCGGCCTGGAGGATGCCAACCAGCCCGGCAGTTGCTGGACCGGCGTGGCGGTCACCGACCACGCGGTGGCGACTTCCGGGGATTACTTCCGCTGTTTTCAACTCAACGGCCGGCGTTACGGCCACATCCTGGATCCGCGCACCGGCTATCCGGTGGATAACGGCTGCCGCGCGGTTTCGGTAATCGCGCCCTCTTGCACCATCGCCGGACTGCTCACCACCACGGCTCTGATTCTGGGGCCGAAAGCAGGTCTGGAGTTGATTGAGACGCACCAAGGCGCGGCGGGAGCGATCACGACGGACACCACCCGTTTGCTGTCCCGGCGGTTTTATGAATTTGCGCCGGACTGACCCCGGGGTCGGCGCGACCAAGCAAACTAATGGACTCAACAGTTTCCCTTGATTATCTCATCAAGATTAGGTAGGCTGGCATCGTGACGAAACTCGCCAAAATCCGATGGCTGGCGTGGTTCGGCGGCCTTTTCCTGGCAGCCGGCCCGGCCGGAGCGCAGAGTTTTTCGGACATGTTCACCAATAGCCAGTTGATCACCGGCACTTCCGCGCTGATCACCGGTTCCAACACGAACGCCACGATTGAACCCGGCGAGCCCCTGCACGCCGACAAGATCGGCGGCCATTCCGTCTGGATTTCCTGGCAGGCGCCCGCCAACGGTCTCGTGACTTTGAGCACGGCAGGCAGCTCCTTTGACACTCTGCTGGACGCCTTCGTGCTCGAACCGGGGGGCGGTTCGCCGTTTCAGCGCTTGCAGGAGGTCGCCGAAAACGACGACTACGGCGGGCAGTTCACCTCCTTCCTCCAATTCGGCACGACTGCGAACCAAATTTACCGGATCGCCGTGGATGGCTTCAACGGTGCGACCGGCGACATCTCGCTGCAACTCAGTTTTCTTTCGTCCAGCAACCTGCAGCCCGTGGTGGTGGGACGCGCCGGCGACCAGGCGCTGCGGCTCGGCGACCCGCTGATTCTCACGATCAACATCGTGCCGACGCCCGCCCAAATGGATTTGCAGTGGTACCTGAACGGCAACCGGATTTCCGACGCCAGCGACCCGACTTTCGTCATCAACAGCCTCCAGCGCACCAATCTGGGGTTTTACTCGCTGAAATTTAATTTGAACGACGACAGTTTTTTCAGTTCGGCAGTCGAAATCCAAATCAACTCCGAAGGCCAAACCGGCACCCTGGCCCGTTACAAAATAGCCGACGCCGCATTGTCCGGTCTTAACGCTGGCGGTGGTCCGCCTGGCCCGGCACCACCGCCTGGCCAAAGTGCCGGCGTGGTGATCGGTTACAACGGCACGCAGATTTTCAACACCACCAACGCCGTTGTGGACACGAACGCACCGCTCGTTTGCGGCGTGGCGCCCGGCGCGGCGTATTGGTTTTCCTATCAGGCACCGACCAACGGAACAATGACGATTGACACCGCCGGCAGTTCGTTTCCCACGCTCCTGGCGGCGTTCACCTACACCGGCATGCTTTACAGTTACACCAATCTGGTGCCCGTCGCCTGCGACAACAACAGCGGCGGCACCGGCACCAACACCGCCAGCACGGTGCAGTTTGTCACGACAAACAGCGGCAATTATTTCATCGTCGTGGGCGGCGCCGGCGGCGCGCGCGGCATTGCGCATCTGAATTATTCCCTGAGCGCCGGGCTGCCCCCAGTGCCGCCTGTCGTGACCAGTCAGCCGCAGCCGCTGACGGCCAGTTCGCAAACCGCGATAGCCTTGAGCGTGGTCGCCAGCGGCACCCCCCCGCTGGCCTACCAATGGTGGAAGAACACCTCCAGAATACGGCAACAAACCAACGCGAGCCTGTTTTTCTCTCAACCCCAAGGTTCGGACTCAGCAACCTATTTTGTGGTTGTTACAAACGTCGCTGGCTCGGTGACGAGCGCGCCGGTGAGTTTGAAAGTGCTTGGTGGGCCGGTTACCAGCCTGAACAGCGCCGCCGGCACGCTTGTTTCCGCCTTCCCCGGCAAACGTGGTTACCAATATACGGTGGATTGCTCGACCAATCTCTCGCCGGGAAGTTGGGCGCCCTGGACCACCGCTTTCCCCGATTACGGCGGCGTTGTCTGGGTGACCAACTCCGTCCTGGATGCCAGTTCCAAGATGGTCCGCGCGCATACGCCTTGATTGTTCACGGCGGTTGTGGCAAATCATGGACCGACAGCCATGCGCGACCCGAACACCTTTTCCTGTCTGATCGTGGATGATGATGCCGGCTTCGTGTCCATGCTCTCCAAAGTCGTGGTCGCGGAAGGCGGCAGCGTCTGCCATTGCCCGGATTTGAAATCTGCCCGCGCGGAAATCGAACAACGCGCTTCCGACCTCGTCCTCCTCGACAACCGACTTCCTGACGGCACGGGCTTTGAATTTTATCCCGCCTTGAACCGCCGCTGCCCCGGCAGCCTCGTTGTGATGATCACCGGCGCGCCGGAACTGGCCCAGGCGGTGGAACTCACCCGCAACGGTCTCTTCGATTACCTGACCAAGCCGCTGAATGTTCTCGATTTCACGGCCTGCCTGGGCCGCGTCCGCCAGCGGCTCCAACACCCCGACTCTGTTGGCGCCGGCGAACTGCTCGGCGACTCGCCTGCGATTCGCGAGGTGATCCACTCCCTGAACCAGCTCGCGCGCCATCCCGGCTCAACCACTTTGCTGTTGGGTGAAACCGGCACCGGCAAGGACCTGGCCGCCCGCCTCCTCCACCGCCTGACCCACGGAACAAAGGCCGCGCAGGTGCCTTACGTGCCCTTGAATTGTTCCGCCGTGCCCGCCGAGATGTTTGAATCCGAACTGTTCGGCAGCGAAAAAGGCGCGTTCACCGGCGCGGACAAACGCCGCGAGGGCCTCATCGAAGCCGCCGAGGGCGGGACATTGTTCCTCGACGAAATCACCGAGACGCCGCTGCCGCAGCAGGCAAAATTGTTGCGTTTTCTGGAGTCGCGCGAATACCGTCCGCTCGGCGGCACCGCGTTGCGGCAGTTCACCGGCCGCATCGTGGCCGCCACCAACCGTGTCCTCGACGACGAGGTCAGGCACGGACGCTTTCGCGAGGATCTGATGTTTCGCCTGACAGTCTCCACGATCCGGCTGCCGGCCTTGAGGGAACACCTTTCCGATCTCGAACCGCTCATCGAGAATTTGCTGACTCAACTCAGCGTAAAATACGATCGCAAAAAACCCTTTCTGCAACCGGGCGACCTTCAGGTGCTGCGCGGCCATCGTTTCCCAGGCAACGTCCGCGAACTGCGCAATCTGCTCGAACGCGCGATGCTTCGCACGCCGGAGGATTCCTCCTGGCTCGCGTTCGACCACGCCTGGCTCGGCCACGCCGCCGCCGCACCATCCGAACCCGCCCCAACTCCTACCGCGCCGCCGCCTGACCGGCAATTGAACGCGATTGATCTTCAGGAATACCGGCTCATCCAGCAGGCGCTCCAAGCCGAGGGCGGCGGCATCCGTCGCGCGGCCGAACGCCTCGGCATCACTCACCAGGCGCTGCTGCGGCGGCTGGAAAAATGGCCGGAGCTGCGCCAAACCATTCCGCGCTGAATTCGTCCCGTGCAACGCCCTCCCCGCCCGCCGGCTTGTTCAATCCGAATTTCAAACTCGCCAGCCGGGCATGGCGGCTACGAGGCGTCGCAGCCACGGGTTCGCCGGCTCGGGACTTCGGATTCGATAACGGACCAGTTTTTCACCGGCGCCGGTCTGAACCCGGACCAGATCGCGCCATTTTTCAGGCGAATCGCGCGGCACTTCAAATGCTCGTTAGATTCCAACCGAAACCCGATGCCGGAAAAAAAATTGATTCGCCCCACCGGTTTGCTCAGGTGGATTCTGGCTGCTTTGGTGTTTTGCGCGATTGCTTTCAAAGTCCGCGCCGAACCCGGTGGAACCAATTTTGCCAGCCGGCTCGTTGAGTTTGCCGGTAGCGTCGAGGTGAGGGCCGCCGGCACGAACGACTGGCGGCCCGCCACCACGAACCAGTTCCTGCATCCCGGTGACCGTCTCCGCACCGCAGCCGACAGCCGCGCCACGCTGCAACTCTCCGACCGCAGCGTCATCCGTGTCAATCAATCCACGCTGCTGGAAATCCAGCCGCCAACGTCGCCCGCGCGGCATCGCTTCGGCCTGAAACGCGGCGCGCTCTTTTTCCTGGATCGCGAGCAACCGGAAAATGTCGAGTTCGAGACGCCGCTGGCCACCGGCGCGATTCGCGGCACGGAATTCTTCCTCGATGTGGCCGAGACGAATTCCGCCACGCGCCTTGCCCTGCTCGACGGCGCGGTGGACCTCAAAACTTCCAGCGAAGAATTGAAACTCGGCAGTGGCCAGCAGGCCTTGGTGGAGCCGGGCCGGCCCGCTCAACTCACCGCCGTGCTGCCCGCCGTGAATTTGATCCAGTGGAGTTTTTACTATCCAGCGGTGCTCAATCCGGCGGAAATTCCGTTCACCGCTGCCGAAAAATCCGCGCTCGCCAAATCGCTTGCCGCCTATTCCAGCGGCGATTTACTCACGGCGCTCACCGCCGCGCCGGGCGAACTTGCGACGCAATCGGCCGCGACACGAATGTATTTCGCCGCGCTCAAACTCGCCGTCGGCCAGGTTGCTGCGGCGGAGGAATTGCTCGCCGGCACCGGCGAAATCGCCGCAACGCTGCGCGAACTGATCGCCGCCGTGGAATTTCAACCGCTGCCCGCGCCGGCCGAACCCGCCAAGAGCAGCGGCTGGCTGGCACGTTCGTATTACCTGCAATCCCGCGCGCAACTTTCCGCCGCGCTCGACGCCGCGCGCCGCGCCGCCAAACTCGCGCCCGAGTTTGGTTTCGCCTGGGCGCGTGTCGCCGAGTTGGAATTTGGTTTTGAAAACCGCCGCGCATCCCGCGAGGCGCTGGACCGCGCCCGGCAGCTTTCCCCGCGCAACGCGCAGGTTTTCGCGGTCGAAGGTTTCATCGCGCTGGCGGAAAATCATCCGCGACTCGCGCGGGACGGGTTTGACCGCGCGCTCGCCCTCGACGGTTCGCTGCCCAGCGCGTGGCTGGGTCGCGCGCTGGCCTGCGAGCAAACCGGCGGTGCCGCGGAAGGCCGGCGCGAGCTCCAGATCGCGGCCGCACTGGAGCCGCAGCGCGGATTGTTCCGCAGTTATCTCGGCAAGGCCTGGAGCCAGTCGGGCCAGGATCAGCTCGCCGAAAAGGATTTCGCGCTGGCGGAAAAACTCGATCCCGCCGATCCGACCGCGTGGCTGTATTCCGCGTTGCACCGTTTTCAAACGCACCAGATCAACGACGCCGTGCGCGACCTGGAGCAGTCGCGGGACTTGAACGACAACCGGAGCGTCTTCCGCTCGCGCCTGCAACTGGACCGCGACCGCGCCGCGCGCAGCGCCGATCTGGCGGCGATTTACAACGCAGCCGGTCTGACCGAAGTGGGCGAAAGCGCCGCCGGTCGGGCGGTCGGGGAATCCTATTCCGATTTCGCCGGGCACCTGTTTCTCGCCAACAGTCTTGCCGCCAGCGAAGACCCGCGCCGGTTCGATCTGCGCCTCGAAACGCCGCGTGAAAGCGAACTGCTCGTCGCGAATCTGCTCGCGCCGCCCGGCGGCGGGAATCTTTCGCAAATTCTCTCGCAGCAGGATCACCTGCAATACTTCGGCCCGCGCCCGTTCGGATTCAGTTCGCTGACGGAATACGGCAGCGGCGGCGCGTGGAGCCAGTCGGCCACGGCGTTCGGCCACGCCGACGGCTTCAGCTACGCGCTCGACACCCAATACTTTTCCCAAAACGGCCAGCGCCCGAACAACGACCAGCAGGACCGCCGGTTTTCATTCCAGGCCAAGCAGCAGATCACGCCGAGCGACAGCGCGTATTTTCAGGCCGGCTATTTTCTTGGCGAAAGCGGCGACGTGGCGCAGCGTTACAATCCGGCGGATGCGGTCCCCGGTTTGCGCACTAAGGAGGAACAAAATCCAAATCTTTTCCTCGGCTGGAATCACGAATGGTCGCCCGGAAGTCACACGCTGTTTCTGTTCGCTCGCCTCAGCGACCGGCTGTCGCTGACCAATCCGCAGCCAAGCGTGCTGTTCCTGCAACAGGACGGCACCGGCATCGTCGGCGTGAGCGCCGATCCGTATTTCACCTTGAAGCAGGACGAGGAATTCACGCTGTATTCCGCCGAGGTGCAGCAGATTTGGGAATCGCCGCAACATGCGCTCATCGTCGGCGGACGCTACCAGCACGGCACGGTGGAAACGCACGCGCAACTCACGCGGCTCTTCGGCGCGCTCACCGATCAAAGCGCGTCGGCGGATTTGGAGCGGTTCGACGGCTACGGCTATTACCAGTGGCGGCCGGTCAGCGAACTGCGGCTGACGGCGGGGCTGAGTTACGACCAGCTCACCTATCCGGGCAACGTGGATTTGCCGCCGGTGCAGAGCGACCGCGAGCGCCGCGCGGTGGTCGGCCCAAAACTGGGTTTCACCGCGCAACCGTGGCGCGGCGGCTGGCTGCGCGGCGCGTGGTCGCGCTCGCTCGGCGGTTTGTTTTTCGACAACAGCATCCGGCTCGAACCGGCGCAGGTCGCCGGCGCGACGAGCGCGTTCCGCAGTCTCATCCCCGAATCGGTCGCCGGGCTGGTGCCGGGCACGAAGTTCGATTCGTGGACGCTTGGCTTCGATCAATCGCTGCGCAGCCGGACGTATTTCGGCGTCGGCGCGGAACTGCTGCAATCGGACGGCTCGCGCGAAGTGGGCGCGTTCACCAATTCCATCGCGTTCATTCCGGTGCCGAACGAACAGGCCACGACGCGCCAGACTCTCGATTTCCGCGAACGCAATTTTTCGGCGTACGTGGACCAGTTGATCGGCCGCGACTGGTCGGTGGGCGCGCGGTACCGGTTGAGCGAGGCGAAACTCAACACGGCGCTGCCCGCGCTGGGCGGCGTTTCGGGCGTGTCGGCGCTGGATCAAAACGAGCGCGCGGTGCTGCACCACGGCCAGCTTTTTGCGATCTTCAACCATCCGTGCGGCTTTTTCGCGGAGTGGTCGTCGGACTGGTTTCAACAGGGCAATCACGGCTATGCGCCCGGCCTGCCCGGCGACGATTTCTGGCAGCACAACCTTTTCGCCGGCTACGAATTTCCGCATCGCCGCGCGGAACTGCGCCTGGGCGTGCTGAATCTCACCGACCGCGATTACCGGCTCAACCCGCTCAACCTGCAAACCGAACTCGCCCGCCGCCGCACCTTCACCGCGTCACTGCGGCTGAATTTTTAGGCGACACGGAAAACAACTCCTCTCTGGCAGACTCAAGCAAAGCTACGAGCACAATCAAGGCGGTGAATAGAAACTGGCCGCAAACCCACCGATACCGAACCCGCCGCTGGTCAAGTGGCATTGACCGGGCGACGCGACGAGCCAAACGAGTCAGTGCAACAAAGCGGCGATGGTAGCAGAACTGCAACATTATGGCTGCGCCCAAGAAAAGAACTTCGGCCCAGAGCGGAAGGTGCCGCGAAGCGAAGTGCCAAAGAACTCCCCATCCTACCGCGACAAACATGCTGACATCGCAGAGAGCGACAATCTGCAAGGTAGTTAAACGTTGGTTCCTCATGGCGCGTTCTTTTGCCAAAAAGATTTAAAGGTAATGAAAATGAACTTGGCACCCAGAGGTTACTTTTGAGATTTGGCACCCTAACTTTTTCACCATGACCAAAACTTTAGCAGAAGAGGGCCGTTGTGTCCACGGAACTTTTCAGAACTCGTAGCGGCGTCTCGGCAGAGCGCCGCATTTTTAGCTTGAACCTTGAAATGCAAGTTGGCGGCGCTCTACCAAGACGCCGCTACGCCGGAATGGTCCTGGAAGCACACCGCTCGTCTCCGTTTTCTCCGTTTGCACCTTTTAAACAAACCCTCTGGTTCAACCAAGCCGGTCGTGCTCGCCACGCGCGGTTGGCTTGGGCATAATTTATCCGCGTGTTGCGCCGCCTGTTTCAAAACCATTCGCGCGCCTGGGCGACTGCCGGCCTCGCCGCCCTGCTGGCGCTGGCGAGCGTCTGGCTGCTTTCGCCGGCCTCGCGCCTCGGCGGGTCGCTGGTCCGCGCGAGTTACGACCGCTCACAGTCGCTGCTGGCCGGCGCCGACCTGAGCGATTCGCCCGTCGTCATCGTCTATCTCGACCTGGACTCGTTCCTGCGCGAAAAGCAAAATCCCGCCGAGCCGTGGAGCCGCGCGCTGCACGCAAAGCTGGTCAACCGGCTCACCGCCGCCGGCGCGAAAGCGGTCGTGTTCGACGTGATCTTCGGCGAACCGGGCGCGGACGCGGCGGCGGATCGCGACTTTGCGGAGG
>Ga0209698_10000094_pt1 | contig 80674 bp, 69 predicted proteins | sample LitLauG_LLR_2012_FD_187203 | JGI IMG/M metagenome (GOLD analysis project Ga0209698, IMG submission 187203) | Freshwater sediment microbial communities from Pennsylvania, USA - Little Laurel Run_MetaG_LLR_2012 (SPAdes) (version 2) | ecosystem: Environmental > Aquatic > Freshwater > Creek >... | reverse complement strand
CAGATCGCGACTGTAAACTGATCGGGCCAAATCCATACCTCTCTCCATTCAATGTATTTGGCCCCTTAACTCGGTGTCTCACTTTTGGGGTTCAGTCCATCGCAGGGGTATCCCCCCGCGGGGTTTGGGGCAGCGCGGTTTCGGCGCCCCATCTGGCCAACGTGGCGTTTCACCAGGCGAGGCAGGTCAGGCTAAGCGCCGACGGAAGCAAAACGATGTGAGCGCAGGCCGGAGGTCGACCTTGGCTCAGATCCGGCGCAACAGCTTCCCGAACAGCGCCGCGGCCGCGCCGGCGAGCAGCGCGGCGCCTGCCAGCACCGGGCCGTAATCGAATTTCACCAGCAGGGCTCCGGCGAGGAAGGCCGCCAAGGCCTGCGCGCCGAAGGCCACCAGGAACATCGCGGCGGAGGCGCCCGAACGCTCGCGCTCGTCGATGTGGTTCATGAGCAGCGAGTTCAATCCCGGTTCGCTCATCCATTGGAACGACATGTAGGCGAAGTAAGTCAGGATGGCCGCCGCTCCCGGCGCGCTCGTGGCCAGGCCGGCTAGCGCGAAGGCTGTCGCCGCCATCATCCACACTATGCCCGCCAGCAGACCCGCCCGGCGGATCACCCGCGGCGCCAGAAGCACGGCCACCACCTGCACGAACTGCGATCCCGAAAAGATGCTGCCGATCTGCGGCACCGAGAACCCGAGCCGCGCGAAATACACGTTATTAAACGGGTTGAAACTCCCCGTGGCCAGGTGCCAGACAGCGAACGGAAGCAGGAAGCGCCACAGGAAACGGCTGCGCGGATAGACCCGCGCCGGCTCACGGGTTGGCGTCGCGGTCCGTAGTTGCAGGGCCGGGAGCACCGCCACCGCCGCCATGGCGGCCGACCATAGCAGCACCGGCCGTTTGCCGTGCATCCAGAGCGGAAGCCGACCGCCGAGCCAATTGCCGGCGATCCCCGTAGCGAACATGCAAGCGAAAAAGACACTGTACGCGGCCGGACGGTGGTCTTCCTCCACCGCGCCCGCGATGATGGGGCTGAGAATCACCGCCCACAGCGAAAACATGCAGCCACTCAAGAAGGCCATGGCGGCGAGCGGCAGTTGCGCGCCCACGAGCGCGCGCCCAACCTCGATGGCGCTGGTAGCGGCGATCGTCGCAATCAGGCACTTGCGCAGCCCGAAGCGGTGCGCCAGGAACGCGGCGGGAATGGTTCCAACTACGCCGCCCAGCCGGGACGCGCCGTTGACCAGGCCCAGGAAGTCCGCCTTGAAGCCGAGGTCGGTGAGGAACAAGTTGTACAGAAGAACGAAAATGAACAGCCCTAGATTGAATGCCGCGGCCGCCGCCAGAAATATCCAGAATTGGGCGCCCAGGCCTCCGCTCTGTCGATGGGTCCGCCACCACCAACGAGCGCCCGAGGCCGCCGTCGGCGCCAATGCCAAGGTGTGGTGACGCAGGCGCGAGGCAATGAAGGCGGCGCGTCGCGCTTCCTTGAGAATGCGCCGCCGCCACGTTAGCTCGATCGCCGGGATGTGCACGGCGTCCACCGCGCCCGGCAGATTGCCCGGCAACAGACGCCGGCGCAGCACACGCGCCACGTCCCCCGGCTTGCTCAGCAGAGCGATGTGCAACCACAGCTCCGCCTTCGAGGGGCGGAACAGCCCAATCGCAGGCTCCAGCGCAAAGTCCTCGAACCAGGTGCGCGCCCCCGCAGGCAGGCGGTCCATCTCTTCCTTGGCGACGCCACCCATGCGGCAGCCGAACCATTCCGCGGCCAGCCGGAAACAGACCGCCTCCAGCCTGCGCAGCTCCGGCGCGTGCAGACTGCACCACTCTATCCAGAACACCTCGTCGGAGGCGCGCCGGTCCAGAAAGCGGGCCAGCTCGTAAACATGGAAGGGCCGCGAACTACCACGCAGCAGATGTTTGAGCAGGTGCAGGGATGAATAAGCAAGCGCATCGGCGGGATGCAGAACGGCGAGCGGCGTGCCCGAGACCATGCGCGTGACCCGCCGAGTCCAGAACTCGCCCACGCCCGGCGCAGCCAGCCGTTCCGTTCCAGGATCCCAGAAGCGGAAATGCGGCTCCACGGCGAGAGGCATTTCCGGGTCGAAGAAATTGCCGCGCCACTCCCAACCGGTGCGGCGGATCATCGGGGGCAGGTGATCGGCCGGGAGCCTGGCCACGTCCTCGATCGGCTCGAAGCCAAGGTCAAACAGCAGCGTGCGCACAGCCGCCACAGTTCCCGGCGGCGTGAGGATGTCGATATCGTACTGGGCGCGCGCTTCGGGCGGGATGCCGGTCCAATGGCACTGGGTCAGTCCCTTGAGCGCCAGAAACTCCAGGCCCGCAGCACCGAAACGTTCCGCCAGTGCGCGGTACCAGTCCTGGGCGCGCCGCAACCGTTCGGCGTTATGGTGGGCGTTGCGGTTGAGACGCTCGCGCATCGGCTCCGGAATCGCCGGGCCGGCAGCGGCTGAAAGGATCAAGGTAAGCTGGCCCCGGTCGGCGAAATCGAGCGCCTCGCCGCATTCGGGTTCGTTCAGCGCGGCAAGGAGATCGAACCGCGGCTCGCCCAAGTGCAGGGCAGCGAGAACCGCCGCCGCCGGCCGCGGCAGCTTCGGACAATCCGGCCAGGGGTTCGGCAACTAAAAATCGTACCGCAACGCGAACTGCATGCGGCGCGGTTCTCCCGACACGAGGATCTTGCCGAAGTAAGGCCCGAAGTCGGGATTGTTCCCTGGAATCCCCCAGTTGGGATGGTTGAAGGCGTTAAACGTCTCGGCGCGGAATTGCACGGCGTGGCCCTCGCGGACACGGAACTGGCGCTCGAGAGCGAAATCGAAGATATTGATGCCGGGCGCGGGAATCGTGTCGCGTCCGGCATTGCCGAAAGTAAATGGCGTGGGAGCGGCGAACGCGTTGGTGTTGAAGAATCGGTCCGCCGTGCGTTGATCGCGCGGCAGAGTCACGCTCTCTCCAGGCACGATGTCGGGCCTGTTGGGCGTGCCGGAGTTGGCGAAATCGAGCGCAAAGAAGAACGGATTCTCCGGCATCCCGTCCTGCAGTGTCACCGTGCCGCTGAGCGACCACCGGCGCAGCGCGGGACCGGCCCATCGCGCCTCGGGCAATCGAAACACGTAGCCCGCGCTGATGCGGCGGCCGGGGTTGGAAAACGAGAGGCCCCGCTCCAGCCGCAGGTTGCGCTCGTCCTGCGCGCCCACGCTGTCGTACAGCCCGGGAATCACGCTATCGGCATCGTCAATCGATTTCGACCACACGAAGCTGGCCAGCAGCGACAGGCGGCTCGACATGCTCTTCTCCAGCTTCACCTGCAGCGAGTGGTAGGACGAGTTGGCGATGTGCTGGCGCTGGATGATCTTGCCCAACGACGGAAATGTGCGCAGCGCCTGCAAATCGCCCGGCCGGGGCGGCAGGTTCTCGCCCGTCTCCACGTGCGCCGGCGTGTTGAACTGGCGGTAGCGGCCCAACTCCGTGCCCTTCGACCCGATGTAAGCCGCTTCCAGCAGAACCCGGCCCGGCAGCTCGTGCTGCACGCCGCCGTTCCACTGCTGCACGTAGGGCGTGCGCGCCTTGGGGTCGAGCCCGAAATAGCTCGGGAAGCCGCTGGCGGAGGTCGTCGGGAAGCCATTGCGGGTGGTCAGCACGGGCGCGCGGTCGCCCTGCGTCTCATTAAAGATGTTGAGCTGATTGTTCAGCACCAGGTCGTAGCTCTCCACGGCGATCTCGGGGCTGTAGTAAATCCCGTAGCCGGCGCGAAACACCGCGGGACGGATCGAGTGCGGCAGGTTCGGCAACCGCCAGGCCAGCCCCACGCGCGGCGCGAAATTCTTGCGGCGCGGCGCGTCGCCGGAATTGACGCGCGCCAGGAGCGGCGGATTGGGCAGGGTGGAGTAGTCGAGGTTCAGCAGGTTGCCGCGGGCCTCGGTGTACGGCGAGGCGTATTCGTAGCGCACGCCGAGGTTCAGGGTGAGCCGCGGGCTGACACGCCAATCGTCCTGCATGAACGCGCCGGTCACACTCTGCCGCAGGTAAGCCTGGCCCGAGCCCTTGGTGCGCGTGGTGTTCTGGGGATAGCCCAGCAGGAAGTCGGCGAAGGGGTCGCCCGTGTCAGCGCCTGATCCATCCACGCTAGTGAAGACGCCCGTGTAGGTGTACTCGCCGCGCGAGACATTGCTCTGCAGGTAGTTCAACTGGAAGCGCACGAAGCTGCCGCCGAACTTCACCGTGTGCCGGCCGCGCACCACGGAGAGGCTGTCGGAAAGGTGCCAGAGGTTATCGCGCTGCACCTGCGGGAGCGAGGGTGAATCGGTGACCATCGAATAGTTGACGGCGTTGAAGTACGGCAGGCCGAAGCTGAGCGGATCGGTGGGCGGGTCGGCCAGCCCAAGCTGCTGAGCCACATTTACCTTGAAGGCCGTTTCGGGCACATCGAACAGGCTCAGGCGCGTAAAGGAAAGCCGCGCTTCGTTGATCCATGCGTGCGAGCTGGTGGTGAAGCCGAGCGCCGCCTGTTGCGCCCGCACCTGCTCGTTGAAGGGCAGCAAGGGAAACGATCCGGCAACGAGATTGCTCTCACTGTTCAGCGTGTAGCGCGCGGTCAGGCTGCTACGGCTGCCGAACTGGTGGTCTACGCGTGCCGACATGCTGTCGGCAGGCATTTCGTTGGGCGTGGCGTCGCGGTAATTGCCGCCGGCGCTGTTCGGCAGCGGCTGGTAGCGGGTGAGGAAGTTGGTGGCCACGGAATCGATGCGATTCCGCGGAATGCGGTTGCCGGGGAACGGGGTGCGCAGGCCGGCCTGGTCGAGACTCAGCGGATCGAAGATCGGGGTCTGCCCGCTGAAATCACCTGCGCGCGTGGCCTGGTCGGGCACCAGGCTTAGGGCCGAGGTTCCGCTTTTCTGGCGCAGTCCTTCGTAGATGCCGTAGAAGAACGTGTTGCCCAGGCCGGGTACTGGTCCGCCCAGCGATACGCCGAACTGGTTCTGCCGGAAGATGGGCCGCGGCAGCGTGGGATCGTCGAAATAATTGCGGGCGTCGCTGAACTCGTTGCGGAAATATTCGAAAGCGCTGCCGTGGAAGGCCTTAGTTCCCGACTTGGTCACCACGTCGATGGCGCCTCCGCCCGCCTGCGGGAATTCCGCCGGCGCCAGCGACGACTGAATGTGGAACTCCTGCACCGAATCGATCGGCGGGTAGACCGCGATGGCGAAGGTGTTGCGGTCGGTATCGTAAGCGCCGTCCAGCAGAAAGGAATTCATGGTTGACCGGCTGCCGTTGATGGGCGGGTTCAGCGCCACCGAGCCGCGCGAGCCTTCCTGGATATCGTTGTTGACGTCGTGGACGAAGCCGCTGAGCTGGCGCGGAATGGCGCCGGGCCCCAGGGTCACCAGGCCAACCACGTTGCGCGACGCCAGCGGAAGACCCGCAATCTTGTTGTTGTCGAGGCGGTAACCGATAGCGGCATCTTCGGTATCCACCGGCGAAACCGCGGCCGTCACCGTGATGCGATCCTGCGCCGCGCCGAGCACCAGCCGGATATCGTGCCGGCCCTTCTGGTTGACTTCGAGCACCACTCCCGTGGCTTGGTAATCGCGGAAGCCGGGTTTGGCGGCCGTGATGGTGTACTCGCCGGCCGGTAGCACGTCAAAGACGTAATTGCCGTGCGCATCGCTGACGGTGGCGCGCCGGTAGGCGGTTGCCGCCTGTTGAACGGTGATGGCGGCGTCGGGCACCGACCGCGAAGACTGGTCGAGCAAGGCGCCCGAAAGCGATGCCGAAGCAACTTGTGCCGGAGCGTCAGCGGGCAAGAGGAGAAGCGCTAACGCCGCCTGAATTGGTGCGACCGTGCGGGAGCGGGACGGAAGAATCGCCCGCCCCACCAAGCGGATCGCGCTTTTCATGCGGGAAGGATCTCCTGGAGCAACCGTAGCCCCTGGTCGAGGGACTCGTAACAGATCCGCCAAGCCGACAGACTTTGGAGGCGGCGTAGGGTCCGTTCGTGCATGGCGTCCACTTCCGATCCGTAGGTTGGCAGTTCGCCCAACATATAGTCTACGGCCTCGCCGCCCAATACCCTCTCCCGGCGCGGACGCCCGCCGCTCTGCCGGTCGAGGAGGACGAGACTCTCGATGCGGCAGCGGGAGGCGATCCGGATCTCCGGGAAAGCGGCCATGGGCACTTCCAACGACAGCTTCCCATTAGGACGCACCGACGTGGAAAGCCCACCCAACTCCGGAAAGAGCGCCGGGCCATCGTCGCGGAAACGCGCATGGTGCGGTCTTCCGATGGCGAGGCGCTCGTTGGACTCCGCCAGCAGACAGGTGCTATCGTCGCCGAGATAGGTCCATCCGGCGCGCGCGCACGCGAACGAAAGGGTGCTCTTCCCCGCCCCGCTCTTGCCGCACATCAGAACGCCCGCACCACGCCGCGCCACACAGGCGGCATGCACCGGGACCACGTAGCGCTGGGCCAGCAGCAGGTACGCCACGGATTCGAGGAAGAACCAGCGGAACCAGGCGTGATCGGCCGCCGTGTTTTCGGAAACCCAGGCCGCGGCAAACCAACTATGCGGGTCGACGATGGCGTGGTTCCCGGCATCCGAGACCACCGACAGGAGATGCCGCTGCATGCGGAACACCGGCGGCGGCGCCAGTTCGCGGCCGGGCGCCGTCACCACGCGAAATTCCAGGGGCTCGCAGTCGAACTCCAGCCGGCAAGCGCCCCAGCTTTCTTCGGCCGCTTCCAACACGTGGCGCGAATTGGTGGCGATGTCCACACGAAAGCCCGCCGGATGATAAGTGCCTGTCAGCGGGAGCTCGATGTCGCGAAGCTGCGGATCGAATCGCTTGCTCGCCACGTTCTCTATGATACGCACAAGACCGTGATAACACGCGAATTACCTTTACAGTCGTAATATCTGGCAGGGTTGGGTTCCGGAACGCACCGAAGCCACTGTATGCTGGTTGCCATGCGGGCCGCGATCGTCCACTATTGGTTGTTGAACCGCCGCGGCGGCGAAAAAGTCCTCGACGCTCTCTGCCGTCTTCTTCCCGAGGCCGATCTCTTTACACTCTTCTGCGACCCGCAAACGCTCAGCCCCGACGTGAGCAGTCACAAGATCGTCGCGAGCTTCCTCAACCCGCTGCGCCGCTGCCACCGCAGCCTGCTCCCGCTGATGCCAATGGCGCTCGAGAGTTTCGATCTGCGCGGATACGATTTGGTGGTATCGAGCGAGTCTGGCCCGGCCAAGGGTGTGATCGCCAGTTCTTCGACGCGCCACATTTGTTACTGCCACACGCCCATGCGTTACCTGTGGGATCTGTACCCGGCCTACCGCAATGAGTGGACCACGTCGCGGTTCAAGCGCGCTCTCATGACCCCGATCGCCAATTATCTGCGCCTCTGGGATTTCGCCTCGGCCGCGCGCGTGGACCACTTCGTCGCCAACAGCCGCAACGTGGCCACCCGCATCTGGAAGACATACCGCCGCGAGTCCGAAGTGGTTTACCCGCCCGTGAATGTAGATTCCTTTTTCTGGAAACCGGCGGAAGAATACTTCCTGGTGGTCTCCGAGCTAGCGGCGTACAAGCGAATCGATACGGCGGTGCGGCTGTTCTCAGGCACCGGCAAACCCCTGCGCATCGCGGGGGACGGGCCGGAGTACCGAAAGCTGCGCGCGATCGCCAAGCCCAACGTGCGGTTTCTGGGCCGCGTGACGGACCAGGAACTTCGCGAACAATACGCCCGCTGCCGCGCCTTGCTGCTGCCGGGCGAAGAGGATTTCGGCATCGCGCCGGTGGAAGCGCTGGCCAGCGGCAAGCCGGTGATCGCGCTGGGCCGCGGCGGCGCACTGGAGACGGTTCCGCCATTCGGCGGTGTTCTTTATGAAGAAGGCCGGCTGGAGGCGGCCGTGCAGGAATTCGAGGACATGGAAGCTCAGATCGAACCTCGCCGGTTGCAGTGCTGGGCGCGGCAGTTTTCCGAGGCTGAGTTCATGCGGAAGATGGCGGCGGTGCTGCAAGGGCCAGCGGCGACGGGTGGGTCACACGCTCCCTGTCCAAACAACTGTATATAGCAGTTGTTGTGGACCTCGGCCCGTTCGAGTGGGACCCGAAGAGGAACCGTGCTAACCGGCAACAACATGGGATCGACTTCACGGACGTGGTCGCGATCTTCGGCAAGCCTTGCAGTTGCGGTGTGTACTGCTGGAGGAGGGATCGCCGCCGAATCATCAGCGCTCGCAAAGCGACGCGGTCCGAGTCGACGGTCTATTGGGGGATAGTCTATGGCAACACGTAGCATCCGCAACGGGAAGACGGATTGGAAGCGCCTCGAAGCCTTGCCCGACGCGGATATCCGGAAAGCGGCGAAGTCCGATCCGGATGCGGCCCCAGTCGCCTCGCCCGAGTGGCTCCGCCGGGCAAAGCTGCTGGAGCCCCAGCCCAAAATGCCGGTTTCGATGCGGCTGGACGAGGATGTCGTGAAGTGGTTTAGGGCCCGAGGACGAGGCTACCAGACGCGGATCAACGCAGTCCTCCGGGCCTGTGTCGAGTCTCACACGTCGGCATAGGCCGCCGATGGCTTGAGTGCCCCACCGGGCGGGGCCTTCCACGACGACAACAATCGAAGATCAACTGGATTCCGCCATCGCCCGCTTCGAACCATGGCGCCGACATTCGCCCGGTGGAGTTGCCATCGGGCACCGCAGTTTTCCGAAGCGGAATTTCGCCGAAAGATGGGGGCTGTGCTGGAGAGGCACGAGTTGAAGTCTTCCATGCGCGCTCCCACTTCCGCATGGGTTAGAAGCTCACCCCGGTCGGCGCGCTGAGCTGCAAGGCGCGCAGGTTTGATTTGCACATCGGGATTCAGGTGTAACGTCTATGACTGTCTTCCGAGCAGGGGCTCGGTCGGCTTCCGTCAACGGCTCAAGCTGCGGTTTTCGGAAGAATCGCCGTGCCGCTTCGACTCCAACGCCGTAGAATGGAGAAAAGCCGGAGGGCCAACCTATGCAAGTGAAGGCAATACCAAAGACGTACGACGTGGTCATCGTCGGTTCGGGCGCGGGTGGCGGCATCGCCGCTCACGTCCTGGCGCTCGCCGGGGCTAAGACTTGCATGCTCGAGGCCGGCGGGTTTTACGACTGCACCAAGCAGTCCGACATGTTCAAGTGGGACTACAACGCCCCGCATCGCGCAGCCGGCACCCGGGAGAAACCGTTCGGCTATTACGACGCCACGCTCGAAGGTGGCTGGCAGGTGCCCGGCGAACCCTATACCAGCGCGCCGGGTTCGGACTTCATGTGGTATCGCGCCCGCATGCTGGGCGGCCGCACCAACCACTACGGGCGCATTTCGCTCCGCATGGGGCCGTACGATTTCAAGCCCTACAGCCGCGATGGCAAGGGTTTCGATTGGCCCATTACCTACGACGACCTGGCGCCCTATTACGATAAGGCCGAGGAACTGATCGGCGTCTTTGGCACGCAGGAAGGCCTGGAAAACACACCCGATGGCAAGTTCCAGCCCGCGCCCGCGCCGCGCGGGTACGAGCGCGTCATCAAGAAGGCGTGCGACAAGCTGAGGATTCCCTGTATCCCTTCGCGCCTGTCCATTCTCACCAAGCCGCTGAACGGCCGCGCCGCCTGCCACTACTGCGCCCAGTGCGGACGCGCTTGCAGCGCCAATGCCAACTTCAACTCGCCGGGGGTCCACATCTTCCCGGCCATGAAGACCGGCAACCTGGAAGTCCGCACCGACGCCATGGTGCGCGAGGTCCTGGTAGGGCCCGACGGTTTGGCGACGGGCGTTTCGTACATCGACCGCAAGACGCGCAAGGAAGTCTCGGTCAAAGCCAAGATCGTGGTGCTTGCCGCGAGTTGCTGTGAAACGGCGCGCATTCTGCTGAATTCCAAGAGCAGCCAATTTCCCAACGGCGTCGCCAATTCGACCGGCTTGGTTGGCCGCTACATCATGGATACCGTGGGCTCCGCGGTCAGCGGCTACCTGCCGATTCTCGAGGACCTGCCTCCGGCGAACGAGGATGGCGTGGGCGGTATGCACCTGTACATGCCGTGGTGGTTGTATCAGCAGCAGAAGGCCGGGAAGCTGCCCTTCTCGCGCGGCTACCATATCGAAATCGGCGGCGGCCGCGGCATGCCCGGAGCTGGCGTGCTGGGCGGCTCGGAACGCATACTGGGCGGAGGCTACGGCGTCGAGCTGAAACGCAACCTGCGCAAGATCTACGGCGCCAATGTCCACTTCTCCGGCCGCGGCGAGATGATCCCGAACGAGCAAAGCTACTGCGAGATCGACCCGGACGTGGTGGACAAGTGGGGCATTCCGGTGCTGCGCTTCCACTTCAAGTGGAGCGACGAGGAAATCCTGCAGGCCAAACACATGCAGGAGACCTTCCAGGAAATCATCACCACGGCCGGCGGCAAGGTGATGTCGAGCGCCGGAGGGGACCGCAACTGGGGCATCGCGCGCGGCGGCGAGATCATCCACGAGGTGGGCGCCACCAAGATGGGCGACAACCCGAAGACCTCGGTGCTCAATCAGTATTGCCAGGCCTGGGATTGCAAGAATCTGTTCATTACCGACGCGGCGCCGTTTGCCAGCAACGCGGACAAGAACCCCACGCTCAGCATCACCGCGCTGGGTTGGCGCACGTCGGACTACATTGCCGACCAGGTAAAGAAACGCAACGTGGGGTAGGCCTCGTGGCCTACCCGCAGAGGAGACCCCATGGAACCAGACAAAAACCATCCCACCCGGCGCGACCTGTTCCAGATTGCCGGCGCCGCCGCAGCGACAGCCAGTCTGGCCGGCGCTCAAACCCACGACGCCCACGCTCCGGCCGCCGCCCTACCGGCCGGGCCGTACAAGCGCAAGGTCTTCGACGAGCACCAATGGCGTACCGTTCAGGTGCTCAGCGACCTGATCATTCCAGCCGACGAGCGCAGCGGCAGCGCCACCCAGGCCGGCGTACCCGAGTTCATCGACGATTGGCTGGATTTCCGGCGGCGCGAAGACGGCACCGATGCTCCGATGGCCCAGATCCAGGGCGGCCTGGCGTGGCTCGACCAGGAATCGAACCGGCTATTCGGCAAGGATTTCGCGGATGCTGCCGTGTCCGGGCAAAAGCAAATTCTCGACCGCGTTGCCTGGCCCGCCCGCGCCGCCGCGGAGGATGCCCGCTGGGTCCGCTTCTTCAGCCGGTTCCGCGATCTGACGGTGAGCGGCTTCTTCTCCAGCAAAATGGGCGTGGCCGACCTGCCCTATCTGGGCAACCGCCCGGTTGCCCAGTGGAAAGGCTGCGACCCGAAAGTGTGGGCCGCCATCGAAGATCGCCTGAAAAACGGTTACCAAGGCCTGGGAGGCGAAGTCAAACCCTGGACCGATTGATCGCGCTTCCAGGTTAAACGCTCATGGCCCAATCGTCCATAAACATGATGCTCGAACCCAGAGTGCCGTCCTGCTTTTGCGGTTTGTAATCCAGCTCGATCTTTAGAAACGCCAACGACACTTCGTCGTACGGAATGATGTCGCCGGGAACCAGATATCCGGTCTTCACCTCGCACGCCCTGGCGTTGGTCAATGTCCACTTCATGTATTCCTGTTGTTTCCCGCCGGCTTTGCGACAGGTCAACACGACCGAGCTTAGCGTCTCGTTAGTGCAGGCGGCCCTCAGGATCAGCGGAGTCGCGCTCTGCGTGTGCATCACGAACTTCAGGACCGAATGCTGTCTCTTTCCGGTGGGTTGTCCCGTGGTTGGGTCGATCGCATTTTTCACGCCCCAGTTGTACGATTGCACGAGAATCTCGTCTTTGTGCCCGGCGTCGAAGCTCTCACCTTTGATCCAGCCCTGCTTGGCACCGGTCATCTTAATGTACAGATCGACGCTGCCACCTTGATGCGATCCTCTTCCACTTTCCACTGCAGTCGGCATTATTGTTCTCTCGCCCTCCTGGCGCCCTATCATGATAGTTCGAGTTCCGGTCAGGCTGTTGCACCGCGCCTCAACTCCGTACTAGTACCTGGGCAACCAAGTCCTGGCAGTGCTCCACGTAGCGCTCGATCACGCGCAGTAGTGTGGTGGGCTCCTCGATTCCCGCGCGGAACGGCGTCTCCAGCCTGGCTTCCGGCACGCGCGCCAGCACATGCAGCAGCAGGTGGTTCAAGCGAAGCCACAATTCCACGAGGTCCTGGAAGCGCAGACTGTCGTATTGCTGTGCCACCACCCACTCGTCCAGGGGATAGCCTGACGCAACCACTTTGGGTTCCGTGAGCGCCCGCGCCATCCAGTGGGAATGGGTTGTGGCCCAATCGATCAGGTGGCCCATCGCCTGCCTTCGCGACCAGTCTTTGCGCTTTAGCCGTGCCGCGCCATCCGCGTTCGAAAAGGCCTTCAGGTGGGGCTTGGACCCTGTCAGCAGAATCTGCATGCGGGTCAGCGGCAACTGCAAGGAGGGCGCGACCGGCTCGGGCAACTCGGGCTCGGGCTCGTCTTCGAGTTCCGACTTGGGCTCGCGCGGCTCCCAATGCGGACGCCGGATCGGCGCGTCGATAGGAGTTGTCCTGACAAGCTCCAGGAAGGTCGCGTGGTCCATTCCGTTCTCGCGAAGCAGTTCCGCGACTCCGGATTTTTCCTCGCGCAGAAGGCCCAGCGCCAGGTGCCACGTTTCGATATCCCTGTGCCCTAGCAGTTCGGCGTCCTCGTTGGCATAGGTCAGCGCGCGTTGGCACTCGTGGCTCAGCGGCAAGTCCACCGAGGTCGAGATTTTCTCTCCGGTTGCGGGCATCCGCTCTTCGATCCTCCGCCGTAGTTTCTCGGCGTCCGGAATGCGCAGCATCGTCAACAGTCGTCTATCTTCCCGCAGCAGGCCGAGCAGCAGGTGCTCCGATTCGATAGAGTTCCGGCCGAATTGACTGGCTTCGTAGCGGGCGAAGAAAATCGCCCGGCGCGCCTTCTCGGAATACCGGTCGAACATGCTTCAACTCCTATACCCTGACCACGCGGTCCATTTCCAGGAATTCGCGAATGTGCGGGTGAGGCGATCCTTCCAGTCCTCCCACCGGCCCGGAAAAGATCACGCCGCCCTCGTACAGGAAGACCACGCGGTCGGCGACCTTGTACATCAGGTCCAGATCGTGCGTTACCACCACCGAGGTCAACTTCAGTTGCTTCTTGAGACGCAGCATGAGGTCGCCCAGATGATCGGACATGATGGGGTCCACCATGGTGGTCGGTTCGTCGTAGAGCACGCACTGCGGCTGCGCGGCCAAGGCGCGTGCGATCGCCACTGCGCGCTTGTAACCCGTCGAAAGATCGGCCGGGTAAGCGTCCTTGGCCTGCAGGATATCCACCATGTGCAGCAGCCCATTGACTACGTCTTCCTTATTCTTCGCGTCGTAATCCTCACGCAGTTCGAGCGAAAAGAGCACGTTCTCGGCCACGGTAAGGGAATCGAACAGGGCGCCCGACTGAAACACCATGGTGACCTTGCGCCGCACGCGCCGCATTTCGGCCTCGGAAAAGTCCGTGGTGTCTTCGTGGGCCACGATGATCCGTCCGGCATCCGGTTTCAGGAACCCCATGATGTGCGAAAGCGTGACGGATTTGCCGACGCCGCTGCGCCCGATGATGGCCACCGTCTCGCCCGGATTCACGTAAAAGTTGACATCGACCAAAACCGGCCGGTCGAACGTCTTATAGACATGCCGGAACTCGATGTAATGCGGGTAGGAGTCATTCTGCGGCATAGCCCGCCCAATCCTCGGGAGTGTTGACGTTTTGAAAAAGCTTCCGTTCCGGAACCGGGAACCAAACCGTGGGAACGCCAGCCAGGGCGTCGGTCACTTTCCGGACGCCGCGGCTGAAGTGGGCTTCCATGGGTCCGGCCGCCCGCCGATGGTAGACCGCGCACAGGGGTTCCGGCTGTCCGGACGGGCCGCAGGGCAGCAAAGCATCGGCGCCGGAGTTCTCCGACGCGGCGACCAGGCGGGTCAGGAACTCGGACGTCACCTCGGGCATATCGCAGGCCACCACGAGATTCCAGTCGGCGGAGGTATGGCGCAAGGCGGTCAGGATGCCGCCCAACGGCCCCTGGCCCGGATAGAGGTCGGGGATGCCGCCCAGTTCGGGATTTCCGACCAGGGTCGCGCTCCCGGCGGCGGTCTCGACTGCGCGCGCGACCCGCTCCGCCAGGGCTTCGCCGCGATAGCTCAGCCGCGCCTTGTCTTGCCCCATTCGGGAACTGCGCCCACCCACCAGCACGTATCCCGACCGGCTCACAGAGAAATGATAGCAGGAGGGGCCGGCGGGGACCCGGGACCGGGGGCCAGGGGCCAGGGACCGGGGGTAACCGATCTGATAGCATCAAGGATTAGGGGACTGGTTGTTCCGCACACCGGGCGGGTTGAAGTATACTTTATGGAGCAAAACATTTTTATGCGCTTTTGTTCTAAACTGGTGCTGCTGGGGGCTGGGTTCGCGCTGGTGTTAACGGCGGCCAGCCCGGAAAGGCCGCAACGCATCACCAGCGTGGTGCGTCCGGATCTTCGGACCGGGAAACTGGTGAGGAGCGTGATTGTAACGTCGATGCCGGTCAATCAGAGAACGGTCCCGGAGACGGTCATCCAACCACGCGTGGTGACGAATGGCCTTGCGGATGGCCCGGAGTCGCAGTCTGCGCCGGCCAACAGCATCTCGGACGCGGTGGACCGCATCGCCACCCAGCAGCAGATCTCACCCCGGTTGATTCATTCCGTGATCAAGGTGGAAAGCAATTACAATCCATACGCCGTGTCTTCCAAAGGCGCTGAGGGATTGATGCAATTGATTCCCTCCACCGCGCGCCGCTTCGGCGTTGCCAACACTTTCAATCCGGTGGAGAATATTCAGGGCGGGGCCAAGTACCTGAAGTACCTCCTCAACCTCTACGATGGCAATTATCCCCTGGCCTTGGCTGCGTATAACGCCGGCGAAGGCGCCGTGGCCAAGTATGGCGGCGTCCCGCCCTACGCCGAGACCCAGAATTACCTCATCCTGGTGCGCAAGCAACTGGAGGAAGCCAGGAAGACGGAAGCGGCCAAAGCGAACGTGCAGGAAACCAAGCCCGCGGAAACAACTCCGGCCGGTCCGGCTCACATCATCGAGGTGGTCCAGGCCGATGGCACGGTGCGGTACGTGGCGCGTTGACGATGCGATGAAAATGCTATGAGGCTGATTGCTGCGCTCGCTATTTCGACTAGCACCCTGCTGGCGCAGACCGATAAGCCGGTGATCCGGTCGGTAACAGCGGTCCGCACGTGGTTGCTGAGCGACGTCACTCGCGTCGCCGTCGAGGTTTCCGGCGACTTTCGATTCCGTACCGACCGCCTGAACAATCCCGACCGCGTTTATTTCGACATCCTGGATTCCTACCCGCAGATCGAATCCAAGCGCTTTTATAAGAAGGAACTCGGCGACAAGCTGGTCAAAAGCATCCGAGTGGCCGAGACCAATCCGGGCGTCACGCGCGTGGTATTGGATTTAGGGGCGGCGGTGGAGGTCACCACCTCGCAGCTCTCCAACCCGGTTCGGCTGGTGATTGAAGTCCGCAGCGGAAAGGGCGGCACCCCGCCGCCCGAGACTGCCAGGGCGGAACCTCCTCCGCCGCCCGCCAGGGCAAAATCGCCAGTGAAGTCCCCGAAGGGTACAGCGCCCGGCGACGTTGCGATTGCCGAAGCGCCCGGAACCAGTTTCAAGCCAGTCGCGGAGGCCCCGGTTCCCGTCGAACCACCGGCGCCAGCCCGACCGCCAGAGCCGCGACCGTCCATAGGCGGACCCGAAACCGTAGCTCCCCTGGCCGTGAAGCCGGCGCCGGCCCCCCCAACTCCCGCTGAAACTGGCACCGCCGCCCGGCATACCAGCAGCGGACAGAATTCGTTGACGCGAGCGTTGGGCCTGAAGGTGGGCCGGGTTGTGATCGACCCCGGCCACGGCGGCCACGACCATGGCACGGAAGGGCCGAAGGGACTGTTGGAGAAGGAACTGGTACTGGACGTTGCTATGCGCGTGGGCAAGCTCATCGAAGACCACATGGGCGCAGAGGTCGTCTACACCCGGACCGACGATACCTTCGTCCCGCTCGAAGGGCGAACCGCCCTCGCGAACGAAAGAAAAGCCGATCTGTTCCTTTCCATTCACGCCAACTCCTCGCCGTACCCCCGCATCTCCGGTGTGGAAACGTTTTACTTGAATTTCACCGATTCGAAGGACGCTCTCGATGTGGCTTCGCGCGAAAACGCCAGCTCGCAGAAGTCGGTATTTGAGTTGCAGGACATCATCCAGAAGATCTCGCTGCACGAAAAGCTGGATGAATCGAAGGAGTTCGCGGGACGTATCCAGGCTTCGCTGTACTCGCTTTCGTCGCGGAACGTGCCGGGGCAGAGGAACCGCGGCGTGAAGAAGGCGCCCTTCGTGGTGTTGATCGGCGCCAATATGCCCTCGGTGCTAGCTGAGATCGGGTTTGTGACCAATCCGCGCGAAGAGGGGCAGCTCAAGCGGCCGGATTACCGCCAGAAAGTCGCCGAAGCCCTGTTCCGCGGCCTCTCCAAATATGCGGAGAGCCTGAGCCATTTCCAGATCACAGCGCAGAACGAAAGCCGCGAACCGCACAAATAGACCGGGATGAAAGTTCTCGCTTTCCGCCACGTTCCGTTCGAAGGCGCCGGGCGGATCGAGTCCCTGCTGGCTCAACGCAACATCCGGTTGGACTACGCCGATCTGTACGTGCCCGGAGTCCGGACGCCCGATATCGCCGGATACGCGGCCCTGATTGTTCTCGGTGGCCCAATGTCGGCGAATGACGGCCTGCCCTACATTCACCAGGAATTGGACCTGATCGCCCAGGCAGTGGCGCGCGACCAGCCGGTGTTGGGGATTTGTCTCGGGGCGCAACTCCTGGCCCGGAGTCTGGGCGCCCGGGTGTACCGTAACGCCGTCAAGGAAATCGGCTGGTTCGATCTGCACTTCACCGAATCCGCGGCGTGCGACGCACTCTTCAGCGGCATCGCCTCCCAACCCGTCTTCCACTGGCATGGGGAGACGTTCGACTTGCCGGCTGGCGCCGAGTGGCTGGCTTTTTCCGCCGGCTGCCGTCATCAGGCATTTCGGCTTGGCACGAAACATTACGGCCTGCAATTCCATCTGGAAGTGACTCCCGGCATGATTGCCGATTGGTGCTGTCAGGATGAAAACGGCGGCGATGTGCGGGAGTTGGCCGCTCCACTTGATCCCCTACCTCACGCCAGCGAGTTGGAGAAGCTTTCGGATCTGGTGTTCAACCGGTGGTGTGGCCTGTTGCCGAACTGGTAGGCAGGGGGGAACCGAGACCCCACGATTCAGTTGGCGTTAACTCCCATTTGGGGGGATTGTGAAAAGCCCGCGAACCGATCATCATAAACGTAACTTGTCCTGTGATCCCAATCCGGCGCTCATCATGGTGGTCGAGGATCCGTTCGTCAGCGGTCTCTTGCGGAGTTTGTTGACCGGGCAGGGCTATCGGGTTGCGCTGGCCAGCGTGAGTCATGGCCTGGAGCTTCTACGATCTGCGCAGGCTATACCGGATCTTCTGATCACGAACCAGCCGGCTCCGTTCGCCACCATGGGCGATTCCCTCCCCCTTCTTTATCTCGCCGCGTCTCCCGACCCGCAGCAAGCCGCCGCATTTCCCAACTGCTCGACGTTGCGCAAACCGTTCGAGCCGCGGCAATTGCTGGAGGCGGTCCGGCACCTGGTGGAGAGCGGAGTGGCGGTAGGATGAAGTCTGGTGGGCTTTCATCTTTGGGTTGACGACAATCTGGCTTGGGCTCTGGGCACGTACGAGTACCGCCCGATGGGCAGCGCTGTCATCTCGGCGTCGGACCTTTTCCGCCGCCGCGACTTCAGGCCGCGCCGCCAATGGCTGCCTCCACAGGCCGCCCCATACGCCGGCCAGTTTGCCAGCCTTGGCCATCTGAACGCCCAGTTAGTTCAGCGGCGCAGGGCTGCAAAGCGCCGGCAAGCCACACCCGCCAGCCGGCCCACAGAAGCGAGCCTCACTGAATCACCGTAATGCTCACCAGTTTGTCGAGCTTGGGAAATTCCGCATCCAGATAGGCGTTGCCGCCCGCAAACATTTGGGCCTGCTTTCCCGCCCTCATGCCGCCGCCGGCGCTCTCGCCGTATCCCGAATAAAGCTTGTCCACCACCTCGATGCCCGCAACTACCTTGCCGAAGGGCGCGAAGCCGTCTTTGTCCTGGCGGGACCGGTCGCCCGTCACGACGTAGATTTGCGTGGTGCGCGCGTCGGGACCCGTCATAGCGTAGGCCACGAATCCGCGGGTGTTGCTCTGGGTAACTGGGTCGTCGGGCATGGTGGCATTGCGCCAGACAGCCGCGATCTGCGGGTTGCCGGGGATGCCGAATTGCGCGAAATCGCCGCGGATCACCCGAAAGAAACGCGAGTCGTCGTAGAAACCGGCGCGCACCAGGTTGTAAAAGCGATCGGCTCCGTGCGGCGCCCAGTCGCGATGCACTTCGATCGTGAACGGCCCCTGCGTGGTGGCCACCTTGACGTGGAATACGGAGGGCGAGGCCTGCGCCCAAACCTCGCTCTTCGGTTCGAGCAGACGCGCGCGGGGCTCGGAGACCTGCAGCAACTCCCAAAGGTAGCCTTGCCAGAGAATCGGCCGCGAGTGCGTCCCGTGTCCACGCGTTTCGGCGCTGGTGGGAATCAGGATGTAGCGCCCACGCGCCACGCGCCGGATCTCCCGCTCCATGATGCCCAATTCCGGCGGATTCACTTCGTCATCGGCGGAATTGACGGCGAACAGCGGCGCCTTGATCTTCTCCAGCATCGGCGACGGATTGTAATCCGTGGACGATTCGTACTGGTATAGCATGTCGTTGGCGTCGGTGCGCAGGGCGCGTTGTTTCAGGGTCTGCAGCGCGGCGTCGGCTGCCTCGCGTGTGGGGTTGGCGTGGTGCAATTGCAGCGGGCTGCTGGTCATCATGAACAGCGCGTACTGGGCGGCAATCAGACCCTGAGGCGGCGAACGGTACTCGCCGTTCTTCCACTCCGGATCGCTGCGAATCGAGTCGATCACCATGGCGCGGAACATGCGATTGCGTCCGGCGATCTCCACCGGGGCGCTGGCCAGGGGCATCAGGGCGTCCATGAAATCGGGGAACATCTCGCCCCAGACCCAGGTGTGCATGGCGCCCATCGACGTGCCCATCACCAGCCGTAAGTGATCCACGTTGAGGCCATCGTGCACCAGCATGTAGCCGGCCCGAACCATGTCGTCGTAGCGGTAATGCGGGAACCGGGCGTGCAAGCCGTCGCTCGGCTTGCTGGACTTGCCGTGGCCGATGGAGTCGGGGAGGATAATGTAATACCTGCCCGCGTCCAGCAATTGGCCCTTGCCGAAGAGCACTCCGCCGAACCCCTCTCCGAGAAACGGCCGGCCGCTTCCTCCGGTGCCGTGCATGACAATTACGGCGTTATTGACGTGCCCGGCCGCATCGCGTGTGGGATGTCCCAATGTGGTGTAGTGCAACCGAAGCTCGGCCAGCCTTTCTCCGGACTTGAAAGTGAAATCGCGGACGATGTAGTCGCCCTCCGTGGGTTCGAGCCCCGGCGACGGCGCAGTTTGAGCAGGGCCCTGAGCCCTGGCGCCGGCGGCGAGCAGGAGCAGAGCAAGTGCGCGAAGCATTGGAGAAAGCTTAACAGAAGGAAGCAAATGCCGGAGTCAACCCCATCATTCCCGCCGCATCGGGCCGTGCGGCGGGCGATTCGCCTGCCGAAACGGTGTACTAAGCTAGGGCTAGGGCCAGGAATGAGGCAACCCAACCTCGAAGCCGCTTTGACGCAGTGGGCACGGGCCGTCGGAGGAGAACATGTGATTACTGAGGCTCCTCAGTTGCGGGCCGCGGAGATCACTACGTTTGCAGTCTCCCATCGAATCCCCGCCATTCTCCGTCCGGCGAACCGCGAGGAAGTACAGGAGTGCCTGCGAATCGCCACCCGTTGGGAAGTGCCGGTTTATCCCATCAGCACCGGTAAGAACTGGGGCTACGGTTCGCGAGTCCCGACCGCCGACGGCAGCGTGGTTCTCGATCTGGGACGCATGAACCGGATCCTGGATTACAACGAGGAACTGGCATACGTCACCCTGGAGCCCGGTGTCACGCAAGCGCAGCTTTTCGAGTTCCTGCGGGAACGGCGCTCGCACCTCTGGATGGACTGCACCGGCGCCAGTCCCGAATGCAGTCTGATTGGCAACACCATGGATCGCGGGTTCGGCCACACACCGTATGGCGACCACTTCGCCCACTCTTGCGGACTCGAAGTAGTGTTGCCCTGGGGTGACGTGATTGAAACCGGCTTCGCCCGGTTTGCCGGCGCCAAGACCGGGGCCCTGCACCGGTGGGGCGTCGGACCCACCCTCGACGGACTCTTCTCGCAATCCAACCTCGGGGTGGTCACCCGCATGACCATTTGGTTGATGCCGCAGCCCGAGTACTTTCAAGCCTACTATTTCTTCTGCGAGAGCGAAGGGGACCTGCCGGCCGTGATTGATGCTTTGCGTCCCTTGCGGCTCAATAGAACCCTTGCCAGCGCTTCCCATATTGCCAACGATTACAAGGTGGTTTCTGCCTTGCAGCAGTATCCTTGGGAGGCCGCCAACGGGCAAACGCCGCTCGATGGGAAGCTCATGATGCGGCTCCGCCAGGACCTCAAGATCGGCGCGTGGAACGGTTCCGGCGCCCTTTACGGAACCAAGGCCCAGGTGAAGGAGGCGCGCCGGCTTTTGCGGCGAGCACTGGCGGGTAAAGCCGCGAAGCTCCAGTTCCTGGACGACCGTATGCTGCGGCTGGCGTCCAGATTCGCCAAACCCTATGAATGGATCAGCGGATTGAATCTCGAGCGCGTTCTGGCGGTGCTACAGCCGGTATACGGGCTCATGAAAGGAATCCCTACCGAGCACCCACTGGCGAGCGTGTACTGGCGCAAGCGGACGCCGCCTCCAGCGCATATGGATCCCGATCTTGACGCTTGCGGTTTGCTCTGGTGCAGCCCAGTCGTGCCGAACGACGGCCGGCATGCTCAGAACCTGACCCGGCTGGCGTCCGGCATCATGTTGCGGCATGGCTTCGAACCAGCGATCTCACTCACCATACTGACGGGCCGCTCGATCGCCTGTATCGTCTCCCTCACCTACGACCGCGACGTGTCGGGTGAGGATGAACGGGCGCAGCGCTGCCACCAGGATATGCTGGACTGTTTCGCTCGCGAGGGATACTACTCTTACCGGCTTGCGGTGACTTCCATGGCGGCGATGGGCGAAGTGGGCGCCTACCACGAACTGCTCCAGCGAATTAAACATGCACTGGACCCTGGTGAAATTCTTGCCCCCGGGCGCTACATCCCTGATCGTGATTGGACTTGACCGAACTGATGACCATGATCAGGGGTAATACCGCTCTGCGAAAGTCGCTTTTGCCACGCCTCCAACTCTTTGAATGGCACGAGTTGGCCTGGTTTCCAGAGACGTTTCGCAATGCCATTACCGAGGTGCTGCGGGTGTTGTGCTTGCGCATGCGCGTGCAGGATGTCATTGCGCCGGTGTTGGAACGTCTTCTGGAGGAAACCCGCACGGATCGGGTCGTGGACCTTTGTTCGGGCGCCGGCGGACCGATCGTCGCCATTCAAGAGCGGTTCGCGGCCGCCGGCCACCCCATTTTCGTGCTCCTGACCGACAAGTTCCCGAACGTTGCGGCGTTCCGCCTGGCGGAGGCAACGGGCGGCGGGTACATCCGCGGCCTGGGTGAAGCAGTGGATGCCGTCGCGGTGCCTGAGTACGCCGCAGGCGTCCGGACGCTGTTCAACGCTTTCCATCACTTTCCACCAAAAGGGGCACGCGCGATTCTGGCCGACGCGTATCGCCGCCGGCAACCGATCGCGATTTTCGAGATCACCGAGCGAAGCCTGTTCAATACCGCGTCCAATTTCGTGCTGAGCTTCGCTACGATGTTGATACTGCTGCCAGCCACGCGAGCGAGGCGTGCGGCATGGTGGTGGTTCACCTACGCCCTGCCGCTGCTGCCTGCGGCTTTCGGTTGGGACGCCTTCGTCTCCTGTATGCGATCTTACACAGCCGAAGAATTCGACAGGTTGAAGAAAGGGCTGGAAGATGATTCGTATTCGTGGAGGAACGGAAAAGTACTGGTACCGGGAAGCCCGATAGCGATCACTTATTTCCTAGGTGTTCCACAAGTATTTGATAATTAGCATGTTATGGTTCAGTACGAACCAAACCAGGGGTTCGACGCCGTACGTTTGCCCACACCGCCGCCCCCACAAGTTCTTGACAGGTGATCTAAGGTTGCCTACCATTGTTTAGGTCCAAGTTCCGTGTGATTTCTTAAAGGAACCAAGGAGATATTGCAGTGTCCAGAATATTCGGAGGCCGAAGCATCATCGCAGTAGCAGTTCTGTTCTTAGCGGCGGCTTGCGCACAGGCTTCGCCGATTTATGGTACCGCCGCAGTGGGAAGCGCCAGCCTCGGTGTCGGAGGAACCACGCTGGCCACGGCGTTCATTGACTTCTTCAGCACCCTACCACTTTGTAGTATTGGGGGTCTTGGTGTCCCCGGTTGTTTTACTGTCCTCAGCGGTAATGACAACTTTGTTGCTGGGAGTACCGCAACCGTACAAGACCTCGACGCCGCGACCACCGGGGGCCATATCAGCGGTGCGATCAGCATACCCGACTGGATCGTTTTCAGCAACGGCGTGCATCTTGATTTGACCAGCGTGACTCCCGGTGTCGCCGCTAATTGTGCGACGCTGACCCCGGCCCAATTGGCGACTGCCGGCACTTCGTGCAATGTGGTTCTCGGCGGCGAGACAAGTCCGATTGTCCTGCAGAATCTCGGATCGAGCGTTTCTGCCGGCTTCGCTGTCAGGACGAACGGATTCACGGGAACGCGTGCCTTGACGTCCGTGGTAGATGGCGTTTTCACATCTCAGTTTGTAGTAGATCCAAACACGGGAAACCCGGGAGTGAATATCCTTCAGATCCTCACCTTTATAGGCGGAGGTGGAACGCTTTCGAATAGCTGGTCGGGCACTTTTGTTGCGGAAGTTCCGGAGCCGAGTACCGCGTTCTTTGTCTTGGGTGGTCTACTCCTGGTTTCGGGGCTGGTGATTCGCCCTCGGCGCAAGTAGTAATTTCAAGGGTGTTTCTTTAGGTTCTTGAGCGCCGCGTTGCCACCTTGGCCACGCGGCGTTTTTCTATTTTTGCTTCCTGCTGCTTTTAAGAAACCGCGACCGCCCATCCCGACGCATTTCCAGCTAATTGTACATTCCGAAATTCTGTTGTGCTCCTGCTGCTTGCCAGGCCAGACCAGGCAAGCTACGGCAGACGACCGGAATATCGCTCATTTCCCGCCGAAGTTGATTCAGCATGGGCAGGTACTTGGGAGTGGGGCGTGCAGAGTCGAACCAAAGGACTTCCATGTCGCAGTTGAACGCCGGGTCGTAATAGGGCGGCAGATAACCGGCCGGGGATTCGAGGGAACTGCCGCCGATACGCCGCAGAATCGTCGAGGAACAATGCTTAACGGTCGCAGTCGTGATTCCGATGCAACCGCCCAGGAGTTCACCAAGGCCGAACGTAGCCAGAACGAGTCGCAACGCCTGGATGGTGCATCTGCGTTCCGGCGCGATCGCCCAGCCTCCCGCCTCCACGTACGAGACATGGCGGTGGCGAGCCTGACAGATCTGCGCTTCCACAGCCGAAAGGAACTCGCGTCCCCAAAACGGGCTCGCGGCAAGCGCGGAGTGCCGAATCCAGAGATCGTGAACCCCGGCGCTGTTGTCGAGTTCACGATACCGCATGCAGCCTGTGACGGTGCCGGCGTGGTCCATCGCCAGAAGATGCCAACTGTCGGAATCGATCTCCAGCCGGTGTCGGCCGTCAGCCGACAGTTCGTGCCGGCCGATGGCGCCATCCTCCATGTACACAGCTCCGCGCAGCCTTTGCATTTCGGCCAACAGTTCTGCATGGCGCAGGGGGTCATATTGCTGATTCCGGAAAGCGGGGGAAACGCTGACGTGCGGCGGAGCTAGAAGCAACAGCCTGGTCTGACCGAGGCTGCGGAACTCATGTCGTTGATAAGGTTGGCTATCAGATTCGCATGATACCGGCATACTCGTCACCTCCGAATGCAACATCGAACTTATTCCGGCGAGTTTGTCCCTCGTGGAGTCGGTGGAATTGCAATCCCAGCAATTCGCCGCAGTGGACCCAGCCTCTTCTTATCGCCTGAGATCACCGAGGCCTGGTGAGGCCGGAGAAGCTCAACCTGGCCCAGGCAGACCTGTCCACCGGGAACCGGAAGCTCTTCTTGGTCGGGGAGTTGGGAACCCGCAGGCGGTTTCTGGCCTCGGTGCCGGGATCTCCTCTGGGAGTATTACGTAATAGTAGTCCTATAACTCAGCTCACTTTCTCAGGAAGTTCACTGACCTTTTCGGCTCCCATCTCCCCGTTATGTCTATCAAGAAGATGAATTATGCCCGGTTTGGGCGGCAAATGTCAAATCGCAAAAGGTAGATACCCGAGTACTAACAGACTATAGCTCTAGCCGCAAGAGGTTCACGGAATAACGCCTGTGGGGATTCAAATAACCCAGCAGAATTACAAATCCCCCGCATTGTGGGGGGCGGGCTCGATCAAGCGACGATGGATGTGTCTCAGTTGTGCACGGCGGTGTAAAGTGTCTGGGGCCCGTTCTGCCCGCTTAAGGGAAAGGTGATGGGCACCGCATCGCTGTTCACTACCGCCGGCACCACCACGTTGAACTGGTATAAACCCACGGCGCCTGGCGCCAGTCCGGAATAGGACAGCGAGGCCGGACTCTGACCGAAGAAAACCTGGAGAGGAGTGGTGAGGGTGTTGGACTGCTGTGCCACCTGTCCCGCGACGATCGTGGACGGCGTCACAGGGCCGAACCCCACGCCGTAAACGATGATGGTTTCGCCGGGCTTGGCCTGCCTCGATGGGTAGCCGGCAAGGGTTCCGGGCGGAAGCACGTAGGTGACGCCATCGGGAAACAGGGCCGCCAGATACTGTTTTCCGCCGATGTTGAAGTTCGGCGGCGCGTAGAGACCTGGCTGGGTGGCATTCACGGTGACGGCGATAGGCGCGCTGATTCCGTTCGCGTTGATGACGGTCAGAGTCTGGGAGCCGGTCCCGACACCCGAAGGCACCTGCGCATTCACCTGTCCCGCGCTGATGTAGTCGATGAACGCGGCTTGGTTGCCAATGGTCACCATGGTCCCATCGAGGGAAGTCGGGGCGTTGATGCCAACAAAATCGCCACCAGCCCAACTGCGAGCGTCGGCCGCCAGATTGGAGCCATAGATCTCGATCCAGGAGCCGGGCGCCACGGCTTTGGCTGCGCCGAAGGCTCCGGCGGTCTGCACGCCGCCGGCTGAAATAGCGGGCACTCCGGGAACGGGCGTCAGCAGCCGGACTACGTTGTTCTGGGTATCCATGACGAATACCGTACCCGAAGCGGATGTAGTCACTCCGGTCGGAAAAGAGAAACCTGCGTTGGCGGCGGGACCGCCATCCCCAACGTAGTGGGAGGATCCGCTGCCGGCTACGGTGTAAATCGTACCGTATGGCGCTACCACCCGGATGCGGAAGTTGTTGGTGTCGGCGATGAAGAGATTGCCCGCGGAATCGAGGGCGATGCCTTTCGGGCTATTGAGCCTGGCTTTGGTAGCAGGGCCGCCGTCGCCCGTGAAGCCATTGCTGCTGCTGCCGGCAACACTCGACATGATCAGGCTGGGCGCCATCATCCGCACGCGATGGTTGCCGGTGTCGGCGATAAAGAGGTTGCCTGCCGAGTCGAAGGCCAACGCGGTCGGGTTGTTGAACTGGGCGCGGGAGGCCAGCCCGCCATCGCCACCGAAACCCGCCCCGCCCTGTCCCGCGACCGTGCTGATGATCCCGCTTGCCAGAGCCAGCTTGCGGATGGCGGCATTGCCGGTGTCGGAGATGAACAGGTTGCCCGAGGAATCCAGTGCCAGGCCCGAGGGGTGGTTGAGTTGGGCCACGTTGCCCTGGCCGCCATCGCCCGTGTATCCGGCACTGCCGTTAGGGCTGCCTGCCACACTCGTAATCTTGCCGCCGGATACCTTGCGAACCGCGTTGTTGTTGGTGTCGGCGATGTAGAGGTTGCCGGAAGAATCCACCACCACAAACTGGGGATCGTTCAGTTCGGCGCTGGTGGGCGAACCGTTATCGCCGGTGTACCCCGCGGTTCCGTTCCCAGCCACGGTGGAAATGTTTCCGTCGGTGCCGACCATGCGGATGCGGTGGTTGAACTGGTCGGCGATGTAAAGGTTGCCGGAGGAATCCAGCACCGCGCTGAAAGGACCGTTCAGTTGAGCGCCGTTCGCCGGTCCGGCATCGCCCGAGAAACCAGCCGTGTTGTTGCCGGCCACCGTCGTGATGGTATAGCTCGGAATGGCCTGCGAGCGGGCCAGGGCGGGAAAGAATAAGGAGACGGCGATCCCTGTCAGCAGGAGACTGGCTGGTTTTAAATTCATGAGATTTTGTGAGACGCGAAGGTGCAGCAGTTCGTTACCAGTATAACCGGACCCTTCGGCGACCTCCGGTGAGAATGGCCCGATCTGGCTATACCCCGGCGGTCTCCGGGGCGGCTAGAATCAGAGCAAATGCCTCGATTTCGAGCGGCCGTGGTACTGGGGCTGATTCAGGGCTTGCTCCTGGTTCCCATGGCCGCATCGGGCGCGGATGCCAGGTCCTGCTGGCTGCGCGATGCGGTCACCCCATCGGCCAATCTCACGTATGCTTTGTGCCAGCAGGGCGACGTGTTGGTAACTCGCGATGGCGGGGCCAAGTGGACTGTGCAGGCAACGGGCGCTCCGGGCCTGCTGCGTGCGATCGCGTTTCCGGACACTGACCGGGGTTTCGTGGTGGGCGACCGCGGCGCGCTTTTGGCGACCCAGGATGGCGCCAAAACGTGGAAGCCCCAGCCGGCGGGCACAACCGAGAACCTGATGGCGATCCAGATGGTGGGCGAGGCGGCCTGGATTTCGGGTTACGACGGGGTGATCCTGCACTCCACCGATGCCGGCCGCACGTGGACCAAACAGAACAGCGGAGTTACGCAAGCCATCGAGAGCCTCTTCTTTCTCGACGCGGGCCGCGGGTGGGCTGTGGGGTGGGCCGGCACCATCCTGCTCACCACCGACGGTGGCAAGACGTGGCAGCAGATCAAGACCGAGGCGGCCTCCTGGTCGCTGACCTCAGTCTATTTCCGCGACGCCAAGGACGGCTGGATCGCCGGCTTCGGCGGGCAGTTCCTGCACAGCACCGACGGTGGCCTGAACTGGACTGCGGTGACTACGCCGGTCAAGGGCTGGCACACCTCGGTGCGGTTCGACCAGGCCAACCACGGCTGGGTCACGGCGGACAATGGTCTGCTGCTCAGCGAGGATGGCGGGGCCACATGGAAGCCGGTGCCCATCGACGCCACGATTTTCGTCAACCGGCTCGTGGGCGCGGGCGGCTCGCTGATGGTCCTGGGCCCATTCGGCATGATGCGCCAACAGGGCACGGGCCTGCAGTGGAAGAAGGTGGACATTCCGTATGTAGGAGACCAGGAAACCAAGTAACACGGCCATTCCTGGCTGTGTCGGTCTCATGATGGGTTTTGAAAGCTGCGGCCTACCAGGAATAGGTAGCCAGGACACGCGCCGGGCCCGGAGTGCGGTCGATAACCTCGGTGCTGATGACTATCTGCAGGTTTTTCTTTTCCCACTGAGCGGGAACATGGCCTGTCAATAACTCCATTTGATGCGCATCGGTCAGCAACCGTCCAGCGGCTTCGGTGCCGAACCCGTAGAGTCCCGCAACCACAATGACATACTTCCCGGTCCTCGGATTCAGGAAGCGCGAAATCAAGGCGTAGTCCTCGCCGATCAGCGGGCGACCTTCGGCATCCTTCCTGCCTAAGTCGATTTTCCACCCGTCGTTCCTCGGATTCTGCCGGTCGCCAATCCAGTATTTGGTCCCGTCCTGCCGAAAGCCGAAGCGCATCCCATCCATCAGGAGAAGTGTCCACGCGTCGTTATAGGCGCCGACCAGGATTGCCGGACCCTCCTGCAGGTCACTGAAAGTGGTCCTCTCTTCGCGGCGGAGTTGATAAGGCTGGCCCTTGGACTGAATCAGTCCGGTCAGCCGCGCCAGCGTGGCAACGTCCGCCCATGCAATGCCGCGGGGACGGTTGATCAGTTGCTCGGGCGTTGCCAATGCGCCCGGGGGCAAAGGGCTACGGCCAACGCAGAGTGCCACGGGAACGGAAGGACTCAAAACAGGAGCCCAAAACCGATCAAGCACATTCGCTTGCCTGGACCACGGTCTGAACCAGAACAGCGACAGCATCACGATACTCATGGCGATGACGATGCCGAATCCCGGGGACCTGACCACCTCCGGCACGAAATGCTGACGCCAGGCGGGCCGTCCCGGCAGGAGGGGGACGGCGATGGCCGGCTCGTCGGGGGCAATCGCGGGCTCCGTCAGGAGATCCAGATGCTCTCTGGAATTGGAGCTGTGAAACTCCGGCAGGTAAGAACCGAGGGGGAGATCAATGCGAATCTCAGAAGCATGCCCCGGTTCGTGATAGTACTGAGCGATGCGTTTGCGGATTTCGCCTGCAGACACGCGGACCACGGGATCAATTGCCGGATCGTAATCGGGAGTTCGGCCAAACACTTCGATCCCCAAGGTCCGTTCCTTGAGATCGCTGGTATGTCCCTGCAACGCACGCTCGACTACATGGCGCAACAGATTCGGATATCTCCTGCTGTTGCGAAATCCCGGACTTTCCAGGATGCGTTCGAGCTGCTCGCGGATTGCGTGTTGGTTCTCGCGTGCTTCCAGGTGCATCAAAGCACCGGCCGGCACGGGACGCTGGAACATGGTCGAAGACACGGACGCCTCGCTGCGCCGATTATATAACAGGAGCAGCAGACAGAGGACCGCGGCGTTTCCCGAGGGTGCTTGATTTCGAAATGTTCCCGGGATCTTCCCCGGTCAACCAGGCAAATGCCGGAGGAGCATTCCGAGGGGGTGCTCGCGCCCCTTGGCGCTTACGCCTGTAGCGTTTTGCGCTCTTCGCGGTCCGGATCGTTTCTGACCTCGCACCGTGTATTGAAAATCATGGTTTCACCGTTGGCTGCAGTGAACTCGGGCCATTTTGGCAGCCCGCTGTGGTTCGGATTGCCCTTGCGGGCAAAGTTGATGAAGGCATCGCTGACCTTGGCCGCAAGCTCGCGCGCCTCCGGTCCACCGCCGGTCATGGTGGCGGCCACATCGGTATTGTCGAAGGCAAAGGCAATGTCGCTGCAATGGTAGGCGCGCGGTCTGCCGCCCAGGATTGGCGTCACCCATCCGAACCAATACACATACGCCGGAGCCGCATTGAGGGCGGCTTTGCGTTCGGCCTGGGCGACCAGCGCCGATCGTGGGCTGAGGATGAACGCCAGGATCTCCACGGGCTTGGAGGAGGGGTGGGCTTTCTTGTAAGCTTCGAGGATGTGCCCGGCTTTATCGCCGTACAAAGCGGTGACGCGTGTCTTAACCTCATCTTCGCTCATCGATTCCAGCTTTTCGTCGTAAGCGCTCACTCCCCATTCGTGGAAGGTGGAGCCGATCATCATCGGAACGTTCGCCGAGAGGGAAGGCGCAGCCGGGTGGAAGGGATGGGCGGGCAGGATCTTGCCATCGACCGTGGGGGACCAGCCCGTCCTGGGCGCCAGGATATCTGAGCGCAAGGGCGCCTTCGCCGGTGCGGTTTTCCGTGCCGCCACCAGCCCGGCTTCGATAATCCTCTGGTATGGCAGCTTCTGGAGTTGATCGGCCTGTGAGGGACGAAGGCCGAGTTCCGCGAACAGCGCAGCCGCCAGCCGGGCGGAGTCTTCCGGCTTGGCCTGCAGGAGCCCCGACCCGCTTTGCACAACGGCCCGATGGAATAGCCCTTTGGCAGCCGGCATCGCCATCAGCGTCCCGACCTTGGATCCGCCGCCGGACTGGCCGAAGATCAGCACGTTGCCGGGATCGCCGCCAAAGTTGGCGATGTTGTCGCGGACCCATTCGAGGGCTGACACCAGGTCCAGCATGCCGGCGTTGGCGGAGTTCGCGAACTTTTGGCCATACTCCGCCAGGTTCAGGTATCCCAGCGGCCCGAGGCGGTGATTGAGAGAAACCACCACGACGTCGCCGCGCCGGCTCAGGTTCTCTCCGTCATATCCGGGCTGCTCCTGCCCCGACCCGGACGTAAACCCGCCACCGTGGATCCAAACCATCACCGGGCGCTTGCGGTTGTCATTGACGCCCGGTGTCCAGAGGTTCACGCGCAGGCAGTCCTCGCCGGGTATGCCGTCGTCCCAGTGGAACATGAAGGCATTTTCGTCATTGGCCCAACCGGCGCGGGGCCCTTGCGGCGCCACCGGGCCAAAATACATCGAGCTTCGGACACCGGGCCACGGCGTGGGTTTTGCAGGAGGCAGGAAACGGGCGCTGCCCTCCGTGGTCGCGGCATAGGGGATCCCTTTGAAGGTGCGGATTCCGTTCTTCGTAAACCCGCGGACTTTTCCTGCGGTCGTCTCGACGACCGCGTTGCCGTCCAGGGCGACGATCATCGGCCCGCTGGATGCCAGGGCGGAACTGCTCCCGGAGGAACATCCGGTTTCGAGCACGGCACAGGCAGCCGTGCCTCCGGCGAGGGCGGCGGCACGCTGGAAGAGGCGGCGCCGGTTCATGCTGTTCATGTTTTGGCTGTCCATTGTGGAGTACTCCTTGGTGTCGGTTTTCAAAAATAGATCTTCACGCCGAGCTGCACATTGCGGGGCGTCCGGACAGCGTTCAACGCGCCGAAGCCGAAGCGGCCACCCCCGCCGCCGAGGGCTGTCGGGAGGTTGGTGATTTTGCCCGTGGCGTCAAACGTCGGCGTGTTATTGAAGCCTGCCGCTTCATAGTTGCTGGCCACCGCTCCGCCCCACTGGGTGTGGTTCCAGGCGTTGTACATCTCCAGTCGCAATTGCAGAAAGCGCTGTTCGTTGGAGCCTAGCGGAAACTTCTTAAAGAGAGATAGATTCCAGTTATTGACTCCCGGGCCGCGCATGGGGCGCAGATCGGAATCCATTCCTGTGCTGCCCACGGATGCGGGGCCGAAGCACGCGGTGTTGATGAACGCAAACAGCGTGCGCGATCCCGGTGAAAGATTGGGGTTGCAGGAGAGCACGGGCCGCGGGAACCAACCGGCCGACCCGGTGATTTCCTGGTTGATGGTGGTGCTGCCAACTCCCTGCACGTTGTAACTGCCAAGCGAGATGACGCTGTTGCCTCCAACCACCACGGGCTCACCCGATGAAAGACTGGTAATTCCGGTGATCTGCCAGTTGTTGAGAATCCCTTTGCCGACAGGATTGTCCAGAAACGTTCCCTTTCGCGCTGCGCCGGGCACGTTATAAACGTAGTTGACCACGAGGGTTTGCGTACGATCGTAAGTAAGGGGAGCATAGTCAGCCTTGCGGTGATTGAGGGGGTTGCCCACAAAGGAATAGTCCGCGTCCGTTCCCATGACTTTCGACCAGGTGTAAGCCACGCCTAGCGTGAGGTCACTGACCCGCCGGTTGGCGGAGACCTGCAGGGCATTATAGTTGGCGCTGGAGCCGAAGGTCGCGATAAAGCCGCCACCCCCCAGGCCGGACTGCGCGACCGCCGCGCCGCCGCCGCTGTAGCCGGTGTAGGGCCGCAGAAAGTCAATTGGAAGCGCGTTGTCGCCGTTCAGCTTGCAGGTGGCCAGATTCGGGCACCGGGTCGGGTCCTGGTTCTGGGGCAGCCAGGCGCTGCCAAACGGTGCTTCGTTGAAGGGAGCGCGGGCTAACTCGTGGCGGTTCAGCATGCCGACATAGCCCACATCCAACATGATTCGGGCAGGCAGTTCGCGCTGCACGCTGAGGTTGAAATTGTAAACGGTGGGAATCTTACCCTCAGGCGACAGTCCCGCGACGTTGAGGGGGAATAAGGTGCCGGATGAGTTGGCGATCGTGCTCAGATTGCCGTAGTAGATCTTGGGAGTCAGGAGTTCCGGCGGGTAATTGATCTGGTTGAAGATCATGTTGCCCTGGATCCTCTCGTAGAAAACGCCGCCGCCCATCCGTACCACCGTCTTGCTGTTGGGGCCCTGTGGCGTCCATGCCAGGCCGAATCGCGGGCCGTAGAGCACGCCTTGACCATTCACCAGGCCGCGCCCATTGGTGCTGTTGGACGTGGTGACGATGCCGTTGTAAACGTTGCCTGAGCCGGGCACGATGGCTCCGATCAGCGCTGCCAGTCCGGTCTGTCCGGTAAGGGGATTCAGCGACGCCTTCACGCCGTTCACCAGAACCGGCTGATACAGCGTCACGGCCTGCTTCGGATCGAACGCACCCTTCTGGAAGCTGGAGATCTGGTCCAGTTTGTCGTACCAGGGCTGAAGGATCGAGAAGCGCACGCCGTAGTCCAACGTCAGGTTCGATCGCACTTTCCAATTGTCCTGCACGTACCATTCGAAGCTTCGGTAGTAGTAGAGTCCCTTGCGGTAGGTGTTGGACTGATCGAATGTCTGGTAGTTTCCCAGCAGCATGTTGGAGAAATCCCAGCCCGTGTCGCCCGGGTTGGAAGAGTCTGTGTTGAAATAGAGCCGCCCGTTATTGACCTCGGTGGCGGTCTGGCGTTTGGTGCTGGTCTCGATGAATAGCCCAAGCTTCAGAGTATGTGTGGCGAATACCTTGGCGACGTTGTCTGTGATGTTCGCGGTGGGGTTCTCGTTATCGTAGGGCATGCCACCGATGAAGATATTCGGAGCGTTGGTCACTTCGCTCCCGAACAACATGTTCGGGATCAGATTCGCCAGTTTGTCGGCATCCGGGTAGAGCAGGGGCAGAGTGACCCCCGTATTGGCCCGCAGGTAGCCGCTGTTGGCTGCGGGTTCATTGGGCAGCCAGTTGCGCGTGTTGCCGTAGTTGAACTCGTTGGTCAGGGTGGAAGTGATGATGGTGGTCAGATTCCCGGCGCCCGAGATGGTGCCGCTGGCCGCGTGAAACGCGCCCACACCGATGGTGTTGTTGACGTTCAAACCGCCGGATTGCAGCAGGTCGCGGCTGTTCTGGAGCCACCGGAAAAAGAACTTCCACTTGGGAGCAATGTTGTAATCGACGCGGACGGTCCGGTCGTTCCGGGTGTCCGTACCCGCAAACTGATATTGGTAGTTGTAGCCGGGGTCCACGCCCAGCCTGTTGGGCAGCGGAAAAACGCTCATGAGCTGAACGCCATACTGGTTCCAGCGGTTCTGCGGAATGATGTTGCCGGGGAACGGCGCCCTGCCATTCGCCGGGTCGAGAATCGTCACCGGCTTGCTATTCTGCTGGGTCTGGGAGAAATCGCCCTTGCGTTCGTTGGCGGTGGGAACCGTCAACGAGACCAGGTTGTCGAACAGGCGCGGGCGCTGAAACTCCCAGTTGGTAAAGAAAAACACCTTTTCCTTTTTGGTATTGAACAATTTGGGGATGTAGACCGGCCCCCCGACATTGAAGCCGAAGGTGCTGTTGCGGTTACGGGCGCGGGAGAGGCCGTTGTAGTTGTTGGTCCAGGAGTTGGCGTTCAGCCATTCATTGCGGTAGAACTCGTAGCCCACGCCGTGGAAATCCTTCGAGCCGCTCTTGGTGACCAGCGTGATGTTGGAGCCCGAGGCGCGTCCGAATTCCGCCTGCTGGCCGTTGGTCAGCACCTTGAATTCGGCGATGATGTCCATATTGAGGCGCCAGCCGCCTCCGCTGTTGTTGCCGACATCCATCACCGAGGTGCCGTCCACGGCAATGGCGTTCTGGTCGGTGCGCAGGCCGTTGGCGTTCTGCGTGTCGGCGTTGAAGCCCGGTACGGTTTGCAGAAGGTCGGTGAAGTTCCGGCCGACGGACGCCAGCTCGGTCATCTGGGATCCCGTCAGGACGCCCGAACGCTCGGCGCTAACGGTCTGCAGGGTGACCGCGCTGGATTCCACGTTGATGCTCTCCCCTACGGTCCCGAGCTCCAACTCGATGGGAGGAAGCCCGATGCGGTCTTGGGCGTACAGCGTGATATCCCTTCGCGAGTATTTCTTGAACCCGGGCAACTCGACGGTGACGGTGTAGGTGCCGGGAATGACCGGCGTAAAGAAGAACGTGCCCTCCGCACTGGTGTCCGACTCCCGGTACACCACGCCTTGGGCTTGGTTGATCAGCACGACTTTGGCGTTGGGCACGACGGCGCCTTGGCTATCCTGGACTACGCCACTGATAGAGCCTGATGACTGCTGTCCAGCAACGGGAGCAGAGAAAACGATAAGGGCCACTGCCAGCGACACGAACCCTCGGCTAAGGACCGGCACGTTCATACTGAAACCTCCTGGCTTGACTACGTCCCGGAGTGCACTCACAGCTCTCCGGCAACCGCGGAACCCCGACTATCAGGAGCTTGGGATCGAGTCGAAAGACTGACAAGGCCAATACCGTAGCGAGGGTATGTAGCGTGGCGGAAAGTTTGGGAATCAACGGCTTACGGCTTAGGCGTGGGGAGGTATAATACCTGACCTGACAGACTTTTCGGCAGCAGACCCTTCAGATTCGCAGATCCGGAAATGCGGTTACGCGCGGATCCATGAGCGAAGCCACGGGCGAAACCGTCAGGGCAGCGCGATTCACGCGCAGTCACGCCGCCCGAACAGTCGCCTGGAAACTGAGCTCTGCGGTGCTACACGCTTCGGGACGTTCATCCCGGAGCGGCACCGGGGTTCAGGCCATTACCTTGAGGAAGGCGGTCTTGAACTTGTTCATTTCGTCCTGGGTGCCCACCGAAACCCGCACGTAAGTGGGCCAACTCGGCCAGACGCGCCCGATGTAGACGTTCTCCTTCATCATCGCGTCGATGATCTCTCTGCCGGGACGCTTTACGTCGACCATGAACTTATTCGAGACGGACGGAACGTACTTGAAATTGTGCTTGTTCAGAAAGGCGAATGTATCTTCGCGCACATTGCTGATGATCTTACGCCGTTCCGGCACCAGAGTCTTGGATTTGAGGCTGGCAGTGGCGGCCACCATACCCGTCACCGGCAGAGCGCCGGCGGTCCACCCCGTGATCTTCGCCAGAAGATCGGGACGTCCCAGTGCCGCGCCCGCGCGAATTCCGGCCATGCCATAAATCTTCGAAAAAGTGCGCAGGACGATGACGTCTTTGTCCTTGGCAACCAGATCCGTACACATCTGAGCGCCGGCAATGTGGATGTACGCCTCGTCCAGCAGGACCACCGCCCCCTTCGGCTTGTTCTCGACCAACCACTCGATCTCCGAGCGCGGCGTCAGCGTGCCGGTGGGATTGTTGGGATTGCAGATGTAGATCAGGCCCGCATTGGGATCGGCCGCAACCATCGCCTTCACATCGTGAGCGTAGGTCTTGGTCAGCGGCACCCGCTTCACCTTGGCGCCGATGAACTCGGCGGCCCGTTCGCCCGCTTCATAGCCCGGGTCGCCCGTAACGAACGATTTGGTCGGCGAGCAGAAGCCTAGAACGGCCTGGTGAAGCGGCGCGCTGGAGCCGGCGTAGGGCTGCACGTAGGTCGCCTTAAGGCCTTCCTGCTCCGCCAGCAGTTCGCTGAAGCCAAAGGTCTCCTCGTATAAGTAGCGGCCACCATGCGCTGCCACGTTATGGATCGCCTGCAACGCCTCTTGGCATGGGCCCAGCGGATTCTCGTTGGCGTTGATCTTCACGGCGTCCGGCGGCATGCCGCGCACCGCCGAAAGTTGGGCCAGCGCGGACTCGTTATAGAACGGAAGCGTCGCTCCAGCAGCCATCATTGCGGCAATACGGCCGAGCGTCCGGCGCGAAAAACCGCGTTTCACAAAATCGATCTTCTGCTCGTCGGTCAGACAGACGTTCATATTTTCCCTCTCAAGATGCAGTTAACCCCAGGGCCCAGCGGGGTTTTCGGTTTGGTTGAAAAGTCCATGGTTCGCTACACAAGCTTCAAGCTACTGCCGAACTAGGGCAACGTGCTCGGAACCGGGAGCGAACGTGCGCCGGCGCGGCGCAGACGGTTGATCACAGAAAGGTTACCAGTTTCCGGCCCATATGTCGAATCAAATTATTCGATGAGGGGATGTCGCGGCACACCGTACATGGCCGGATGCCCCTCGCGCATCTCCTGCGCTTGGGTTTTCGCCGTCTCAATCTGGATGAGCGGCCCCTTTCCGATTCCCGGGCAAAACTGCGCCGTTTTCTGCCATTCCCGCTTGCTCTCGACCAGTTCCGGCCAGAACGGAAAGGCCCGGCATTGCATCGGCTTGGCCGGATGGATCGAACATCCGCCGCCGATCAGAAAGAAGCAGTTCGCCTCCTGCGGCACGCGCAGACGCATGCGCTTGGGAGTGCGGTAGATGTACTTGCGTTCGAAGGCCGCCGGCGTCATCCCCAGGAACGCGGCCGCCCGCACCAGGTCGGTCTCCGTCAGGTACACGTACCCCTTCTGCTCGCAGCACGCCGTGCACCCAGGTTGGCATTCGAAACGCAATCCTTCCGCCATGGTCTAATTATGGTCTGAACCGCATGCATACCGGGATCATCATTTTCGCTCACGGCTCCCGCATCGAATCCGCCAATGAGGCCGTCCGCGCCGTGGCCGGGGAGCTGGCCCGGTCCAGCGATGCCACCGTCCTCGCGGCCTTCCTGGAACTGGGCGACCCCGACCTCGAGACCGCCGCCTCCCGCCTGGTAAATCAGGGTGCCAGCCGTGTTGTGATCGTTCCCTACTTCCTTACCCTGGGCCTTCACATGGAGCGGGACTTGCCCCGCATCACCGAACGTATCTCCCTCGCCCATAAAGGTTTGGAGGTCCGAGTGGCGCCGCCTCTGGACGGTCACCCGGCGCTGCTTCAGATTCTGCGGGACCGTGCGCAGGAAGCGCTAGGCAATACTTGACAATGACACACTAAAGTTTGATAATGGTCTTGTACTAAATAGCCGCCCCTGGCGGCACGCAGCTCGCAATCAAAGTACGAACGAGGGAGGCTTTTACAAAAATGGGAAAGATTATCGGCATCGATCTGGGCACCACGAATTCCTGTGTCGCCGTGATGGAAGGCGGCCAGCCCACGGTGATTGCTAACCAGGAAGGAAACCGCACCACTCCGTCGGTTGTGGCGTTCACCAAGAGTGGCGAGCGGTTGGTCGGCCAGGTCGCCAAGCGCCAGGCCATCACCAATCCCGAGAACACGGTTTTCTCCATCAAGCGCTTCATGGGGCGCCGGTTCGACGAGGTCAACGAAGAGATGAAGATGGTGCCCTACAAGGTGTCCCGCGGCGAGAACAACGACGCCCGCATCGAAATCATGGGCAAGAAGTATTCCCCACCCGAGATCTCGGCCATGATCCTGACGAAGCTGAAGGAAGCAGCCGAAGCCTACTTGGGCGAGAAGGTCACCCAGGCCGTGATCACGGTGCCGGCCTACTTCAACGACTCCCAGCGCCAGGCTACCAAGGACGCCGGCAAAATCGCGGGCCTCGAAGTGATGCGCATCATCAACGAGCCTACCGCCGCCGCGCTGGCCTACGGGCTCGACAAGAAGAAGAACGAAACCATCGCCGTCTACGATTTTGGCGGCGGCACCTTCGATATCTCCATCCTCGAGGTGGGCGAAGGCGTAGTGGAGGTCAAGTCCACCAACGGCGACACCCACCTGGGCGGCGACAACATTGACCAGCGCATCATCGACTGGATCGTCGCCGAGTTCCGCAAGGACAACGGCATCGATCTTTCCAAAGACCAGATGGCGCTGCAGCGTCTCAAGGAATCGGCTGAAAAAGCCAAAATGGAGCTGTCCACGCTCCTCGAAACCGAGATCAACTTGCCCTTCATCACCGCCGACGCTTCTGGCCCCAAGCACCTGGCGATGAAACTGACCCGCGCTCGTTTCGAGCAGATGGTCGAGGACATTCTGCAGCGCTCCATGGGGCCTTGCAAACAGGCCCTCAAGGACGCCAATGTCACCCCGATGCAGATCAACGAGGTGGTCCTGGTGGGCGGGCAGACCCGCACGCCGCGCATCCAGGCGCTGGTCCGCGAGTTGTTCAACCGCGATCCGCACCAGGGCGTGAACCCGGACGAAGTGGTGGCGGTTGGTGCCGCCGTCCAGGGCGGCGTGCTCGGCGGCGAAGTCAAGGACGTACTTTTGCTCGATGTGACCCCGCTATCGCTCGGCATCGAGACGATGGGCGGCGTCTTCACCAAGCTGATCGAGCGCAACACCACCATCCCGACGCGTAAGACCGATGTCTTCTCTACGGCTTCGGACAGCCAGCCATCCGTCGAAATCAAGGTGTACCAGGGCGAGCGCGCCTTGGCCCGGGACAACCGCCTGCTGGGCGTCTTCCAACTAGGCAATATCCCGCCGGCCCCGCGCGGCGTGCCGCAGATCGAGGTCACTTTCGATATCGATGCCAACGGCATCCTCAACGTGACCGCCAAGGACCGTGCCACCAACAACGAACAGAAGATCACCATCACTTCCTCTTCGGGCCTCTCCAAGGACGAAGTCGAGAAGATGGCCAAGGACGCCGAGTCGCACGCGGCCGAAGACCGCAAGCAGCGCGACACCATCGAGGCCCGCAACCGCGCCGACGCCATGGTCTATAACGTCGAAAAGACGCTGAAGGAGCATCGCGCCAAGGTCTCCGAGGCCGAAGCTAAGGAGATCGAAGCAGCCATCGAAGACGTCAAGAAGGCCATGGCCGAGAACGATCCCGATCGCATCAACTCGACCACCGAAAAACTGACTACCGCCAGCCACAAACTGGCCGAGGCCATGTACAAGCAGGCATCCCAGCCCGGCGCCACACCTGGCGGCGATGGGCAACAGCCCCCGCCAGGCGACCAAGGCAAGGGCAAAGGCAAAGACAACGTGGTCGACGCCGAATTCGTCGACGTCGATGACAAGAAGTAACTTGTGGGGCGGGCCTCTGGCCTGCCCTACCTTTCTATGGCCAATCCCAAGCACGAGTACTACGAGACCCTCGGCGTCCCCCGCAAGGCCGATGCCGAGGACATCCGCAAGGCGTACCGGAAACTCGCGCGCAAGTACCACCCGGATCTCAACCCTGGCGATAAAGCTTCCGAGGAGCGTTTCAAGAACGTCCAGGAAGCCTACGACGTTTTGAGCGATCCCAAGAAACGGCAGATGTATGACCAGTTCGGCTTCTATTCGGACAGCGGTTTCGCCGCTTCCGGCGCCGGCGGTCCAGGGCAGGCGCCTCATCCCAACGTGGATTTCGGCGGCTTCGATTTCTCCGACTTCGTGGGCGGAGCAGGGACCGGCGGCCGGCGCGCCGAGCACGCCACCGGTGCCGGCGGCTTCCGCGATATCTTTTCCCAATTCTTCGGCGGCCACAGCGGCGAGCCCCAGCCGCAGGCGGAAAAGGGCGGTGACCTCGAATACGTGATGGATATCGACTTCTGGCAGGCCATCAAAGGCACCACGGCCAGGGTCAACATCACCCGCTACGACGTTTGCGAGACCTGCCACGGCTCGGGTTCGACCGGGTCCGGCGAAGTCGCCTGCCCGCAGTGCAAAGGTACCGGCCATGTCAGCCAGATGGCCGGCGCCATGAAGTTCAATCTCACCTGCCCGCGCTGCGGCGGCTCGGGCAGGCTGCGCAACGCCTGCCCCACCTGCGGCGGCGATGGCCGCGTGACCCACACCGAGACCGTCGAATTCCGCATCCCGCCCGGCGCCCGCAACGGCTCCCGTCTGCGCGTGCCCGGTAAGGGCAACGCCGGCACGCAGGGCGCGCCTCCCGGCGACCTCTACATCACCACCAAGGTGGAGGAGCACCCTTTCTTCCATCGCGAAGGCGACGACATCGAGATCAAGATTCCGCTGGCCGTGTGGGAAGCCGGGCTCGGCGCCAAGATCGAGGTGCCCACCATCGACGGCCGCACCCAGCTCAAGATTCCCCAAGGCACCACCAACGGCCAGCGCTTCCGCATGCGCGAAAAGGGCGTGCTCAACACCCGCACCAACCAGCGCGGCGACCAGATTGTGGAAGTTGCTATCGAAGCGCCCGACCCGCACGACGAGCGAACCCGCGAACTGCTTCGCGAAATGGCCAAGCTCCATCCCAACGACCCGCGCGCCGAAGTCTGGAGCAAGGTGTGATATGGCAAGGGCTAAATCCAAAGCCGCTTACATGATCTCCGCCGTGGCGGAGCAGCACGAGATTCACCCGCAAACCCTGCGCCTTTACGAGCGGGAGGGCCTCTTGAAGCCCTCCCGCAGCGAAGGCAACACCCGCCTCTACACCGCCGAAGACATCGAGCGTTTGGAAGTGATCCTGCACCTGACCCGCGACCTGGGGGTCAATCTGGCCGGCGTCGAGATCATCCTGAACATGCGCGAAAAGATGGGCGAAATGCAGTCGCAGATCCAGGAGTTCATCGCCAGCCTCAACAACGAGCTGGCCGCCCGCACCGCGCGGGCGCCGATCCCGGAAGAGCGGAATAGTCTGATCCCGGTAATTAACGCGAAGCGGCGGTAGTGCTCGCGAGGGAGCAGGCGCCTCGCATCACCCCAATTCCAGACTTCGCACCACCGGATCGGGTTCGTCTTCGTAGATCAGGGAATCGTCCACGCCGAGTTCGCGGCGCTCCAGCCAGGAAAGCAAATACAACAGCGACAATCCGCAGATGTAGAACAACGCCAACTGTGCCGGGGCTCGAATCAGCCGTTGTTCCACATCGGCCATGGTCCAGGCGTAAACGCTGAAGCCCGCCAGATACAGGAAGAACATCACCGCCATGCTGGTCTTCCCCGGAAAATACGAGCACGTGAAGGGAATCTTGCGGAACCAGACCAACAGCAGGTTCAACAGGACCAGTGTGAGCAGGAGGGCGAAACTCATGTGAATCAGCGCCAGCAGCCAGCCGCGGAAAGCCAGCTCGACGGGCGTCAGAGCCAGGAACAGCGGCACAATCCCCATCACCACGATCCACTTTCTGGCGGCGCGGATGTGCAGCATGCTGTCCTCGGTTTCACATACCTGGAAGATCCAGTTGGCGCGCAGTTCGGCGGGGAGATTGAAGGCCGCGCGCAGGCCGGAGACGGCGAAGAACGAGAGTGTCAGGGGCACGGCCAGCCACCCGGCAGCGGACCAGGTCAGCATCGGCGCGCCGGCTTTGGTCCCGATGCGCACGATGGCCGGCAGAGCCAGCGCAATCGCAATGCCGCCATAGGCCGCCAGGAAAAGGCGGTGCCGGGCGTCCCGGAGGATGGTGTTGCTGATGAAGTGAAACGTGGCCCGCTCCAGCGGATGCGGCAGCAGCCGTTCGTTCACCCACCGGTCAAAGCGCCGGCGCAGACGGCCGGGGCCTCCGTAACCGGCTTCCACGCCTTCCATGACGCGGCGGGAATGACGCCAGTATCCGGTGAGATAAGTGATTGCAAAAGCGGCCGCCGCGATCGCCAGGCCCTGCCAGGCCAGCGGCGCCAGTTCATGGAAGAGCGCGCCCGCCGGGTGTCCCGGCAGCATGTCCACATACATCGCCAGGAACCAGAAGGGCGGAAAGTATCGCAGCAGCGGGCTGTGGCTCTCCACCAGCGGCCGGATGGCGCCGCAGGCCAGCGGCGTCAGGAAAAGGACGACGATGAGCGCACCCATTAGCGCCATTTGCACCCACGGCGAGACCCGGCGAAATCCGCGGCCCGTGAGTATGTTGATGAGCACGCCCTGAATGGCGGCGATCGCAAGCGCGACAAATGCGCCGCCCGCGGCAACCGCGGCCGCATGCACCGCAATCAGTCTCCACAACACCGCAGCCGGCGTGCCCTCGCCGCCCGACACCAACGGTCCCAGCAGCGTGCAGAAGAAATTGGCGTCGATCACAAACATCCCGAGGAAGAGGAGCAGCGCCACGGTCTTGCCGGCGAAGATCGTACCGCCCCCCAACGGCAGCGGAGTCAGGATCAGGTAGTCCTTGCGGTCGGGAAACAGCGCGTCCCATTCGAACACCATGACGAAGCCCATCACCACCATGGAGAACAGGACGAAGAAGTAGTAGTCGCCGAGCAGCGTCCAATTGTGATCGAAGGGATGATCGAAGCGCACACGCTGCGGAAGCATGTAGAACGGCAGGAAGATTCCGGGCGTCGCCACCAGGCCGAACGCCTGGATGACATTGGTGCGCATGTCGCCGTGTTGGGAGACGATTTCGTTGTCGAACAGGCGACCGAAGAAATGGCGCACCAGCAGCAGGAACAAATTCATCACCCCTCTCGCATGACCGCGACCAGTTCGCGCGCCGCGGCGCCGACATCCTCCTGCTTGGCCAACTGACGGAAGATCTGTTCGAGGGAAGGCAATTGCATGAGGTCGCGCAGGCGGCCCACCTCGTCGTTGGCGACGATCTGCCCCTGGTAGAGCATGATCACGCGCGAGCAGACCTTCTCCGTGACTTCCAGCACGTGGGAGATGTAGAGGATGGTCTTGCCGTGACGGGCCAGTTCGGCCACTAGTTCATGCAGCATCATCGCGGAGGCGATGTCGAGGCCGGAGAGCGGTTCGTCCAGGATGAGAACGTCCGGGTCGTGCATGAGCGCGCCGGCAATCAGTACGCGCTGCTTCATGCCCTTGGAGTAAGACGAGATCGGCGTGTAGCGGTGTTCGTGCAGCCAGAGCAGGCGCAACATTTCGTTGGCCTTGCGCGCTACCAGGCGCTCCGGTAGTTGGCGCAGCCGGCCGATCAGTTCCAGATACTCCAGGCCGGTGAGATGCGGATAGACGAACGCCTCTTCGGGCACGTAGCCGAGGCGGCGCTTGAAGCCAATCAGGTCGAGACGGATGTCGTTGCCGTTCCACAGAATCTGTCCCGAGGTCGCGGGCAGCAGACCGGCCAACATCTTCACGGTGGTGGATTTTCCGGAGCCGTTGGGTCCCAGGTAGCCGGTGACTTCCCCATCGGGAACGGTGAATGTAACATGATCGACCACGGCGCGATTGCGATACTTCTTCGTCAGTCCGCGAACATCCAACATTCCGCCACCCTTCCAAGGAACTTAGACTCCAGGTGCATGGAATTGTTTCCGGTGGCACGGCCATTCCCGGCTGTGTTTTCGTTATCGTGAAATTAGCCTCATGTACAAAACCGTGATATTCGACATGGGTAAGGTCCTGATCCATTTCGATTTCAAGCGCGGTTACCGCGCGCTCGAGGGACTCTGCCCTTACCCCGCCGCCGAGATTCCCCGGCGGCTGGGGAGCACCGGCCTGGTGGAGCGCTTCGAAGCGGGCCTCGTGGAACCACGCGATTTCGTGGAACAGTTCTCGCACATACTGGAGCTGCAACTCGATTACGAACGCTTTTGCGAAATCTGGAGCTGCATATTCACCGAAACGTTGATCCCGGAGAGCATGCTCGCGGCGCTGGCGGCGCGCTACCGGCTGCTGCTGCTTTCCAACACGAACGCCATACACTTCGAGGTGCTGCGCCACAAGTACGGCCACCTGCTGCGCCATTTTCACGACCTGATTCTGTCGTACGAGGTCCGCGCCTTGAAGCCGCAGCCGCAGATTTATCGGGCGGCGTTGCAGCGGGCGGAGTGCCTGCCCGGGGAGTGCTTTTATACCGATGACATCGCTGCCTACGTGGATGCGGCGCGTCAGATGGGGATCGATGCGGTGCAGTTTGAGTCGCGGGAGCAAATCGAACGGGAAATGCGGGGACGGGGAATCATCTGGTAGACAGGGCTTTCAGCGGCCAGCGTCCGGCCATCACCCGAACTTGGGCGGCCTCGCGATGACCCGCTGAATGGATCACGCCACAAAAACATGAAAGAGCTGCGGTCTGACGCGGCGGATGGGGTGTGGGGAGTAGCGTTTGCTTTCGACACGAAGCGCGAAGTAATCCTGCTGGCGGCTGGCGATAAATCGGCGGCAGCGCAAAACAGTTCTATCGGGAGTTGATCCGCAAGGCCGATGACCGCTTCGACGCTCATCTGGCCCGGATCAACAGGAAAAGGAAGTGATATGGCTGTAAATGTGAACGACAAAATCAGGAAGCTGAGCGCGGCTCAGCGGAAGAGAGTAGAAGCCCGTGCGGCGGCGTTGATCGCCGAGGAAATGACGCTGCGCGCGCTACGCAAGGCCCGCAAGCTCACCCAGGTCCGGCCGGCGAAGGCCCTGGGGGTAACTCAGGACAGTGTTTCACGTCTGGAAAAGCGGAGTGATCTGCTGTTGTCAACCTTGCGAAAGACCGTCGAGGCGATGGGCGGCAACCTGTCTCTGGTTGCAGAGTTTCCAGACCGTGCGCCGGTCGTGCTCGCGGGTATCGCGGCTGATGTTCTGGCACCCAAGCCTTCGGGGCGGCGAGCCTAATACGCCTGACCAAGAATGATCGTGGCGTGTTTCGGTTGCCTTCTTTGATTTTTTTGCCCTCGGCCTTGCGCTTGGGCGGATCCTTGCCGGTCAGGGATCATCGCTTCCTCGGGTGTCTCGACAGGGGGAGTGACCGCAGCGGACCACGTCGCGCTTCCAAGGTCGCGGGGACGGTGTAGCTGATGTCTGAACGCTGATGGCTGATTGCTCAAAAAAATCCCGGGCGCTTCGGAGGAGAGCGCCCGGGGGAGGAGTCTCCACGGCCTGTTCGGAGGTCAGGCCGGAGAGAGGAGGAGAAAAGCCTGTTATGCCAGCAGGCCCCCGTGGCCGAGGCTGGCGATTTCCCAACCCGTGACGTGATACCGCGCCAACAGCGGCGGCAACACCAGGTCCACCACGTTTGCCTTGGCGGACCGGAAGCAACCCGGCGCGGAAAGAATCGGCACTTCGTCCTTGTAGGACAACAAGAGAAGGTTCCCGGGTTCCACCGGGGCCAGGAACCGTTCCACTTGTCCGCCCACCTTGACCATCGCCTGGCCAATGACATCTTCCGGACCAGCCGGGGCCGTAGTGGAGGCTACCAGAATCACGCAGGGCTTCGATCTCATGAGGTGTAGTAGGCAACGGGCGACAGAATTCTCATCTTCCGTGCACGCTAAAACAAAATTTGCGTTTACACCGAACCGTTCCAGACGCTGGCGCATGATGTTTTCGAATAATTGCCGGGCCCGCTCGCCACTTACGGGGTCAGTGTAGAGAACTCCTACACTCGGGGTCCGGACAGGACGCGCCTGCAGGATCGGTCCGCGCTCCTTCAGGATGCCGATCACCGCGTCCAACTGATCCTTGGCGACCGCGAAGGGCGCGCTCTTGACGGTGGCGATGCGCTGGCCGGCAACCGCGTAACTAAAGTTGAGCGACGTGGCGATGACCACGCTGGCCGGGCAGTTGATCTGCTTCAGCAACTCATCGTCCACCAGCACGCAGCAGTTCTCGGTAGCCAGGAGGTTCGCGCGGCCTCCCGCGGCGAGGCGGATCTCGAAGCTGCCGCAACCCATCTCGCTAGCCACGGCGCAAACCGCGTCGTCCTCGCCAACCTCGCCTTCCTCCAATTCGGTAACCCAAATGGATTCCATACCTTCCGATTCCAGTACCCGAATGTCTTCCTCGCTGATGATATGGCCTTTGGCCAGAAGTTTTTTGCCACCGGGACGGAATACGGTACAACAAAGGACCCGTCCAGTTGAGGATTTCACATCAACCGTCTTTGCTCTCATGTTCGCCTCACAAGAAGTGGATCAAATCGGATTTAGGACTCCCTAATCCTATAAACCGAGTCTATATCGAAGCGCAGGAAAATCGTAGACTTTTTCTTCGGTCTTTTGCGGGGGTAGTGGGAAGACCCCTATATGTGGGTATTCCCTACTTTTGCCGGGGGATAGGGATCTGGATGAACTGGTCGTCGGGCGACGCCATGGCTTGGCCCCATCGTTCGGGTTGGACCTCCGGCCAGTGCTCCGGCCGCAGCACCCGCAGTACCGCGATCTCGTCGCAGGCCTGGAATTTGGGACAGCGCAGGCAGTCTTTCCAGGCTTTTAACGGCAAAACGCCGCGCTCCACCACCTGGAAGCCTACCTTGCGGAAGAATTGGTCGACGTAAGTGAAGGCAAAAACAGCATCGAGTTCGTATTGCCGGGCCTCTTCCACCAGCGCTTCCACCAACTTACGGCCCACACCTTTGGTCTTAGCGTCTTCGCAGACCGCGAGCGACCGGATCTCGGCGATTTGAGGCGTGTAGAAATGAAGAGCGCCGCAGCCGAGTAACTGAGTGTTGAGATATACAACAGTAAAATCCCGGATGGCTTCCGACATCTCAAATTCCGTTCGCGGCAGCATGATCCCGCGGGCGGCATAGGCGTTAATCAGGTCCAGAATCGGTTTAATGTCGTGCATCCGGGCCTTGCGAACCGTAAGCCCGGAAACCGGGAGCTTGGGTTCCACGAAAGCGTCCGCACGCAGAGCGCTGATCATGGGAGCACCTCACCAGCCACCATACGGGTGCCGATTTCTTCGCCAGAAAGGATCCGCATGAGGACATCCTCGACGGTTCCGGGGGCGATGCGAACCTGCTCTACGCCGCCTTCGAGTGCGGCCAGCGCGGCCTGGAGTTTGGCTTGCATCCCGCCCGTGGCAGCGCCGTCTGCGATCAGGCGGAGGCTTTCGGCCGCCGTCAATACCGTGCGCACCTGCTTGGCGCCGTCCAAGACTCCGGCCACATCGGTCAAAAAGATGAGTTGGTGCGCGCCGAACGCGGTTGCGCAAGCCACCGCCATCTGGTCGGCATTGACGTTGTAAACCCGGCCCTGACGGTCGCCCGCGACACAGGCCACGACCGGTAAATACCGGTTGGCCGTGAGCAGGCCGAGCAGCGCCGGGTTCGACCGGGTAACGCGGCCGACGGCGCCCAGCGCCGGGTCCATTTGCTCGGCCTCCACCAGGAAGGAATCGATGCCGGAAAGCCCAACCGCCAGCGCACCGGCGCGATTCAGGCAAGCCACCAGTTCGTGATTCACCGAGCCCGCGAAGACTTTGAGCACCGCATCCACGGTTTCGGGCGTAGTGACTCGCAACCCGTTCACGAAGCGGCTCTCGATGCCGCGTTCGGTCAGGTAGCGAGTCATCTGTTTGCCGCCGCCGTGCACCACGACGATCTCGGCGCCGCCCGCCTGCGCCGCGGCCACCTGCGCGGCCAGCCGGTCGCGCGAGTCCGCGGCATCCAGCAGCGTCCCGCCGAGTTTGACCAAGAGCTTCACAGCAGCCCCTCCGTTTCTGCCAGACCGAGCAGCAGGTTCATGTTCTGGACGGCCTGTCCGGCCGCGCCCTTGACCAGGTTATCGATGGCGCTGACCACCACCGCGCGCCCGGTCTTGGGGTCGAAGGTGACGCCGATGTCGCAGAAATTAGTGCGGGCCACGCCACGCAGGTCGGGCTGGTGGCCCGGGTTGTACAGGCGGATGAACGGCTCGCCGGCGTACCGTTTCTCGTAAACGGCGAGGAGTTCGTCGGCGCTGGCAATTCCGATGGCGCGGAAATAGATTGTCTCCAGGATGCCCCGGTCCAGCGGCAGCAGTTGGGCGGTGAAGCTGAATTCGCCTTCCGCCAAGCCCGAGATCTGCAGCACTTCCGGAACGTGCCGATGCGTCAATAGGGAGTAGGCCGAGAAGTTCTCGGTGACTTCGCAGAAGATATTCCTGGGGCTCGGCTTGTTGCCCGCTCCGCTGACGCCCGACTTGGCATCGCAGACGATGCCGGCCGCCCGGTCGACCACACCGGCCTCAATGAGCGGCCGGATCGCCAGATTGGCCGCCGTGGGGTAGCATCCCGGGTTGGAAACCAGGCGGGCACCGGGAATGCGATCGCGGCAAAATTCCGGCAGCCCGTAGGCTGCCTCCGCCAAGAGTTCCGGCTGGGTATGTGTCTCCTTGTACCACGCCTTGTAGTTTTCGGGCGTGCGCAGGCGGAATGCGCCGGAAAGGTCCACCACCCGCGCCCCGGCCTGCAGCATGGCGGGGGTCAGCTCCATCGAGGCCTCCGGCGGCGTGGCCAGGAAAACCACGGCAACCCCTTCAGCCTGAACGGCTTCCGCGGTACAAGAAATGTGGGCGGGGGCCTCCCTGTTACGCATGGCCGGGGTGCCGCGCGACTCCTCGCGGTGATCCATGAGGACCGGTTGGACGTTGGGGTGGCGCGAGAGGATGCGGACGAGTTCCGCTCCACTGTAGCCTCGATAGCCGACGATGCCTGCTCTCTGTGACATGATTAGATATTCGTTATCATGAATAAATATACCATACAGGGCCGGACCCCGTCGCCATCGGCGGAGGCTGCCTATGGACCCGGCAGAAGTTGTAGCTGCCCCAGTTGACGAAAGAGCGTCGGCCGCGCGCGAACGATGGACTCGGCTCCTTGAAGTATGGCACCCAGTGCTATACAATGAGTGAAGCCACTCTGTGCGAATCTTCAAGTCCAGGTGGTTTCAGCGCTTCGCAAGAAAGGAGGGAATTGCGGACGCGGCTCTGCAGGAAGCTGCGGATCGCGCTGACAAGGGCCAGATCGACGCCGACCTGGGTGGCGAAGTCATCAAGCAACGGATCGCCAGACGTGGGCAGGGAAGGTCGAGCGGCTACCGGATGATCATCCTCTTCCGGCGGGGAACAAAGGCGTTCTTTGTATACGGGTTTCCCAAGAGCCTGCGGGCGAACATCGATGCCGATGAGCTGAAGCAGTTTAGGGAAGCCGCAAAACACGTATTGGCGTTAACGGAGAGACAGCTCGCTGAGCTTTTGAAGCGAGGCGATTTCATAGAGGTAAAGGAAGATGGGCAAGAAATACCGAAGTGAAGCGATGGCGGCCATCCATGAAACCATGGAGGCCCTGCATGATGTCGGCGCTATCGACAAGCGGACTATGCGTCGCTTCGATGCTGCCTGCCTCACACCAGTCAGGCCACTGACACCTCGAGAGATCAAAGCGATCCGAGAGAGGGAACATGTCAGCCAAACGGTTTTTGCCAACTATTTGAATGTGACCAGCAGTTTGGTGAGCAAATGGGAGCGTGGAGAGAAGCGCCCGGCTGGCGCCTCTCTGAAATTATTGTCACTGGTCGAGAAGAATGGACTACCCGCGGTGGCATGAGACAGGCGTTTTCAGGCCCGAGCCGTTGCTATGCCCGCCGAGATTATTGCCTTCTCCATCGGCCTACCATCTCGAAGGTGAAGCGGAAATTCCGAGAATGTTTGCCCTCGCAAGCTTGCGCGGTGAGGAGAATTCGAGGGTGAATCCAAGAAACGAGATGGCCCCGCATCCCGGGGAAGGGACGAGCCCTCAGACGCCTATAAGGACCGAGGATCGCAGGGAGAACGGTTGGTGAAGGGGTGCTACCAAACGTGCTACCACTTCCTAGAAAAAGCAGCCCGAAACAGGATGAACCAAGGGCCATCAAGATGGGTTATGTCATTGAAATAGAAGGAACAAGATGAAACCAGACGAAACACAAATCAAACTCATAACCCAAAGGTCGAAGGTTCAAATCCTTCCCTCGCAACCAATCTTTTCAACAGGTTACAAGCTGCCAAACGCACTCCCCAATCCACACTAGCCCACCATAGCGCTCCTCGTGCCATTCGCGTCGTACCAACTCCATCGGGTTGCTCTGCACCAATTCCCAAAGCTGAGCGCATTTGAATATCCCGGACATCAGCGTTTTGATGTGGCCCTGGGTCTTCGGTGCTAACGACAGGTGCTTGAGCCAATCCTCAACCGCCATCGGCTTTAGGCCGGTGATTGGCGTCTCGGCCCAACGCGGGCGGATGTATCGGTCGATGAACGATTGGGAGGAAACCCCCGTCGAATAGCGTGCTGGCATTTCTTCCCGCTCGTAGCGTGCGATCAACGCCCCGATGGTGGAAGCCGTCACAGGCCCCAACGGATGCGTGCCGTTGATTCGTAGCACAATGGCTTGCGCTGCTGGCGACTTTCGCGCCGCAGTCTCCGTAGGGTAGTCTTGCACCGTGCCAATAGTGACAGCACGGCTTGCCCGTCCGCCTTTCGGCTTGGGCTCGTAATACCTGAACTCCCATACTTTCAAGCCGCCTCCTCTCTTCTTCACTCTCAAACTTCCGTTCTGATATCGCGTGCGCGTGAACATTTGGATCTCTCCTCTAGTTACGGCACGAGTGGCAAACTGAGTTTAACCCAGATGACAGCCACTGGTCCAACGCGGAAGCACGAAACCGCCAGAGGTCGCCTATTCGAAAGGCTGGTACTCTGCCCGCGCGTGCCATCTTTTGGAGTGTCTTCGGGTGAATGCTTATCAGCTTAGCGGCTTGCTGGCTGTCTAACGGTGGTTCAAATACAGTGGTGCTTGAGTCGTTCGCTAGGATCGGGGACGCATCGCCCATACGGGTCAGTCCTCAATGATTTTCGGGGTACTGGCTGCTTGGGCGATGCTCCGGTATGTTCTCCAGTGACCGGCACACCCGCGCGGAGAAATTCACGCGTGGGCTTACTGCTTTCTCGGGCCTTATCAAGTCCGTCAGGCCCTTGGACCTGAACAAGTCTCGGTGCCCTGCCACGGGCAACAGCTTGCGGATAGTTTCCAATCAAACCATGATAACATACAAGTTACTCCGGCGTCAACTTGCCTATACTTACCTAACATATCGCAAACAGTTCGAGTCCTAATGAGGCGACTCCGATTAGTGCCTTTCCCTGACCCCTCGAAGTGCTAATTTCGCCCAACGGTAAAAACATGGAATTTGGAACCGTGCAATTGGCGTGTGGTTGGCGCACCTCGAACTACGAATGTAGCGGAGATACCGCCTGTCGTACGGCGGCGGTCCGACGCTCAAACAGGCGTGTTTATTGGCTATTCTGCGGTCTAGGGTCATTTGAGCCCTGTTAGACGCTACAGGAGAAAGTTTGGAAGGCGGTACTGGTACGAGTGAATGCTGCTTTTACAGCACGGAGTAACGCTAGAGGCGGCGCAGAGCCCGTGTCAAGCTAACCTCTTAGCGTCTACAGAACCCTGCTTCACGTCCGGTTTCAAAACTGTAAGAAATAAGGCCCTTGGCTGAATTGCCTATGTCATCCCCAGGGCTACGGACTTGGAACGCAGCCACGGGCCTGTAATGGCCAAGAATCGGCTTCGTGCCAACAACGCGATAGGCCGTTGTGTTGCCTATTAGACGCTAGCGGGGACTAGCTGCTGCACACTGTGCAAATAAATGAGACCTACCGGTTGGTCAATTCTCTTCCACGGGGATGTCGGGTAACGGTCTGCGCTCCTGGCGGCGTGCTCTGCGCCGTTCAGTGGATCGCGGCATCAGTAGCGATAGGCCGGTTGGATCAGACGTGTCGATGTTGAGCTTCAGCCTGAGCCGTCCCCCGTAACTGAACTTGGCGTGGCCGCTCTCGACGCGATACATGTACCGACGTGGGTTCTCTGCGCCTATGCAGCCGTCCTGCGCGTAGTCCCAATCAAAGCCCTTGGTCATGTAGTTGATCACGTCGTCGGGCATACCTGCAAAGTCTGCTTTCGGGTCCGTGTCGCGCGCAAGCGCCCCAGCGCACTCTTTCCAAAGCGTGTTCCAGTCGATTGCTCTTACGTCCTCTGACTGCCCCGGCGGGAAGAGCATGACGAAGTGTAGGGGAACATTTTCGGCCTCGGGATTGACTTCCGATGTCTTTGTTTCGATAACCCGCGCCCAACCCACATGAAGTGGGAGCTTTCGCCTTAGTCTTTTGAAGCTCGTGACAAGCACGGTAGCTCACGCCTTGACATCACCGGGCCTACAATCTTTTAGCCTGAGAGTCTGGAAGAACATCCGGGGTGGGTTCTCGGCTGATAGCGCCTTGTCTAACTGACTTTTTAGGGCATGGCGCTCATCAAGCGCTGTCCACGTTCTGCATTCCAGACAGAACTTGCTACGGCAGTTAGTGACCTATGTCATCTGGTTGCGTGAGTGGATGAATGCAGGACTCTATCCGCTGCACCTGATAGTGCCGTTTGTGATCGTGGAGAGTACGCAAGCTCTTGGCTAGGGCTTTATTGAGTTCCGCGAGGTTGGGGTATTCGGTTTCGGAAAATATCCACGTCAGCACCTGCGAGTCATCGTACGGTTCTCAAACCTGACAAGAGACCGCTATTGAAATCAAAGGCCTTACTTCGTTCTAACGTTATCACATAGAGCAAATAGAGAGGGCTCACGGTGAAAGATGAAGTTCCCATTGTGGCGACCCAACTCCTGCTAGTCGCGGCAGCCAGTTACCGATATCCCCCACGTATATCGTCCAGGACTGCGCCTCACCGGCAACCGTTCCGGTTTTTCCCTCCGCTCGGTTTATCAAACAGGCAATTAGAGATAATCTATTCAGTGAGCAATGACTAAATCACCACACCCCAAGAAGACTTCAGGCCCAGCACAATCGCCTGAAAACACCCGGTGGTCTCCATCGATTTGGATCTCACTGTCGTCCGCCGCCATTGCGTTGTGCGCTTTGATGTTTACGGTGCAGCAGGGATGTCTCCAGAGGGAATACTGGCGTCTAACGGCTCAACCGCATATGACGGTTTCCTTCTTCTACAACGATGAAGGTGCCGGGTTCATGTTCGGCGGTACTGGAATCGGGCACGCAATCCTTAAGACGTTTGAAGTTTTCGTTGACGGGAAACCTCAATCAAACTGGACGGAGATGTGCCGGACACTAGGCTTTGCGTCCAAGCCGACCTTCGAGTTTGTTGTACCTCGCCCAGAAGCCGTCTTCAACCCGGACTCCTACAACAAGACGTTTTGGATTCCTAGCGGCCCGCAGGCCGAGGAACTGAAACTGAAGACTAGTCGGGTTCTCATTCGCGCTTGTTACTGCTCAATTTATCCAGAATGTTGGCAGGTCGATTCGCGCGGGAGTTTCGATAGGCTTCGTTCATGCCCCGCACCAGAGGTCACGTTCTCTGCGCCACCCCGCACGGTGACCCTGCCCTGACGCGGAGTAATCAGAGCGCCTTCTCCGAGCAAGAGGCAACTGCCGACGAAATGCCCAGCCTCGCCCACCCGCGCCCCAGCGTTGTTTTGACGAAGGCAAAACTTCCACGGACCCAGCGCCGCCTCGCCCCAACCTTCCTACCCCTACCATCACTTCGGCGTTACGCTGGCGGATGTTCGAGGCGCTGTTGAAACCTCGGTCAAGCTCCACGGCTAGGCGACGGGAGGTTTCCCTCGCGGTTTGCAATGGTCGGAGCCGTGTATCAAACACCCCTGCCCGTATCGAACCAATCGACGCGGCAAACAAAGCTAGATTCGGCCCCCAAATAAGGACCACGAAAACCAGCTACGGGAACTGCTCGCGTTTGTTGAACGCAAGTCGGTGAAGGCTGGGCACTGGCAACTGAGTACGTTGACAAGGCAAGCGGCAAATCGTTAGACCGGCCCGCGTTCCGCAAGATGCTTGATGCGGCATCCCGCAAGGAGTTCGATTTGGTTTTGTTCTGGTCCCTAGATCGCTTTTCCCGTGAAGGCGTGTTAGAGACGCTACAGCACCTCAAGACGCTAACGTCCCATGGTGTGGAGTGGTTCAGCTACCGTGAGGAATACCTACGGTCCATCGGCCCATTCAGAGACGCTGTACTGGCCATTCTTGCAGCGATTGCCAAACAGGAACGCGTGAGGCTGTCTGAGCGCGTTCAAGCTGGCCTAAGTCGTGCCAGGGCTCAAGGTGCGGTGCTGGGCCGTCCCAAGGCTGCGGTGCGGCCTGAGCGCGTTCGGGTACTGCGGGATAAGGGTTTGAGCCTGCGCGCCATTGCCGATCAAACAGGCGTCAGCGTCATGACGATTCAGCGGCTCTTGAAGGGCATTGAATCAGCCGCGTAACGACCAAATGAACGAAACTCCGAACGGAGGCCCCTATTCATTGAGAGGACATTCAGATATGATTATGACGGAATGGCAATATGAAAAGCCGTCTCAAAATTTCCTTGGTGCTAGCAGCGGTGCTGCTCGTTCCGGTCGGCATTGTCTTTGTTGCTGCGCAAAACGAAAAAGCGAAACAGGAGGGCTTAGACAGGGTCGCAGCGAAGGCTGCATCCGATAAGCAGGCCGCTTTTGAAAAGCTGAGCCCGATTGAGCATCTTGCCGAGGCGAAACAGTTGTTGAATGTTGACGGACCGCAGGTGTCGATATCCGACGGGCTCAAACACATAGCGGCCATTGACAAGGGTTCGCCGCTCTACAAGCAGGCCGACCAGACGCGGCGTGCGTTTGAGGAAGCCAGAAGGAAGCGTGACGCGCAAGCAGCTAAAAGAAGGGAATTGGCCGAAGCTGCCGCCAAACACCTACTCCGCATCGAGTTGGCCAAAACGCTTGAGAACAAAATGCTTGATCAAGGCTTTAACGTGGACGTCAGCGCAATAGGCAAAGACCAGACGGTGCTACACATCAAATGGATTCTTGTGGGCAAGGCTCTTGCGCACAACATCTCCAAACAGGGGGACTTCTTCTCGAATGCGAGACAGGTCGGCTTCAAGCGGATCGAAATCACGGACGGCTACGACGAAACATGGTGGTGGAAGCTGGATTGAGGTCCGGTCCAGCATGATGGCAAGGAATAGCAAAGCCGCATGTGTCCGAGATTTCTGTGTCCACCGGGCCACTGGTTCCATACACGTTGGATAAAACACGTCTGAATTTCAAGTGTCTAGGCTGCACTCCGGGTTGCGATGGACCCACTCGCGTAGAGCTTCGATTCGCTTCAACCACTCTACTAGCTGGTTCCAACTGTCAGTGATTAGGGACGCCAAACTCGATTCCCTGCGCGGTCTCAGAGCGACCCACTTTAGGACCACGATAAGCGTTTCCAACCGTTACCAAAGCTTCCTGGAGTTGCCACTCGTGCCTTTGTTTTCCCTTGATTACCAGCGCCCAGCCAACTCATAACCCAAAGGTCGAAGGTTCAAATCCTTCCCCCGCAACCAACTCATTCCACAGTAGTTAGCTAAACGCTTTGCCCGGCCACGTACCCCGAGGCCCAGGCCCACTGGAAGTTGAAACCGCCCAAGTGACCCGTCACGTCGACCACTTCGCCGATCAGGTACAGCCCGGGCACCTTCTTGGCTTCCATGGTCTTCGATGACAACTCGTCCGTATCTACGCCCCCGGCGGTGACTTCGGCTTTTTCGTACCCCTCGGTGCCCACCGGTTTCACGCGCCAGCGGTGCAGGCCGCCCGAGATGGCCTCGATTTCGCGGTCGCCCAGCACTCCCAACGGCTTGGACTGGGCGTGCAACTCAAACCAGCGGTCCCCCAGACGCTTCGGCAACAGCCGCCCGACGATGGTCCGCGCCTCGGAACGGTTGCCGGCCGACCGGCACTCGCGCAGCAGCCCGATCAGGTCCATCCCGGGAAGCAGGTCAATGTCCAAAAACTCCCCCAGCTTCCAGTAGGTGGACGCCTGCAGGATCGCCGGACCGCTCAGCCCCCGGTGGGTGAACAACATCTTTTCGCGAAACTTCGAGCCCCCGGTGGCGGCGACCACTTCCGCCGAGACGCCCGCCAGGTCCTCATACTTCGCCTGGTCCTCCCGCGAAAAAACCAGCGGCACCAGCGCCGGCCGGCACTCCACAATCTTCAGGCCAAACTGCTGCGCCATGGCATAGCCGAACGGGGTTGCTCCGATCTTGGGTAGCGAAAGACCGCCCGTGGCAATCACCAGCGCGTTGGCCCGGAAGGTTCCGCGATCGGTTTCCACTACAAATCCGCCGTCCTGCTTCACTGCCGTCACGCTGCAGCCGGTATCGATCCGAACGCCGGCCGCCTGGCACTCGGCTTCCAACATGCCCGTGACGTCGCGCGCCGACCGGTCGCAAAACAACTGGCCCAGCGTTTTTTCGTGGTACGGAATAGCGTGGCGCTCTATCAACTGCAAGAAGTCCCGCGGCCCATACCGGGCCAGGGCCGACTTGGCGAAATGCGGGTTGGCCGAAACGAAGTTCTCGGGCCGCGTGTACAGATTGGTAAAGTTGCAGCGGCCGCCACCAGAGATCAGGATTTTCCGCCCGATTTGCGCATTGTGCTCCAAGACCACAGCGCGACGCCCTCGCTTGCCCGCCTCGATTGCGCACATTAGTCCGGCAGCGCCGGCACCGGCGATCAGCACGTCCACGCTGTGCGACTGCATAGTCCTTCCATTGTAGGCAGCCATGGCGGGATGTCTCATTCTCTTTTTTGGGCACAGCGCCGCCCGCGATCCCGGCGTGCGCTATCCTGACCATGAAGCGGGTTCTGCGATGAGTGGAAAGATCCTGATAGTCACTGGAGACGGCGGCGACAGCTACGAGGCTCTCTACGCCTGCCAGCGCTTCCTGGAGGCGCGCTGGACGCCGTTGATCGCCGCGCCGTCCCGCCGCCGCCTGCACATGGTTCTGCACGATTCCGAGCCGGGCTGGCAAACCTATGTCGAGCGGCCGGGCCATAGCCTGGAAGCCGACCTGGCGATCACCGCCGTGGCTGCCCGGGAATTCGCGGCCATCCTGATTCTGGGCGGCCGTGCGCCCGAGTACCTGCGGAACGACGCCAGCCTGCTGTCGCTGGTGCGGGAATTTGCTGCCCTGGACCGGTGCATCTTCGCCATCGGCCACGGCATCCAGGTGCTTGCCGCCGCCGGCCTCACCGAGGGCCGCACCGTCACTGGCCATGAACACGTATCTCTGGAAGTGGAGCGCAGTGGCGGCAACTACAGTTCCAAGCCCGCGGTCCGGGACGGCCGCATGGTGACCGCCCAGACTTGGAAGGCCCACCCGGAGTTCTACCGCGAAGTCTTCACCTGCTTGGGCGAGGCGGGGCCTAAACACTTGCCCTGATGCGCCGTGCAGGGCGGCAGAATACCGTCATGAGGCCGGCGCGATACACGTTTTTCCCGCGGGAGCACGGGGCGGTGGCGATGTTGCTAACGCCGTTTGTGGCTGCGGCGGTGTTGGCGCGTACCCTCCGCTGGCAGGAGGCGGCGGCAGTGTTAGCCATTGTGGCAGCCTTCGCGATGAAGGACCCGTTGGTGGTGCTCGCGCGGCAGCGGCGGGTGTGGAAGCAGCCGCATCCGGAGACGCCGGCGGCCGTGCGATGGGCAGCGGCCGAGGCGGTGGTGATCGCAGTCTGTGGATTGGCGCTGGGTGTCACCGGGCCGTGGATCGCATACGCAGTGCTCTTCGGCGGGGCCGCGGCGTTCGCGGCGCTGGCGGTGTGGGTCAACGTGCGCAATCGGCAGCGGGCGGCCCTATTCCAAGTGGCCAGCGCGTTGGCGTTGACATCGACATCGCTAACGGCTGCGCTGGCGGCGACGCGCACGATCCCCTTATGGTGCTGGCGATTGTGGCTGCTGCTGGCGGTGCAAGCGGCGGCGGGGATTTTCACGGTGCATGCCCGGCTCGAAGCCAGGATAGCTGGCGGCGCGGAGCGCGTCGATAAGACCGCGTCGCGGCGGCCGGCGTTGGCGTTCGGCGTCCTGCTGGGGCTGAGCGGCGTGACGGCTGTGGCGGCGGGCAACTATTGGATCGGCGGCGCCCTGCTGTTTACCGCGGTAGCCTACGCGGTGGACCTGCGGCAGCAGCTCCATCCGAAATCGCTGCGTACGCCGTTGACTACGGTTGGGATCCGGACGCTATCGTTTTCGTTGATATATGCTGCGATGGTGGTAGTGGGGTTGTGGTAAGAGACGCGCTATGCGCCGGCGTCGACTCCGGTCAGCGGGTTGTGTCTCGGCTCGCGTACTTCTTCCAGACCGCCGGGTCGGCCAGCATCTTCACGAACAGCCCACCCACCACCGAACGCGCCTGAAAGCCCTGCTGCCTGGCGGTCTTGGTGTCGTACCAATCGGTGAGCGGGACCCGGCTCACCGAGTCGTTGGCAAACTGGTAGGCGGGGGCCACCAGCGCTTCGAAGTCGGCCGGCTTTTCCGCCAGCGTCGCCGTCCAGAGAATCCAGTCGAGCTTGGTGTAGTCCTTACGATTGTCCAACGGCAGGCCGTACTGGTTCTGGTTCTTCAGGTAAAAGGCAACCTCCTGGCGCGCGATCTCGGCGGGGAAGAGATTCAGCCCCAGCAGGCGGTCCCACACCAGGTTGTACTTCTGGCTCCAGGTGCCGGGCTTGTCGAAAGCCAGGCGGTAGTGGCCGCCCTCGCGGGCGAGCCCTTCCCACTTCTTGGCGAACTCCCGGGCCGTCTGGCTATATTCGGTGGCCTGCTGTTGGTGGCCGGTCATGCCGGCGAGCATGCCATAGGCGCCCAGAGCGAGGATGGCCTTGATGGACAGGTTCGCGTTGTGCGCCAGGTGCCCGGCGAAATCGTCGGTCGAAAGCTGGTTCTCTGGGTCCAGCCCCTTCTCCTTCAGGTATTCGGCCCACCTGGTAAGTTGCGGCCAGTAGCGCGCGGAGTAGTCGGCGTTGCCTTCCACGCGGGCCAGAGCCGCCAGCATCAGCAGCATGTTGCCGCTCTCTTCCACGGGCATCTGGTTCTCTTCGGTGCGCTCGCCGCCGCCGTAGACCTGGCCGTTGGCCTGCGGATACGTCCCCAGGTCGTGAGGCGCGAACGGCCAGCGCCAGCGATCCATGCGGGCGTAATCGAGCACCGGTTGAAGCTGCGCTTTGAGCAGCCTAGGATTGAAGAGCAGGGCGAACGGAGCGCTGGGGTAAATCACGTCCACCGTGGCGATGCAACCGTTGCTGAAGTTCTCCTTGGGAAAGAACATCGCGGTGCCATCGGCATCGGCCACCAGCTTGTGCGCCGCCAACGTCTGACGGTAGGCCAGGACGGCAAGCCGCGCGTACTTCTCGCCGCCCACGCGGCGCAAGTCGGCCATAAGTTCGGTGTCGAAACGCTGGCTGCGGTCGAGCAGCGAATCATGGTCCCGGCGGGCGTTACGAATCAGGTCGGCGGCCTCGGCGCCATGGCGGCGCCACCAGGCGCGCTCCTTGCGCTGGAAATATTCGATGGCGTAGAGGTCGTCATAAGCCAGCATCAGGTAGCGCGACAGCGGCTGCGCGCCGGCCTTGCCGAGCCCCAGGGCCGCGGCCAAAACGGGGCCGGTGCGGCGGCCTTCGACGAGGTCGTCAGAGTCCGGCAGGCGCCCTGTGCTGTCAAAGGCCGCGCGGGCTTGGGCGCGCTCGGCTACAGCCAGGGACACGCCATCCGGTTTGTCGGCGGCCAGGTAGAGGTAGCCCCAATCGATGCGCAGATCGTCGCCGCGCTTGGCCAGCACGGACTGTTCGCGGGAGCCCATTCGCAACAACGGCTGGCCGTCCAGTTGATAGCGCGCGGCCACCACGGGCTGATCCGAGGTGTTGACGGCGAGGTCGGAGGCAGCGTCGAAATAGATCGCGACTTCGTGACCGGCGCCATCGCCCGATGCCACCGTCCACTCGATGTAGGTGAGCGGACGCGAGAGCACGTCGAGATCGTCGGGCAAGCCGGGGGTGAAGAAGGTCAGCCCAAGTTTCACGCCAGCGCCGGCAAATTCATAGACTGTTCTGGTAGGGAGCACTTCGAGCCCGGTCTGCTCCAGCACGGGTGTCTGCTGGCGTTCGCGGCCCATGACACGGTACGTCTTGCCGTCGATACGCGCGAAGGCGGTGAGGCTGTTGGGCTTGCCGGTCCAGTGTTTGGTGCCGTCGACGTTAAGCTGGTCGGCCATGGACCAGATGCTGAAGTACGGGTCGTGCGCGATCAGGGGGACGGCGGGCGGCCTCATCGGAGCCAGGGGCTGGCACAGAGTGGCGCCGGCCAGGCCTAGCAGCAGAGCGAACGTCTTCGGGGTCATCAACATGCAGTGTATTACGTGGCGCTTGCCAGGGGGAGTGGCAATGGGGAACACCCGGAAGGTACAATAAAGGCATGGCCAGAGGTTGGGAAAGTAAGTCGGTCGAGGCGCAGATCGACATGGCCGAGACTCGCCGCGCCGTTCCGACTGGAGAAAACCAAACGCCCGAAACCATCGAGTTGATCCGCAAGAAGGAAACCCTCCTTCTCTCGCGCACCAGAGTGGTTCGCGAGATGGAGTCCGCGCAGAATCCGCGTTACCAGGCCGTGCTGCACAAGGCCCTGGCGGATCTGGACGCGCAACTTTCAACCATCGCTGCCAAATGGCCTGCCTCCCATCGCATTGCTAAGGCCTGACGCGGCAACAACCGGCAACCGCAACTGCTGGATAAGCTGAAGCTCGGAGTGGCATACTGGAGCTTCAGCCTCCTGCCCATGTTTTCCTATTCCGGGAACGATCTCTATTGTGACCAGGTGCCTCTCGCGGACCTCGCACACCGCGCCGGCACACCGACCTACGTGTATTCGAGCGAGTCCATCCTCCGCAACTACCACGCCTACGACCAGGCCCTGGGGGCGCTGCCGCACGCCGTCTGCTACGCGGTGAAGGCCAATTCCTCGCTGGGGGTGCTCGCGCTGCTGGCCAAGGCCGGCGCGGGCTTCGACATCGTTTCCGGCGGCGAACTATACCGCGTATTGCAAGCGGGCGGCGACCCGGCAAAGGTCGTCTTCTCCGGCGTGGGGAAGACCGCGGAAGAAGTGCAGTACGCGCTGGAGAGCGGCATCCACAGCTTCAACTGCGAATCGGAGGCGGAGTTGGCGCTGATCGACGCCATGGCCGCGCGGCGCGGGTTGAAGGCCGGGTTTTCCGTTCGGGTCAACCCCGATGTGGATGCGGCGACGCATCCCTATATCTCTACCGGGCTCAGCGAGCATAAGTTCGGCATTGCCATTGCCGAGGCAGCCCAGGTGTACGGGCACTCGCGGCAGTTTCGCAATCTCGCCGCCGAAGGGGTGAGTTGCCACATCGGTTCGCAGATTCTGGACCCGGCTCCGATTCGCGAAGCCGTCGACAAGGTGCTGGCCCTGGCCAAAGAACTGCGCGCCGCGGGGCACCCGATCCGCCACCTGGATCTGGGCGGCGGCCTTGGCGTGGCGTATCACCCCGGCGAGACGTCGCCGTTAATCGGAGAGTTCATCGAAAGCCTGTTCGAACGGTTGTTGGAAAGCGGCCTTTGCGTGATGGTGGAGCCGGGCCGTTCGATCGTGGGTCCGGCGGGCGTTCTGCTGACGCGCGTGCTATACCGCAAGCGGAACGGCGCCAAGGAGTTTATCGTGGTGGATGCCGGCATGAACGACTTGATCCGGCCGTCGCTGTACCGCGCGCATCACGAGATCGTGCCGGTCCGTAAAAATTCCCTGCCGCCGCTGAAAGCCGACGTGGTGGGCCCGGTGTGCGAGTCCGGCGATTTTCTGGCGCGCGACCGCGAAATGGCCAACGTGATGCCCGGTGACTATCTGGCCGTGTGCACGGCGGGGGCTTACGGATTTGTGCAGTCTTCGAACTACAACTCGCGCCCGCGGCCGCCCGAGGTCCTGGTGGAAGGAAGCGCCTGGCGGGTGATTCGGGCCCGCGAGAAAACCGAGGATCTGGTGCGCGGCGAAGTAGTCTAGCCAACGGCGTCGTGCGCTCGGCCCACTCGAAAATCTCCGCCCCCCACCTCCCCAGGGCGAACTTCAATCGCTCACCAAGCCCCCGCTTTCACGGTTTGGCGACGGTTCCGCGCGTTCTGAACTCGTGGTGCTCAAGGTGTAGTCCGGCTTCCGTTCCATTGGACCAGACAACCGTTCCCGAACCCGCCAGTTGTAACTGCACACCGCTCTCCAGCACCAGCGGCCAGCTAATGGCGAGTTCCACCCTGCGCCCGGGTTCCAGCGGCCGATCCGCCACCAGACGTAGGCCCGAACTGCTCAGGTCCGCGGTCTGCCCTAAGCCGGTCTCCGTTCGCCCGCCCAGGTGCAGGACGGTGTAGCGAAGCGCCAAGCCAAGCGGATACCGGGCGTGAGCGCGACGGTCCCTGCCATGGGGCTTTGGGAGCCGCACCCGCCGCTCGCGGGAACCAGTAGGACGGCCGGAGTTGTCCACGTCCCAGTTTGAGACAAACAGGACCGTTAAGTCAGTACCGATACCCTGGCCGGCGTACCAGATCGGTACCGGGACGAGTTGTGTGGGCCGCCGCGCTACTTCGACACCGCAAACGAGCGGGCCTCACGGTTCCAGGCAGGCGCGTTCCGGAGAGCTTCCACCACCGCCTCCGGCCCTGGCACTACCGACCACATCGCGCGATGCTTTTCATCCATGAATCGCTCGTCCACGCAGCGCGAGAGCAGTTCGAGACAGGGATCGTAGAAGCCGTTCACATTGACCAGCACCACCGGACCGAAATAGAGGCCGAGCCGCTTCCAGGTGATGGCTTCGAAAAGTTCTTCCAGCGTTCCGCAGCCGCCGGGGAGGGCCACCACCGCGTCCGATAGTTCCAGCATCACGCGCTTGCGCTCGTGCATATCCGCGACCACGCGCAGCTCGGTGAGCGACCGGTTGCCCCATTCCAGTTCGTCCATGAATTGCGGCAGCACTCCCGTGACCTTGCCGCCGGCCCGCAGCGCGGCATCGGCCAGCCGGCCCATAGAGCCGAGCGTACTGCCGCCGTAGACGATGCCGATGCCCGCGCCGGCCAGCGCCCATCCCAACTGCGCCGCGGCCTCGCGGTATAGCGGGTCGGCCCTTTCGCTGGACGCGCAATAGACGCAAACGGTTCGGATCGGGTTGGAGAGCGGCTTCATCTAAAGGTATTGTAGGTGTGAGAGCTATCCTGATGCACATCATGCACGTACATATCCGGATCAAGCCGGACTCCATCGACGCCTTCAAAGCGGCCACGATCGAAAACGCCAGCAATTCCGTGAAGGAGCCGGGCGTGGCGCGGTTCGATTTCCTCCAGCAGGCCGACGACCCCACGCGCTTCATGCTCCTGGAGGTCTATCGCAGCCCGGACGACATCAAGAGCCACCGCGAGTCCGCGCATTACAATGCCTGGGCCGCCAAAGTGGCCGACATGTTCGCCGAGCCGCGCACGCGTTCGTTTTACACCAACGTCTATCCCCTCGACGCTGGCTGGTAAGGCGCGATGCGGTTTGAATTCGCCACCGCCAGCCGGATTGTTTTCGGTCAAGGGGCGCTTCGCGAGGTTCCCGCCGCTGCCGCTGCCATGGGCGCCCGCGCCCTGGTGGTGACCGGGTCGTCGCCCGAACGCTCAGCGCCGCTGGTGGCAGGCCTCGAAGGCGCGGGCGTGGCCTGCTCGCGTTTCCTGGTGGCGGGCGAGCCCACGGTTGCGTTGATCCGCAACGGAACCGTACAGGCCAGAGCCGCCGGCTGCGACGTGGTGATCGCCATCGGTGGCGGGAGCGCCATCGATGCGGGCAAAGCGTTGGCGGCCCTGCTGGCCAATCCGGGCGATCCGCTCGACTACCTGGAAGTGATCGGCCGGGCGCAGCCTCTGGCGCGCCCCGCGGCTCCGTTCATCGCCATCCCGACCACCGCGGGCACCGGTTCCGAGGTCACCCGCAATGCCGTTCTGGGATCGCCCGAGCACGGTGTGAAAGCCAGCCTGCGCTCTACCGGGATGCTGCCGCTCCTGGCCGTAATCGATCCGGAATTAACACTGAACCTGCCGCGCCCCATCACCGCCTCCACCGGCCTGGATGCGCTGACCCAGTTGATCGAACCCTACGTGTCGGTCCGCGCCAACCCGTTGACTGACCAGTTCTGCGTGGAAGGCATGCGCTGTGCCGCGGCGGCGCTGCCGCGCGTCTGGGCGGATGGCCGCGACCATGCCGCCCGCGCCGATATGGCTTGGGCCAGCCTGCTCGGCGGTCTGGCGCTGGCCAATGCCGGGCTGGGCGCGGTCCACGGATTCGCCGCGCCCGTGGGCGGGCGCTGGACCGCGCCGCACGGCGCGGTCTGTGCGGCTCTGCTGCCGTCCGCCATGGATGTCAACGTTCGCGCGCTCCGCGCCCGCGCCCCTGGCGGCGACGGTTTGCGTCGCTACGATGACGTAGCCCGGTTGATCACCGGCCAGTTGCACGCCACCGCCGAGGATGGCGTAAAGTGGATCCGCGAACTCTGCCGGAAACTGGAAATCCCGCCCCTCCGAACCTACGGCGTCAGCCATGCGGACGTGCAGAGCCTGGTGGCGCAGGGCGCCAAGGCCAGCAGCATGAAGGGCAACCCGCTCGTCCTGACCGAGGCCGAATTGAGCGAAGTCATCGCGCGCGCGATCTGATCCAGACCGGCCCGATTTCCGCTCCAATTGGAGCGGCGCCGGAAACCCAAGTTACTGAAACCAAACGGTGGGCGCCGCCGCCGGCCGCTCCAATCGAGGGAAAATCGCCGCCTCGTTTAGGCGGCCCGGACCGGCTATCCACCCCAAATTGTCTAAAAACGGTCAAACAGGTCTATTTTTCTGCTTCGGCCCGTACCCTTTAAGCTTATAGGCTCCGCGGTGGCCTCACCTGCGTTCGCCCGGTGGACTCGCCTGACTCCGCCCGATGGATTAGGAGGGGAAGATGCTGGTTTCTCAGGATCTGAGCGCGCCGCAAACTCCGGCGAGCTCCAAAATAATGCGGTTCGCCAGATCCGAACGGATGCTCCACTGGGCCATAGCGGGACCGTTTCTCGTTTCTTTCGCCACCGCGCTGATCCTGGTGCTGGTTTACAACCCGGACCGTACCCGGCCCTTCCGGGGCTTCTTCTCCGGGCTTCACCGGGCTTCCGGCGTGGCCCTGATGGTTCTGCCCATGCTGGTCACACTCAAGAGCCGGGGAGATGCCCGGATCCACCTGTACAACATCAAACAGGCATGGACATGGATATTCGACGACTTCAAGTGGCTTGCCCTGATGCTGCTGGCTTCCCTGTCCAGTAAGATTCGGTTGCCGGAGCAAGGGAAGTTCAATGCCGCCGAAAAGTTGAACTTCATGGTGCTGCTGGCCACTTATCCGCTCTACCTCGTCACCGGTTTCCTGATGTGGATCACACGTGTTGCGCCGCTGGCCTGGCTGGTCCACTTCTTCATGGCCTTGCTCGCCGCGCCCCTCATTCTGGGTCATATGTACATGGCTCTGGTCAGCCGCAGCGGCCGGCCTGGCCTGCCGGGGATGATCTCGGGCTTCGTCGACCGCCAGTGGGCCAAGCATCACTATCGGCGCTGGTACCGCGAGCACCATGAGGCGGGAGAGGCGCCGCCGCCCCAAGAAGCCGTGCAGAATTAGAGTCGCGTCCGGCGGCCTCAGCTAGTGAACGGTGTACCGCGCCCTCAATCCAAACGGTGCGATTTCGATATCGAACTGGCTCCCGTTCTGGCGAACTATCTGGTAAGTGCCGTGCATCATTCCCGTGGGAGTTCTGAGCGGGCACCACGAGGAGTATTTGAACGATTCGCCCGGCGCCAGCACCGGCTGCGCGCCGACGACGCCGGCGCCCTTGACTTCTTCCACGTGCTCCAGCGCATCGGTGATGATCCAGTGCCTGCTGACCAGTTGTACCGTCTCCGCGCTCTGGTTGGTGATGCGAACCGTGTATTGGAATACCCATTCGCCCTCGGTGGGCCGCGAATTCTCGGGTGAGTGCCGGGAAATCGCCTCGACGCGAATCCCATCGGTCACGGCTTCGGATACCGGAGCGGGTTCCAAGCGCAGGTCAGGCATAGACTAGATGCTATGATAGCAGGCCTGCGCCGCTCCTAATGCCGGAGAACAGCCGGCCCACTTTCAAGCGACAATGAGATCATTCCCCAGGGAGGGCGAACCACTGGCATGGCGATTCTCTACCGATACCTGCGCGACTATTGGAAACTGGCAGTGGCGGCGCTTGGCCTGGCGGCGATCAACCAGGTCTTTTCGCTGCTGGACCCGCTGATCTTTCGCCACATCATCGATTCCTACGCCACCAGGTACAGCCGCTACACTACCTCGCAATTCCTCACCGGCGTGAGCGGCCTCCTGGCCGCGGCGGTCGGGGTGGCGTTCGTCTCGCGCGTGGCCAAGAATTTCCAGGACTATTTCGTCAATCTGATCACCCAACAGGTGGGCGCGCGCCTCTACTCAGACGGCATCCGGCACTCGCTCGAACTGCCGTACACGCTGTTTGAAGACCAGCGTAGCGGGGAGACGCTGGGCAAGCTGCAAAAGGTCAGGGCCGACGTGGAGAAGTTCATCGCGGCGGCGGTGAACACGGTGTTCACCACCCTCATCGGGCTGGTGTTCGTCATGATTTATGCGATGCGCGCGCACTGGTCGGTAGCCCCGGCGTATCTGCTGACGGTCCCGCTGTTGGGCGGGCTGAGCTCCGTGTTGAGCCGCAAGATCAAAGAGGTGCAGAAGCATATCGTGCGCGAGACCACGGCGCTGGCCGGGGCCACCACCGAATCGCTGCGCAATATCGAACTGGTGAAGAGCCTGGGGCTGGCGCAACAGGAGATCGCTCGCCTCAATGCCACCACCGCAAAGATCCTGCGGCTCGAGTTGAAGAAAGTCCGCTATCTCCGCAGCCTGAGCTTCGTTCAGGGCACCTGCGTCAATTTTCTGCGGACCAGCATCCTGTTTCTGATGCTGTACCTGATCTTCACGCAGCGCATCTCGGTCGGACAGTTCTTCTCGCTGTTCATCTACTCCTTCTTCATCTTCGGGCCGCTGCAGGAACTGGGCAACGTGATCAACATCTATCGCGAGACCGAAGCCTCCCTCGAGAACTTCGAGGCCATCCTGAAACTGCCGCCGGAGCCGCGGCCGGAGCGGCCGGAGCCTGTGGACTTCCTGGAAACGCTGGAGTTCGAAAACGTGGCGTTCCAACACCCCTCCGCTTCGACGCCGGCCTTGCGCGAGGTGTCGTTTCGCGTGAGCCGCGGCGAGACGGTCGCGTTCGTAGGTCCTTCGGGCGCAGGCAAGACCACCCTGGTGAAACTGCTGGTGGGATTGTACCGGCCCAGGGAGGGGCACATCTACTACAACGGGGTGCCGGAGGACCAAGTGGACATCGAAGGATTGCGCGAGCGCATCGGCTTCGTGACCCAGGATGCCCAGTTGTTCTCTGGAACGATCCGTGAGAACCTGCGCTTCGTGCGGCCGGATGCCACCGATGGGGAATGCCTGGAGGTGATCCACCACGCGGCGGTGCAGACTCTGCTGAAGCGCGCCGATCGGGGGCTGGACACGTTGATTGGCGAAGGCGGAGTGAAGGTGTCCGGCGGCGAGAAGCAGCGCCTGTCGATCGCCCGCGCGCTGCTCCGGCGTCCGCAACTGCTGGTGTTCGACGAGGCCACCTCGTCGCTGGATTCGCTCACCGAGGAAGAGATCAGCCAGACCATTCGCGATGTGGCTGCCAGCCGCGACGCCATCACCTGCCTGATCGCGCACCGGTTGTCTACCGTGCTGCACGCCGACTGCATCTACGTGCTGGAAAGAGGGCGAATCGTAGAGTCCGGGCGGCACAGCGACCTGCTGGCCAACAAGGGCCTCTACTACGCCATGTGGCGGCAGCAGGTGGGCGAAGGGCAGGCGCAGGTGGCGGTGTAACCTGCCGTAGCTCGCTAACCCTGCCGCTTCGCTTTCACGAACTCCAATTCGGTCTGCTTGGGGATTCCGGGTTCGAAACAACGGCGGCAGCGGGCCTCGTACATGTCGGACGCGCCCACCACAATCAAGTCGTCGGAGCCGCGTAGCCGCTGGGTGTGCTTGGCGGGGTTGCCGCACCGCACGCAGATCGCCAGGGTCTTGGTGATGGACTCGGCGTGCGCCAGCAGGTCGGGGATAGGGGCGAAGGGGCGCCCCAGGTAGTCGGTGTCGAGCCCCGAAACGATCACCTGCTTGCCGCTGTCCGCCAGGCGCTGTGCCACCTCGACCAGTTCGGATCCCATGAAATTCGCCTCGTCGATACCCACCACTTCGGCGCGCCAGTCGATGCGCTCCGCGATCTCACGGGCGCTGCCGACCACCACCGATTTCATCCGCAGGTCGCCGTGCGACACGATCTCGTCGTCGGAGTAGCGGTTATCGATGGCGGGCTTGAAGACCTCCACCCGCTTGCGTGCGATCATGGCCCGGCGCAGGCGCCGGATCAGTTCTTCGCTCTTGCCCGAAAACATGGGGCCGCAGATTACTTCGATCCATCCGACATTGCCGGTGATGATGTCCATGGGAACCGTTCAGAATATCAGTATCGGCCGGCCGCGGCGAACACTTCTTCCTCCAGCGCCTCCAGCCCACCGGCGAAGAAGTGGTCGGAGGACTCCACCCAGATCAACTCTTTTGGCTCCCGCAGCCTGGCGTAGAGTGAATCCAGCTCCGTGCGCGGGCCGAACTGGTCGTGCGTGCTCTGAATGATGATCTTGGGCGCGGCGCAGCTTTCCAGGTAACCGGCTGGACCCATCTGCGTAGGAAAACCAGCGGCCATGACGAAGCGGGTTGCTTCGATTTCGCATCCCAGCCGCGTCACCACGCGCGCGCCGAACGAGAAACCGGCCAGCGCGAATGGAAGCCCGGAGTAACGCGCGCGCAGCCACGCGAGCGCGGCGCGCGCATCTTCGATCTCGCCGGCGAGGTGAGCGTGCGCGCCCTGGCTCCGCCCAACGCCGCGGAAATTGAAGCGCAGCACCACCAGCCCGGCCCGGCGCAGTCCTCGCGCCAGACGGTAGACCACCTTGTTGTGCATGGTTCCGCCGTACAGCGGATGCGGATGGCAGACCACCGCGGCCGTGTGTGGATCCCGATCGTCCGGTTCTTCCAGCAGGGCGTCGAGGCTGCCGGCAGGGCCGGCGATGGAGTGCGATTCGATACGCCGGGTGCGGCTCCTTGGCGCCGCGGAGTCGCCGGCGGCGGCGTTGCGGCTCTCCACCCCGAACTCGCGTGCGGGCGCAGGCTTCATTCTGTCTCCTAGTCTGTGACTTCCCCCTCCACTCAACGGAAGCAACCACTTGCCAGCCTCAAGCCGCTGTGCGGAAGAATCACAACACCGGCCACCGGGCACTGACCGCCGGCCACCATCCCCGGCGGCCGCGGAAGTCACACTCCGGTTCCATCCGGCGCCGCCGGAGGCTGAGCTGACTCCTGGCTTCTGGTTCAGTTGGTCCGGTAGTTGGTGAACTGCATGTCGATGCCGAAATCGGAGCCGCGCAGCAGGGCAATCACGGACTGCAGGGTGTCGCGGTCCTTCCCGGAGATCCGCACGAAATCCCCCTGGATCGCGGCCTGCACTTTGAGCTTGCTGTCCTTTACCTTCTTGACGATCTCGCGCGCTTTCTCGGTGGAGATGCCCTGCTGCAGGGCGATCTCCTGCCGGACGGTCGAACCCGCGGCGGGGATGATGTCGCCGTACGACAAGCCCTTGAGCGGCACACTGCGCTTGACCAGTTTGGACTGGAGGATATCCACGACTGCCTTCAGCTTAAACTCGTCCTTGCTGGTCAGGACCACCTTGTGCTCCTTCTCTATGAGCTCGATATTGGAGTGCGAGTCCTTCAAATCGTACCGCTGGACGATCTCTTTCATCGCCTGTTGAATGGCGTTGATCACTTCGGGAATTTCGATTTTGGAGACTACATCAAAGCTGTTGTCGGGCATATGTTTGGCTAAGCGTCGGAATCGGGGCCTGGGGACTCGGTTTCGGGGCGGTCGATTTCCAAACCGAGAATCGAACTGGATCGGAGCCGCATGGGAGTCACGCGGCGGACCGGCTCGATGCGCGGGGCCGCCGGTTGCGAGGCAGCCGGGTACGGGGCCGCGGGCCGGAGCGGCTCGGGCGGCGCCAGCCGGATGACCGGCGTTGGCGCAACCGGCGCGGCAGCCTGGCCCTCGGGTTTCTTGGATTGAAGGGCGGCCAGGACGCGGCTGGAAATTTCGTCCACCATCTGCGCCATCGATGCGTCCAACGCCACGGTCACCGCCGCCCGCACCTGTTCGGCATCCACGACAGCGACGAACGGCGTCGCCGGGCTGGCATCCGGCGCCGTACCCGCGGCGCCGGCCGGCGGCTTGGCTCCCCGCTCGGTCAAAGCGGCGGCGGCGGCGAAGGCCAGCGGCTGCACGGCGGCGATCAGCGCGCTGGCCTCGAATGGTTTCTTCAGGATGGCGTCCGCATCCACTCGCCTGGCCTGCTCTTGATCCATAGTCTCCAGCGCCCCGGCGGTGAGGACCACCTTCACGTGCCGATGGCGGGGACTGAGTTTGATGAAATGGCAGATATCGAAGCCGGTTCGGCCGGGCATCACGGTATCGGCCACGACCACGTCGGGGGCGACGTCGTCCAGCCGGATCAACGCCGAATCGGCGTTGCTGACCGTGACCACTTCGAAGCCTTCTTCGGTAAGGATGCGCTCACCCATGCGCTGAGCATGCGGGCTGTCGTCCACCAAAAGAATCCGGCTCATGGCTTCGGCGGGGTGGCGCCGGCCGGGCCGCTGGTAGCGTCAGGCGGCGGCGTTTGTGGCTGCTGCTTTGGCTCGTCCTGCTTCTTCTTGTTGCTCTTCTTGGCCGCAGCGGCCGCGGCTTTGATCTCCTGGTCCTTCTTGGCCTGCACCTTCTTCTTCTGGTCCTGCGCCTTCTTCATATCGCGCTGCTGCTTGCGGATCATATCCTGCTGCGCTTTGAGCTGCTGCTTGGGCGAGCCCATGTGGTTCTGCGGCGGTGGCGTATTATCAGGCGCGCCCGGCGCCGCCTTGGCTGCATCCGGTTGGGCCGCGGCCGCCCCGGCGCCGGCCGCCGGTGTAGCCGGAGTCGCTGTCGCGGCCGCCGGCGAGCGCACCTCCTCGCCCTTATCGATTGCTGAATTGGCGCCGGGCTGCGAGATGGTCACCTCGTTGGTTCCCAGCGTGGGCTGCGCGGATTGCGGCACGCTCACCGGGACGGTGGGGCGCAATCCCTGCAAAGGCGGGCTGCCGGATTTGGCGGCCTGGCTCAAGTCCGGCTTGCCGCTGAAAATACCCAGCGCTCGCGTGGGGAGGCCCCGTTTGGTGCGGTTCTCCAGCTCGAACTTCTCCCGCGCCCGTTTCACTTCGTCGACTTCCGGCACCGGCCGTTTCATGGCCATGAGTTGCGCCTTGGCGTCCTCCGCATGAGGGCTGAGCGGATAATCCGACACGATCTTGCTGTACGCCGCGGCCTGCTGGTTTTCCCACTTGTCGCCCATGCGGTGGTACGTCTCGGCCATCTGCCAAAGGGCTTCATCGGCCTTGCTGTAGAGTGGAAACTGGTCGGTCAGCGCCTGGTAGCGGTTCGACGCAGCGGGGTAGCTGCCCTTCTTCTGGTACAGCGCCCCCACCCGGAACTCGGCCTCGGCCAGGACTTCCTGGATATCGCGCAGCTTCTGCTGTGCCAGGGGCGCGAACTTGCTGTTGGGAAACTGTTCGATCAGTTGCTTGCATTCGTCTTCGGCGCGCAGGGCATGCACGGGGTCGCGATCGGCCTTCTCCATCTGCTTGTAGTGGATGTCGCAGACCTTCTCCTGCGCCTCCGCCGCCTCTTCCATCGCGGGGTAGAAAAGAATGAAGTCTTTGTACTCGGCTTCGGCCTGCGCCAGGCCGTGGCCGCCGCCCTCGCGGAACCACGCGTCGGCGATCGCCAGCTTCGCTTTGGCCAGATACTCGCTGGTGTCGTAGGTGTTGATCAGGTTCTGCAACAACAGCCGCGCCACTTCGAACCGGCTGTGCTCGATATCGTTGATGGCCTTGTCGAAGAGCACCTTGTCGGGCTGCTGGGTGTCCTTCGTGATCGGGTTATCGTATTTCTTCCGGCGGATGCCGCAGGAACTCAACAGCACCACCAGCGAAACCACGACCGCAATATAACGAACAGCGTTTCGAACCATAATGACTCAACTCACCCCAATTGTCTTCAACACGCGACCGTTATGGACCGGGCTGCGGCCGCGCGCATTTCCCGCACGGTGGCCTCCGGATCGCCACTGTGAAAGATGGCCGACCCTGTGACGATCCAATCACACCCGGCTCGCACCACCTCGGCCAGGTTTTCCCGATGCACGCCGCCATCGATTTCGATCGGCACCCCTAACTTCTTCTCGCGCCGCATCCGGTCGAGTGTGCGCGCCTTTTCCAGAACGTAGGGGATCAGCTTTTGTCCCCCGAACCCCGGGTTAACCGACATGAGCAGCACGTAGTCCGCCACTTCCAGCACGTCTTCCAGAACCGCCACCGGCGTGGCCGGGTTCAACACCACGCCCGCCATGGCGCCGGCATTGCGAATCAGGCCGAGCACGCCATCCAGATGGCGGCAGGCCTCGTAGTGTACCGAAACCGAGTTGGCGCCCGCCCGCACGAAATCGGCCGCATACCGATCCGGATTCTCGATCATCAGGTGAACGTCCAGATGCAGACGAGTCGATTTGCGGACGGATTCCACCACCGGCGGCCCAATCGTCAGGTTGGGGACGAAGTGGCCATCCATCACATCGAGGTGAAGCATGGAGGCGCCGCCACGCTCGACGCGGGCAATCTCGTCTGCCAGGCGGGCGAAGTCCGCCGATAGGATTGAGGGAATAATTTCAATCATGTGCGGGCTATACCGATGTTATCACAGCAGCGAAGAAACCGTCCCCGGGATCGCGCCCCGGAAGCCGCAGCAAGCTGCGCTGGACGCACCCGCACCTGGCCGGAAGTTCGGCGACAACTCCTTCGTTCTCTTCGGGTTCCAGCGAGCAGGTGGAGTAGACCAGCAGTCCGGCTGGTGCCAGGGCGGCGCGCGCATTGCCGATTAGCGCAGTCTGGCGGAGGCGCAGGTCGTCGAGGTCGGCCGGGCTAAGCCGCCACTTGATTTCGGGATTGCGGCCCAGCGTGCCCGTGCCCGAGCACGGCGCGTCCACCAGGATGCGGTCGAAGCGCCCGGCGAACGGCAGCGGACGGGTGCCATCCAGAACCACCAGGTTGGGCGTGAGGGGTTTCACGGGAGCGATGCGGTGGTAGTGGAGGTCGCAGGCCACGACTTGGACGCCCGATTCCAATGCCTGGGCAGTCTTGTTCCCCGGAGCGGCGCATAGGTCGAGGAACCGCTGGCCCGAGCACAGATTCAGCAACGGCACGATGGACTGCGAACCGATATCCTGGACGCGGTCGCCGCGAGTGTACTTCACGGGCTCTTGCAGCGCCGCGCGGGCGATGGCAACCGCGGCATCGGCGCCGTAATGCCGCTCCCAGCGCTCCAGCAGCCATGCGGGGCAGGAGAGCTCCACTTCGCGGCTCGGCCATGGGACGGGATCGCGGTTGACTTTGCGCAGCACGGCGTTGACGAACCCGGCGGCCGAACGCTTGCGGGCCCGTTTGACCTGTTCGACGCTCTCGGCCACGGCAGCATGCGCGGGCACGCGATCCAGATACCGCAGTTGATAGATCCCCATGCGGAGGACCGTGCGGACTTCCGCGTCGAGCTTCTGGCGGCGGCCCGAGTAGTACTCGATGAGGTAATCGAGTTGCGCCCGGTATCGTAGAACGCCGAAGACGATCTCGGAGGCCAGACCCGCGTCGCGCGCGTCGAGAGCGGCGCTGTGCGCCGCCAGAAGATCGGAGGCGTAAGCCCCGCCTTCGACACGCAGGAGGACGTCGAAGGCGAGGGTGCGGGCCGATGCGGGCTTGGAGGCCAACTTTGATTGTAGAGTGGCGCAGGAGCTTCCGCTGTTTTCGCGATACCGGTCCTTTGAGTTGTGGCTTCGTGATAACTTGGCTTCGGCGGAGGCGTTATGCGGATTTTCATCGGCAAGACCCCAGTGGTCCCGGCGGTTGTCGCCGCGTGGTGCGTCCTCTGCACGATCTTCTCGCCCGCCGCGGCGGCGGAGAATCCCGTCCGGTCGCCGGAAGTTACGCACACCGGAAAAGGCCCCACCGGCTACACGGTGACCTTCCGGTACGCGAACCCGGCGGCGCAGAAGGTGCAGATCAAGGGCCAGTGGTATTTCGCACGGCCCAGCGAACTGCCGCAGATCGCCGCGACGCCGGACCACCCCGTCATCGAAGGTCAGGCGCTGCTGCCCGACGATTGGCGGCCGGGCGACTTCCCGCTGCAACGCCCCAATTCGACGGGTCCGAACTTCCCTGTTGCCGACATGACTAAGAACAAGGACGGCGTCTGGACCTACACGACGCCGCTGCCGTCAGGCGTATTCACTTATGCCTTCCTGGTCGACTGCCCTGCGCCTTCCCCCACCTCCGCACCCGGTCCAGCAACGTGCCGGCCAATTTCCGACCCGGCCAATCGGCCGTGGAACGAGAAGGATGGCGTCGCCGTGGGCTCGGTTGCGCCCAACAGCCAGGTGTTCGTTCCTTCCGACCCCAGTCTCAACACCATCGATTACTCTTGGCAGGGTCCGGCGAAGGTCAAGGGCAAGCTTACCCACGAAACTTATTCGTCTCCCGGACATGTCACGCCGGCGAACGAAAACTATCTCGTTGTCTACACGCCGCCAAACTACGATCCGGCGCGAGCCAAGCCGTATCCAACGTTGTATTTGAGCCATGGCGGCGGCGAGAACGAGATGGGCTGGAGCACGCAGGGCGCGGCCGGCAACATCCTGGACAATCTGATCAACAGCGGTGAAATACAGCCTCTCGTGGTCGTGATGCCCAACGGGATGGGGTTCGCCCAATCTACGTTCGCCGAGGCCTACGACCAGGACCTGATCCATCACATGATTCCGTACGTTGAGCAGCGCTATCACGTGTCGAAATCGGCGATGGACCGGGCCTTTTCGGGGCTCTCGATGGGCGGAATGCTGACCAACTCGTTCATCATCAAACACCCCGAGGTGTTCCAATATTACGGCATGATGAGCGCCGGCCTGCCTCCGGAATACGGCACGCTGACGCCTGACGAGATCGCGGCGCTCAAGGGCAAGTGCATCTGGGTCGGCGGCGGCTGGCAGGATGTGATCCACGCGAAAGGCTTTACTTCGCACACCGGCCCGGCCCGGGAAGTCAGCACCTTTGCGAAAGCAGGGATCCCGGTGGCGACGAATTTCGTCCACGGCGGCCACGAATGGTACGTGTGGCGCATCCTGTTAAAAGACTTCCTGACCCGCGTGGCCTTCCTGCCGCAGCCGTACGCAGCCTGGTGATCAAGCGGCACAGCACTCGCCTACTTCGACTCGTCCAGCACTTCCACCGCGTTCACACAGGCGTAATTGCGAATCGGCGCGAGTGCGATGTTCAACTTCCCCTGCGCGTCCGGCTCCAGGCCATGGACGCTCCATGTGACGGCGCGCCCGCCGCCGTGCGCCTCCTTGAAGACGTCATAGCTACGGCGCAGAACCACGCCATTGCCGAGAATATCGAACAGCCGGCTGCCGGCGCCGCCGCCGGGCGGCCTGCCAGGGCCGAACCATGCCTCGGCAAAGTAGAGCGTCACGCCGTACCGTCCCGGCGGAACCGGAATCACGTAGCGTAGATTGCCGAAGCGCTCGCCTCGAAACAGCTCCGGATCTTCCGCGCCCTCCACCGGCGTGGTGCGCACCACCAACTGGCCGCCGCGGCCGTACCTATCGGGTTCCCAGGAGCGGCCTCGCTTGTCGACGTAGGAACGGTCCAGGGCGAGCATCCGAATCGGGCGCAGCTTCCCGGGAGTGCCAGGCGAGATTTCGATGGCGCTCAGCAGCGGTGGATTGGTGTACGGCTCGAACCTCAGATGCAGCTTGCCATCGGCCGCCGGATAAACATCCTTAAAGGCTCTGACGTCGGCGGTGCTTGGCCCGGCCTCGTTGATCACGTCAAACTCGTGCAGCGCTTCCTTGCCGTTGATCCACACGTTGAAAACCCGGCTGGATTCTCCGCCGCCGGCCACATTGTTCTCGCCGTACAGTGTTTCGGCGAAGTGCAGCCGCAATTCGTATACTCCCGCCGTCAGCGGAATGTCGTAGGTGAATGCCCCTTCACGCCGGCTCTGGTAGATCCCCGGCTCGCGCGTGCCAAAGATCGGGTGGTCGTGCGCCTCGAACACCGTCCCGCTCTGAAAATACCGGTCGCTCTGCCAGACCCGTCCCAGGCGATCGGTGTAGTCGCCCTTTAGATGGCCGGCCAGAATCCGGATTTCGAGCGGATTGGCGGCTGGGAGCGCAAGCACGGGCGGGCTGATCGCTACTTCCGCGGTTCTCCTCCCCCGCAGCGCGATCGCTCCGGCGCAAAAGACCAGGATGAGCGCACCGGCGGCGATCGCATTACGCGTGCGATGCCCCGAACGGGCCACTGCGGCCTGCACCACGGGCGCAACCTGCGCTTCCGATTCGACCGTTGCCGGCAACAGGGATTCGGGTTCGGAAACGGGTGTCGTCTGCACCACCACCAGCGTGTCCGCGCTCAAACTCGGTACGGCGGCTCCCCGGGGTAGAAACTTCGGCGCGTACTGGCCGGGCGGGATCTCGATGCGAATGGCGTGGTCCGCTCCGTCGGCTTCGTAGTACTCGCGCAGCCGTTTGCGCAGACGGTGGGCTTCCACGCGAACGATGGAATCGCGCTTCTGGTCGAAATCGGCTGGGCGCCCCAGTGCCTCCACCGCGATATTGTACTCTTTGATCTGTTCCGCCGTGCCTTCAAAATATTTCGCGCAGATGTACGTCAGCACCAGCGCCAGGTTGGGAGCGCGGCTGAATATGCCGGAGGCCAAAATGGTCTCCAGTTCGTGCTTTTCTTGCCGAAAGTCGGCGGTCGCTTGCATTACTCGAAAACCGGGGCTTTAGTCGATGAGTATACACGCCCGCCAAAGGCACGTTCAAGTCCGGTTAACGATTCCGCCTCAGCGTTAACAAGGTGCGGAGGAACTTTGTTAACGTTGTTGAAAACTCAGGACGAATCTTCATTCGATGGCGATCATCGTGCTGGTGCTGGCCAAGGTGGTGCCCTGCCTGGCTGTGGCACGGACTTCATAGCTTCCCACCGGGATCGATTCGGCGGGGATCGTCATCAGGTACGGAATTCGACCGTGCGCATCCGCGGCCGGCAGTTGCATCGGGACCTTGGTCAGGACTTTACCTGCCTGCAAGAACTCGATTTCCACCACGGGCGCGGCGGCAATCGCCGGGTCCTGATAGACGGTGAAGAACAGCCGCAACACGGCGTTGGGCCCCTTCTTCACGGTCCGGTCCATGGTCGGTGTCACGCTCCCTCCCTGGAACTGGAACGGGTCGTTCGGATCCAGGCCCTTAACGTTCGGCGTGTAGGAGCGCATCGGCGCTAGAGAAGAGATTCCCACGCCGGCAGCCTTGGCCGGAACCGTGAATTCCGACTGCTGCGCGCCGATCTTGCCGCTCTCGCGATCCATCACGGCCGATTCCAGGCTGTATTTGCCCGGCGCCAGGGTGACACTCATCTTGTCCAGGAAGTTGCCCATCTTCAACTGATCCGGATTCACCTGAAAGGCGCGGTCGCGAGTCAGCTTCTGCACCACTTCGCCCTTGGCATCCTTGACCAACGCCGCCAGCGAGCAGTGGACGTCCGATGTGGCCTTTGCCGGACCCGCCTTAGGCTGCAATTCATGCAGGGGCACTTCCACCAGCACCTCCACCCCGGTTCCCTCGGCTCCGGACTGCAGCAGAAGGGTGCCAGAGCGGAATTTTACATCCTCCGACGGTTTTCCATCGGAGAGCATCTTCAGCAGGGGCACTTCGAAGGCCTGGAGTCCGCTGGCGCGGGCCTCGGGAGGCAAGGCGAAATAGCCGTTGCGGGCGTGGATCACCAGGTCCTTGCGGTTGGCGCCGACGGAGATCTTGCGGAAGCTGCCATCGTAGTTTTGGATGCCGGGATTGAAGGAGACCTCGTAATAGCTGCTGATTTCTTCGTTGACGTGGCGCAGCGGCACGCGCAAGTCGTTGCTGTCGCCGATCAGAAATCCGCCGGTCGATTCGGCCAGGTCGCGAATCGACTCCTGCACGTTGGACCGGGCGGAAACTTCGGCGTTGTCCGAGGACAAAATCTCGTCCTTGGTGACCGCGCCCTCGGTGCGATTCACCGTAGTGGCGCTGGCACGGGCCGCGCCGCCCAACTGGTTGCGGGCTCCCGCGGTCTGCGAAGCGGTCATTACGCCGCGGGTGTCCACGGAATAGAACGTAACGTTATCGCGGTTTGCCGTGCTCATCAGGCTGCGAAACGGCACGTCCAGCTCCGGGGTAAGGTACATACCCCAGGTGAAGTAGATCACTGATTTGCGGCCGGGAATGGTCCGCTGGCCGTCAACGAGCGATCGCAACGCGGAAAGTGTGAGGCGTGTGCCATAGGAGGCGACAGCGGCATCCAAGCGCAGCATATCGAGCATCACCTGAGCCAGCTTGGCCTGTAGGGCTTCGGAACCGTTGCTCACTGCCTGGCTCGCGGTCTGGCTGGCCGCCGAGAGCAGGTTGCCGGGCTGGTCGGCGCCGTTTTGGCCGCCCAGATTGCGTCTCAATTCGGACTGAATGGCGTTCGACTCGGAGGCAAACGCTGAGCCACTGATCCCTCCAGTGGCGCGTTCGATGGCTTTGGTGAGGGCCGCCTTGTCATTGGTGAACTGCTGCAGCACGTAAAGCTGGGTATTGATGACGACCACCGCGTAAAACGCATTGGCGCCCTGATCGCCCTTGATCAGGTCGATGGCCGCGGAGCGCGCCAGCTTGCGCTGGTCGACCTCAGTCATGGCTTCGAAAGCCAGCGTCACCAGCCGCACCTGGCGCAGCGGGTCGAGCGGGGTCTTGGTCCCGGTGGAGCTGATCGCTTCTGCTCCGCTTACCAGGCGGAAGGAAGTGAGCGTCTGTTTGGCGCCGTTGTCGGCCACGGTCAGATCTTCGGGCTTGAGGTCCGTTACGGGTTTGCCCTTTTTGTCGCGCACGATGAGATCGAGCAGGACTTCATCGACGGTGGTTTTGACTGTGGGCGCCGGAGTCTGCTGTCCGGAGGCGGGTAGCGGGGCCAGCGCCGCCGCCACCACCAGCGCACACACTAGAACGCAAAGCTTCATGAATGCTCCTCGTACCTGGCTGGCAGGCTGAATGCCTGCCCCACCAAATATTGCCATCTACTATTGTCCCAGATGCTGCAGCCGCTTGAATTCCGCCAGCTCGCGCGCCGAATCTTCCTTCCGGCCCAGCCGCGAATAGGCGGACGCCAGGCTGAAGTGCGCGTCCGCACTGGCAGGCGCGAGATGGACCGCCGTTTCCAGCTCCGCAGCCGCGCGAACCGGATTTTCCTTCGCCAGCAGTGCGCGGCCGAGAGCCACGTGAGTGGAGAAATCCTCAGGGCTGGCTTTGACGGCCCGCTCGCCGTATGCGAGCGCGGCATCGAACTCTTCGCGTTTGAGGTAGATCACCGCCAAGCCCACCAGCGCCGGAACATGGCTGGGCGCCAACTCCAGAGTCTTTTGAATTTCCTCGACGCCCTGAGCGGAATCCTGAATATTGAGGAACGCCCCGTAACGAAAGTGCACGTTGGGCTCTTGTGGATACTGCTGGACCACGGCTTCAAACTTCTCCCTGGCTTCCTTGTAATCCCTCTCCATGGCCGGCGCCATGGCGTCGCCCAGTTTGAAAACCAGGTCGCGGCTGGCTTCGGGCACCTCAAAAGGCAGCCACGGTTGCCGCAAACCTGCGATGCCGGCCGCTACCGCGATTTCAGGCGTCCTTTGGTGCATGCGGGTCAGTTCGGTGAGTACGGTGAGGGCGCGCTCGAAGCTTCCGCCTTTGATGAGCACCAGGGCCAGATGCAGCCTCGCTGCCCGCGACAGTTCAGCCGGCCCGGCAAACTTGAGCTCCTCGGCGTGACTCAGGCTTTCGAGCGCGGCGTCGTAACGCCGCAACTTGTATTCGCACAAGCCGGACATCGTCCAGGCGGGCGCGCTGTCGGGCTTCACGCCGGCCAGCCGGCGGAAAGCCGGAGCGCATTCGCTGTACCGGTCCAGATCGTAGGCGATATTGCCCAGGCTCCACAGACCTTCATCCCAATCGGGCCGGAGCTTGAGGGCGCGCTCATATAGAGTCAGGGCTTTGTCCAACTGCCTGGCGTCGCGCGCCGACTCCGCCTGTTGGGCGAGTGACTGAAACGAGGGCGGCCCGGTCTGGCCGCACAGCGCTATGGCGGAGATCAGGAACAGGGTGAGGTCGCCTCGCATCTGGCCCTATGTTACCGCCAAACGAAAAGAGCGGGCGCCTCCGCAGAAGCGCCCGCCCGATGAATGAGTCGTGGCTCGCGATCAGAAGAAGAACTTGACCGCCGCCTGGATCACGCGGTGGCCCTGTTTCTGAGTGACGGTACCGAACAACGGCGAATTGACCTTGCCGGTCGTACCATCGAAACTGAGTCCGAGGTTGTTTCCGTTGAACGACCATAGCGGGTGGTTCAGGAAGTTATAACCATTGAAGCGAAGCTGCAGCTTTTTCGATTCCTTGAACTGGAAGTTCTTGAAGAGCCCCAAGTCCGCGTTGAAGAAAGCCGGACCGTAAATTGCCGGAAGAGTTGCCGGACCATTTTGGCCGACGGCCGTCGGGAAGCTGAAACAGCTCGGATTGATGAACTGGTGCGCCGCAAGCCCGGATCTCGGGTCGCAAGTCAGGATCGGATTGAGCTGGATATTGGGCGTGCCCAGGAGGGAGGCGCTACTGACGTTGAACGTGGTTCCGGGGATCTTGTAGCCATTGAGATTCATGCCGAAATTTTGCCCCTGGA